>Ga0209943_1000706_pt1:2500-22219 | contig 22219 bp, 21 predicted proteins | sample SalPonR1_B_D2_MG_FD_185698 | JGI IMG/M metagenome (GOLD analysis project Ga0209943, IMG submission 185698) | Salt pond soil microbial communities from South San Francisco under conditions of wetland restoration - Salt Pond MetaG R1_B_D2_MG... ... | reverse complement strand
ATACTCGCAGGCGCCAGGTTGATATCCACATCGTCATAGTAGACGCTGACATCACCAAAAAACTCGTCTGTGCGCTCGAGTCCGGGCGGCAGACTGGCCTGCAGACTGATCTGCTCGCCGTTTTCGCTGAGCGTGAATTCCAGCGAGTGGCGATACAGGTAGTAGGCGTTGGCAATCTGCCAGTACAGCCGCAGGTCGCCGTTGCTCTCTACCTCGACGGCGAGTCTGTACGCGTCCTCGACCGGCAGGAAATCCGGGCCACTGATACTGCCGGGCAGGGTCAGACCATTCTGGCCGGCAGTATCGGGGAGCGCCTGTCCGAAAGCGGGCACGGCACTGAGCATGACCAGGCAGCCCAGCAGCAGGATTGGCAGTGAAAGCAGGTGCTGTATTGCGGGGCGCATGATGAACCGGCGTGTCTGAGAAAGATGCCTAGTGTAGCAGCGCGACGCCAGCCGCCCAACGTGTCGCCGACACCGGGCGATCCGATAACGCTTACTGGTACACTGAGTTCTATAAAGTCACTGCAAGAGAGAACCGACATGATTGCACACCGAGCGCTTGCCGCGGCTGCCATACTGCTGTGGTCGGGGGTGGCATTGAGCGACGCCGTGATCAGCGGCGCCTGGGTGCGGGCAATGCCGAGCACACAGCGCATGACCGCAGGGTATCTTACCCTTGAAAATGATGGCGATCGCGCGCTGACAGTCATCGGTGCGAGCTCAGACGCCAGCCCGCGGGTGGAGATTCACACCACGGTGAGTCGCGAGGGCATGCAGCGCATGCAGCGGGTGGAGACACTGGCGGTCGCGCCGGGCGAGCGCGTGGAGATGGCGCCAGGTGGTTACCATCTCATGCTCCGGGACATGCCGCGCATGCCGGCGGCGGGCGACTCCGTCGAGCTCTGCCTTGAGCTGGACCGGACAGGCCCCGTTTGCACGACTGCCGTGGTCAGCCGGGACGGCCCTTCCACAACGACCCGCCTTCATCACTGAGGAGCATTGCGATGAGTGATACAAGATCGGAAACTGCAGCGCAGAAGCCCGGTTTCGGCCGGCGCTTACAGGATCTGGTTGATGACTATGTGCCCCAGGGTGGCTGGGTGAAGGTACTGCTGGTGCTGCTGGCAGTCTACCTCGTCGTGGTGCTGGTACTCGGCATTTTGTGGAGCGCAGCGCCCGAGCCCTTTGACGTCAATGCGCGGGTCACTGAATACATACCGGATGATGCCGAGGCGCCTCCCACCGGCGCCGTGACCACCGCCGCTCTCATTGGCGTGGTAGAGACGCTGCTCAATAAGCGCGGTGGCTTTGTCTATAACGATAAAATGCCGCCCGGCGTTTATCTGGACAACATGCCAAACTGGGAATACGGAGTTCTCATACAGGCGCGGGACCTTGGGCGCGCCATGCGCGAAGTACTCACTCGCTCGCAATCGCAGTCCAAGGAAGATCCAGACCTCGCCATAGGCGAGCCGCGCCTGAACTTCCAGACCAACAGCTGGCTGTTACCGGCATCGGAAGCAGAGTACCGCGACGGTCTTACGTATTTCCGCCGCTATCTTGAGCGTCTGACGCGGCCGGATAACCCCGATGCTGATTTTTACGCTCGCGCCGATAATCTGCGCGACTACCTGTCAATGATCAATTCACGGCTGGGCAGTCTTTCCCAGCGACTGGCCGCCAGCGTGGGTCAGCGCAGCCTGAGTACCTCGTTGACCGGGGATCCGCGGGCCCTGAGGTCTACGCTCGCAGATCCGGCGCAGGACGTGAAAACGCCCTGGGTGGAGCTGGACGATGTGTTTTTTGAGGCGCGGGGTTCTGCCTGGGCTTTGCTGCATTTCCTGCGCGCCGTTGCTGCGGACTTCGAGGACGTGCTGGAGGACAAGAATGCCACTGTCAGTCTGAAGCAGATCATCCGCCAGCTGGAGCCCACCCAGGATGCTATCTGGAGCCCGATAATACTCAACGGAACCGGTTTCGGCTTTCTCGCCAATCATTCGCTGGTCATGGCCTCTTACCTGAGTCGCGCCAATGCAGGCATCATTGATTTGCGGAACCTGCTCGACAGCGGCTGAGAGGCTGCCGACGCTGCTGGGGTTCCGTCAGCGGCAGGCAGCGCCCGGACAGCTCAGCCCCGCCGGTAGCGCATGCGCGTACCCGTATTCAGGGAGAGCCTGATCTCCTCGGCGGTCAGCTCTTCGGGAAAATAAGTGCCCGACAGCTTCGCATCAAGAATGCTTGCACCCTCGAGATTGGTGCTGCGAAAGTCGATCCCGCTCAGATCGGCATTGCGGAAGTAGGCGTTGGAAAAATCGAGCCCTGAGGCATTCATGTTGCGCAGATCGCGGCCTCGATAATCGCCGCTCCTGAGCTCGCTGGTGTCCAGGCTGTCGCGCTGTTCATTGAAACCCTTGATATCTTCCTGTCTCAGTAACTGGTAAAGCGGATCGGTCTTGATCTCCGGTTTCTTCATGCTGTGTGTCTCTCAATGCCATCAGATAACAACTACTCTAAGCCACGCGCCCCGGGTTGGGTAGCGCGCTGTACCTGCGCGGCGGTCAATCGCCAAAGAATTCCCGGCGCAGCGCCGCATAGTCGTGTGCGCGCAGTCTCGGCCCGTACTGGGCCACGATGTTGCCGGCAGCCAGGCTGGCAAATCGACCCGCCGTGGCAAAGTCTTCGCCGCGGGTAATGGCGTAGAGAAAGGCGCCCGCAAACATGTCGCCGGCGCCGTTGCTGTCGACCGCCTTGACCCGATGCACGGGGATCGCTGCGAGGGCGGTGCCATCAAAGCATACGGACCCCTCGCTGCCGCGAGTGATGACGAATTGCCGCGCCGTGCTGCGCAGGCGCTCGCTGGCGACATCGAGCGAATCAGCGTCTGTCCAGCGGCATGCCTCGGCCTCGTTGCAGAAGACGAGATCGACACCGTCCCCCACCATGTCCGCCAGGCCGTCGCGGAAGTGTTCGACGATGCCGGGGTCTGAAAAGCTGATTGCGGTGCGCACGCCGGCGGCGTCCGCCAGTTCCCGGGCACGGATAGCCGCGGCGCGACCCGTGGGTGATGTGACCAGATAGCTCTCTATGTACAGGTACTCAGCGTTTTCCAGGGCCCCTGGGTCCAGTTGCTCTATGGAGAGTGCCTCGGACACGCCGAGGCAGGTGCTCATGCTGCGCTCCGCGTCCGGCGTTATGAGGACCAGGCACTTGCCGGTGGCACCGCTACAGCGGTCGCCGCGCAGGGGATGATCCACACCAGCCGCCTCAAGGTCCGAGAGATACAGGTCGCCGTCGGCATCGTCTGCCACGTTACAGCTGAGGAAGGTAGGGCCGCCGAACAGCGCCGTGGCGATCATCGAATTGCCGGCGCTGCCACCGCTGGCGTGGTTGGCTTTGACCAGGTGCCCCTGCAGACCGTTGAGCAGCTCCTGCCGGCGCTCATCGTCGATCAGGGTCATCAGGCCCTTGTCCACGCCCAGTCTGCCCAGCTCCTCATCGTGAATCTGTATTTCCGTATCCAGCAATGCGTTGCCGATGCCATAGACCTTATATTTCTTCATGCCGACCTCTGATCGTTTCAGTGACCGGCCATTATCCGGGTGTGCGGGCGCCTTGAACAGTGATGAAGCGCCCCGGGCATGTCCCGTAGCTCGGACGCCGTTCGACAAACAACGGGCAGACAAAAAAATGCCCGCAGAAGCGGGCATTTTCGTGCAGTTGCCAAACGATGCTTTACAGCATGCTCGGATCGTATTCTTTCATCCCGAGTGCCTTGTCCACCGTGACGCTGACCTGCATGAGGCCTGATCTCTTTATCCTCACCATGTTGGCGGGAATTGCACGGTTATCGGTTGCGAAGATGGCGTTGGGATTCATCTCGACAACAAAGTGCGTCACCATCCCGGTCTCGGGGTGCACCAACATGTCACTCAGGGTGCGTACTGCATCATCCTGAAACACGACCTGTTCGCCGACCAGCCGTGATACCGCACGGTGATCCACCTGCGAGGCGGTGAGTTTCAGCTGCTCCGGCGCCCGGGCGTCGGCCTGGTCATCAAAGCGCGCGTTGATGTCACCGAAACCACCATGCTCAAGCGCGACATTGTCGAACGCTACGAAGCCGTCATCGGTTCCATAGAAACCGTAGGGGTAGGGCACGTCATATAAAATATACTCGACCTTTCTGCTGTCTTCCGTAAGGATAAGCTCCTTGACATTACCGACGGCGTTCAGCACGTTCGTGACGTCGCCCGTCAGAATTTCGGATGCGCTCACTGCCTCCGCGCGCATCTCTGACCACTGGCGTTGCTTGTCCTTGTCGCTCATGCTCTGCTCGGCGAGGGCCGTTATCGGGAGCGTCAGTGCCGTGATCGCGGCGGCGGTCTTCAGTAACGATTGCATAGTGCCTCCTTTCAATCAGAAATTTGGTCCTTAAGCGGCCAGTAAGCTGGCCCCTATAAAATTGCGACTTGTGTCATCGGCGATAGTTCCCTTGTTTTGCCCAGTGAAATAAATGAGTTGGTCGCATGGGCCTCAGGCCCGGCGATATGCGGTAGACTCGCGTCCCATGACCCGTACCCGCCGACCTCTGCTCAAACTGGGCATCGTTCTCCTGGTCCTCGCCGCTGTTGGCGTGGCGTTTCTCGACGCGCGCATTACCGGGACCTTCAGCGACAAGATGTGGGCGCTGCCCGCCAAGGTGTATGCACGGCCCCTGGAGTTGTTCCTTGGCGCGCCTCTGCGTCCCGAAGAGCTGGCCTATGAGCTTGAGCTGCTCGGTTATGCCCCGGCGCGCCAGGCGCTGCAGCCGGGACAGTACGCGCGCGATGGCGCCCGCTTCGCCATTCATGCGCGCGGCTTTGACTTCCCGGGGGATTCCGAGCCCGCGCGCAGGATTCGCCTGACGATCGCGCAGGACCGCGTTGCAACGCTGGCGGACGAGCGTGCGGCTATCGATCTCATGCGCCTCGATCCACTGCAGATCGGCGGTATCTATCCCGGCCATGGCGAGGACCGGATTCTCCTGCGCCTCGAGGAAGTACCGGACACCCTGATTGGTGGTCTGCTGGCGGTGGAGGATCGACGGTTTTTCCGGCACTGGGGGTTTTCTCCATTCGGCATGGCGCGGGCGCTGGTGAGCAACCTGCGCTCCGGGCGCGTGGTGGCGGGTGGCAGCACGATCACCCAGCAGCTGGTCAAGAACTACTACCTGACGCCCGAGCGCACCATAAGCCGCAAGCTCACCGAGCTGGTCATGGCAGTGCTCCTTGAGCTGCACTATGACAAGGAGGCCATTCTCGAGAGCTACCTTAACGAGGTCTATCTGGGGCAGGAGGGGCCGCGCGCCATCCACGGTTTCGCGCTGGCGGCGCAGCATTACTTCCAGATGCCGCTCGAGCAGCTGGGCCTCCATCAGCAGGCTCTTCTCGTGGGCATGATCAAGGGCCCGTCCCTGTACAACCCTCTGCGCCATCCACAGCGTGCCACCGAGCGACGCAACCTGGTGCTTGACGAGATGGTCGAGGCGGGGGTGATCCCCCGCGAGGCGGGCATGGTGGCGCGTGCCATGCCGCTCGGCGTCAGCCGGCGCGAACGTGTCCGGGACGCCTTTCCGGCCTTTCTCGACCTGGTGCGACGCCAGCTCGACGAGGAATATCGGCAGGAGGACCTGACGACGCTGGGTCTCAGTATTTTCACCACCTTCGATCCCCTGCTGCAGCGTCAGCTCGAGCGCAGCTCGCGCCAGGTCATGGATGGACTCGGCCTTGACGCTGCGCTGGAGACCGCCAGCGTGGTCACGCGGGTGGACAGTGGTGAGGTCGTCGCGCTGCTCGGCGGCAGGCAGCCGCGCTATGCCGGCTTCAATCGTGCGCTGGATGCGCGCCGTCCCGCCGGCTCGCTGTTCAAGCCGGCGGTCTACCTGACGGCACTGGCCGAAAGTAGCCGCTATACCCTGGCTACACCCCTGGACGATACGCACCTGTCTGTGGCATTGCCCAATGGAACGGTGTGGGAACCCCGCAATTTCGATCGCAAGTACCACGGCGAGGTGCTCCTGCACCGGGCGCTGGCGCAATCCCACAATGTGGCCACGGCGCGGCTGGGCCTCGACCTGGGCATCGAGCGGGTGGTGTCGACTCTGCGTGAACTCGGCGTGACGGTCGATCTGCCGTCCGTGCCGGCATTGACCCTCGGGGCGGGTGAGTATTCACCGCTGATCATGGCGCGCATGTACCAGACCATTGCCGCCGGTGGCTTTCGCATGCCGCTGCGCAGCATCCGCGACATCGTCGATGCACGCGGCGAGCCGCTGCGCCGCTACCCGCTCGCCTTCGACCGCACCCTGGACCTGCGGGTCGTCCATCTGCTGCACTACGCGCTGCGTGGTGTTGTCCGCGAGGGCACGGGTCGAGGTGTCTACGCGCAGCTGCCGCAGGATTTCGATGTCGCTGGCAAGACGGGCACTACCAATGACAATCGCGACTCCTGGTTTGCCGGCTTTTCGGGAGACCTCCTGGCGGTGACCTGGATCGGTCGCGACGACAACGGCAGTACCGGCCTGACGGGCAGCAACGGCGCCCTGCGGGTCTGGGCCGACTTCATGGCGGCTTCGGCACGACGACCGCTGGCCTACCGCATGCCGGACGGTATCCGCCTGCACTGGGTCGACGCGCAAAGCGGGCTGTTGTCTGCCGAGGGCTGTCCCGGCGCGCGCCTGCTGCCGTTCATCGAGGGCAGCGAGCCGGTACAGAAAAGCCCCTGCACTGGATCCTCGAGTCCGGTGCGGGACTGGTTCCAGAAACTCTTTGGAGAAGGCTGATGCTTGATTGTCAGTACCTGTCCGCTGCGCAGCGGACTGCGGCGCTGCTGATCGTCGCCTGTCTCGCCGCTTGTTCGGGGCTCGGCGAGCAGCGCGAGTCTCCCGCCGGGATCAGCACGCCCGGCGGTGAGGTCCTGGGTTCAAAGCAGCCCGATTCCTCTGCCGGGGAGGCCACGCCGCGACCCGCGGCACCGCCGCGGCTGGATCCCGCGGAAGGGAGTGCCCGCAACACCTTGCTGGCGTCGGCGGTACAGGCCCGGACCGCAGGAGACAGTGCGGGCGCCATCGCCCTGCTCGAGCGTGCACAGCGCATCGACCCGGATAATGCGGAACTCTACCTGGAACTGGCCCGCACGCACCTCGATGCGGGTAATGCCGCCCAGGCCAGGGCGACGGCGGAGCGAGGCTTGCTTTACTGCCGGCGTGAAGAGTGTGCGGCGCTGCGTGCGCTGATCGAACGGGCTATTAGAGCGCCGGCTCGCACCTGACGGTGAAACCGGGCTCTGCCGGGACGAAGTGCAGGTACTGGTTGATGCAGGCCGGCAACGCCCCCGGCGAATGACTGACGAACAGCAGCTGGGTGTCAGATGCCGCGACGATGTGCTCGAGCGCTCGCAGAAACAGGCGCCGATGGACGCCATCCAGCCCCAGCGTCGGTTCATCCAGTACCAGGATGCGCGGCGATTTCACCATCGCGCGAGCCAGCAGGACCATGCGCTGCATGCCGAAGGACAGCGCATCGAAGGGTTCCGGCGCCAGGGGCGTCAGACCCAGCGCCGCCAGCCAGGCCAGGGCGTGCTCGCGCTGACGGTCGCTCCAGTCATCAAAGAGGCCCACCGAGTCGAAGAAGCCCGATGTGACCACCTCGATCACGCGCATGCCGCGACTGAAGGTGAGCTGCAGCTGCGTATCCACCTGCCCGAACTGCTGTTTGATATCCCAGACGCTCTCTCCGCTGCCGCGCTGCCGGCCGAAAAGAGAGACGTCCTGGCCGTAGGCCTTGTGATTGTCACCGGTGATCAGGCCCAGAAGCGTGGTCTTGCCGCATCCGTTGGGGCCGGCTACGCAGCAGTGGTCACCGACGGCGAAGGTCCAGTTGACGTCGTGCAGGATGCGCGCATTACCGTAGCTGACGCCGACCCCGCGCAGCCTGATGAGGTCGCTGTCGGCGTCCGGAGTGGTGCTGCGCTTCGCCAAGGGTGGCAGTGCGCGCAGCGGAGCCGTCGCCGGCTGCATGATCTGTCGCACTGCCGGGTCATCAAGTAGTGTCGTGCGCGCACCGGCGGCGACTATGCGGCCGCGATCGAGCACCAGAACATGGCTGCAGTGTTGCGGAATATCATCCATCTCACGCGCCAGCAGCAGCACGGGTTGATCAGTTTGCAGCAGTTGTTCCAGGGCTGCTGCCAGTATGTCCCGGCTGCTCGCGTCGAGGCCATCCAGGGGGCTGTCCAGAATCAGCAGCCCGGGATGCGAGAGTATGGCGCTCGCCAGCAGTGCCTTGCGCATCTGTCCCGTGCTGATGTAGCGCAGCCCGCGGTTGAGGAATGGGGCCATCTCGAGTCGCTGTATCCAGGCATCGCATGCTGCGGTATCCGCCGGGTGTGGCAGCAGGTCGGCGACGGTTGTGCCGCGATCAGTCGCGTCGGAGTTGAATTCCGAGACGTCAAGCTTGCGCTCACGCGCTATCAGCGATCGCGCACGTTCAAAGCCCACGTAGGCGGTGCCCTGGGTGGACAGGGCGTCCGATCGATCGCAGTGGCCGGAGAAATGCGCCTGCTCGCCGCTGATGATCGACGCGAGGACGGTCTTGCCGGCGCCATTGGGTCCAAGCACCGCCCATTGTTCACCCGGGTTGACGCGCCAGCGCAGGCCGCGCAGCACCGGGCGAGCCCGGTAGGTGAGTGAGACATTGCGCAGCTCGAAGAGGGGTGATTCGGTCGATGTCATCGGATGCCTGCGGGTCTGTGACTGTCCTGCTGTCGGGCCGGGTACACGCCCCGTTCTCCCGTAGAACGGCTGATTGTACCCGCTTACCGCGCCGCGGCGGCGCGTCGGCTTGCAAGCGCCGGCCCTGGCTGGCTTAATCGGGGTTCAGTTGCCTTGAATCACTGCGTGTCTGTCGCCCTCCTCCAGCTTGCCGAAGATCGCCTGGCCCGTCACCGCGCCCGCCGCCAGTGGCTGCGCCCGGTAATGCAGCGCGCCGCTGTGGCGGTCATTCTCAAGGTGTTCGAGGGGGAACTGCATGTGCTGATGATTCGCCGCGCCGAGCGCGAGGGCGATCCCTGGTCCGGTCAGATGGCGTTTCCCGGCGGCCGGCTGGAACGCGAGGACGCCAACGGCTTTGCCTGCGCCTGTCGGGAAACCGAGGAGGAGATCGGTTTCCATCTTGGGTCAGAGGATGCCTGCCTTGGCCGCCTGTCGGAACTCAATGCCCGCGCGCGGCGGCTGACGCGGGGACTGGCCATCACGCCGTTTGTTTTCCGGGTGGATCGGGATGTGCTGGTGGCGCCCAATCACGAGGTGGCAGAGGTCGTCTGGGTGCCGCTGGAGTTTCTGCTGGACCCGGATAATCGCAGCAGCATGCGCTGGAAGCGTGGCCGCATGACGCTCGATATGCCCTGCTATGTTTTCGGGGGAAGGCGTATATGGGGCCTGTCGCTTAAAATGCTGGATGAGCTGATGGACCTGATCGAGGGGCAGAATCCGCAGCGGCCCGACTGGCGGCGCTACTGAGCGCTTTGTTCGCCCAAGGGGTGTTTACGCCTGGCGACCTGATTGCCAACGGGCCCTCCCGAGGCACTCACCGTTTTATGGAGCGCAGGAACTCCTTGGTATCCAGTATCAGTTCTTTCACTGCCGGATCTTCCTTGCTCGCCTCAAGCACGGCGTCATCGCCGATCCTGCCATTCACGTGCGCCTCCACCAGATCCAGCAGCACCGGCGTCATCTCCGGCTCGCGGGCCCAGCGCGGCGATGCCACCAGCGCGCCGCTGACCATGTTTCCGCTTAGTTTGAGCCAGTAGCCACCGCAACTCGAGAGAATATAATCGCCCTCGCGGCCGTAGCTGATGTCGGGTGTGCCCGGATCAAATCCATCGTCCGGAACGCTGTCAATGCGCTGTAGCGCCATGACCCAGGTGCTGCCCACGGGGAATAGCTCTCGCTCTGGGCGGCAGTAGTCTCTGGCCTGCAGCCATACCCGTGCCTCCTCCAGATAGTCGGGTCCGCGCAACACGCGCGAAATATCGATATCGATCGAGTTGCCGCGCGCAGCGCTCACTTCCCCGGTCAGCACCAGATCTGCGTCTGGATGCACATCCACAAAGGATCCGCGCCACAGGCAGCCGCATTCCGCATAAGAAGGGGGCGCGTAGAGTGCCAGCAGAAAGGCGGTGGTCACTGCGGCACCGCCAAAGGCAGCAGCGCCGCCACCAAGCCAGCGTCTGATCGCGTTGCATGCTCTCGAGGTCATCCTGACGTGCTGCATCTTTGTCCACATGACCGCAGCGCCGTCAGCCCTGAAGCAGGCGGGCGGCCGCCAGGGCAAAGTAGGTGAGTATGCCGTCACAGCCGGCGCGCTTGAAGGACAGCAGGGATTCCAGCATCACCGGGTCGCGCTGCAACCAGCCGCGTTCGAATGCTGCTTCATGCATCGCGTATTCGCCGCTGACCTGATAGGCAAAGGTGGGCGCCTGGAGCTCCTGCTTCACCCGCTGCACGATGTCGAGGTAGGGCATGCCGGGCTTGACCATGATCATGTCGGCGCCCTCGGCGAGATCCATCGCGCACTCGTGCAGGGCCTCGTTGCTGTTGGCAGGGTCCATCTGGTAGCTGGCCTTGTTGCCGCCCTTGATGTTCCCGGACGAGCCCACGGCGTCCCGGAACGGGCCGTAATAGCTGGAGGCGTACTTTGCGGCATAGGCCATGATCAATGTGTTGTAGTGGCCCGCGGCTTCCAGTGTCTCGCGGATGGCGCCGATTCTGCCGTCCATCATGTCCGAGGGCGCCACGATATCGGCGCCCGCCGCCGCGTGGGAGAGCCCCTGCTTCACCAGCACCTCGGTAGTGACGTCATTCAGCACGTAGCCGGTGTCATCGATAATGCCGTCCTGCCCGTGGGTCGTGTAGGGGTCGAGAGCAACGTCGGTCATGATGCCCAGTTCGGGCAGTGCGGCCTTGAGTTCGGCAACGGCGCGCTGCACCAGTCCGTCCTGGCTGTAGGCTTCTTCCGCGTGCAGGCTCTTGCGCTCGGCCGGCACCACGGGGAACAGGGCGAGAGCGGGAATACCCAGCCCGTATGCCTCGCGCGCCAGCTCGACCAGCAGGTCGACACTGAGACGCTCTACGCCGGGCATAGAGGGCACCGCTTCGCGCTGTCCGCTGCCTTCGAGCACAAAGACCGGGAGAATGAAGTCCGCGGGTGACAGGTGGCTTTCGCGCACCAGATCGCGGGCAAATGCACTGGCGCGTAGCCGGCGCATCCGGGTGAGGGGGAAGGCGCCTCGCTGTGAACTGAAACTCATTCCTGCCTCCTTTACAGGGCCGCGAAGGCCGTGCGGGCCGCCGCGACCGTTTCCTCGATATCCGCATCCGTGTGCGAAGCCGACATGAAGCCAGCCTCATAGGATGCCGGTGCCAGGTACACACCAAGGTCGAGCATTTTGTGGAAGAAGCGGCCGAATGCCTGAGTATCGCAGGCCATGACATCGGCATAGTTTTCCACGCGTGGCTTATCGGTGAAAAAGCCGCCAAACATGCTGCCGGTGTGATTCGTGGTGAAGGGCACGCCCGCTCCATCCGCCGCCGCCTGCATGCCCTCGCAGAGCTCGCGGGTATGGTTGAACAGCGGCTCATAGAAGCCCGGCTGGGAGATGATATCCATGGTGGCCAGACCCGCGGCCATGGCGATCGGGTTGCCCGACAGCGTGCCCGCCTGGTAGACCGGGCCGAGCGGTGCGATGTGCTCCATGATCTCGCGCTTGCCGCCGAAGGCGCCGACAGGCATGCCGCCGCCAACGATCTTGCCAAGCGTGGTGAGGTCGGCCTCAATGCCGTAGTGGCCCTGGGCGCCGTGGGTGCCGAAGCGGAAGCCGGTCATGACTTCGTCAAGGATGAACACCGCCCCGGATTCATTGCACACGTCGCGCATCGCCGTGAGGAACTCGGGGGTCGGCAGCACGCAGTTCATATTGCCCGTGACCGGCTCAACGATCAGGCAGGCAATACGATCGCCGTGCTCCGCGAAGGCCGCGCGCAGGCCCTCGACGTCGTTGTACGTCAACGTCATGGTGTGCTCGGCAAGGCAGGCGGGCACGCCCGGCGAACTGGGAACGCCCATCGTCAGGGCGCCGGAGCCGGCCTTGATCAACAGCGAGTCGGAGTGGCCGTGGTAGCAGCCTTCAAATTTCACGATGACGTCGCGCCCGGTATAGCCGCGAGCCAGGCGGATGGCGCTCATGGTGGCCTCGGTGCCGGAGTTCACCATGCGCACCAGGTCCATATTGGGCATGATCTCGCAGAGACGGTCGGCCAGCTGGATCTCCAGCTCGGTCGGTGCGCCAAAGCTCAGTCCCTTTTCCGCCTGTCTCACCACAGCCTCGCGCACGGCAGGGTGGTTGTGTCCCATGATCATCGGCCCCCAGGACAGCACGTAGTCGATGTAGCGCTTGCCGTCGGTATCAAACATATAGGCGCCGTCGGCGTGATCGATAAAGACCGGAGTGCCGCCCACGGCGCGAAAGGCGCGCACGGGAGAATTGACGCCGCCGGGAATATGGGCGCTGGCGCGCTGGAATAGCTGTTCGGATGAGCTCATGCTGTCCTCAATGGGTTGGCCGAATGATGCATCAGTGGATGCGCTGTGAGCGTGAATTATGCGGCTTGTGCGGTGCCTTCGCCAACTCGTACGCTAAAAGGGCTTGAGCACCGCGAGGAAGACAATGCCAAACAGAAACAGTACTGGTACCTCGTTGAAGAAGCGGTAGAACACGTGGCTGTGGTGGTCGGTGTCGGCGTTGATGGCTTTGACGTAGCGGCCGCACTGAAAATGGTACACCACGAGGAAGGCAACGCCGGCAAGCTTCAGCCACAGCCATCCCGCGTTCAGGTAATACTGCGGCGCCAGGCTGATCATGCCTACACCAAAGGCAATGGCGAGCACCATGAAAGGCGTGACAAAGCGGTACAGCTTGCGCGCCATTACAGCCAGCTGCTGGCGGGTATCGCTGTTCTCGCTGGCGGCGAAATAGACAAAGATCCTGGGCAGGTAGAACAGGCCTGCGAACCAGCAAACGACGAATATAATGTGAAATGCGCGCAGCCAGAGCATGCGTAATCTCCCCAGTCCTGTGAAAAAGCGTCTGTCGGGTCCCCGGTGAGATCTGCAGCGCAGCTCAACAGCAGGTCAGAGATTGGATGATACCAGTTCCCCCTGTAGCATTTGCTTTTATACTGGCGCCGGCATACTGGCTCGGGCCGGTGTCTCTGTCACCAGGAAGGAGGTTTAATGATCAAGGTTGGAATAGTCGGCGGCACAGGCTACACCGGCGTGGAGCTTCTGCGGCTTCTCGCCAGTCACGATGAGGCGCAGGTGGTCGCCATCACGTCGCGCGGCGAAAACGGACGGCGTGTCGACGATCTGTTTCCCAATCTGCGCGGGCATTATGATCTGGCATTCTCGGATCCGGATATCGGGACTCTGGCTGCCTGCGACGTGGTGTTTTTTGCCACCCCACATAACGTCGCCATGCGCATGGCTCCGGATTTGCTGGCCGCCGGAATTCGGGTGATCGACCTGTCAGCGGACTACCGGCTGCGCGACCACGAGCGCTGGTCGCAGTGGTACGGAGAGCCGCATGCCAGCCCCGAGACGCTCGCCGAGGCCGTCTACGGGCTGCCCGAGTTCAATCGTGACGAGGTGGCAAAGGCCCGGCTGGTGGCCTGTCCGGGCTGTTATCCTACCGCAATACAGCTGGGTTTCCTGCCGCTGCTCAAGGCGGGCCTGGTCGATGTAGATCACCTTATCGCGAGCGCGGCGTCGGCGGTGAGTGGCGCCGGTCGCCAGGCCAGGGTGGGCAATCTGTTGCCCGAGGTCTCCGACAGCTTCAAGGCCTATGGCGTGAGCGGCCACCGGCATCTGCCGGAACTCGAGCAGGGCCTGGGTGATATCGCTGGCGCTCCGGTGCGCATGACCTTTGTTCCGCACATGCTACCGATGATCCGCGGTATTCACGCCACGCTGTTTGCCAGGCTCAGTGACCCCACCGCCGACGTCCAGGCCTTGTTCGAGAACGCCTACGTCAATGAGCCCTTTGTCGATGTGCTGCCGGCTGGCCACTATCCGCAGACGCGCACTGTGCGCGGGGCCAACCGCTGTCAGATTGCGGTTGAGCTGCCGCAGGGCCGCGACACGGTCGTGGTGATGGCGACCGAGGACAATCTGGTCAAGGGGGCCGCCGGACAGGCGATACAGAATATGAATATTCTCTTCGGTCTGCCCGAAACAATGGGGCTTCTGCAGCTCGGCCTGCTGCCCTGAACGGCGCCGCTGCGTGCAGTGACGACAGGCAATAGTTGACTGAAAAGGTCGGACTTCTCATAATCACGGCAAGCAGTCCCATTTACCTTTGTTTATCCGGTGCATTCCATGACAGTAGCAGCCGCATTTGACCCGACTACGATCACACTGTCCGACAGCGCGGTGCGCAAGGTGCGGGAGTTGGTGACCGAGGAGGAAAACGGCGATCTCAAGCTGCGGGTGTTTATTACCGGCGGCGGTTGTTCAGGGTTCCAATACGGCTTTTCCTTTGACGAGGAGTCCGCCGACGATGACACCGCGATTGAGGTTGATGGCGTCACTGTAGTGATTGATCCAATGAGCTTTCCCTACCTGGCAGGGTCCGAGGTGGATTATCTCGAGGGTCTCGAGGGCTCCCGTTTTGTGGTCAACAACCCCAATGCCACGACGACCTGCGGCTGTGGCGCCTCGTTTGCTATCTGATTCGCCGTTGCATGCCTGCCACGCTCCAGCTCAGTCGGTGACGCCCGGATAGACAGCTCCGAGCACCCGCAGCCCGGCAGCGCCCGTCACTTCCGGTGCGTTCCCCGGTCGGTTGCACAGACGCTGTCGCGCCAGCCAGGCAAACGCCGCAGCCTCAACCCAGTCCGGGTGTATGCCCAGAGAGGCCGTGGTATCGAGACGTGCAGGCCTTAGGCTGTGGTGCAGGCGTCGCATGATGTCCGCATTGTGCGCACCCCCCCCGCAAACGTAGACCTCCTGCGCGGCAAAGCCCGCCGTTTCCAGACTCCCGGCAATTGAGCGCGCGGTAAATTCTGCCAGTGTCGCCTGTATATCCCGGGCTTCGAGTGCGTGCATCGCCTTTAGCCTGGATTGCAGCCAGTCGGCGCTGAAGTGCTCGCGGCCGGTGCTTCGGGGCCCTTTGCGGAGAAAAAACGGATCATCGAGGCAGGCGTCCAGCAGGTCCCGGTCCACCGATCCCCCTGCAGACCAGGCCCCGCCCGCGTCGTAGGCCGCACCGGTCGCTTGCTGTGCCCAGTAATCCAGCAGGGTATTGCCGGGGCCGCAATCGAAGCCACCCAGCAGGGTCAGCCCGTCAAGGAGGGTGGCGTTGGCAATGCCGCCGATATTGATAATGGCTCTTCTTGAGCCTTCCTGCGCAAACTGGTTCCGATGAAAGGCCGGCACCAGCGGCGCGCCTTCACCTGCCGCGGCGATGTCGCGGCGGCGGAAGTCCGCGACCGTGGTGATGCCGGTTAATTCCGCGATGGTGTTCGGATCGCCTATCTGCAGGCTGAAAGCGGCTGCGCTGTTTTCAGCCTGCCGCCGGGGACGGTGGCGCACCGTCTGGCCGTGGCTGCCGATGGCGGTAATTTGTTGCGGAACCAGGCCCGCATCCTTCAGTAATGCGAGGGCCGCTTCGGCGAAACAGTGTCCCAGGCGCCGATCCAGTTCACCCAGGCGGTCGATTTCGTCCTCGCCTGGCGTGCAGAGGGCCCCGATGGCCGCTTTCACTGTGCTATCGAGGGGATGACTGCGCGTTGCCCTCAGCGAGAGCTTGCCTGTCGTGTCGACGTTCAGAATGACAGCGTCGATGCCGTCTGCGCTGGTGCCGGACATCAGGCCGACATAGCGTTGATCTGACACGTGACTATTGCGCCGCCTGTTCGCCCTTTTCGTCCTTCGCAGGGGCCGCTGCCATGGCCAGGCGTGACCCGGACTGCAGCTGTGCGAGCTGCTGTGCTGCGCTGGTGATGGTGGTGCGGAATTCGGGCAGTTCGGCCGCCGCGAGCGATTTTGCTTTCGGCAGCTGCTTGTGAATGGTGCGCGGATTGCGGTGCACGCCACTCACAAGGAACTCGTAGTGAAGATGTGGCCCTGTGGCAGCGCCGGTCGCGCCAACCGTGCCGATAACCTGGCTTTGCACCACTTTCTGACCCTTGCTTACCTTGCGCTTATGCAGGTGCAGGTATTTGGTGATGTACTGTTCGCCGTGCTGGATGAAGACGTAGTTACCGTTGGCGCGAGTGTAGCCTGCCTCGATGACGCGTCCGTCCCCCGATGCGAATACCGGCGTGCCCCGGGGCGCAGCATAGTCCGTTCCACGATGCGGGCGCGTGGTCTTGTAAATGGGATGCTTGCGAGCCAGATTGAAGTTTGAGCTGATGCGGGTGAAGTCGACTGGCGCCATCAGGAAGGCCTTGCGCATACTGACCCCTTCCTCGTTGTAGAAGTTGTCGCGTCCGGTGCTGTCCCGATAGCGGAATGCGTTGAAGGTCTCACCGCGATTGGTGAAAGAGGCTGCCAAAATACGGCCGTCCGAGAATTTCTCACCGTCGAGATAGAGCTCTTCATACAGCACGTGCATGGTGTCGCCGCGGCGCGGATCCAGGACAAAGTCGATGACGCCGCCGAAAACGTTGGCCAGTTCCATGATCAGGTTGTTGGACAAGCCGGCATCGCGGCCGGCGAGAAACAGCGAGGACTCTATCTCGCCAGATGCCCAGGCCTGGCGGACTTCAGGTTCCCTGGCGAGCTTTTCACTGGAGAATCCCCCGTCCATGCGGCGATAGATCACGCTTTGCAGCGGATCGATGACATGTTTCACGGCGCTCAGGTTGCCGTCTTCATCGGAAAGAAAAGCGAGAGTCTGTCCCGGGTAAATGCGCTCCAGCGCCTTCCCCTGGGGGGCGGTATTGACGATGTCATAGACATCCCTGTCCGTGTGTCCGGCACGCTTGAAAAGGAGGGAAAGGTTGTCCCCGCTCTGGATGATCAGTTCGCGCCAGGCGGGCGCGTCCTGCTGGTCGTTGTTTATCTGGTGGGTTGCCAGTGGCGCGCTATCAACGGCGCTGACGGCAACATCCCGTGCGTCTGCCGATGCCGGTTCGCCAGAGACGTCAGTGACCAGCGCACTGTCGGGGGCGATGACGGTGGGTCGGTTTGCCTCGACATCACCGCCCGGCGCCATCAACGCGCTGATGGCGACCGCAGCCGTAATGCCGGCCAGCGCGAGCAGGTGTCGATGGCTGACGCGTGCCGGTTTTTTCAGCGGCGTTGCCCCGCGCGCGTGCTTGGGTGGAAACATGGGGTTTATCCTGTCTGGTCGACCTACCAGTATATAAAAAATATCGTCGGTTACTACCGTTATCAGGCTGCGCAATTGCACCAATAGTGTGCATTTTTAGAGCGCAAGCGCTCTGGTCCCGCCGGATTGTCGCGCGGCGGGAGGGCGGGTCCGGTCTGTCAGCATGTGAGTGGTCTGCGGTTGTTACTTTCCGTGACTGTTCCCATAGTTGCCGCTGGCCCTCGACGCTGCGCCACTTTAAGGCAAATACTGCGTCAAATTAGCGCGGGTCGGGGGGTTGCGCTGCGCTCGTTTTGTGGGAATATAGGTAACGTCAGGGTAACAAAGCCCCCGACATCGATATTGACCTTGATTCACCACAGGAGATCTGTCCCATGAAAAGAGTTCTGACGGCTTCACTGCTCGCTTTTGCGTCCGCCGGTAGTCTGGCTGACTGCATCGCACCCTTGCCTCGTGTTATGCCGACTGTACCCGATGGCGGTTCAGCCAGTGCGGCGGTCATGGCGGAGGCTGGCGAAGAGGTGCGGGGCTATGTCCGATCCCTGGAGGCCTATCTGGATTGCCGCAGTTCGCTGAACCCGCTGCAGCACAACTACCTGGTAGAGCAGGCAGAAACGCTGGCGGATGCCTATAATCAAGAGCTCGCGAGCTTCTTTGGCCGCGACGAGATGCTGGCAAACAAGTAAGGTGCCCGTTGTAAATTGACGCAAGGCTGAGCTTTCAGCACGATCGCGTCCCACGAACTGCCGCCATATAACGATAAGCGCGGTTCTTTCCATTTTGCCGGTGGTTTTCTTTGCATGGCAGGCATAGCCCATGACGGCGCTGAATTGGCAAGCCTCCGCTGTTTCTGTATCTTTCGCGCTCCCTCGAATAGTGCAATTAATGAAGGCGGCTGCCGGTAATGAGCATTGAACTCTTAAAGGATTTGCAAGCGCGCGGACTGGTGTTTCAGATCGCGGGTGAGGACGCTCTGCCGGCCTGGCTGGATGCGCAGCCACGGACACTCTACTGTGGTTTCGACCCCACGGCTGACAGCCTTCATATAGGCTCACTGGTTCCGCTTCTCATGTTGCGTCGTTTCCAGCTCGCCGGCCACAAACCGCTGGCGCTGGTAGGCGGCGCAACCGGCATGATCGGTGATCCGAGTTTCAAAGCGCAGGAGCGACAGCTCAATACGCCGGATGTCATTGACGGCTGGGTGGGACGATTGCGGGATCAGGTCGGCCGCTTTGTCGACGTCGACGCGGGAGCGTGCTCTGCTGAAATCGTCAATAATCTTGACTGGACACGTGAGCTCGATGTGCTGAGCTTCCTGCGGGATGTAGGCAAGCATTTTTCCGTCAACGCCATGATTCAGAAGGAGTCGGTTAAGCAGCGGCTGGACCGCGAGGGCAGCGGCATCAGCTATACCGAGTTCAGCTATATGATCCTCCAGTCCTATGACTTCGCGGAGCTCAATCGACGCTACGGGTGTGGGCTGCAGATCGGTGGCTCTGACCAGTGGGGTAATATCACTGGCGGTATCGATCTGACGCGGCGCATGAATGGCGCTACGGTCTATGGCCTTACCATGCCTCTGGTCACCAAGGCCGATGGCACGAAGTTCGGCAAAACCGAGTCCGGGACGGTCTGGCTGGACGCCGCGAAGACTTCCCCCTATGCGTTCTATCAGTTCTGGCTCGGCACATCGGATGCGGATGTGTATCGTTTTCTGCGTTATTTCACCTTCCTCGATATTGGCGCTATCGCTGAGATAGAGAAATCGGATGCGGCGGGTCAGGGCCGGCCCGAGGGGCAGGGTATTCTCGCGCGGGAGGTAACGCGGCTTGTGCATGGTGATGACGGGCTGCAGGCTGCCGAGCGGATAACACGCAGCCTGTTTGACGGTGATCTGACCGCCCTGTCTGCTGCGGATCTGTCTCAGCTCAAGCTGGATGGCCTTCCCTCTTCTACGTTAGCAAGAGCTGATATTCCGGACACCGTGACGCAGTTGTTGGCAGAGGCGGGTATGGCGCGTTCGGGAAAGCAGGTGAAGGATGCATTGCTGAGCGGCGCGGTATCCGTCAATGGATGCCCGTTGGCCTGGGCTGATAATGGCGCACCGGCCGCGTGCCTTGCGCCGGAGCGGGCGCTGCACGGACGCTTTTTCGTCATCCGGCTGGGCAAGAAAAAGTACCATCTGTTCGACCTCGGCTGAGGCCCTGGCAGCGAACAGCGATTTTTTTTAAAAAAGTCGGAGATAGTTGTTGCCAGGTCTCATTTCATCCGTATAATGCGCCTCCTCGGT
>Ga0209943_1000705_pt1 | contig 22251 bp, 17 predicted proteins | sample SalPonR1_B_D2_MG_FD_185698 | JGI IMG/M metagenome (GOLD analysis project Ga0209943, IMG submission 185698) | Salt pond soil microbial communities from South San Francisco under conditions of wetland restoration - Salt Pond MetaG R1_B_D2_MG... ... | reverse complement strand
CTACCTGTCGACCTAAAGATTCGCCTGATTTAAGATTCTTTGCATCCCAGCCATTGCGCTTGATGACGGTGCGCCATCCAAATAAATGGGGTTTTACCTTGTTTAGAAAACGGAGAAGGGTGGCAGGGGGCTCAGGTTTCGTAAGAAATGTAACAAGAATCCAGGCAAATGTTGTGATTAGCACTCCTGCAATTAGTTTATAATGAGGCTCCCAGCTTTCAAAAATAGGAATGGTTTCAAAACATATAGCTAGAATAAAGGAAACTGCCATTGCTGTTAATTCGCTGTAAGCATTAATACGCCACCAAAACCACCTTAGAATAAAAATAAGGCCTGTTCCGGCTCCAATTTGCAATAATATTTCGAAGGCACTCAATGCATTTTCTAAAAAAAGAGCGAGACAAGCGGCACAAATCATTAAAAGTAGAGTAGAAATTCTTCCGACCCAAACTCGCTGCGGGCCTGTTGAATTTGGTGAAATGAATCGACCGTAAAAATCATGAGCAAGATAACTCGCTCCCCAATTCAGGTGAGTACTAATGGTCGACATGAAAGCAGAGATGAGTGAAAGTAAAATAAGGCCCAACAAACCTGTGGGTAATAAACTAAGCATGGCGGGATAGGCTAGATCATTTCCAAGAATAGCCGGGTCTACCTCCGGAAAAGCTTTTTGGATGTCTGCAACGGAAGGGAAAAGGCTAATGGAAGCCAAAGCGATAAGAATCCACGGCCAGGGCCTCAATGCATAATGAGCAAAATTGAAAAATAAAGTGGCATACATGGCTTGGCGTTCATTTTTTGCTGCAAGCATACGTTGTGCGATATAACCTCCCCCTCCCGGTTCACTCCCGGGATACCAAACACTCCACCATTGGACAGCTAGGGGTAAAATGAAAATGATCCATAACTCGTGCGGATTGGAGAAGTCGGGAAAAAATGAAAGAGCGGGGCGTACATCTTCATTGGATAACAAGGCGCTCAAACCTCCGATTTCGGGCATATTTAGAATATAGTGAGCTGCCCAGATGGTTCCAATCATGGCGATGATAAACTGAATAAGGTCTGTATAAATGATGGTTCTCAAGCCTCCCAATCCCGAGTAGATCAAAACTACGGTGCCACTTATGAGTAAGGTTTGGAAACTAGACCAGCCCATCATGATTGACATGATTTTAATGGCGGCAAGCATAACCCCTGCCATGATAACGACATTAAAGAAGAAGCCTAAGTACAGGGCTCGAAAGCCTCTGAGAAAAGCGGCTCGCTTCCCCTGATACCTTAACTCATAAAATTCAAGGTCGGTAACCATTTCAGAGCGACGCCACAATTTGGCATAAAAAAAAACAGTCAACATACCCGTGAGTAAAAACGACCACCAAGCCCAATTTCCGCCGACGCCACGTTGCCGAACAATGTCCGTAACAAGATTAGGCGTGTCGGCAGAAAAGGTCGTAGCGACCATAGATATGCCAAGGAGCCACCAGGGAAGCTGTCTGCCGGATAGAAAGTATTCGCCTTCATCTTTTGCTGCTCGTCGCCGATGACGCAGACCTATACCAATGAAAATGAGAAGAGGGATCAAAATAATAAGACTATCTACCCAGTGTATTGTCATTCCCTTTCAAGTTTGAAGAACAATATAAGAATATTACCTTTGTTTAAATACATAAATTGATATGAGTCATTCTAATACAGAAAAGCCGGCCCTACTCATTCTGGCTGCCGGAATGGGAAGTCGGTATGGTGGATTAAAGCAAATGGATGCCGTGGGTCCCTCTGGTGAAACCATAATGGACTATACACTGCATGATGCCATTCAAGCGGGCTTTGATCAGGTTGTCTTTGTTATTCGGGAGGGTTTTTCCGAAGAATTTAAAGATCAGGTAGTATCCAGGTACCGGGATCAAATTCAGGTAGATATTGTTTATCAGGATCTTCATCAGTTCGTCCCCCAGCATTTAGATATATCTGAACGCGTAAAACCATGGGGAACAGGACATGCCGTATTGTGCGCGTCTAACAAATTACATAAGCCTTTTGCAGTATTCAACGCGGATGATTTTTATGGAAGTCATGCTATTCATCAGATTAGTACCTTTTTGAAAACAAAAGTTCGGCCCGATCATTATGCGATGGTTGCTTATCCACTGGCCAAAACACTTTCCGCAAATGGCTCCGTTTCGCGAGGGATTTGTGAAGTGGATGAAAAAGGTAGACTTATTAAAATTGAAGAACACGAGAAAATACGTAGGAAACAAGGTCAAATCATATTTGGAGAGGATCAGCCAAAAACACTTTCTGAAGAGGCCCCCGCATCTATGAACCTTTGGGGACTGCATCCAGCATTTTTTTCGGTTTTAAAACAAGCGTTTAATCAGTTTATTATTCAGCATTACAGGGAATCGAAGTCTGAACTTTATCTTCCATTTGTTATTGATAACCGTCTTCAGGAGGATCAAATTAGCATTGATGTGTTGAGTACAACCAGCCAATGGTTGGGAGTTACATATAAAGATGACCTGAAAGCAGTACAAAAAGGTATTCGGCAACTCGTCGAAGAAGGAGATTATAGCTCTCCTCTTTAGCTTAGTGCCGATTCGACCCAAGAAGGCCCTGTTTTTTGCACCATCAGTTTCAGCTTCAAATGCTGCTGGGAGTTGCACCTTTTAACATATATATATCGAACAGCCGATCATGATATAGCTTACAAGTTTTGTTATAAGAGTTGCTGAGGATGCCCCCTATCCCGAATTACTCATAAACTTTACATGACAAATTGGTTTGAAAGTAATAATTAACTAGAAATCAACTATTTACCAAAGGGTTGCCATTGAAGTCGAGTGGTTTTACTCCAAAAATCGTCAAGTGATTCATTGATCCGGCCTACTGGATTTCGCAAATAAATTTGTTTCACCATAACAAAGCGAAATCTTCGGCCCGCACGCAGGGCGAATAACGCTCGCATTTTTAGGGCGATGTGGGCGAATAGCTCGAGCGTCTGCAGAGAATTGATCGACTTCGAGGGATTTGCCTATAAAAATATTATTATGATATGGTAAAAAAAAAGAGGGGTGTATTATACATCCTCTTTTTTTATTCGAAGTATGTGCTGGATTACCAGCTCATATCGTCTTCAGAATCTATATTACTTTTCGCGGAGTCGCTGGAGTCGTTCTGCTCATCTAATTCATTCTGCTTATCCCACTCTTCGTGTTTTTTGTCAAACTCTGCATAGTCATAATCCGGCATCAAATCTGTTTTGATATGATTGATAGAGTCTTCGAGCGCTTCCAAAAAGCGATTAAAATCTTCTTTATAAAGAAAGATTTTATGGCGGTTGAATCCGCTGTCATCGCTTCTTCTGGTACTTTCAGTGAGCGTCACAAAGTAATCATCGCCTTTGGTCTTTCGCACATCAAAAAAATAAGTTCGTCTTCTTCCTGCTCTAACTTTGTTAGAATAAACCGGGTCATTCATGGTATTATTTCCTTTTTCCACTACTTTACAATTAAGGTTAATAATTTGTCCTCGATACAAATGTAAAAAAATGCATGGGATTAGGGAAAGGATCTAATCTATATATTATAATTAAACTTACTATAATTCCGAATTGTATTGTCACCGTGACTTTTATCCAAGGGCATAATCAATTCAAGTCAATGGGGGATTTATTCCCTAATTGCTGATGCTCAAAGATTTGCGAATAAAGCCCTTTTTGAGATACTAACTCCTCGTGGCTGCCCTCTTCCACAATTTCTCCTTGCTCTAGAACAATTACTCGGTCAAACTCACTTAAAATATTAAGGCGATGTGTAACCATGATGGTGGTTCTTTGACCCAGAGATTCTCCAAGAAAAGAGATGATTTCCTGCTCTGTTGAGGTGTCTACAGCTGAAAGGGAGTCGTCGAACAGGACGATATCAGGCTCTTTAATTAAAGCGCGGGCTATAGAGATACGTTGTTTTTGGCCTCCAGAAAGGGTGACACCCCGCTCTCCAACATAGGTTTCATATTGATGAGAAAACTCCATAATATCATCATGGACTGAGGCGTATTGGGCGTAGTCTTCAATAGGAGGCGTCGATTTGATATCCTCTTCTGGATCAATAAGGCCAAAACTAATGTTATCCTTTATGGTATCGGAAAAAAGGAAAACGTCCTGTGGAACGTAACCTATTTTTTTCCGTAAATCCTTTAAACTGTAGTTGCGAATATCTTTTCCGTTAATCATAACTGATCCTTCAGTGGGTTCAAACATACGTACCAGGAGATCCATGATGGTTGTTTTTCCTGAGGCGGTTTTTCCCACTATGCCTAATTTCTCACCGGGCTTGACTTTAAAACTGATGTTACTCAGGGCGGTAATACCGGTATCGGGGTAGGTGAAACTTACATTTTTGAATTCGATGGACTGGATTTCGCCGATTTTTTCAGAACCCGTATCCCGAACTTCAGATTCGGTTTTGAAAAATTCATCGATTCGCTCCATGCTGGCTTCCGCTTGCTGAACTACCGACGCGATCCAACCTATAGAGGTGACCGGCCAGGTTAACATATTTACGTAAATGACAAATTCGGCAATATTGCCCGGAGTGATCGTACCCGCCATGACTTGAATACCTCCTGCAAATACAACCAAAATAGTAGAGGTTCCAATGAGCAAAACCATTAAGGGGAAAAACAAGGCATTTACCTTTGCGAGGGATAGACTTTTATCTCGGAAGTTATTACTTTCCGACAAAAAATATTCACCCATAGGTCGTTCTTGTACATAGGACTTAACGACTCGAATACCGGAGTAAACTTCTTGTGCTAGACTATTAAGTAAGGCTAATTGTTTTTGTATAATGCTGCTCTTTTTATTGATAATACTACTCACGTAGTAAATCGAAATGGAAAGCAGTGGTAGGGGAAGTAGGGTGTATATGGACAGTTTTACATTAACGCTAAACATGGAATACATAACGAAACCAACGAGGAAGACTAAGTTTATCCCATAAAGTACAGCAGGTCCTAAATAGGTGCGCACCTTATTGACATCTTCGGTAATTCGGGCCATGAGGTCTCCGGTATTGTTCTTGCGATAAAACCCGAGGTCAAGCTCTTGATAATGAGCAAAAATGGCTTTTCGCATATCGTATTCGATCAATCGAGACATCACAATGATCGTTTGCCGAGTGAAATACATGAAAATACCCATGATTATTGCGAGAATCAGAACGAGTACTCCAAAAAACAAAAGGGTCTCTGCAACGTAGCTATAGAATACGGATTGAGATTCGAAGCCACTAATATTATTGTACAACTTTAGGTTTTCGAAAACCAGATCTAAGGCTTCCCTGATAATTTGGGGTTGCAGGACTTTAAAATAATTGGAAGCCGCTACGAAGATAATGCCCCAAAAAAAGTGCCATTTATAGGTAGCAAAGTAATGATTTAATCCTTGTAAATGCTTCAAAATGTGTTAGCTGTCTTAGTGTAAGTTGAACAATAACAAAGCGTTGCGAGTGCAAAGCCATTCAAAATCTCCATGGAAACTGTATATTTGACAAAATTATCAATAAAATCAGTTTGCATGGGGCAAATTACTACTTTAGATGAATTCGTCATACGTCGACAACGAGATTTCAGCTACGCAACAGGCGAACTAACGGGTTTGTTGCGAGATATTGGTGTTGCTGCCAAGATAGTGAACAGGGAAGTAAATAAGGCTGGTTTGATAAATATTTTAGGTAAGGAGCAGTATTCAAACGCTTCAGGAGACGAGGTTCAAAAGCTGGATATTTATGCGAATCACCGTATGATCGAATGTCTAAAGAATAGCGGGGAGTGCGCAGGGATCGCATCTGAAGAAAACGAGAGCTTTATCCCCTTGCCCGCAGTAGAAGACCGCTCTGCCCATTATGTGGTTGTTTTTGACCCGCTGGATGGTTCTTCGAATATCGATGTGAATGTAACTGTTGGTACTATTTTTGGAATTTACCGCCGATTGACATCAACCTCAATTCCCGTGCAAGAGAAAGATTTTCTGCAATCTGGTGTCGAATTGGCTGCTGCAGGATATGTTATTTACGGAACGTCGACTATACTTGTTTACACAACTGGAAACGGCGTCAATGGATTTACACTGGATCCGAGTATAGGGGAGTTTTGTTTATCTCATACCAACATGCGAATTCCAGACACAGGTAAATATTATTCGCTCAATCAGGGTTACTTTAAAAAATTTAACCCCAAGTTTCAGGAATATGTAAATTACTGTCAAGATCAAAAACTGAAGTTGCGCTATATAGGATCTATGGTCGCGGATGTTCATCGGACTTTAGTTTATGGAGGAATTTTTGCTTATCCTGGAACGCTGGACCGCCCAGAAGGAAAGCTCCGATTATTATATGAGTGTAATCCCCTTTCTTTAATCATGGAGCAGGCCGGAGGGCTTTCCTTTGATTTAGAAATGAATCGGATCTTAGATATACCCATCTCTTCTTTGCATCAAACAACTGGAATTATTTTGGGGTCTCCTAAGATGGTTCATCAGGCACAAGAGATCATTTCGGGCCCTCAGAACTAAGAGCAACATTTCCATCAGACATCACTTTATGGCTGAAATCTAGGTAAGGTGAAAGCTGGTCAATCTTTTCCTCTGATAAACCATGCATTCCTGAGAGACTCGATATAGGGTAGTGTTGCTCTCTATACCGGAAAAGGCGCTTTGCTAGATTCCAATCTATATATGGATGTCGGGCAAAATCTTTTAATTCAGCCGAATTCACTTTAATTTTCTTGATTTCATTTGATTTAGACCTGACTCTCGGACTGATTCGAATCCAGGTGCTCTCTGGTATTCCATATACTTCTTTCAACTGCTCTTTTTGGATAAACCCTCCTAAAGCATCCCTGAATTTCACAATGCGATCTGCATATACCGGGCCGATACCGGGTAAGCTTTCCAACTCCGTTTGCATAGCTGAATTAATATCTAAATAGGGTAAACGCGCAGTATCGATCAGTAAAAAAGGGATAAGTTCTCGGACGAGAGGAGAGTCAATATCATAGATGGCATATAGGTCTTCCGGATGGTAAAAAGGACCAGCCTTTTTTCTATAAGCGATAAGACGGTGCGCCACTCCTTTTTTAAACCCGAGCTTTTGAAATTGGCTAGCGTCGGCCTGATTGATGTCAATTGGTTTCAGCGTTTTTTGGGGTTGATAAGGTTTCTGATCTGAGTACTGAGCAGTGTGTTTCTTATTCTTTGTATTTAAAGCTGAGCCATTTTTCTCTTTTGGCGAATCGGATTCAGTCCAATTCCAGAAATCTCGCTCTTTTTCAATCCATATGCTATCTATTCCAAAAATAGATTGGATATCTTTCACATTTGAAAAGCCCCCCTTAGCAGCGCGAAAACGGACCCAGCGTTCAGCAATAAATGACGGAAGTCCGCGATGCTGTAATTGTTTAGCAGTGACCGCATTGGGGTCATAACTATCTATTTCCAATGCTCCCCCCTTATTGGGTTTAGAGGGCATAACTAAAGTATCTTGACTCCATGTTTTAAGCAATAATTCTAAGTTTGTATTGTCATTGGAGTCAGGTAATAGTAAGGGGGTTAATGAAATAGAAAGAATACAGAGACACCAAATGGTGAGACCTCGACGCTCTTCTGAACTAAATTGCCACATTTTTTATTAAATTTCAATAAATGAATCACTTATGGGTGTAATAAAATCGGCTGAACGTTCCGTAGCAACAGAAATATTTCAATTAGTGAGAGCGAAAATTAAAGTTATCCAAATTTTGGCTAGCTGTGTTCTCATCCTTTCAATTTATCAGCCTTTGTTTTCGCAACACTTAGATCGATTAAAATTGTTTGATGAAAAACGACAAAATCATCAAAAATCGGCTATGTTGACTCTAGGAACCTGGGCTACTATAAATATTACAAGTGGCTTGATTTTGCAGAATAACACAAGTGGAACAGACAAATACTTTCATCAAATGAATGCAGGTTGGAATGCAGTAAATTTAGGTATTGCCGCCCTGGGTTACTGGCGGGCATCTCAGGTCAATTCACCTGACAAGAGTTTTTCAGAAGCCTGGAAGAAGTATGAAGGGTATCAAAAGTCACTTTTGTTCAATGCAGGTCTGGATGTTGGTTATATGGCAGGTGGGTTGTATCTTATAGAACGTTCTCGTCGTTATGACGGGAAAAAGGCAGATCAGCGAAAAGGGTGGGGGCAATCTATTTTGCTCCAAGGAGCGTTCCTATTTACGTTTGATCTTGTGGCCTATTTGAGCAGTCGCAAATTGGCCAGAAATGTTAGGCCTTTCATGATATTGGATGCGCCAACTCAAAGCACTCAAATTGGTATTCATTTTTCATTTTGAGTCGTATTCACCTCATTTTTTTGTTTTATTTTAGATTTGGATGTCTTATCGGAAATGGAATGCAGTTGTTCTGAATTGTTGAGTAGAGCATTCTCTATTTTTACATATTCCCATTGATTGATCGGAAAGGCCGAACGGAGTTGACTAAATACTTCTTTTCTGGAATCCTTTTTCTCCCAACTTGATTTCCCGAAGACATAAGCTTTATTCCCCGATTTTAAGACAGTATAGTTTTGATTCTTATATTCAAATGGAACGAATTGTGTGCGAGCCTTGTGAAAATAATGAAGTATGATAAAAGTACTCAAAAGGATGGGTATCAGCTGAAAATTGATTATCAATTGGCGTTTGGATTGACTGTAGAGTGCTCTGATGAATATAGCTATTAATGAGATGGTGAGAATTAAGTAAGAAAGAGGGAAGAATGACCAATTTAATTGGGGTAATCCATATGCTGATACCGTATCCATAATAACGGACCAAAAACCCAACCCCCAATTGAGTAATTTTCCAATAAATGGAGCCGCAGCTGGCAAGAGATCCGTAAAAATCACGAGAGTCCACCCCCCTATAAATAAAAATATAGCTAAATAACCCGCGGGGATACTAAATAGCCAGAAAAGAGCGGGGACATGACCGAAATGATATAATAGAAAGGGGGCTACACCTATCTGAGCGGCAAATGATAATGAGATTAAGGTAACCCATGAAGTGGGCAGAGGCGTCCAGCGCAATAAAATGTGGTTCCAAAAAGGCAGTGTAAATAAAATGCCAAACATAGCACCAAATGATAACTGTGCACCCAGGTCAAGCAACATAAATGGATTCCACATGAATAATGCTAATGCGCTGATGGCTAAAGTATTTATCGCAGTGGCAGGTACTTTACAGGCTTTTCCCAAATAATAAACGCTGACCATTACTGCTGCACGGGTAGCTGAGGGAGCAAACTCACAAATGGATACATACAACCAAACGAAACAGAGGATTAAGGTAAACTGGATTAAATCCTTTCCTTTTGATCTCCTGTAAGTATGATTGATTAAGAATTGAATAACAAAAACAAGTATCCCTACATGCATTCCTGAGACTGCTAAAATGTGAGCCATGCCTGCATCAGCAAATTGCGCCCGAACCTCTGCAGGAAGAGCTTGACTATCCCCAAACAATATGGCCTGAAGCAAACTATGGGTAAGAGTATCCGTATGCTTTCCAATGTCACTCATTTTGGCCGTCCTCCAGCTATTTAGAGAGGTCATTACTCCTGAATTCTCAGGTTTGTGAATGGTGTAAGGAATGTATTTAGGGATATACTGGGTGTAGGCTATGTTTTTATGTATTAGATAGCTTCTAAAGTCAAATGCACCTGGAATTTGGGAATTTTGAGGGGTTCGTAGAGAAAAGCGACCGAGGACTTGATCTCCTGCAGTTAAATTTTGAGTACTGTCTCTTCGCTCGAGCCAATAATAGATATTTACTTGTCGCGGAGAATGTTCTGAGATGAATGTTTGAGCTAAACCTCGCCAACGCTGATTTTTAGGATCCCACTTCACATCTTTAACTGTCATGCATTGCAGATAAGCTGTGTCCGTTTCTACTTGGTTATCTAGAATTAGGGCTTGGTCGTGATGGTGAAAATGCAAATAGCCACAAATGAACAGAAAACAATAAAAGCATAGGGACCAAATTCTTTTTATCCAAAAACCTGCCATTGAAAGGATGATCAGTCCCGCATAAAGTGGGAGTGATGCATCAGCATCTGGGGCTAATACATATAAAAACCCACCGGCTAACAAGGGTAAAACAAGGCGCACTGCGGGGATTTCCTGCCAGTTGAGTGTCAAGGTCTTCATACTAATCATGAGTGTATGAAAAGACCAAGGATGTTCCTCAAATTAGAAAATTAGTAACTTCCTACCCATCGCCGTATAAACCATTCAACGGATAACAGAACCATGATCAACACAAAAACCCAGGGTAAATTAATGAGCGTGCGGGTGGTAGGTTGTGAATATAAAATGGGTTGTGCAGTTTCACCTTCACGAAGGGACTTTAAGCTGCTTTCGAGGTCGCTCATCTTCATCATTTGTCCTCCGCTTTCAGCAGCCAATAGCCGTAAAATGTTATGGTCGGCCTGGGTCCGAAATAGCTCGAGCTGAATTTCCTTGACTACAAACTGACCGCGATGAGAAAATCGCTCCCCATTCCAGTCCAGATAGGCGGAATAGGAATATTCCCCCTCGGGGAGAAAACCCAAATTAAGTTGATAAAAATTATCCTTTTTGCCAAGTGTGTATGTGTAAGTGTCACCATCCGCTGAACTCACCTCAAGAAACGCATCAGAGGAATTTACAAGTTGGTAATTTTGGTTGTAAAATTCAGCCCTGATTTGGATCCGTTCGTTTTCATCATAAACGTTTTTCCCTAACTGAGTTCTAAACCGACGTTTATCATCCGCCACTGAAAGATATTGAACCAACTGCTCTAGAAGTTGGTCGGCAGCGGCATTTCCACCGGCTCGATCAAACTCATATAACCTCCATCTCCAAAATCCTTCACCTAACAAAAAGGCCGTACGCGTTTTTCCGGAAGTCCGACCAACCATAACCAGAGGGTATTCCGTAGGAACCTCGCCAATTTGCTGATAAAAAAGAATTTGACCGCCTGAGGGCATTTGGAAATCTGCAAAAACGGTCTCGAGCGGAGGGTAATTCGTTAAGGCCTGAGCAGATTCTTCGGCGAAAGAAAAAGTATTGAAATTCGGATTTAAAGAAGGAGCCACAGCATTGGCACTACCTCTTTTGAGATTGATTCGCAGGCTATTTTGAATTTTATTCAGCTTTTTGAAGTCTGTATCTAGACCTGTGACAAACAACTTGGGCAAAGATGAACTGACCAACTCGTCGAGATAGCTGGGTTTATTCTTTTTAAAGGGAAGTTGGTGAAGTATAGCCAGGTCATAAGATTCCAGGGGCGGTAAGGGATCGCGAGCTAAAATAACATCAATTTCGTAATTTTTGTTTTTGCTTAGACTTTGCTTAATGGCGCTAATGTCAGGGTGGGGCGCTCCCGCGGCAATGAGTATTTTTTGACGGGCATTGATGACGTCAATGTAAAAGGTCTTGCTGTTATTGGTTGGTGTCGTTTCTCCAGAAATAGGTTCTACAGAAATCATGAACTTCTGAACGCCGGCATTATTAGCTTCTGCAGTAAACTCGAAAGTTTGAAAATAACTGGCATCTTCAATATCGACGACTTTTCGATCTAGGAGACGAGGCTGTCCCTTTTCGAATGCGTATAGCGAAAGGTTCGTTCCTTTTCCCTGACATGCATTTGCCTTAATGTCAGCTTGAACTAAGAATTTGTCCCCAAGGTAGGCTATGTCATTATGAAATATATCCACCAAAGATATATCCTTTCGGATGGTGGTGTCTCCGACTGCGATCGGAAAAATGGGAACGTTGAGGCCCGAAAGCGAATAAAGAGGGTTTTGGCCCAAATTATACATGCCATCAGTTACTAATACTAAGCCACCAATATTTCGTCCCCGTAAATCTTCTTTTGCATAATCAATAACGGCCGAGATATTTGTTTTTGCTTGTTCGAAGCCCGAACTGTCCAGAGCGCTAACCTCATCTCCGAACTTTAAATCAATTTGTTCGAACCCCTGCATTTTCTCATTTAGCAATTGAGGAAGCTTTTGGATCTCCTGCAAAACACTGTCCTCAGCGATGGTCATGGATTCGGAGTCATCTATAGCTAGCAAGACTAGAGGTTCTTCTGTCTTACTTTCAAAATAGGTCAGGAAAGGAGATAATAACAACAGACATAAGATAAAAACAACTAAAGTTCTCAAGATTCCAAGAAACCAAGGTAATGCTGAGCTTTTTTCAGCCCATCTCCTGTCCTTGTAATACAAAACTACCCCATATAGAATGGCAACGAATGCACACAAAAATAAATAAGGGGTAGGATAGTCAAATTGTAAAGCGTTCAAAGTATTTCAATTTTGGGAGAGCAAATATGCAAAAGATATCCTAAAGACCTCCTTTCTAACGCAAGAGGATCGGTTTTCATTTTCTAAACTCTTATTTTTTGGGTATAAGGTAAGAAAGGCTTGAAGCGTATATGAGGGTGCGATCTGAAAAGGCCTCGAAACCAAATCACGCAATAGGTCTGGTGAACCCACTGCTGCTTAGATGGTTACTTTAGGAGATGTCCGCAATGATTTTATATTATTTTCGTTCCCTAAAAAAAGAAATTCTATGAAGCTTAGTTTTTTGTTAATTCCCGTATTCTTTCTTTTCATTCACGGATCTGCTCAAGCCTCGTATATGTTATTGCCTATGGATGGCGAGCAGACTAATCATTTAAAAGCCTATGGCATCGCCTATTGGGTCTTGGAAAAAGAGGTGGAAAGTTGGTGGTTACTGAACTACAGAGGGGGTAGTTTTGCTTTTCAACACAATTCAGCTTTTGAAAAGGAATGCAAAACGAGAGGTGTTTCCTATGAAGTTATTTCTGCTTCTCAATTTCGGGCTATCCGAGAAGAGATAGCACACCCTGAAGTGAATCAAGAGGCGATTAAACTAGAAGTGGCGCCCCAGATTGCGGTTTATACTCCAGATGTAAATGCCAGAGGAGAGAGTATTCAACCCTGGGACGACGCAGTAACCCTTGTTCTGACCTATGCAGAAATTCCCTACGAAACCATTTATGACCGAGAAGTGATTGGAGATAAGTTGGCTCAGTATGACTGGCTTCATCTGCATCATGAGGATTTTACGGGTCAATACGGGAAATTTTATAGAGCATACGGAGGCACTGCATGGTATCGTTCGCACCAAAAACGGCAAGAAAGCCTGGCGGCCGAATTGGGATTTGAAAAGGTATCAGAGCTGAAGTTAGCTGTAGTGGATAAAATTCAGGAATATATCATTGGAGGTGGATTCATGTTTGCCATGTGCTCGGCCACCGATACCTATGATATCGCGCTAGCTGCGCGAAACGTGGATATTGCTGCCCAAATGTTTGATGGAGATCCGGCACATCCAGATCCAGACCCTTTATTGAATTATGAGGAATGTTTAGCCTTCCAGAATTTTAAGCTTGAAAAGAATCCGATGGTCTATGAATATTCAACCCTCGATAACACTGCCCAACGTAATGTAGATGCAAAACAGGACTACTTTTCTCTGTTTGATTTCTCCGCAAAATGGGACCCTGTACCCACCATGCTTACTCAAAACCACACTCGAACGGTTAAAGGATTCATGGGTCAAACCACGGCTTTTAAGAAAAAGTATATCAAGCCTGAGGTGATCGTATTGGGCGATAATAAAGCCGTTGATGAAGTTCGATATATTCATGGGACGCGAGGTGAAGGCACATGGACTTTTTATGCTGGCCATGATCCCGAAGATTATCAGCATCGCGTGGGTGATCCGGAAACTGACTTGAACCTGCACCCGAAATCAGCTGGGTATCGTTTGATTCTAAATAATATCCTCTTTCCTGCAGCTAAAAAGAAGGAGCGGAAAACGTAGTCTGCCCAGTTTCTCAATAAGCATGAGCGGAAAATCTGGAGGCATTCGCTTGATGGTACCTTTTATTCGGCCGGCACACGCCTATCCATTGCTCCGCCAGCTTGCGCTCTGAGGCGTGATCGGGCTATTCGCTTGTAGTGCCGGGCCGCCCGGTCAGCATCCGTAAGGCTGCGGGGAGTTTCCTTTGGTCACTTCCTCGCTCCACGGCTGCACCGCCCGCCCGCCCCGTCTCTATCGCTGCTATCCCTGCCGGAAGAACTACTTTTTTTAGTCCGGGATGGAAGGTTTAATATAGCCTGAGCCAGGAAAAGACGCGTGTAGACCTTTTTGGGAAAGGGCCGATTGTAATTTGGAGATATAGTATATCCGAAGACTTGTTGCAGCCTCTAATGTTCTATTCCCTTTTTTATATAATGACAATTCAAGGCCAAACTTTCATAAGATACAATTGTATTATATTTATCTAAAAATAGACCCATGAGAAAAAGCTATATAGCTGGGATCGGTCACTACCTCCCAGAGAAGGTAGTGACCAATGATGACCTGGCTCGTCATATGGACACATCAGATGAATGGATTCAGGAACGAACCGGAATTCGGGAGCGACGCTATGCTGAACGACATAAGGAGACACCAGTTACTCTGGCAGCTAATGCTGCAAAAGTGGCTATGGAACGTGCGGGTACTGACAAAGAAGAGATAGACTTCATCATCTTTGCTACCTTAAGTCCGGACTATTTCTTTCCTGGCTGCGGAGTTCTTTTGCAGCGGGAGCTAGAAATTGCAAATACCGAAATCGGCGCTCTTGATGTACGCAATCAATGTTCAGGCTTCATTTACGCACTTTCTGTAGCGGATCAGTTCATAAAGTCTGGAATGTATAAAAATATACTCGTGGTCGGTTCTGAAGTGCACTCGATGGGCTTAGACTATTCAAATCGAGGCCGAAATGTAGCAGTAATTTTTGGTGATGGAGCTGGAGCTGCTATCGTTCAACCCACAGAAGAAGAGGGCAGAGGCATTCTTTCTACTCACCTTCATTCTGATGGCCGTCATGCAGAAGAGTTGAGTTTTATTTCGCCAGGGTCTCACGGAGGATATCACGACAAAGAAACGGACTTCGGATTTAAGGATGAAGAGTTTGGGGGCTTATTTCTGACCCAAAAGATGATGGACGATGGAATGATCTTCCCATACATGAATGGACAGTACGTCTTTAAGTATGCAGTGAAAAAGTTTCCGGAAGTTATTATGGAAGCCTTAACGAGTAACCAATACGAGACTTCTGATCTGAAGCTATTGATTCCTCATCAGGCAAATTTACGTATCTCCCAGTTCGTACAAAAAGTATTGAAACTGAAGGATAAGCAAGTCTATAATAATATTCAAAAATATGGTAACACCACAGCAGCATCCATTCCTATCGCACTCTCAGAGGCTTGGGAAAATGGCCTTGTAAAGCGTGGAGACTTAGTCTGTTTGGCTGCTTTTGGTAGCGGATTTACCTGGGGTTCTGCATTAATGCATTGGTAATCATGAAAGTAGATATGTTAGCGATTGGGGTGCACCCCGATGATATAGAACTTTGTGCAGCTGGTACGCTTCTGCGGCACATTGATATGGGATATAAAGTGGGTATTCTCGACTTGACTCAGGGTGAATTAGGCACCCGGGGGACAGCCGAAACACGAAGTTTGGAAGCCCAAAGATCTGCTCAAATTGGAGGTGTCCAATTAAGAGCGAATGTTGGACTGGCAGATGGCTTTTTTAATCATGATGATCAGAATGCCCGTGCCATCATTCCATATATCCGAAAGTACAGACCTAAAGTGGTATTAATAAATGCCCGATGGGACCGCCATCCCGACCATGCCCGGGCTTCCGGACTAGCGCGCGATGCATGCTTCCTTTCGGGTTTACGCCGAATCGATACATTAGATCCATCAAATGGTGAAAATCAACAAGCTTGGCGCCCTAATACGGTATACCAATATATTCAGGATTACACAAGTACGCCGGACCTGGTCGTCGACATTTCTGATTACTTTTCCAAAAAAATGGAAATGGTCCGTGCTTTTGCCTCTCAGTTTTATGACCCGAATTCTAACGAACCGGAAAGCCCGATTAGCTCTAAGGACTTCCTGGACAATATTGATGCGAAGGATCGCGTAATGGGGCGTTTTATTGGCGCAACATATGGAGAAGGTTTTCACCAAATTCGTCCTGTGGGTGTGCCGGATTTAATGAAGCTATCATAATGAAGAGATGAGCTTTAAAGAATCTGATGTTTATCCTATTTTTATAACGCAAAACATTCTGTTATGAGATTTGCGATAGTCGCACATGATGGTAAGAAGGCCGATATGGTATCTTTTCTACTTAACTATAAAGATACACTCAAAAAAGTGGAACTAGTCGCGACGGGCACTACAGGAGGCCTGGTCGAGGATGCAGGGCTAGAGGTACGAAAAGTGTTGTCAGGCCCCATTGGTGGAGATGCTCAAATTGCAGCAATGGCAGCCCAAAAGGAACTGGATTTAATCATTTTTTTTCGCGATCCTCTCGATAAGCATCCCCACGAGCCCGATGTTCAAATGCTGATGCGAATTTGTGATGTGCATAACATCCCTCTGGCGACCAACATTGCCGCCGCGCGCTTATTCCTAAATGCGCTCATTGGTCAACCCAGTGAAAAAGAATCTGACAGGTAACATTTCCTCATTTGGCATGTTTTTTACTTCCTCAGTCGTGATGGGTTTGAGGAAACGATAATTCTTATTTTTTTATGTAGATTCATTATAAATAATTTTTGCATTGGGTAGATCTAATTATATTTGCCACTAAATAGAATTGATCTAAATAAACCAACTCGATGAAAATATCATTTACGCTATTGTTTTCCATTGGCTTAAGTTGCCTTTTGCAAGCACAGGTCGGTCACTCTGATTCTTCAGTTTCTTTTGAGAAACATTCTGGACCTGCTGTTTCGTCTGCAGGAATCGAAATGAATTCAGATGTTTCTGATGATCTGGCTCCTGCCGTGAATTCGGCTAATCGTCATAATGCATTTTTAGGAGGAGAGGATACCTTAGATCAATGGTCAAAGACTTACACCTTACCTGATGTAGAACTCAAAGCTCTGAGTTTAACGTCTCGGCAGGAATTTATAGAGCGTTCCGGGCCGACATCGTATTTTGTCCCCAATGACTATTTACAACAAATTCGAACGATTGACCCTCACCAACTTCTGCAACGAGTGCCCGGACTTCAGATTCAGGACGAAGAGGGATTCGGTCTGAGACCCAATATCGGTATTCGCGGAAGCGGGGCTTCGCGTTCATCCAAGATTTTGGTCATGGAGGATGGTGTACCCACCGCGCCTGCACCGTATACCGCTCCAGCCGCATATTATTTCCCTACTATGGGGCGTATGAATAGTGCAGAGGTTCGCATGGGATCTGCCGGGTTGGCTTCCGGGCCTTATACAACAGGCGGCGTTATCAATTTGATTTCTACCCCGGTACCTACTAAAACTACGGTCCAAATGCGTGCAGGAGTAGGCTCTTTTAATACCCGACAAGTACATATGGTTGCTGGAGATGAAGTCGGTCGCCTGGGATATATGGTGGAATACTTTGGTCAAAACTCTGATGGGTTCAAAAATCTGGATGGCCCCAATGATAATACTGGCTTCGATAAACGAGATATTCACATTAAGCTGCGCTACTTATTATCCAACAAAAACGGACATAGGCATCAATTATCAACGAAGTTCCTACATTCTCAGGAAACATCAAATGAAACATATTTAGGCTTAACCCGATCTGATTTTTTTCAAAATCCACTCCGACGCTATGCAGGCTCAGAGCGGGACCAGATGAATACCGAATTTACCGGAGGACATCTGACGCATACCTGGACGCTTCCAAAGTCGATGTCCTTTGTTAGCACAGTCTATGGACATACTTTCGAACGAAACTGGTACAAATTGGATAAAGTGAATACCGGCGGTGATAATGTGTCGATCTCTAAGATTCTGTCCCAACCCAGTAGCTATTCATCCCATTTAGATGTAGTAAAGGGCATGAGTGATCCTAATGCTATCCTTTCGGTTAAGGCTAATAACCGCTCCTATTACTCTTATGGCTTTCAATCTCGATTCAATTGGCAACGAACTCAACATGCTATCCAGGCTGGTGTCCGACTGCATACGGATGCGATTGATCGTTTTCAGTGGGTAGATGGTTACCGAATGGGTAATCAAAGCATGTCTCTGGTTAATCAGGGAGTCCCCGGAACAGAAAGTAATCGAATCGAACGCACACGTGTTGCGGCTGGATTTGGAGAATACACCTACCAGAATAACCGATTCACAGTCAAAGCAGGCGGTCGATTGGAGTATATTAGTGCCGAACGAGAGAATTACGGATCTGAAGATCCAGATCGAACGGGCCAGAATTTAAGTGAGCGTTCGAATCAAATGCTCACTTTCTTGCCAGGGGCTAGTGTCGATTTTAACCTCGATTCACGTTCTCAATTATTTGCTTCTGTGGTTCGGGGATTTACTCCGCCTGGCAATAGTTCAGAAACGGAGCCAGAGCAAAGCATAAATAGCGAGTTGGGACTCCGTTATTTTAAAGGAAAAAAATTCCAATTTCAACTCACAGGGTTTTGGCACGAATTCCAGAACTTACTCGGTAGTACTTTAGTGGCTGGCGGGAACCCCTCAGCCGTAGACTTAATAAATGGGGGCGCCGCCCGATCCATAGGATTGGAAGTTTATAGCAAATACGATATCCATCCCCAATGGCCGATTGAAGTAAGCTATACTTTTATTCAATCGACCTTTCAGGATAATTTTGAAAGTGAATTTGACCCCTGGGGTGAAGTCTCAAAAGGTGATTACCTTCCTTACGTAAGTCCTCACACTATATGGGCGCAAATAGGGTATAGCGGCGATCGTTGGGGCTTGTTTGCTCAGGTCCATTATCAAACCGATATGCTTTCTCAGGCGGGAGCTGACTTTTCGGGAAGCACGGACGCGCCCCTTTTAGAAGGGAGAGCTATTGTCTCAGCTCAAGCTCAGTTTGAAATTACTTCTGGTATTCAGATTTACGGACGGGTTAATAACTTATTGGATGAGGTCTATAATGTAGCTCTGCGTCCAGCAGGTTGGAGACCAGGAATGCCACGCTATTTTGAAGTGGGTTTTGACTACAGATTCGTCAAGTGATAAGGATACCTACCTTGAACTTAAGCAGGTTTGGCAAACCATTAAAAGTCACGTATCTTTCCTTAAAATTGAACGATGTCAGAATCAAACGATAAGCGCGACCGGCAAGAGTCGAATAAAGAGCCTTCTTCTGGCCCTCAGTCTAATACGATTTGGGGAAGTGCTTTCGTCCGACTCTCTCTCTACATTCTACTGGGTTTTATTTTGCTGGCTGTTTCCAGATATGTTTACCTCAAAGTAACAGATCAGTATCCAGCTAACTTTGAGGAGCAAAGCATTATTCAATACCCTCATTTGGAACAACTCCAATCCAATAGAAAGACGAAAACTGATTCCACGGGCTCAAAAACGGAAACGCAATATCCAGAAGATGCAGATACCCTTTCACAAGATGGAAGGCGGAGGGAATGACTTTATCCTCCTCGCTCCTCAATATTATCCTTATGTCAAAGATCAGGGACTCATTCCGGAATGGTGCGATAGGCATTTGGGAATAGGAGCTGATGGCTTGATTACTGTAGACTTTTCAGCATCAACCGCTGCTGATTTTAAAATGATTTATCACAACTCGGATGGCAGCTCAGATTGTTTTTGCGGAAACGGTGCTCGATGCGCGGTTGCCTTTGCCCATACGCTACAAAAACTACCTGAATCCTGTACCTTCCTGGCTCAGGATGGTTTGCACACTGCTGAAATGCATGGAGTAGAGGATATTGAGATTTCACTACGTCCCGCCCACTTCCCTCAAGCAGTGGAAAAAGGATGGTTTATGAATACAGGGTCCAGACACTTCGCCCTACAAGTATCTCAGCCTAACGAAATTGACCTGAATCAGCTTGGCTCGCGCTGGCGACATCATCAAGCTTTTCAACCCGCTGGAGCAAATGTCAACTTTTGGACTCAGGATGAAGCGGGTATTTATTTACGAACATTTGAAAAAGGAGTGGAGGCTGAAACACTGGCGTGTGGGACCGGAATTGTTGCGGTCGCTCTTATCCAGCATTATACAGAGGGCAATACCTCTCCTTTAGTGGAAATGCCGGTTCGAATGAAAGGGGGACGGTTTAAAGTGAAAGCTAGGAGAACTCAGAGCCAGTATATAGATATTCACCTACGTGGACCCGTACGCCATGTTTTTTCCGGCGAAATCACTATAAATTAAGTCTATTTCTTACCAAAAAACCGGCCAGCCAATCCACCTAATAAGCCTCCGCCGCCACTTTTTTTACCGCCGCTCCCGCTAATTACGTCTGAAAACATATCCATGAGCGGAGAACTGTCATCTGATGGCGTTTGCTCATTTTTGTTCGTGATGAGGTTCATGATCTGAGGGAGAACTATGGCGGAGATCATTTGTGCTTTTGATTGATCTACACCTACATATTCTACGATTTTTTGCGTTAGCGTTTGTTGCAAACTGTTTTGAAGTGAATTTGCTGACGATCCGTTTGATTGATTGGAAAACAAATTCATTAAGGTTCCAATGTTACCAATGGATAAGCTATTACCAATTTCCTCGTCAGCTGCTTTCCCGGTAGCCTTAACTACTTTGTCTACTTCCTCGTCATTCATTCCCGCTTTTGATTTGAGTTCGCCGGCGACCTGATCTTTTAATTGTGAAAGGAGTGCATCTATCATAGCATAATTTTTGCTAAAAATAGCTAAAGTTTATGAATCGCTTACTTTTTCTTTTCGAGTTGGTTTACATAATTTAATGATCCCAATCGAAATCGGAAGGGAATACGGGTGTTTTGTTCAATAGCGTATTCCCATCGGCAAAAGAAAGCTTTCGAACGATCTATCTTTGGGTAAAACCTTCTGGCCTTCATTCTATTCCACTTTAGATTCTCTAATTTTTCTTGGATTTCTGTAGAGTCGTAATTCAATTCAGGCTCGGGAGAATATTGAGCGTGCAGAGAAGGGGAGGAGAGGCAAAAAGCGAGTGTGAAAAGGTACATATAAAATGAGTGGTAGCCCATTTGTACTAGAGTAGACTTTTTTGAAACACGAAAAAAGGATAAGTTTTCTGTCGCCACCCCGAAATAAAAGTTCGCCATAGAATCCTACATTAGTATCTCATAATAAACGGCAGTATGCAGACTTTGTTTGATTCGGAAAATCGCACTAAGAGAGACAAGTACTCCTTTTCGGTAAACCTCTCTGCGTTTTAAGGCAAAGGTGTGATAAAATTGGCGTCTAGTGTCATTACCACTAAATCCGTTACAGACCAAGTCTTGATCTTTTTGCCCATATCATCGTTGCTCTTCAGTCGCGTAGCTTGGGCTATGCTCCTTCATCGCGCCTTGATCTGAACAAAAATCTACTGCGACTTATCCATACCTATTTAATGGTAATGACACTAGCGCCAAATCGCCAATATAGTCTGCAGTGCACAAAATACTTCCCGTAAAATTTAGTTCTTTCATGATTCTGGACGCGAGATTCACCGCGAAGTCGCGAAGGGCGCAGAGTATTTCGACTAGTTGCTTTTTTGCTTTACGAGCTGCAATGTGCCATCGACCGACCAAACTCATCAATATCGAAAGCGGTCACTTTTAACAGTTCGACTTCGCTCACTGCGGCTCCTTTAACCTTGAATTACTTTATCCTTTAACCTTGAATTACTTTACCCTTTAACCTTGAAACCCTTGATCCCTCTTCGCGTCAGCGATGAGAGGGTGGCCCCGAGCGCTGAGGCCGGCCGGCCGCAGCAAGCGACAGGGAGATCCCGCAAGCCTTTCAGGCGTGCGGGAGCCGAGCGAATAGAGAGCACCCGACCGTAGCGACGCCGAGCGGCCTGTGGGACGCTCGGGGTGACGCCCAAAAAATAAAAATGAAAAATTATCTAGGACCTCAGGGTCGAACCATATTCTACAGCGCCTTTAATACAATTCATATGAACGGAAATCACACTCCAGCGGTCCATTGTACAAAATCAACTTTTTTGAGGGTTTTAGGCCCAATCGCTTGATGGCGTCGGGGTTGCCAGAAAGGACCCAAGCCGTCCACCCGGAGTAGTCTTGTTTTAATTTATCCCCGATTTCCATGTAAAACGCTTTTTCATCATGAAGCTCCATCCGCTCACTA
>Ga0209943_1000702_pt1 | contig 22280 bp, 29 predicted proteins | sample SalPonR1_B_D2_MG_FD_185698 | JGI IMG/M metagenome (GOLD analysis project Ga0209943, IMG submission 185698) | Salt pond soil microbial communities from South San Francisco under conditions of wetland restoration - Salt Pond MetaG R1_B_D2_MG... ... | reverse complement strand
TTTATTTATTAATTATTATTTATTATTTATTATTTTATTATTTTATTATTTTATTATTTTATTATTTTATTTTATTTTATAATTACTTTGAATGTAACAAAGTAATTATTATTTTATTTTATAATTACTTTGAATGTAACAAAGTAAATAAAATATTATTTTATTTTATTATTTTATTTATTATATTTTATTTATTATATTTTATTTATTATATTTTATTATTTTATTATTTTATTATTTTATTTTATTATTTTATTATTTTATTTTATTTTATAATTACTTTGAATGCAACAAAGTAATTATTATTTATATTTTATAATATAAATAAGGAATAAAAAGTGAGCATAGCAAAATATTTTTATATTATTTTTTTTGGTATATATTTAGATAGGAATTAATAAAAACTCCGGAATTCTTCTTTGTTTTCATCAGCAGAAGGATAAGCACAATTACAATTACATTCACATTTTTTGGGTATTTGGCAATCAGTGCAATTAGTATTTTCTCCAGCAATTTTTTTGGGTAGAATTAAATAAATAAGACTATCTAGAATAAATAAACCTACAGACATGATGGCCAATTGAATTAACATGGTGGTAAATTTATTATAAAATATCCCAACAACAAAACGAAAGGTATAACTTAAAGCAACCAAAATAGCACCTTTAACAGTATAAAGAATGGTATTTTGGAATAAAGCTAAGAATGAATCGATGAATGCCATGATATATAATAAATGAGAAAAAAAAATTAAATATATTTTTGAATGAGACATAATATTTCATTGTATATTGGCTCATATATTTCATTCGGAGTAGGTTTCTGATCAAGCAATAATTTAGCCACTTGACAATATTGCTTTTCCCCCGGTTCATCACATAAATCAACACCAATTAAAACAGCCTCTAATCCCTTACCAAACTTATGCGCTCCTTTAGAAATAGTCCATTTAACAAATTGGAGATCACCTAAATAACAAGCTTCTAAAAAGGGTGGATTCCAATCATCATCAATCAGATAAACCAATTTTTTAATGTTATTGAAATTTCTGGTTCGGGAAGCCCCATTAATTGCTATATAATAACAATCCGCGCCTAAATTTAGCAAATAATCAAAAAGTTCGGGATGATCATATTCGCAGACATAGACGAAACCGTTATTAATAGCTTTATGAGAGACAGTAAAATGTTTTTTAATAAATTTGGCAAGATGAAGATGTCCTCCTTGACAGGCATTAATAAAAGCCTTATCGAAAGTAGGAGGAAATGGTTGAATTTTAGTAAGAAGAAAATGAAACAATTGAAGATTACCACCAAGACAAGCTTTACAAAAAAGAGCATTCCAAAATCTATCTAGGTTTTTATAGCCAAAATTATCTACAATCCATTTACAAAAGAAATAATGGCCTTTTTCGCAAGCTCCATCTAAGAGCCAAAAAATGATAGGATCAGAAGATGTTTGATATTTTGGAAAATAAATATTAAAAATATCTTTACGACCAAGTTTACCAATATACTCAAATAAATTTTGGGTACAGTATGTGGAATATTTAGAAAAAAAAGTAAATGTGGCCAAGTCTTCAAGTATAAAAGGATTCATTCAAATGGAAAAAAAATTTTGATATATAAATAAAATATATTAATAATATTATATTTTATTTGAGACAAAATGAATTATTTTGTTAATAGCAATCAATCACCAGAGTCTTTCCGATTGTGGGTAGGAGAAGAAGGTCTTAAAGTATATGAGGAGATCCATCAGAACCGAGATAACCGAAACCTTCATGTGGCTTTCTTGCCAGGTGTTTTCTATGGCACATTTATGATAATGCCTGCGTTAATACCGAAATTACCAGCTTGGTTAATAGTTTTTACAATTATGTTAAGTTATACAATTTTTTATGCTTCATTTGATATAGAAGGAGCTATTTATGCTTTTTTCTTTACATTACCAAGTGCAACGATGGCATTGCATTCGCATAGTAATGGAAAAAACAGTGTGTATAGAAATTTCAAAGTAGGATTGATATATTTAATAGTGAGTTTGGGAATTCAAGAAGTATTTGGTCATTTTTATTTAGAGAAAATACCATCACGTTTAACATTATCTTATGTTACGAATGCAATTATATATAGTCCACTTTTCTATGCAAAAAATATAGTGACAATGATACCAGCAGTAATAATGAATACGGGTTGTTTATTATTTTTTTCATTAATATTGTATATTTTTATAGACTAAATGATAAATAAAAAAAAAATATAGGATTAAGTTAATAAGCATATCAATTAACTTAATATTAGATAAAAGGATGAAGGTAAATTTACTTAGGTAAGATACGATACATCTTAGTACCACATTTTTTGCAATATCCTGTCATGGCATGTCGACCATTTTTCATGGTAACTTTTTTAGTGTTGACCATTTCTCTTTTAGCTTTGCATCTGAGGCAATATCCAATAGTTTTAGCCATGATAAATAGTTTTTTATATTATAAAACGCGAAAATAAAACAAAGGAAAATAAAAAAGATAAAAATGAAAATAGAATGAATAGATAACTATAATAAAAGTAAAAAAAATGTGACTAATATTATAAAAAAAAAATGAGATAGAAAATCATAACTTTGTATTATTGAATTATAAGCTATCTTATAATTGAATACAAGAGAAAGTTAATTGAATGGTTGATAAGTATTAAATATTTTATCCCAAATATTGAATCTTTTACTGAAATTACATTTAATTTTACTATGATGTAAAAAATGGTCTTCAGCATATAATTCAATACCTAATAATTTAGGTAACCATATAAATTGAGGAAAACTAGAAGTAGGTTTCATAATTTTCCCAATGTGTCCACCAATTTCCTGGTAAGTTAAGTAAGTAATTAACAAATAAAATTGGAGGAGTGAAAAATCAAAGGGCAAGACATATAATGATATAGTTAAAGGAAAAGAATAAGAAAATAATAAATCAAGGATAGACATATGAAAAGTGGAATAAGGAATAGGATTGACAATTTCATGATGGGTTTTATGAATATTTCTATACAAGAGAGGAGAAAAATGAAGAAGCCTATGAGTGGAGTAATGAAAAAGATCAAAGACAATTTCAAATAGGAAGGATTTAGCTATGAATGAAAGAAAGAATAAAAAAAAATTAAAAAAAAAAGGAGGATGGATAGAAGCAGGTTTAAAATCAAGAATGTAGATTAGGAATGCATGAGTGAATGTTTTGATCAAGCTGGTTTGTAATAAATAAAAAAAAGAGGGTGTTTGTGAAGATTTTTTAGTAAGAGTAGATTGTTTCTTAAGATGAGACATAGTGGATGAAATGAATATATTTTTGAAAATTTCAGAAGATAAGAGACAAAATGGGTTATAATTAAGAAAAGATAAAGAATAACTGAAAGACCATATGGGTAAGTTAATGTAAAAGAAAGTTTTAATAGATTTGTAGGTAGGTAAAATAAGGTGATTAGATTTGATGAGTGGTTTGGTAAGAGAATAAAAAAAGGAGGAAAACATATTTTTAGTTTCTTTAATAAATATATACTATAACTTAATCAATAAAATTTTTGAGAGGAAATGAGTTGTAAATCGAAAAAGAATGGAAAAAAAAAATTGTCTTGTTCATTAAAAATGGGACCAGGTAAACTAGTAGGTGGGAAAAAGGAAAAAAAGTCAAGTAAATCAAAATGTGGTGTGAAGTGCGATGGGAATGTATGTCCAAAAAATGATTTGAAAAAACCTTCGAAGAGAAATGTGAAAGATCCAGAGTTGAGGAAGACAAATTTTGTGACGGGTAATAGTTTTCCAAGTTGTGATCCACTAGATAAGGATACCTTTTTTTATCATACCAAAAAAAATATGATATTTACGTTTAATAGAAAAAAGAAAGAATGGCAACCAGCTCATTGTGGTTCTATCACAGTAGAAACAGCTAATACTGAAACTGGACCGTCTACCAGTGGTCCATTTACACTAGATACATGTGGGGACACACTTCGTTTGTGGTCAGCGGGTGGTTTATTTGCGAATGTAACTCCAGGGAGTGCTTTGGTACAAGTGGAACCAAATATAATACATTGTGGTAATGATCCAGAGAATTTCATGCCAGCTGATCCTACAAGACCAGCTTTATATTTTAATAGTAACACAGGTAATTTTTTTGTGTGGGATCCTGAAAATGAAGAGGGTTCATATTCACACTGGCACACAACTAGTGGAGGAACAGGCACAAATATAGACTGTAAAATAGGTCCAGGAGGTGAGAATGATAGTTTAGTGATAGATAAAGGAATAATGACGAATGTACAAGGTATAGTAAGATTATATTTGGATGAAAATGTTTTTTTGTTAGAGTTTCATGACGAAAATGCAACTTTGGACCCATCAGAAATGAGTCTTTCTTTTAATACAATATCAGACGATTATGTCTTGACAGAATCAGGGTTATTTACAGTACCACCTGTAAGTTTTTTTAATAATTCTTGTTTAAATGAGGGGTCATGGAGATATATTTTGGAGGTAAATATAAAATTGAATTTTAGATTAGGATTTTTTAACCCCGATGATGATGATGATTATCTAATAATTCAATTAATAAAAAATGAAGGAAACGTAATTTCGCAGGTATTAATAGGGCCAACAAAAGAAGATTTTTTCGAAGAAATTCATGATACTGTAACCTTAACAGATACTATATTATTATCTGCTGGTGATGTATTGAATGTATACATTTATAAAAATGATGAATCTAGTGATGGTAAAATTGAGTTATTGGGAGGGTCGGAAAATAGTGTATTAAATTTTAAGATTTTAGGAATGATACCAACAATAGGTTAATTAGAAATAAATGAACAAAAATTATTATGTTATATTATATTTCAGAATGAATAAATATAATATAATATCTTTAGGCTATATTTGCAATGTGGTATCTTATGTAAATTCACAAAAAGAGTTGAAAAAGAACCAAAAAAAAGGAGTATTTGATAGGATAGCCAGTCCTATGTGGGCAATAAATGAATTAATAAAAAACGATTTTGATGATTTTTTCCTGGATGAAAATATTAAAGAAGATCAACTCTTTGACCAAAGTAAAAGGAAAGAATGGTATGACTCAAAATATTATGTCCGTTTCTTAAAACCAGTATCAATAGATAAAATCCGAAATATACTTTTGGAGAAAAAAAATAAATTATTAGATTTATTGAAAAATCAAAAGAGTATAAAAGAACCAATATTATTTATAAGATGTGAGGAAAAACATAAATCAGAAAAAATGGGTCAACGTATAATTTTTAACCAATATAAATCTCGTTATAATAAAAAAGAATCAGAATATATGAAAGAATTCGCTGATATATTAAAAAATAAATATCCTGGATTGAAATATAAAATTTTATATGTTAGTTCTGAGAAAAAAAATTCATTTGATTCCGAAAAAGGAATAATCACCATATCTACTCAAGAACCAGAATTTAGTAAGATTGAACAACCGAGAGTATTAAAAAATATTATTGAAAAAAACAAAGATTATATAGAGAAGCATCTATAAATGGATAATGTTAAAAAGCACCATGCCAAACTTTCAAGGGTGTAAATATGTAAAATAAGTGACAATAAATTGCAATGAAACACAAAAATTAATATCAATTATTATTAACTTTGATAAAAATAATGTAATAATTAATTCTATAGATAGTTAAAATATATAGAATAAAACAAATAAAAAAAATTGTTTTTTTTTTAATTAAGAGATAATGAATATATTAATTGTTAATGAATTGACAAATAATTCCATAGATGAAGAGATTCTCAAAATATCATATAATTTTCCATATAAATTCAAAGGATTTTATAAGAATTTAAAATCAATTAAATCACCTAGGATAGGTGGATTTATGTATTTAAAAAAAAGGAAAGGAATTTATAATGCGAATACGGATTTTTATTTAGCTTGCCAGGGAGAATATCCTATAATCATAAATTTGATTTTAAAAAAAGGACGAATTAATTTGGAATGGGGATTATTTAGTGCTAGTTCAGTAGGAAATATAAAATTAGTAAATTTGATGATAGCTAAGGGGGCAAATGATTGGAATTATGCCCTACGGGGCGCAAGTAAAGGAGGTCATCTCAATATAGTAAAAAGAGCGATAGAAAAGGGAGCATGTGATTATAAGGAATCTCTGGAGTATGCTTGTTTGGGAGGGGAAATAGAAATAGTAAAATATTTGATAAAAAAGATGGGGGAAGAGAATTTAATAGGTAAAAATAATATTTTATATCATGCTTGCAAAGGAGGTAATTTAAGAATCGTAAATTTAATAATATCTAAAGGAGCAAATGATTGGGATTTAGGATTAACAGGTGCTTGTATGGGAGGCAATATAAAAATAGTGAGAATGATGATTGAAAAAGGAGCTAATAATTGGAATCAAGGATTAGCACATGCATGTGAATCAGGAAATCTTAAGATGGTTAATTTTATGATAGAAAAAGGAGCAAATGATTGGAATAGGGGACTTTATTCAGCTTGTATGAGAGGATATAAAAAAATAGTAAGATTGATGGTAGAAAAAGGAGCGAATAATTGTGAAGTGTGTAATAAAAGAATGGAAGAACATATAAAAATAAGTGGATATAAATGATTGATAAAGGAAATAAAGAGGATGTTAAATAATAAAAAAATTGAAGTATATCTGGACTTTTTTAAAAAAATAAAATGAATGAATATATAATAAATGGAATAGCAAAATTCTCAATTGATGCGGAACGTCTGAAGATATTAAATCATAATTCATATTTATTTGAAAACTTTTATAAAAGTTTGGGGAAAATAAGATGCCCAAAAAAAGGGGGTTTTTTATTTATTAAAGATAAATTTGATTATAATTGGTTAATAGGGTTAAATAAAGTATGCAAAGTAGGAAATATAAATATGTTTTTCATATTTATTTCGCAGAGAACTAACAATCGTAGGTATGCCCTTATGGAGAGGAATGATTATAGTTGGTATCGTCTTTTGAAAGGAGCCTGTGAAGGAGGGAATTTAGATATAATTAATTTTATTATAGATAAAGGACACAATGATTGGAATAGTGGTCTATATGGTGCTTGCAAGGGAGGAAAATTAGAAATAATTAATTTGATGATAGAAAAAGGAGCAGATGATTTGAACTGGGCACTAAATGGTGCAGGTAAAGGAGGAAATATAAAAATAGCGAGAATGATGATAGAAAAAGGAGCAAATAATTGGAATTTAGCATTATGGGGTGCTTGTAAAGGTGGGAATCTAGAAATAGTAAATTTGATAATAGAAAAAGGTGGAAATAATTGGGATTCAGGACTAGCCAGTGCTTGTAAAAGTGGGAATCAAGATATATTAAATTTAATGATATCCAAAGGATCAAAAAATTGGAATGGTGGTTTGTGCACAGCTTGTTTTGAAGGAAACTTAGAAATAGCAATTTTGATGATAGAAAAGGGTGCTGATGACTGGAATGGAGGACTATGGGGTGCTTGTTATAGTGGGAATAAAAAAATTGTGGAATTGATGATATTTAAAGGAGCAAATGATTGGAATAATGGTTTATCATATGCTTGTTTAGGAGAAAATTTAGATATAGTGAACTTGATGATTTCTAAAGGGGCGAATGATTGGAATGAAGGTTTATATAGTGCATGTATAAGTGGGATGAGAGATACAATAAATTTGATGATAGAAAAAGGAGGCCAAAATTGGAATGAAGTATTATCGAGTGCTTGTTTTGAAGAAAAACAAAAAATAGTAGATTTGATGATAGAAAAAGGGGCGAATAGATGTGGAACTTGCGAAAAAAATATGAAAGCACACATAAGAAAATGGTAGGATATATAGAAATAGGATGTAGAAAAAATAAAGAACTTTGTAAGTATCTGAAAGATATTTATTGAAAAGAGAAGTAAATATTTGAAAGAAAAAATGGATTCATTTAGTCTTGAATATAAATTAATCTAAGTAGAAAAAATTGATTCATTTAGTCTTGAATATAAATTAATCTAAGTAAATGAATAGTAAAATAATGAATGAATTAATGAATGTGTCAATGTATGAGGAACGTTTGAAGATATTTTTTTATAATGTATTTATAAAAAAAAATTTGAAGGAAAAAAAATCAGCCCAAAATAGTAAATATAATTGGGATTTGGATTTATATAAAGCTTGTTTAGGAGAAAATTTATTAGTTTTTAATTTGATAATGACCAAAAAAAGGAAGGAATATTTAAATTGGGGACTTAAAGGTGCTTGCCAAGGAGGAAACCTAAATTTAACGAAAATATTAATAGATAAGGGGGCAGATGATTATAATCTGGGACTTTCTTGGGTTTGTCGACAGGGTTGTAGAGATTATGGAAAGAGTGATTGGGATTGGTTATTTTGTTATGAATTTTCAAAAGATGATGAAAGGAAGGATATAGTAAATTTATTAGTAGAGAAAGGTGGGACTCAATGTAATCATTGTGGGATGATGTATAAAAAAAAAAATGTTAATTGAAAAAAAAAATTTTTTTATTATTTCGAAAAAAAAAACTAAATTTTTTATTACTTTGCAAAGTGATAAAAAATTTATGATAAGTGGTTATTAAGAAGATGAAATTTTAGTTATGTTATCTTTCATTTGCATTTCTAGATCCATAATCATTTTATTTTCATTGATAATAATTTTAATAGCTTTCACAATGGATTTGCCAAGTAAATTAAGTCCTTGCCATTTATTAATATCAAGAATTTTAGGATTTTGTATAGAGAGTCCGATACCCCAAATTTGATCGTAATGAGATGCTTCAACAATATCACAACCTAATAAAATTAGGTCAATAGTAGCCTTCTTAGCGTTATGGGATTGACTGAATTTATGATATTGCGTATAAATGGAAAGTGGAAATTTGATTCTATCCCAAACTTCATTGTTAAATGATGGTACTTTTCTTCCAAAAGTTTTGGCTTCATTAGGTTTGTAAATTTGATAAGCTGATGTAATGGTTTTGGTATCTCCGGGAAAAATGAGAGCTTTGATAAATGCGAACATGAATATTTCATTATTAGCAAAAGATATTTGATCTAAAATATTTTTATTGGACAATAACCAATTAACAGCATCTTTGCTTAATTCAATTTTTTGGTTTTTTAAGAATTTCATAAGATTATAGACATCAATTTTGATAGACATAGGATACCAATTAGAGAATATAGATTCATCACCTCCTTTGTGAGTACAAAAGAAAACAACTTTTTGATCTTTTTCTTGATTAGTTTTGAGAGTGGTAATAGGAAATGATAATCCGGAAAGAGTGATGGACGACATTTATAAAAGAAAAAGAAATAATAAAATCAATTTTAAAAAATTGATAATAAAAAAGATAATTTAGAATAAAAATGAATGAATATGTTGTATACCAATTGATAAATAATTCCAAAGATGAAGAACGTATAAAGATACTAAAATTTAGCAAATATATTTTGAAGTATTTTATTGAGAATTTAAGGATAATAAATTCACCGAAACATGGTGGTTTTATGTTTATAAAAAAATATAGGAATATATATAGCTGGGATTGGGGACTTAACCATAGTTGTATGGGAGGCCATTTCCATTTGGTAGATTTGATGATAAGAAAAGGAGCGTATAATTGGAATATGGGACTACTAGGTGGTAGCCATAATGGAAATCTAGATATAGTGAATTTAATGATATCAAATGGTGGGGATAATTGGAATGAAGGTTTGAAAGCAGGTTGTATATCAGGACATTTGGAAATAATAAAATTAATGATATCTAAAGGAGCAGATGAATGGAATGGAGCACTATATTTTGCTAGTAGGAATGGTAATATAGATATTATAAATTTGATAATAGCTAAAGGCGCAGATGATTGGAATGAGGGACTATCAGGTGCATGTTTATCAGAAAATATAGATATAATAAATTTGATGATAGAAAAAGGTGCAGATGATTGGAATGAGGGACTATCAGGTGCATGTTTATCAGAAAATATAGATATAATAAATTTGATGATAGAAAAAGGTGCGAATAATTGTGGAAATTGTAGTAAATCAATAGAAGAACATAAAAATTGATAAAAATTTGAATGTAACTTTATAAATAAAAGAAGATGAATAAATATATCGTTAATGATTTAACAAATAATTCGATAGATGAAGAACGTCTGAAGATATTTGATCATCATGCTTTTTTAAGAAAAAAATTTAATCAGTACTTGAAATCCATAAAATCACCAGAAGATGGTGGATTTATATTTATAAAAGAAACAGATGACTACGATTGGAATAAGGGATTATTCGATAGTTGTAAGGGAGGTAATGTAAAAATAATAAATATGATGATAGAATTAGGAGAAAAAAATATGAATTTAGGACTATATGGGGCTTGTGAAAGCGGGGATTTGAATATAGCGATTTTGATGATAAAAAAAGGAGCAAATAATGTGAATAGTGGACTTTATTATGGTTGCAAAGGAGGGAATTTAGATATAATTAATTTAATGATAGAAAAAGGAGCAAATAAATGGGATTGGGGGCTAAAAGGAGCCGGTGAGGGAGGAAATTTAAAAATAGTAAATTTAATGATAAAAAAAGGGGCCAATGATTGGAATCAAGGACTCTATGGTGGGTGTTTAGGAGGAAATTTAAAAATAGTCGAATTAATGATAGAAAAAGGTGCCAATGATTGGGATAAAGGAATGAGAGGTGGTTGCCGAGGAGGAAATATAAAAATAGTAAAATTGATGATATCTAAAGGAGCAAATAAGTGGAATGAAGGACTATATAATGCAGTTGAGAGAAATAATTTAAATATAGTAAAATTAATGATAGAGAAAGGTGCAACAATTTTGGGTTCAGTACTATTTTTGGCTTGTAAAAGAAATAATTTAAATATGATGAAATTTATTATAAAAAAAGGCGCTAATAATTGGAATGGAGGACTATTAGGTGGTTGTCATAGTGGGAACTTAAAAATAGTGAATTTAATGATATCCAAAGGGGCAAATGATTGGAATACTGGACTATGTTTGGGTAGTTTAAAAGGAAATTTAAAAATAGTAAATTTGATGATAGAAAAAGGAGCGAATGAATTCAATGAGGGCTTAAATCATGCTTGTTTAGGAGGAAATTTAAAAATAGTAAATTTAATGATAAAAAAAGGAGCCAATGATTGGGATTTGGGACTAAAAAGTGGTTGTTTGGGAGGAAAATTGAAAGCAGTAAATTTGATGATAGAAAAAGGGGCGAAAAATCTTAATAGTGGATTAGAAATAGCATGCATGGAAGGAAATTTAAAAATAGTAAATTTAATGATAGAAAAAGGAGCAACGTATTGTAATTATTGTAATAAATCCAAGGAAGAACATGAAAAATAAAAAATTGATAATATTTGTTTAACTTTGTTAATAAGATGAATAAATATATCGTTAATGATTTAACAAATAATATTATAGATGATGAAGAACGTCTGAAAATATTAAATCATTATGCTTTTTTTAGAAAGAAATTTTATCAGATTTCGAAGCCTTTAATACCAGATGAAGGTAGTTTCATGTATCTTAAATATAAACTTAATAACAATTGGAAAAAGATAGGACTATATGATGCTTGTTTGAGTGGAAATTTAAAAATAATTAATATGATGATAGAAAAAGGAGCAGATGATTGGAATTGGGGATTACAAGGTGCTTGTTTTAGAGGGAATTTAGATATAATAAATTTAATGATATCGAAAGGAGCAAATAGTTGGAATTCAGGATTAAATATAGCATGTTCAACAGATAATTTAAAATTAGTAAATTTGATGATAGAAAATGGAGCTGATGAATTGAATGAGGGTTTAAATCATGCTTGTATACGAGGAAATGTAAAAGCAATAAATTTGATGATAGAAAAAGGAGCCAATGACTTAAATGAGGGTTTATATTATGCTTGTATGAATGAAAATTTAGAAGTAGTAAATTTGATAATTTCCAAAGGAGCAACTTATTGTAAAAATTGTGAAAAATGGAAGGAAGAACATAAAAAATAGACGATAGAAATTTGAAACGATTAAGAAAAAAAATGGGATAAATAAAGAGAATGATAAAATAACTTTGTATAAAAAATTATTTTATAAAAAATAGTTGATGAAAGAAAATAAAAGAGGAGATGATAGATGAGATTATAATTAGTGAAAATAAGAAAAGAGAATTAAAAATCAACAATCAATTCATCAAAAATATAATTCCTATTCTTTTTAAAACTTGGAAATTTACCAATTAATAGAACCAATTTATCTAGCTGAAATCTTTTAGGACAATGATGGATAGATTTATATTTGAAATATTTAGTACCATCGTTATCGTAAAGCCATTCAGTTTCAGATACAATATGCCATTTTGTGTCACATGAACAATTATCTCCATATACATCATCAGGTAAATGAAAATTATTCCATTCAGTAGTTATCCTACATAGGGTAGATTTTATTTTAAATTTATACAAAATTTTATAATGGTGAGAATCAGCAAGGGTCTGTAATTGTTTAATAATGGCAGAAATAGCATCATTATGTTTGATAAATTTAGTTAATGAATAAATTTGAATTTGAAAGACATAATTAAAATGATTTTTAAAATGGGTATATTTTTTCATTTCATTTAATTTATTATCTAAATATCGGATCATTATAATTTATATCAGTTTTTAATAAAGAAAATATCAATAATTTATTTATACAAGTGGAAAATTTGATAAAAAATGTAGATATGTGATTTAGATCCAATTTGATCAAAATTTTTGATTTTGAAATATTAAAAAGATAGCATTATTATAAATCAGATGAAAGTTTTCTCGTATGGTACTGATGGTGGCCAAAAATCTGGGGTAACTGGATTCTGGGTCTTCGAATTCAAATCCCTCTTTTCGATTGTGATCCTCCATTTTGCTCAAGGAACCCGGGAAAATTATCACTCACATGCCTTTAATGCTTATACTTGGTTCCTTTCCGGTCAGGTGGAGGAACAACATCTGGAGGCAGATCCGATGACTTGGAGTCCAAGTTGGTGGCCTAAATATACTCCCAAATCTTGCTTTCATCGAGTCAAGGCCTTGACCGATACGTACGCGATTTCTTTTCGAGGCCCTTGGGATCAGACTTGGTGTGAATATAGTCCCAAGACTGAGGAAATAATAGAATTAACTCATGGAAGAAAGGAGGTTTCCAGGAAAAAAAAGGACTAAAATGGGGGTATAATTGATAGAATTTACATTAACTTTGTGACTCAGGGGTGGTTGAAAAATTGATCATTTACAGGCTTCATTAATCATTAATAATAATTAATCATTAATTAATTTATAATTGAAAATAAGATAAATCCGTATATATTGTGCTGATTTAGGCGGGTGTTTTTTTACTTATATAGCAATAGCTGATAAAAATATTAAAGGTGATTTCATGTAATGGCCAAGCTAAAAGTTTGCCTGTCAAAATAATTTAGTCTTTTCATGTATGTATCTTATAACTTTGACGATTTAAAACGCTGACTTCATTTATAAAAAGTTAGTTAAAATCAAGGATAATATAAAGAATTAAGAGAATAGATAATAGCTAGATGAGTGGATACATTTAGTGGAGGAAATGGAATTTAATGAAAAAAATGATGAAGTAAGAAGTATAAAATAAGAAAATATGAATATTTACATTTCGAACGATTTAATGATTTATTCATTTTTGGCTAAATATCGGAAATATTCTAAAGATAGAAAGTTAGTTGAGGCCTGTATAAGAGGGTATAGGGAATTGGTAGATTTGATGATCGAAAAAGGAGCGACTGATTGGAATTGGGGCCTATTTGGAGCATGTGAGAGTGGGTATAGAGAGTTGGTCGAATTGATGATAGAAAAAGGAGCAGATGATTGGAATTGGGGATTATGGGGTAGTTGTGAAGGAGGGCATCGAGATCTAGTGGAATTGATGATAGAAAAAGGAGCAGATGATTTGAACGGTGGACTCTTTTATGGTTGTCCGGAAGGTAATCGAGATGTAGTAGAATTGCTGATTAAGAAAGGAGCAATTCCATCAATGTGTAGCAACAAGAGCCATAATCATGATGTGAAGTAATATTTTATTTGTATTAAAAAGGGATCATTATTCAAAGTATATTTAATTATTTGTACTTTATTCTAAATATGCATTCTAAAACCCTCTAAAAAATTGATTGAATTATTTATTACATTATAAAACATACACATATATATTTAAAATGAATATATATATATGTAAAGATATATTAAAAAGTATTAAGTCCAGGTTGATTTATGAATCAGAATTAATAGATTGGGTTAATGAAATGGACAATGAAGATCCAGAAAAATACATAGAAAGTTTCTATAGATTTATTGATTACGAGATCATTTTTAGTCCATTGGAAGTGTTTGTGATGCCAATAAAATTTGCTAAATATTTAGCAAGATGTATATTAAAATCACTCCCCATTGTAGTATATTCCAAGGAGCATCTTGGGATAGCACATGAGATGATAAAATATCATTATTATGGAGTAGAACCACCGATGGAAATCGTCAAACAAGAAAATGTAATAATATGTTGTAAACATTATCCTTTTACCTGTGATGAAGTTAGATATAATCCTAAAATCTCTGCTATCTATGGTAATCACCTATCCTTTTTTGATGGTAGGTCTTGCAGTTGCCCAGGTAATTGTAATTGTCAAAAAGATACACCTAGCAATGTTCATTATTGGAATTTGCAAGATGAAGATGATGATGAATTATTTATGGAACATTTTGAAAATTGTTATGAGGATTGTTGCACTCATAGTAAAGTATATGAAAGATATGTGATAAAGCTAATATAGATCCAGGTATATTTATAACTTTGAGAGCAAGATAGAGAACAAAGTAAATCATATATAAAAAAATAAGATGAATCAAAAAATGGAGTCAAATCACAATGATGGACCGGTTCAAAAAAAACCCAAAAGAGCTAATATTTATTATTGAAAAATGAGAAAAAAATAATATTTTTAGCAAAAAATATACAAAAAGGGTTGGGGTAAGGGTTTTCCAGGAAAAATTGATCAATATTTAGTTTAATTAATAAGAAAAAATTTACCTTTCCCATAATTCTGATTTTAGGGCTGTAACAAATGAATTATTATATAGTTAGTGAAGTTGTTGAACATTGTGAAGATGATGCAGTTAACCTATGTATTCAGTTTTTTTTCCCAAATGAAGACGTAATTCAAAGAAAAGAAACTGATTTTGAGTTATGGGATTTTTTAACAGGAAATTACCTGATTAATTTAGATATTGATAAAACTCTAGGTTATGATTGTCTAAAGTATTATTCGGATTATCTGGGAGACATAGCCCAAGATCTAATGACATGTGTTAAACCAGAGATAACCATTTTTTTCTTGACATATATTAACGAATATTATAAGTATCAAGTGGATGGTGATCGTGAGGAATATAAAGAATGGTGTAGATTTAAAGATTTGACCGATTATTGTCGTGAAATTCAGGCATTTGAAGTGAAAAATCAAAAAATGACAGAGTTTCTAGTATATAAACTGGGAGTTTACATACCTGAAAAATGTATAGACTCTGAAACGCAAGAATTTGATTTCGATCATTTGGCTTGGTGTTTGGGCCATGGACGGTGCGATTCATGTTACCTTCCAAAAATGAAATGTAATGTATGTCGAGATAAATTTTATGCAAAAAAGACTTTTTGCTAAAAAGTATGGCAAAGAGGGTTACCATAGGAAAGATAGATGCTAAACTTAGCTCCATATGGATTAATAGGTAATTGATAAAGTAAATAATTAAAAAATGTCAGAAGGAATAGGAGGAAGTGGTAAAAAATCATATAATAAATTATCAACTTTGAATTCTTTTAACATATCAATAAATTCAGACCGAGTAAGTTTAAAGTATTGATTAGGTGAAGATAAAATTAATAAATCTTGAGTGAAAATTAAATTATTGATAGAATTGGTGATAAATAATTTCCAATTTTCATTTTTTTTGAATGAATAGGAAAGACGAATAATTTTGAAACCGTTTTTTAACGCTACTATCATTTTTTGAATATCATTCAGTTATCATTCAAAATTATTGATTTTAATTATTAAATAATATATATATATTATAAAAAAGGTATATGATGACACCTTATGATGAAAATTTCAATGATGATATAATTGAGTTATATTATTATTTTTTGGAAAATGGTGAAATAGATAAAAAGGAATTAAATGAATTGTGTGAGGATGATAAAAAGCAATTATTGAGGGTAGTTTTATGTAACGAGGAAGAATTCGAGCCTAAGTCGGAATGGAATGATGACATTGATTATAATTTAATGTGTTGGTTAAAAGAGAATATTATGGAATATGAAGTTGATAATGAGAGGGAGATAAAAAACGCTGTTAGTTTGGGATTTTCTGGAGTATTCAAATTTTTGCTAGAACAAGATCGGGAGTTGGTTAAAAAGCCTTTTATTAGTGAATTATTGGAATATAATAATGATACTAAGATGTTTGAAGAAGGTGGTAAATATTATGAACATATGATAAAATTGTATGAGATATACAAAGAGAATGGTGGAATTTAGAAAAATAAAGAATATCATATCATTTGATATAATATTTTGTTGAAGAATTATTGAATATACCTCCCAAAAAATTGAATTAATTTTGAGATTTTATCATCATCATGGATTTAGATATTAAATTTGATTTTATCCTTCTAAATAAGCAAAAAAATGCTGATATAATGGATGCTAAAACCATTTTAATGTATAAAAGTAGTTATAGCTTGGAAATTAACTATTTATTAAATAAAAAAGAAAAGTTTTTACCAAATCTAGTATATTCGTTGGATGACTTATTTAAATATGCTCCAAAATCTGACAAAGTTAACTACTTATATAGAGGTATAACAGATAACGATTTAATACAGCCTTATTTAGAACAATTTAGATATCTAACCTTAAAAAATTGGTTGTCCGGAAGTATAGGTGAATGTATTTTGTTTCAAAGTTATTTATCCACAACATATAATCCTAGTACCGCATATAATTTTACGATGGGAAAAGATGAAATCCTACTAAAATTTGTGATTCCACCAAACTATCCAATGTTAGCATTGGATAGCATAATAGAGGGAGATGATGAATATTTTATGATACATCCAAAAATGAATTATTTGAGGGACAGAAAGAAATTTGAATCAGAAGATGAGATTTTATTACCGAGAGGACAACGTTTTTTTATAAGATCAGTGAAAAAGGTTGAAAAGGGGATTATAATAACTCTTGATCCGAAATTTTAGGACTTAGTTATTAGTATTTTCAAGGCGATAGTTAAACAAGATAAGAATATTTCCAATCCACCATAAAGTACTTTGAAAGAATCGTAAGGGATAATTATCAAAATGAAGGGTGAGAGAACAAAGTAGTAAATTATTATAAAGTAAATTAATTCAATTTCATTTCAAATAATTTCATGTATTTAGAGAAAATATCAGGCTGAAATCCATGTCGAAACAGAAGACTATAAAGTTCCTTTCTTTGTCTATCAATAATATTGTTCTAACAATTTTGTTTTATATTAAGGCTCTTATCAAATTCTTCCTGGGTCATTCCTGCATCATTCAAGTACCATTCTTTGGTACCATCAGCATATTCAATAGCGGGCCCATGCTCGCGATGTCTCTCACCATTTATGTACCATTCTTGAGATAAAAACTGTGAGAATGTGTAAAGATATCAAAAAAGGTTAATATTGGTATGATTTTCAATTATAAGAAAACATAAGAAAAAAATGATTTTTAAATATAAGAAAACGAAAAATGAGCCAAGTCAAATGCAAAAGTACAATAAAATCTGGGACCGTATTGTACCTGTAGAGGAGGGCAAGGAGAGTTAGCGGAAATGATGATAGAGAAAGGAGCAGATTCAACAATGAAGTTCATTGCCATTGAGTATAATTATAAAAAATTGATATAATTAAACTTTAAATGAAAAAAGATGAATATTTATATTTTGGATGATTTAGTGATTTATAGTTTTCTGCAGAAATATGAAGGATCTTCATTTAATGAGAGGCTAAATAAAGCCTGCTTTCTAGGACATCGAGAGCTGGCGAATTTGATGGTAGAGAAAGGGGCATATTATTGGAATAACGGGTTGTATGGTGCTTGTCAAGGGGGACACAGAAAGTTAGCGGAATGGATGATAGAAAAAGGAGCAGATGATTGGAATTACGGACTATATTGTGCCTGTAGAGGGGGTCATCAAGAGTTAGCGGGATGGATGATAGAAAAAGGAACAAATGATTGGAATTGGGAACTCCAAGGAGCCTGTGAAGGGGGACATTATGAATTAGCGGAATGGATGATAGAAAAAGGAGCGGATAATTGGAATTACGGACTATATGGTGCCTGCCTAGGGGGGCACCGAAAGTTAGCGGAATGGATGATAGAAAAAGGAGCGGATAATTGGAATTACGGACTATATGGTGCCTGCCTAGGGGGGCACCGAAAGTTAGCGGAATTGATGATAGAAAAAGGAGCAGATCCAAAGAGTTGCAGGTATAAAGTTCATTACCATAGCGTATAATTATAAAAATTGATGGAATAAAACTTAGAATAAAAAGATGAATATTTATATCTAGGATGATTTGGCGATTTATAGTTTTTAGCAGATCCAAACAGTTGCAGGTATAAAGTTCATTGCCATAGCGTAAAATTATAAAAAATTGATGGAATAAAACTTTGAATTAAAAGATGAATATTTATATCTTAAATGATTTGATGATTTATAGTTTTTTGAAGAAATATAAAGGATTTTCTGTTAATAAGAAGCTAAATAAAGCCTGTATTCAGGGACACAAAGAGCTAGTGGAATTGATGATAGAAAAAGGAGCAGATGATTGGAATTGGGGACTCCGTGGAGCGTGTATTAATGGAAATAAAAAGCTGGCGGAATGGATGATAGAGAAAGGAGCAGATGATTGGAATTGGGGACTGTATGAATCGTGTGTAGGGGCACACCGAGAGTTAGCGAATTGGATGATAGAAAAAGGACCCAATAGGAGTAGTGGATTGTATAGTTCCTATTGGAATAGTGGACTGTATGGTGCCAGTCGAGGAGGACACCAAGAGTTAGTGGAATTAATGATAGAGAAAGGAGCGAATGATTGGAATTTGGGCCTGTATGAGGCCTGTCGAGGGGGGCACCGAGAGTTAGTGGAATTGATGATAGAAAAAGGATCAAATGGTTGGAACCTTGGACTATTTGGGGCGTGTAGAAATGGGGAAATAGGGTTAGCGGAATGGATGATAGAAAAAGGAGCAGATGATTGGAATAAGGGACTATTAGGGGCGTGTATAAGTGGGAAAAGAGAGTTAGCGGAAATAATGATAGAAAAAGGAGCAGATGATTGGAATTCGGGACTCCGTGGAGCGTGTCTATGTGGGAATAAAAAGCTGGTGGAATGGATGATAGAAAAAGGAGCGGATAATTGGAATTGGGGACTCCAAGGAGCCTGTGAAGGGGGACATTATGAATTAGCGGAATGGATGATAGAAAAAGGAGCGAATAATTTGAATTGGGGACTATATGTTGCCTGTGCAGGAGGGTATAGAGAATTAGCGGAAATGATAATAGAGAAAGGTGGGGATTCGAACAGTTGCAGAATTAAAGTTCATTGCCATCGAGTATGATTATAAAAAATTGATAGAATTAAACTTTGATTAAAAGATGAATATTTATAAAAAAATTTATATATTAAATAAAAGAAGATGAATATTTATATCTTGGATGATTTGATAATTTATAGTTTTTTGAAGAAATATGAAAGATCTTCAGTTAACAAAAAGCTATGGAAAGCCTGTATTCTAGGACACCTAGAGTTAGCGAATTTGATGATAGAAAAAGGAGCAGACTGGTGGAATTGGGGACTGGACGGTGCATGTAGAGGGAGGCACCGAGAGTTAGTGGATTTGATGATAGAAAAAGGAGCAGATGATTGGAATAGGGTACTGCATGGTGCCTGTAAAGGAGGATATAGGGAGTTGGTAGATTTGATGATAGAAAAAGGAGCAGATGGTTGGAATAGAGCACTGTATGGTGCCTGTGTAGGGGGTAACCGAGAGTTAGCGGAATGGATGATAAAAAAAAAAGGAGCAAATGATTGGAATTCGGGACTGGATGGTGCGTGTAGAGGGGGGCACCAAGAGTTAGCGGAAATGATGATAGAAAAAGGAGCGGATTTAAAGAGTTGTACAAATGAAAGTCATAGCCATGGAATATATTTATAAAAAATTGATGAAATAACTTTGAATAAAAGAAGATGAATATTTATATCTTGGATGATTTAATGATTTATAGTTTTTTTAAGAAATATAAAGGATATCCTGCTAATCAAAACCTAGATAAAGCCTGTATGCAGGGTCACAGAGAGTTAGTGCAATGGACTATAGAAAAAGGAGCAAATGATTGGAATTCGGGCCTCTGGGGAGCCTGTCGAGGAGGGTATCGAGACATAGCCGAATGGATGATAAAAAAAGGAGCAAATAATTGGTATAGGGGACTGTTAGGTGCCTGTAGAGGAGGACATCGAGAGTTAGCGGAATGGATGATAGAAAAAGGAGCAAATGATTGGAATAAGGGGTTGTATGGTGCATGTGAAGGGGGGCACAGAAAGTTAGCGGAATGGGTGATAGAAAAAGGAGCAAATAATTGGAATTACGGACTGTATGGTGCCTGTCAAGGGGAGCACCGAGAGTTAGCGGAATGGATGATAGAAAAAGGAGCAGATAATTTGAATTGGAGCCTAACGATCAGCTGTAAAAAAGGGTATAGAGGGCTAGCAAGATTGCTGATAGAGAAAGGAGCAAATGATAGGAATTACGGACTATATTTAGCCTGTAGAGGGGGTCATCAAGAGTTAGCAAGATTGCTGATAGAGAAAGGAGCAAATGATTGGAATTGGGGACTCCAAGGAAGTTGCGAGGGTGGGCATATAAAGTTGGCAGAATTAATGATAGAGAAAGGAGCAAATAATATGAATAGGGGACTCCGCGAGGCCTGTTTGCGTAATAATCGAAAATTAGCGGAATGGATGATAGAGAAAGGAGGAGATTCAAGGAATTGCCCGAATAAAAATCATTGCCATAGAGTATAATTAAAAAAATTGATATAATTAAACTTTGAATAAAAGAAGATGAATATTTATATCTTGGATGATTTGATGATTTATGGTTTTTTTGAAGAAATATGAAAGAGAATCAGTTAATCGGAAGCTAAATGAAGCCTGTTTTCAAGAAAACGGAGAGCTAGCGGAATTGATGATGAAAAAAGGAGCTAATGATTGGAATAGGGGACTATATGGTGCCTGTAGAGGGGGGCATCGAAAATTAGCGGAACGGATGATAGAAAAAGGAGCAAATAATTGGGATATGGGACTTATAAAAGCCTGTTTTCAAGGACACCAAGAGTTAGCGCTATAGATAATAGAAAAAAGGCCGATTAGAACATGTGTTTGAATGGAGTTCATTGCCATCGATTATAAAATTTGGAAAAAAATTCAATATGGGACCGTATTGTACCTGTAGAGGAAGGCAAGGAGAGTTAGCGGAATGGATGATAGAAAAAGGAACAGATTCAAACAGTTGCAACAATGAAGTTCATTGCCATTGAGTATAATTATAAAAAATTGATATAATTAAACTTTAAATAAAAAAAGATGAATATTTATATTTTGGATGATTTGGTGATTTATAGTTTTCTGCAGAAATATGAAGGATCTTCATTTAATGAGAGGCTAAATAAAGCCTGCTTTCTAGGACATAGAAATCTGGCGATTTTGATGTTAGAGAAAGAAGCAGATTATTGGAATAAGGGATTGTATGGTGCTTGTCAAGGGGGACACAGAATGTTAGCGGAATGGGTGATAGAAAAAGGAGCTAATGATTGGAATAAGGGGTTTTATGGTGCATGTCGAGGGGGGCACATAAAGTTAGCGGAATGGATGATAGAGAAAGGAGCAAATAATTGGAATAAGGGGTTGTATGGTGCATGTCAAGGGGGGCACAGAAAGTTAGCGGAATGGGTGATAGAAAAAGGAGCAAATAATTGGAATTACGGACTGTATGGTGCCTGTCAAGGGGAGCACCGAGAGTTAGCGGAATGGATGATAGAAAAAGGAGC
>Ga0209943_1000698_pt1 | contig 22321 bp, 16 predicted proteins | sample SalPonR1_B_D2_MG_FD_185698 | JGI IMG/M metagenome (GOLD analysis project Ga0209943, IMG submission 185698) | Salt pond soil microbial communities from South San Francisco under conditions of wetland restoration - Salt Pond MetaG R1_B_D2_MG... ... | reverse complement strand
CATAAGGCTTGACGGGGAAGCACAGGACTTGTTTTTAAAATGGCGAAACGATTTAGACCGCGAAAAAAGAAACCTGCCCCCTGAGATCCGGGGATTTTTACCTAAGACCTATGGGCACGCCCTGAGGCTTGCGGCAGCCATAGACTTAATACACCAGTTTAACGCAGGCGACACCCCCCGGCAGTTATTGGATAAAGCCGGCATGGAACGGGGCGTAAAGGCAGCCATGTTTTACCTGGGGCAAGCAGTTGACATTATCCGGCTGATAATGGGGGAAGAGTTGACGGCAGACCCAATTAAAACCCGGATATTGGAGGCCCTGCAGGACCGACAGCAGTTGACCGCTACCGAAATTTACGCTGATGTTTTTCAGAAAAATAAGCCAGCGCAAAAAATCCAGGAAGCGTTAAACAGCCTGGTTGAATCGGGCCAGGTTACAGCCACCAGCGAACCTACCGAAGGCCGACCGAAAACAACCTACACCCTGAACGTAAAAAACGTATTTACGCAAAAAGCCCCTGCCGAAGATCCAGCACCGGACCTTAATACGTTAAATACGTTTACCCCCGATTTTGAGCGAGACCCCACCACAGACCTTAATACGTTAAATACGTTAAATGCGTCCGGGGGCGATTCTAAAAATGAAAATGATGACGAGGTGATTATATGACTGCCATTAAACACTTAAACAGCTACGGAGTTACCCCCCGGTTAAAACCAGACGGCAGTTTAAGTCTTTCAGGTATGAAAAGGTTGCCCGAAAATACCCGGGCCGAAGTTATCACCTGGGCTAAAGATAACCGGGAAGCGATTTTGAAAGAATTAAACCCGAACGAAAAAAACGTATTTACGCAAAAAGGGGGGCAGGCACCGGCGCCCTTAAAAATTGAACCCATGACGACCTGCTTACACGGGAAAAAATGCCCCCACCTGGACGGACCAGGCGGACGGCGCCCGATATGTAGCAAGGCCGGCACGCCAGTTTTTGATTTAAACCGTTGCCCATTAAACCGATGGACATAACAAACTAAAATGAAAGGAGAATTAATTATGACAGAACAAAACACCACACGACACGAAACACAGAACAGCGGCGGAAAGCGGTTTTTAAAGGCTTTAGCAGCAGGACTGAGGCCAGACCCGGAGACGGCGGGCGGTTGCCAGGGTTGCGGAAATTGCCATTCTAAAAACCCGGCTGGGCAGGAAGTGACCGTTGACCGGGCCAAAATCCGGGCGATTATTGAACGGATAGCAGACGCGCAAAGCGCCGGCGTGACCCTTTTTGAGGCGATGGCTTATTCCAGACACCTTATGGAGCCCGGATGTTTTGACCATGTTGTGAATGATTTTGATGCAGCGATGACGGACCTTTATTGGGTGCTGGAAGTTTTGAAGGCGGAGGCGGGGCTTGAGTCTGAAGCAAAAGGAAAATGGGACTTGCCCGCATAAAAACAAAACCCCTGCCCGGGCCGCGACACCCGGGCAAGGGCCAACCCGAAAGGATACAGAAGTTGAAAACCATTTTGACAGTACACAAACAAGCTGAGCTTTGCAACCCCCCGGCAGAGATCCGGGAAAAAATAAAACAGGTTTGCACGTTGCCGAACCCGGATTTTGTCCAGGCCGAAAAATATGGGCGATGGACGGGCGGCATTGAACCCGAGCTATTTTTTTATGAGGAAACCGGCGACAGTATAACCTTTTTGCGAGGATACGCCCGGCAAGTGGCCAGCCAGTTAAAACAGGCGGGCGTTGGTTTTGCCATTGAGGACCGGCGGCGGGAGCTGGAACCGTTGCCCCTGGAGTTTAGGGGAAAACTACGGGATTATCAGCAGGCGGCAGTTGATGCGGCAATGCAAAGGGACCATGGGACCATTGAGGCGCCGACCGGCAGCGGCAAGACGGCAATGGCGCTTTACTTGATAGCACGGCGGCGACAGCCGGCGCTTGTTTTGGTACACAACCTTGAACTTGCCCACCAGTGGATTGAGCGGGCGCGGCAATTTTTGGGCATAGAAGCGGGTTTATGTGGCGATAGCCGGCGGGAAATCAGGCAGTTGACCATTGCCACCCACCAGACGGCAAGAAAGCACCTGGGCGAACTACCCCGGCATTTTGGCTTTTTGGTTGCCGATGAGGTACACAGGGCACCGGCTTTGAGTTACAGCGAAGTAATACAGGCTTTTGATGCCCGTTATCTATTGGGGCTGACTGCCACCGGATACCGGCGGGACGGGTTGGGCCGGTTGATTTATCTTTTGATGGGCGACCGAGTTTATAAGGTTGACCGCGGCGCCCTGGAGAGATCCGGGGCGATTGTCAGGCCAGAAGTTGTAACCAGGGAAACAAGCTTTGAATATTTTTATAATGACGACTACCCGGCGATGATCGAAGCGTTGACGCTGGACCAGGCCAGAAACCGGCAGATTGTTGATGACATAAAACAGAGTACGAACGGGGGCGCGGCTTTGATTGTAAGCGACCGTATAAACCACCTTGAAGCCCTTGCCGGCATGTTGAACGCGGACCGGCAGGCCATATTGACAGGCCGAACCCCGAAGGCAGAACGGCAGGCCATTGTTGATGACCTGGGCCGTGGGGAAATCAAGGTTTTGTTTTCGACTATGGCGCTTATATCGGAAGGGTTTGACTGCCCTGGACTGTCAACACTATTCATAGCAAGCCCGATAAAGTTTAAGGGCCGATTGATTCAAACCGTGGGCCGGATCCTGCGACCGGCTGAAGGCAAGCAAGCAGTGATATATGATTATCAAGACACAAACCAGCCAGTGCTTGCGGCAGCGGCAAGGGCCAGGACGTGGGCGCTTGCGGAAATTGCGGGGCGGAACCCGGCGGATGGCGGGCGATAAAAAAAAACAGGTTCTTTCTGAGCGTTGAAAAACGTAGGGGTCATAACAGCCCGTTTTTTGAGTAGACACTCAGTTTTTAAACACCCTTACAGTTTGAGGTGAAGAAATGAAAAAAACATTAGTTTCGATTGCAGAGTTTTGCAGGCGGCGGGACTTAAGCCGAACTCAATTTTATGAGCATGAGGAAAAAGGAAATTTAAAGCCGGATTGCTTTGAAACCAAGCCCGGCGGAAAGCGGCGGAAAGTATGGCTTGAGATGGCAAACCACTGCCTTGACCGTTGCGTCAGGCAATGGCCAGCAGCGGCAGCCACAAAAAAGAAATTTAAAGGCGAAGCCCCCGCCACCCCGGAGCCCGAGGCGATAACAGATAGTGAAATCCGGCGATATTTGGCAGAAGATATTGAAAGCCTTGAAAGTTTGGATATGGCGGAGCTTCAGAAGCGACACGAGATTGAAAAAATCCTTGCAGCCCGGCTGAAACGGCGGCGTGATTCAAGCGAAGTTGTTGACGCAGAAAAGGTGCGGCAGGCCGCTTTTAGTGCCGGCAAAGCCATAAAAGAACAGGTGGGGGGAATCCCGGACCGCCTAAGCGCGTTAGTGGCGGTGCAAAGTGATTTATTCGAGTGTAAAAAAATTATGCAGGAAGAAATTGATTTTGTCCTGGACGGCTTGAGCGAAAAGCTTAAAGTACCCGGAACGTAGAATCGACACCCCTTGAAAATTAGAAGCCCGGCGACCTGGGCCGTTAGCCGGGTTTTTTGCGTGGCGCCCCCGAAAATCGAAGCCGTGAGAGGCCACAGAATCGACAAAAACAACCTGGGCCGGGGCTTACCATTCCCCCCAAACATGCTTTTTTTTTGCGGAAGGTTGCGGGCTGGAAAAAACTTACCTGAGCAGATTTTTTTCAACTGCTTACAATGTGCTTACACGGCTTTTAATTGACACAAGTGGCAAGTTATAAACCCTTAATTTTATGGCGCCCCCGGCAAGGATCGAACTTGCGGCGCATGGATTAGGAATCCATTGCTCTATCCACTGAGCTACGGGGGCTACTTTACATATAGGTTTTGACCGGGATAGATTTTGCTCTTTCTGGTAAGATTGTTGATCCTCAAAAAATAGTCTAAATCCATATTGTGCCGTTTGGCAATTAAAAAAGGGGTATCGCCGGATTTCACCCGGTAAACATCCATGGCGTACTGGAAGCCTGTTGGAATTTTCAGGGTCTGGCCGATATACAGGTTGGCCGTATCAAGATTATTCAGCGTCTGAATTTTTTTGGTCGTGGTCTTATAACGTTTGGCAAGCGTCCACAGGGAGTCGCCGCGACGGACTTTATAGGTGATGATTTTGGGCTCCGTATCCGCGCTGCCGGCTCCGAACCTGCTTGTTTGGGGAATTTTTAGAATTTTGCCGGCGACGATATAGTTTCGGCGGTGGATGTTATTGTAAAACGCAATCTGATTGACTGACGTGTGGTAGCGGCTGGCAATTGTGGAGAGCGTCTCGCCGGGGCGTACCCGATGATAAACGATGCCGGGCGTAACCTGGGTAAATTCCGGGATATGCTCAAGTTTGGCAAGCAGGGGCTCTTTCTTGCCCGGTGGTATTTTCAGCTCATAGGCATCCTCGGGAAGCAGTTTGTATCTTAATTCCGGGTTTAGATCAAGCAGGGTCTCTTTTTTGACGTTAATGGCTTCGGCGATATCTTTTAAATATACCTGCTTTTCAATGGTGAGGGTCTCAAACTGTATGGGGGGCTCAACTTGAATATCGGCCATGTTGTATTTTTCCAGATTGTCGATAATGTGTAATGCGGCCAGGAATTTGGGTACATACCGGGCGGTTTCGCTGGGCAGGAGCCGGTATAGATCCCAGAAATTATCCAGGTAGTTGATATTCTGGTTTCTAATGGTTCTCAGGACGCGATGCTCGCCGCAGTTATAGGCAGCCATGCAGGTTGTCCAGTCACCAAAGATGCCGTGAAGCTCTTTGAGATAGGCGATGGCGGCATGGGTCGATTTATAGGGATCCAAGCGTTCATCAATATATCGGTTCCGTTTAAGACCGAATTTATAGCCGGTTGAAGATATGAATTGCCAGAGTCCAAGTGCCCGGGCGTTTGAAAGGGCTCTGATTTTGAATCCGCTTTCAATCAGCGGCAGCCAGGAAAGCTCCTCGGGCAACCCGGCCTTTTTCAGGGCCTCGAGGATATAGGGGCGGTATCTGCCTGAACGAATGTATGAGTTAATGAAAAATTGGCGGCCTTTGCCCTCGGTAAACCGTTTGACTTCTTTTCTGACATGCGGGTTCATCTCATGGGGTATCGCATTGCCGTTGCCTTTGGCCGTTGTGTGACGCGATGCATAGATCTCAAGGATCCGTTTGGATATCATATATCTGAGGTCATCTTTTTGCTGGATTAATTTGGGCTGATCAGACGGATCCACGTCAATAATCTGTTCATATGCCTGGTCAAGGGCATGGAGGGCATTGTCGAGCTCTCCCTGCTGCCAGAAATTCTGTGATGCCTGGTAATACTCCATCGCCTGGTCGAGCTCGGTTTGAATTTCGGCCTCGGTTTCATCTTCAGCAGCTGGGGATTCATCTCCGGATTGGCTTGTCAACTGGTCTTTAGCTGGGATCGGGTTGAGGCAATCGACGCCATTTGTTTTAGCATAGGCCAGAAGCTCCGGATTCGGCTCTTTGTTCACGGGATGGGCCGAATCGTTCTCAGATAAAGGGGGTGTATCCGATGCATCCATTGCCTGGGGATTTTTATCAGAGGGGTCGGCCTTTCCGGGTTGGATTGAAAAGCTGCCGCACCCGGCGAGCATCGATATAAGCAACGCGATGAGTAACGCGCGCAGGCGGTAAGGCCTGCGGACATAGGATCCTATATACGGCATAACACCCTCATTTAACATATATTTTTATTTTACGCCCGTTTGTGATTTTTCTTGCGTCTCAATGATTGATATGGCATATACCTAAATTTTATAAAAACGCAATGGAAAAACATTACTGTTTAACCTATGTTGAGCGATTTTTAAGTTAGGTTTAAAATAGCTTTGAACGTGAGTACTTGAAAATCCCTTGCGTGTCAAGGGGTTAAAATATGGGTCGGATGCTGGCAGGCGGAAAGAAAATGCTGGCATCGAATGTGCGAACCAAAAATTAAAAAAATATAAAGAAAAAAATTGACAATCCATTTATTCAAGTTTATAAAAATCAAATTATACTTTGGATGGTTGCTTATTGGGCTGTGGTGAATAGCTCAATACATAAATAGCGTACCCGTGTATTGGCCATTATATGAATTGTCAACCATTGAGCGGCGCTGGTTCAAATAGCCTGAGATTGACGAAAAGCGCTGGTTGCCTTAATTTTTGTCGATGAGTTAAAAAAGACAGGCCAGCGTAGCTCAGTCGGCAGAGCTACTGATTTGTAATCAGTTGGTCGGGGGTTCGAATCCCTCCGCTGGCTCCAGAATAGAAATTGGGTGGGGTTCCCGAGCGGTCAAAGGGAGCAGACTGTAAATCTGCCGGCGCAGCCTTCGGAGGTTCGAATCCTCCCCCCACCACCACACACATATTTAGTGTCCGTCCATAAATAGGACCTAAATTGAGCGATTTTCAAGTTTACCGCACATACAAGGAAAATGATGTCGAGCGATAGTTGTCTATGCGAGGCATCATTTGACGCAGTAGATGCGGTGAAATTGGAAATCCCGGAGGGTTTCAAATTTTTTGATCAAAATGAAACGCTCAATTTAGGTAGGATAGTTTGTTCAAGTTCAAGGAAGGCGAAAATTTTAACCGCAGGCATACGCGAAGTATTTTGAGGATTAAAATTTGAGCCTGATACAGAAATTGGGCGAATCAGCCATTTATAAATGGGTACTATTTAACGGATGCATGTAGGAGATTCCAGGGGTTTGGAATCGGTAACTACGTCACTGGAAATTCTTGGAAGTAAGAAAATGGAGACGTTTTCTCAATATTGAGGCAATGCTTCAGGCGGGAGTAGCTCAGTTGGTAGAGCTTCAGCCTTCCAAGCTGGATGTCGCGAGTTCGAGTCTCGTCTCCCGCTCCACTTGAACCTATATTTCGTTCGGCCCACGTAGCTCAGTCGGTAGAGCGCTTCCTTGGTAAGGAAGAGGTCCACCGGTTCAAGTCCGGTCGTGGGCTCCATTTTCTGAATCGCCCTGACAGAGGCAGGCAATCAGTTTAACTATAGACCGTTTTTTAAAAGTATAAACAGGGTGCCGCAAAGAACGGGGAGGAAGTTAAGATGTCAAAGCAGAAGTTTGAGCGGACGAAGCCGCACGTAAACGTAGGAACGGTGGGTCACATTGACCATGGCAAGACGACATTGACGGCAGCGATAACGAAGCACTGTGGATTAAAGGGGATGGCCGAGTACGTGGCATTCGACAAGATTGACAAGGCGCCTGAAGAGAAGGAGCGGGGGATCACGATTGCCACGGCGCATGTGGAGTATCAGACGCAGAAGCGGCATTATGCGCATGTGGACTGTCCGGGCCATGCGGACTATATCAAGAACATGATCACGGGAGCGGCCCAGATGGACGGGGCGATCCTGGTGGTGGGGGCCGATGACGGTCCGATGCCGCAGACGCGGGAGCACATTTTGCTGGCGCGTCAGGTCGGGGTGCCGCAGATAGTGGTTTTTTTGAACAAGTGCGACAAGGTGGATGACGAGGAGCTAGTCGAGCTGGTGGAGTTGGAGCTTCGCGAGCTGTTGAGCTCCTATGATTTTCCCGGTGATGAGACGCCGATCATTCGCGGCAGCGCATTGAAGGCGTTGGAATCCGACGATCCGGACGGAGAGGAGACCAAGTGTCTTTGGGAGCTGTTGGAGTCGATAGATGATTTTATTCCGGAGCCGGAGCGGGATGTGGACAAGTCGTTTCTGATGCCGGTCGAGGATGTGTTTTCGATTTCCGGCCGGGGCACGGTTGTGACGGGTCGTGTGGAGCGCGGCGTGATCAAGGTCAACGACAAGGTGGAGATAGTGGGCTTTGGTGAGACGCTCAGCACGACGTGCACGGGCGTTGAGATGTTCAGGAAGATTTTGGACCAGGGTCAGGCCGGTGACAACGTGGGGCTTTTGCTACGAGGAATCAAGCGCGACGATGTAGAGCGCGGGCAGGTGGTTGCCGAGCCGAAGTCGATCACGCCGCACACGAAGTTTGAGGCCGAGGTCTACGTATTGAGCAAGGATGAGGGAGGTCGGCATACGCCGTTTTTCAGTGGTTATCGGCCGCAGTTTTATTTTCGGACGACGGATGTAACGGGGGTATTGACTTTACCGGAAGGAGTGGAGATGGTGATGCCGGGCGATAATGTCAAGATCAAGGCGGAGCTGATCACGCCGATCGCGATGGAGAAGGAGCTTCGGTTTGCGATCCGTGAAGGCGGCCGGACGGTCGGTGCCGGCGTCGTCAGTGAAATCATCGAATAGGGATAAACGGAGAGCCGCTGTTGAAAGTTAATATCACACTCGCGTGTACCGAATGTAAGCGAAAAAATTATTCGACGACGAAAAACAAGCGTACCAAACCGGACAAGCTTGAATTTAAAAAATACTGCAGGTTTTGCCAAAAACACACCCTGCATCGGGAAACCAAGTAACCCGGTTATCCGCATTTTTTAGTGTCAGAAAAGACCTTCCCGTTTGATCGGCAGGCTATTGACATGCAGGCCAGTAGCTCTAACGGCAGAGCGCCGGACTCCAAATCCGGTGGTTGGGGGTTCAAATCCCTCCTGGCCTGCCATTGGATATCGACGGGTAAGCTCAAATTTGGGCTTTCAATAGTTTAGGAGCTTAAATGGCGCGTTTACAAAAAAAAAAGCCGGCCGCTAAGAAAAAGAAAACCGGGCAGAGCGCCGAGGGTGCTGGCGAAACTCGGAGCGATACCGCCGGTGTCCAATCGGCGCGGGGGACGGGCGCTGTAACTACCGAGGCGGCGAAGGAGAAAAAGCAAAAGCGGGACACGCCTGCCGCCAAAAAGGCGTCGCCTGCCGGGCAGTCTGCTGTTTTGCGCCTGGTTGATCGGTATTTCGGCAATTGGATTCAGTTTTTAAGGGAAGTCAAAATTGAGCTGAGTAAAGTCACGTGGCCCGGGCGGAAGCAAACCATCGGATCTACCATAGTGGTTATCGTTTTTGTCTTTCTCATCGCTCTGTTTCTTGGGGCGGCGGATATCGTATTATCCAGTCTGATGCGGTTGATTCTATAAATAAGGTGATTGGGCCGAATGGCATTGAAGTGGTATATAATTCATGTATATTCCGGATTTGAGGCCAAGGTGAAGAAGAGCCTCGAAGAGCGGATTGCGGCTTCCCCGATGCCGGAGAAGTTCGGGGAAGTGGTGGTGCCGACGGAACAGGTGGTGGAGCTGGTCAAAGGCAAACGCAAGACCTCGAACCGTAAGTTTTATCCGGGATATATCCTGATCCAGATGGAACTCGATGAACACACCTGGCATCTGGTGACATCAACCGCCAAGGTGACCGGCTTTCTCGGGGGACGGGAGAGGCCCGTGGCCATCAGTGATCAGGAGGCCGAGCAGATACTCAATCGAATGGAGGCCGGAAAGGTCAACCCCCAGCCCAAGTATTATTTTGAAGCCGGTGACGAAGTTCGCGTCATTGATGGGCCGTTTACCAATTTCAACGGCACGGTTGAAGAGGTCAACCCGGAGAAGGGAAAGGTCAAAGTGCTGGTTAGCATTTTCGGGCGTTCAACCCCCGTTGAACTGGATTTTGTGCAGGTATCCAAAAGTTGATAATCTCGTAAAAAGTCGATTTTGGAATGGCAAAGAAAAAAGTTCAAGATCAAGGCGCGCAAATTCCGAGGAATGCAGCGCAACACAGATATTGGACTTTTTACGAAGCCATCAAAAGTTGAGTTTAAAATATAAGGAGTAGTTGACATGGCGAAAAAAGTGATCGCACAGGTCAAACTTCAGGTAGAGGCCGGAAAGGCGAATCCATCCCCCCCGATTGGTCCGGCCTTGGGTCAGCACGGGGTTAATATCATGGATTTTTGTAAGGCGTTTAATGCCCGGACAGCCAATGACGAGGGCATGATCATACCTGTGGTTCTGACGGTTTATCAGGATAAGTCATTTACGTTTATCACTAAAACCCCTCCGGCTGCTATTTTACTGAAAAAAGCGGCGGGAATTGCCAAAGGCGCCGGGGATCCGAAAGCGGAAAAGGTCGGTAAAGTCAGTCGGGATCAGGTCGAGGAGATCGCCAGGAAGAAGATGCCGGATTTAAATGCTATCGATATGGAAAACGCCTTTAAAATTATTGAAGGAACGGCCAAAAGCATGGGACTTGAGGTTGTTTAATCGGCGAAAAGGAGTCAGACGGGAATCATGCATAAACGAGGAAAAAAATATAGAAATGCAAAGGCGAATATTGCCCCTGAGCAACGGTTTGCGTTTCGGGAGGCCATAGAAGGGGCCCTGAATGCCTCGTTCGCCAAATTTGATGAAACAGTGGATATTGCCGTTAAGCTGGGTGTGGATCCGCGTCATGCCGACCAGATGGTCCGCGGTTCAGTTGTTCTGCCGCACGGAATTGGCAAGGAAGTCCGCGTAGTGGTGTTTGCGAAGGGCGAAAAAGAGAAGGAGGCGCTTGACGCCGGGGCGGATTTTGTCGGCGGGGATGAGCTGATTGAACAGATCAAGGGCGGATGGATGGAATTCGACAAGGCGGTGGCAACGCCGGATATGATGGGCTCAGTCGGAAAAATTGGTAAAATTTTAGGCCCCCGCGGCATGATGCCGAATGCCAAGACCGGCACGGTGACCTTTGAGCTGGAAAAGGCCATCAAAGAACTCAAGGCCGGAAAAATCGATTTCCGCGTGGAAAAAGGCGGGATCGTCCATGCGCCTATGGGCAAGGTGTCTTTTGGCGCCGATCGGATCCAGGACAATATCACCACATTTATCGATACCCTGGTCCGGATGAAACCGGCTGCCAGCAAAGGCACTTATATCAAAAGCGTTGCCATTTCTACCACCATGGGGCCGAGCTTTAAAGTCGATCCAGCATACGTGAAGGATCTTTTAAAATAGTGTCCATCCATAAATGGCTAATTTGCCCAATCTCTGTGTCAGGCTCAAATTTTAATCCTCAGGCATACTTCGCGTATGCCTGTGGTTAAAATTTTTGCCTTCCTTGAACTTGAACAAATTATCTTATTTATGGACGGACACTAAAACAGCGAATCAATTTAGGTAATATTTTGTCTGTCAAAGACCGTAGGTTCACTGGCGTCAAAAGTGTTTAATCGGAGATTTTCGGCTCCGGCCTACCGAGGCAGGTGTTCTGATAGGGTGAACACCTCTGGTTTTTACAGCATCAGAAAGGGGGTGTTTTAAGTTTGCGGTTTGAAAGAAAAAAAGAACTCGTTGGGGAGCTCTCGGAGAAATTTTCGCGTACGGAGATTGTCATCGCTACGGACTTTAAGGGGTTGAATGTTGTCAAGCTAAATGAGCTTCGCCGCAAGCTCGGAGAGGCTGACGTGGAATATCAGGTGGTCAAGAACCGGCTCCTGATCCGGGCGGCCAAGGATACGGATGTGGCCCTCTTGTCCGATAAGTTCCAGGGGCCGACTGCGATTGCTCTGGGCTATGATGATCCGGTCAAGCCCGCCAAAGCCCTTGTTAATTTTGCCAAGGACAATGAAAAGCTTGAAATCAAGGGCGGCGTAATGGGTGGGAAGGCATTGGATTTCGATGCCATTAAAAGCCTCTCGGAAATGCCGTCGAGAGAAATCCTGCTGGGTCAGTTCTTGTCCGTGATGAACAATGTGCCGACGGGGTTTGTGAGGGCGCTCAATAACATACCCGAACGGCTCGTCTATGTGCTTCAGGCGGTCAAGGATCAAAAAGAGGCGGCTTGACAGGATACGCGATAGATACATTTGAAAAAGTATATATATGGAATTAATTTTGGAGGTATACCATGCCAGATATAAGTAAAGATGATGTCATTGAATTTATTTCTAATATGTCAGTTCTGGAGCTCTCCGAGCTGATCAAGGAGCTTGAAGATAAATTCGGCGTTTCGGCGGCGGCACCGGTCGCCGTTGCCGGTGCCCCGGCAGCGGGCGGCGGGGAAGCTGCGCCGGCCGAAGAAGAAAAGACCGAATTTGACGTTGTTTTGACCGGCGCCGGCGACAAGAAAATTCAGGTCATTAAAGAGGTTCGGGCCATTACCGGGCTGGGTCTGAAAGAGGCCAAGGCCCTGGTCGAAGAAGCGCCTAAACCGGTCAAGGAAGGCATTGTCAAAGAGGATGCCGACAAGATCAAGGAGCAACTCGAAGGGGCGGGTGCCAGTGTCGAGGTTAAGTAGCCCTCCTGCAGCCGACAACATGCCTATCGTATTGCGGACGCCCGGACTTTTTCCGGGCGGCCGTATTTCATATTTGTTGAGATTTTTTGGGAGACATTATGGCAGAGAATCCGCCGAAATATAAACGAATCAGAAAAAATTTCGGTCAGATCGAATCCATCGTGGATATACCGGATTTGATTGGGATGCAACGGGAGTCCTATCAGCGCTTTCTTCAGATGGATGTGACGCCGGAGGCGCGGAAGGACGTGGGTTTGCAATCAGTTTTCAATTCGGTTTTCCCCATAAAGGATTTTACCGGCACCGCCTCCCTTGAGTTCGTGTCCTATCATTTCGGCGAGGTGAAGCATTCGGTCAACGAATGTATTAACCGGGGGATGACCTATGAAATTGCCGTGCGGATCCGGGTTCGGCTGGTGGTCTATGATGTGGATAAGGGCTCCGGCGTGTCTAATATTCGCGACATCAAGGAGCAGGAGATCTATTTCGGCACCCTCCCCCTGATGACCGAGAAGGGAACGTTTATCATCAACGGAACCGAACGCGCCGTCGTCAGTCAGCTGCATCGCTCTTCAGGCGTATTTTTTGATCACGATAAGGGCCGGACGCATTCCAGCGGCAAGATCATCTATACGGCGCGTATTATCCCGGTTCGCGGCTCCTGGATTGATATGGAGATTGATCCCAAGGATATCGTCTATATTCGGATCGACAGGCGCCGAAAGTTTCCGGTAACCCTGTTGTTCAAGGCGCTCGGCTATACGGATGATGATATCCTCTCCTACTTCTACGATAAAGAGCGCATCTATATAAAAAACGGGAAGTTTCTAAGGGAGCTGAATTTCGACTTTCTGAAGGGGCAGCGCCCGAGCGCCGATGTAATTAATCCGGTGACGGGGGAAGTGGCCATCCGGAAGGGTCGGATGTTTACCAAACGGGCTGTCCGCGAGCTTCAGTCCGCCGGCGTCGAATTGATTCCCATCCCCCGGGAGGATCTGACCGGCCGGGTGGTGGCCGCCGATATCGAAGATCCGCAAAGCGGGGAGGTTGTCGCCAAATCCAATGACGCCCTGGATGAAAAATTTCTGGAGAAGCTCCGTGAGACCGGTGTCGAAGGGTTCGATGTGCTGTTCATGGAGGGTCCGTATGCCAGCAATGCGATTCAGAAAACCCTCGTGGTCGATAAGGTGGAGTCAAAGGAGGAGGCCTTGCTGGATATCTATCGCCGGCTTCGCCCGGGCAATCCGGCAACCCCCGAAGTCGCCCAGGAATTTATCGACCATCTGTTTTTCAAAACCGCCTATTATGATCTATCCAGTGTCGGGAGGTTGAAGATCAACCATCGGCTGGGCATTGAAACGCCCCTGGATATCCGGATACTGAGAAAAGAAGATATTTTGCTGACGGCAAAAACGCTGGTTGAATTGCGGGATAATCAGGGCCCGGTCGATGATATCGACCATCTGGGCAACCGGCGGGTCCGTGCCGTAGGTGAGCTGCTTGAAAATCAATACCGTATCGGGCTCGTTCGGATGGAGCGCGCCATTAAAGAACGTATGAGCATGCAGGAAGTCGATGCCCTCATGCCGAATGATCTGGTCAATCCCAAGCCGGTATCGGCCGTGGTTAAAGAATTCTTCGGCACCAGCCAGCTCTCGCAGTTTCTGGATCAAACCAACCCGTTGTCTGAAACCACGCATAAACGACGTTTGAGCGCCCTCGGGCCCGGCGGCTTAACGCGTGACCGGGCGGGATTCGAGGTGCGCGACGTTCATCCTTCGCATTACGGACGGATTTGTCCGATTGAAACGCCGGAAGGCCCGAACATCGGTTTGATTGTATCGCTTTCGACCTATGCAAGGGTCAATGAGTTCGGGTTTATTGAGACCCCCTACCGGGTGGTCAAGGATGCCCGGGTGACAGATGATATCCGGATGCTCTCCGCTTTTGAAGAGCAGGATCATCCCATTGCCCAGGCCAACGCGCCGGTCAACGAAGCCAATGAGTTCGTCAATCAACTGGTCATGTCCCGTGTAGAGGGCGAGTTCATGCAGATCAACCGGGATCGGATCGAGCTGATGGATATCTCGCCAAACCAGCTGGTCAGCGCTTCCGCATCACTTATCCCGTTTCTGGAAAACGACGATGCCAACCGGGCGCTTATGGGATCGAATATGATGCGCCAGTCGGTGCCGCTTCTGCAAACCAACGCGCCGCTTGTGGGCACCGGTAATGAAGGCGTTGTGGCAAGGGATTCCGGAGTTGCTATCGTTGCTAAACGGGCGGGCCGGGTAGCCAATGTGGATGCCTCTCGGATTGTATTGAAGCATGAGCCGTCCGGAGTGCCCGGAGACAAAAATGTCACCATATACAATTTGTCGAAATTCATCCGCTCCAACCAGAATACCTGCTTTAACCAGCGGCCCATCGTCAGTAAGGGGGACTGGGTGAATGCCGGCGATATTATTGCCGACGGCCCGGCTACTGACCAGGGGGAACTGGCATTGGGCAAAAACGTGACGGTGGCGTTTATGCCATGGGGCGGATACAACTTCGAGGACTCGATTCTTGTCAGCGAGCGTTTGGTCAAGGACGGCGTGTTTTCTTCTGTGCATATCGAAGAGTTTGAAGTCCTGGCCCGGGACACCAAGCTCGGCAAGGAGGAAATTACCCGGGATATCCCCAATGTGGGCGAGGAGGCGTTAAGGGATCTGGATGAATGCGGAATTATCCGCCTTGGAGCAGAGATAGGCCCCGGCGATATCCTTGTCGGAAAGGTGACGCCCAAAGGGGAGACCCAGCTGTCGCCGGAAGAAAAACTTCTTCGCGCTATATTTGGTGAAAAGGCCGGTGAGGTCAAGGATACGTCGCTTCGGGTGCCCCCGGGCGTCAACGGCATCGTTATCGATGCGAAGGTATTCTCCCGAAGTGGTGTAGACAAGGATGACCGGTCCCGGTCGATAGATGATGAGGAGATCGCCCTGCTCGAAAAAGACCGGGATGACGAGATCAGTATTATCGATGAAACCGCCAGAAGAGAGATCAGCGCCTTGATTTCGGGCAAGCAGTGCGCTGTCGATTTTACCGACGGCAAAAAGGTGCTGTATCCAAAGGATACCCGGATTGACCCCAAGCAGCTGGCCGAGGTGCCGCTGGCAAAATTCGAAGCCCTGAGCCTAAAAGATGCCAAGACCAACGAAAAAGTCCAGGAAATCGTCTCCCGTTACCGGGAGCAGATCGAAATGGCCCGCCAGGCGTTTGATAATCAGGTCAGCGCCATCGAGAGGGGCGATGATTTGCCGCCCGGCGTCATCAAGATGATCAAGGTCTATGTGGCAATGAAGCGCAAACTCTCAGTAGGCGACAAAATGGCCGGCCGGCACGGAAACAAGGGCGTCGTATCGAGGCTGTTGCCCGAAGAGGATCTGCCGTATTTTGAAGATGGCCGCTCCGTGGATATGGTATTAAACCCGTTGGGCGTTCCCTCGCGGATGAATGTCGGCCAGATCCTGGAGATTCATCTCGGCCGGGCGGCGAGAGGCTTGGGCGATCAGGTCAACAGGCTGATCAAAGAGGCCAAGACCAAGGAACTTAAGAAAAAATTCAAGTCGATATTTTCGGATAAAAAGTTTCACAAAGACGTGGATAAGATGCCTGATGAAACATTATACGGCTTTGCCGACAATTATCGGGAGGGGGTTCATATGAACACCCCGGTTTTTGACGGCGCGCGGGAAGAGGAGGTAAAGGGGCTTTTGAAGGAAGCCGAGCTTAGCCAGAGCGGTCAGGCCATCCTCTTTGACGGCCGCACGGGAGAGCCGTTTGACGGTAAAATTACCGTCGGCACCATGTATATGCTCAAACTGCATCATTTGGTGGATGATAAGCTGCATGCCCGTTCGATTGGACCCTATTCTCTTGTTACTCAGCAGCCCCTCGGTGGTAAGGCGCAGTTTGGCGGCCAGCGTCTGGGTGAAATGGAGGTCTGGGCTATGGAAGCCTATGGCGCGGCCCATGCCCTCCAGGAGTTTTTGACCGTCAAGTCCGACGACATGGCGGGACGGACCCGGATGTATGAAAAAATTGTCAAGGGTCAAAATGTATTTGAGCCCGGTTTACCGGAATCATTTCGGGTTTTGACCAAGGAACTACAGAGTCTGGGACTCGATATCAACCTTATTGAGAATAAGGAATAAGGAGAATCATATTGGAAACACTGTACGATTTTTTCATAAAGCCAAAAAATCCGAGACTCTATGAAGGTGTGAGGCTGTCACTGGCCTCTCCGGAGTTGATTCGAAGCTGGTCATACGGGGAGATTAAAAAGCCGGAGACCATTAATTACCGAACGTTTAAGCCGGAGCGGGATGGCCTTTTTTGTGCCAAGATTTTCGGGCCCACCAAGGATTATGAGTGCAATTGCGGAAAATACAAGCGGATGAAGCACCGCGGCGTGATATGCGAAAAGTGCGGGGTCGAGGTCATACAATCCAAGGTGCGCCGTGAGCGGATGGCGCATATTGATCTGGCCTGCCCGGTATCCCATATTTGGTACTTGAAAAGCCTGCCCAGCAAAATCGGCAACCTTCTGGATTTGACCCTAAAGTCGCTCGAGAAGGTTATCTATTTTGACAACTACATCGTTATTGATCCAAAGGATACAGGGCTGTCCCGTCTCCAGCTGCTTTCCGAGGACAAATACCGGGAGGCGCTGGAGCTCTACGGCAACAAATTTGAAGCCGGCACCGGCGCTGAAGCCATCAAGGAACTCTTGAGCCAGGTCGACATCCCTGCGCTTTATGATGAGCTAAGAGAGGAACTTCAGAATACGGGATCGGAAGCCAAGCGGAAAAAGCTGGCCAAGCGGTTAAAGGTCGTGGAGGCATTCCGGCAGTCGGGATTGGATCCGGAATGGATGATTTTAGAGGCTATCCCGGTACTTCCACCGGAGCTTCGGCCGTTGGTCCCCCTCGAAGGGGGGCGGTTCGCCACCTCGGATTTAAACGATTTGTACCGCCGGGTGATCAACCGGAATAACCGCTTGAAACGCCTGATGGATCTAAATGCGCCGGATATCATCGTTCGGAACGAGAAACGGATGCTTCAGGAGTCGGTCGATGTTTTGATCGATAACGGCCGGCAGGGACGCGTCGTGACCGGCTCCAACAAGAGGCCGCTGAAGTCCTTGAGCGAAACGCTCAAGGGCAAGCAGGGGCGGTTCCGTCAGAACCTGCTGGGCAAGCGTGTGGACTATTCGGGCCGATCGGTTATCAGTATCGGTCCGAACCTGCGGCTGCATCAGTGCGGTATTCCCAAGCAGATGGCCCTTGAGCTTTTCAAGCCGTTTATCTATCACCGGCTCGAAGAAAAGGGGATCGTTACCAACGTTAAAAGCGCCAAGAAATGGGTGGAGCGCAAGAGCCCGGAAGTTTGGGATACGCTGGATGAAGTGGTCAAGGAGTATCCGGTTATGTTAAACCGGGCGCCTACTTTGCATCGATTGGGCATTCAGGCATTTGAGCCCGTTCTTATTGAGGGGAAAGCCATTCAGCTGCATCCGCTGGTATGTACAGCCTTTAATGCTGATTTTGACGGGGATCAGATGGCCGTTCATATTCCTGTCTCTCTTGAAGCCCAGATCGAAGCCCGGGTTTTAATGCTGGCATCCAATAATATATTGTCTCCGGCCAATGGGAACCCGATTATCGTGCCGACTCAGGATATCGTACTGGGTATCTACTATATGACCTTTGGGGTCGCCGGTGTACAGGGCGAGGGCATGCGATTCTCAAATACCGCCGAGGTGAGGTCGGCCTATGATGCCGGCAGCGTGGACCTGCATGCCAAAGTTCAGGTGCGTATCAATGAAAAACGCTATGACACGACGGTGGGGCGGGTGCTCTTGTGGGAGCTGGTGCCGAAGGGAGAAAGCCTGGTCTTGCGGCACATAATGGCCTCCTCCAAGGAAAATGCAGCGCCCGTAGTCGACGCGGTAGAGGCCGGCGAGTCCTTTAAAGACCTTGTGCATAAGTATTCAGAGGCATTTGATAAAACCTATCACGGCAACATCGGGCTGCTTGAAAAAGAAGAGTTCCGGGAAATTTTTCAGGTCAGTGATCGGGACGCAGATACGGTTTTTTCATTGGATAAAGGCGAGGTCAGCCAGATCATCTATTCCGGCGGGAAATACCATCTGTTTCAGGTCATTGAGCGGCGGTCCGAAATTCAGTTCGATATGGTCAACAAGGTCCTGAATAAAAAAGGGCTTCGAGAGCTCGTGGATTATACCTACCGCCACAAGGGGCCGAAGGCGACGGTTATTCTTGCCGACCAGTTAAAGGACATCGGCTACAAGATGTCAACCTACGGCGGTTTGTCCATCGGTATTGACGATATGCTCATACCGGAGACCAAATGGGATGTCATCAACCGGGCTGAAAAAGAGGTGACTGAAATCAACCGTCAATATACCGAAGGGCTGATTACCCAGGGGGAAAAATACAACAAGGTGGTCGATATCTGGGCGAAGGCCACGGACGAAATCGCCGACGAGATGATGGACGCTATGCAGACGCCCCGTACGGAGCGGCCGTCGGATACCTCCGCCGAAGAGCTGGATAAACGGTTGGCGGGCCGGATGTCCTCGGATGGCAGTGACGTGGTCAACTCGATTTTTACCATGGCGGATTCCGGCGCCCGGGGCAGCCGGGATCAGATGCGCCAGTTGGCCGGTATGCGGGGCCTTATGGCCAAGCCCTCCGGAGAAATTATTGAAACCCCGATCACGGCGAATTTTCGTGAAGGGCTCTCAGTGCTTCAGTACTTCATTTCTACCCATGGCGCCAGGAAGGGGCTCGCGGATACGGCCCTGAAAACAGCCAACTCCGGTTACCTGACCCGCCGCCTGGCCGATGTCTCCCAGGACTGCACGGTGTCGGAATTTGATTGCGGAACGGTTATGGGCATTGAGGTTGAGGCCCTGCTGGAAGGCGGTGAGGTGATCCAGCCGCTTTCTGAAAGGGTGCTTGGCCGTACCGCGCTTGAAGATGTGGTCGATCCGTTCACAGAAGAGGTCTTGGTCAAAGCGGGCGAGGAAATCGACGAAACCGGCGTTGTCCGCATTGACGCGTCCGGGGTGACCAGTATTAAAATCCGGTCGGTACTGACCTGCAGGACGCGAAACGGGGTATGCTCCAAGTGCTATGGCCGTGATCTTGCGCATGGCGGGCCGGTGGAAGTCGGCCAGACGGTAGGCATCATGGCGGCACAGTCCATTGGGGAGCCGGGGACCCAGTTGACCATGCGGACGTTTCATATCGGTGGTACGGCCAGCCGGCGGGTGGAACAGGCCGATATCCGGGCCCGCGTCGGCGGCACCATTAAATTTGGCTCGTTGAATGCGGCGGTCAACTCAGAGAATCGGGCGATTGTGATGAACCGGCGCGGTGGGGAATTCTCCATTGTGTCCGATTCCGGACGGGAGCTGGAAAAATTCCCGGTTATCTACGGGGCGGAGCTTGCTGTCAAAGACGGTGAAAAGGTTGAACAGGGCCAGCTGCTTGCCTCCTGGGATCCTTTTACCACCCCGATTATTACGGCGGTATCCGGTAAGGCTAAATTCGGTGACCTGACCATTGGAAAGACGCTGAAGGAAAAAGTGGACCCGGTTACAGGAAAATCCAGCCTTACGGTGGTGGAATCCAAAGAGTTGGACGCCCGCCCGAGGATTTCGATCAAGGATAAAGAGGGCAAAACGGCAAATATCCCGGGTTCCGGTGCCGCACGGTACAACCTGCCGGTAGAGACCATTCTGATGGTGGAGGAGAATGACACGGTCAAGGCCGGCGATATTATCGGCAAGCTTCCCCGCGAAACCACCAAGACTAAGGATATCACCGGGGGGCTGCCGCGGGTGGCCGAGCTGTTTGAAGTCCGCAAGCCGAAAGAGACCGCAGTGTTAAGTGAAATTGACGGGTATGTAACGGTTGCCAAAACCCCGAAAAAGGGAAAACAAAAAGTTACCGTAACCCCGGTGGATGCCGGTGAGAAGAAGGAATATCTCATTCCGCGGGGGCGCCATATTAATGTCTATGACGGCGATTTCGTCAAGGCCGGCGAACAGCTGACCGGTGGAAGTCCGAATCCCCAGGATATACTGACCATCCAGGGTGAGGTCGCCCTGGCCCGTTATCTCTTAAACGGCGTGCAGGAAGTCTACCGTCTGCAGGGGGTGCGGATCAATGATAAGCATATCGAGGTTATTATACGGCAGATGATGCGCCGGGTCCGGGTTCAGACCATCGGGGATACGGAGTTTATCCCGGAGGAGCAGGTCGACAAGCACCGATTCGAGGATGTGAACCGCGCCGTTGTGGAGCAGGGCGGCACCCCTGCAACTGCAGAGCCGTTAATATTGGGCATCACTAAAGCCTCGTTGTCCACGGATAGCTTTATCTCCGCCGCCTCGTTCCAGGAAACCACCAAGGTGTTGACCGATGCCAGTATTGAAGGGGCCTATGACAGGCTCAAGGGGCTCAAGGAAAATGTGATTATGGGGCGTCTGGTCCCCGCCGGCAGCGGACGGGATGAATATGCGCAGCCGGATATCGAGGTCGAGTTGGGGCCATATGCCGCGCAGCCGACGGAGTCCCAGTGAAAAATCGGGAAACGGGAATTAATGGATATTGAAGTAAAAAGTCTTGACAATATATTTAATTTGAAGTAGTATCAAATATTTTAACTCGGTCAAAATTTATAATTATTTTCAGAGGTTTATCAGGATCATGCCGACAATTAATCAACTGGTTCGGAGAGGACGCAAGCGGATTGAGCAAAAGAAAGGGGCGCCCGCTCTGCAGGGGTCGCCTCAGAAACGCGGCGTATGTGTTCGGGTGTACACGGCTACCCCTAAAAAACCGAATTCAGCCTTGCGCAAGGTGGCCAGGGTTCGCCTGACAACCGGCGTGGAAATTTCCGCCTATATCCCCGGCATCGGGCATAATCTTCAGGAGCACTCGGTTGTGCTTGTTCGCGGTGGACGGGTCAAGGACCTGCCGGGCGTTCGATACCACGTCGTTCGGGGGACACTGGATACCCTGGGTGTTGCCGATAGAAAGCAGGGGCGGTCGAAGTTCGGCACCAAGCGGCCCAAGTAGTGCCCGAACAAAGACCAGGATTCTTTGTTAGGATCAAGGAAGACGAAAATTTTGACCGCAGACATACGCGAAGTATTTTGAGGATTAAAATTTGCGCCTGAAACAGATAATGGTAAAAATGACCGTTTTCGGTCAGGCACTACGTAAACAATATAAAATATTAACCAGAGGGTAATGGTTTAAGATGCCAAGACGTAGAGAAATCGCTGAGAGAAAACTGCCGCCTGACTTGAAGTATAACAGTGAGCTGGTGGCGCGGTTTATCAATTATATCATGCGGGATGGCAAAAAGAGCGTGGCCCAGTCGATTGTATACGATGCGCTTGACTATATGGGGCAGAAGAGCGGGGATGATCCGATGAAACTTTTTGAACAGGCGATCGGTAACATCCGGCCCCAGATTGAGGTTAAATCCCGGCGCGTCGGCGGGTCGACTTACCAGGTCCCTACCGAAATCCGTCCCAAACGCCAGACGGCATTGGCGCTGCGGTGGATAATCGCCTATTCGGGCAAGCGTTCTGAGAATACCATGGCCCGGAAGGTGGCGGGTGAATTAATGGATGCCCTCGAGCATCGCGGGGCTTCCGTTAAAAAGCGGGAAGATACCCATCGAATGGCGGAAGCCAACAAGGCTTTTGCCCATTACAGATGGTAGCCTACTGTTTTTATTTGATTTAATCATTATTTTGCCCATCTGCTTTTTTCAAATCGGATGGGCAAAATAACTTTTTAATAAACTACGGCATAAGGTGCTGAAGGAAAATCCTTCGGCTGCAATCATCGGAAGACTCCAATAGCCCTGTCGGGGGAGGAAGTTAAGATGTCAAAGCAGAAGTTTGAGCGGACGAAGCCGCACGTAAACGTAGGAACGGTGGGTCACATTGACCATGGCAAGAC
>Ga0209943_1000680_pt1 | contig 22716 bp, 20 predicted proteins | sample SalPonR1_B_D2_MG_FD_185698 | JGI IMG/M metagenome (GOLD analysis project Ga0209943, IMG submission 185698) | Salt pond soil microbial communities from South San Francisco under conditions of wetland restoration - Salt Pond MetaG R1_B_D2_MG... ... | reverse complement strand
AGCCCTGGTGCGCGCTGCGCTTACCCGGGATACAGGGCTGGTGCGCTTCGCTGCGCTCAACGGCAGCCTACGCGGGTAGTAGCGAGTTTGCAGGGTGCCGTTGAGCGCAGCGAAGCGCACCATCTGTTTGCTCAGCGACAGCGGGCCCGGTGACGGGGTTGGAGACTCTGCAAGAGCTGTCTTGGATTCATCAAGACGCCGGGTTGTCCGGGATCACCGCCACGGCGTCCTGGCCGACCCAGAAAGCGCCCGGCTGATACAACACCGGCTCGACGCCCAGCGCGTCGCGCACCTGGTCGACGACCAGCTGTCGGGTGGTCAGCGTGGTCCCGTACTTGTCCGGGTCCAGCGAAGGCGATTCGCTGTGCGGCAGGTAACAGTAGCCTTCATCGTTTAGCGTAACGCCAAGCTCCTCGCGCGCCAGTTCCTCACTGTGCACGCTGAACAGCAGCACGCCGCCGGGGGCCACGGCACCACCCAGGGCACGCAGCCAGGCATTCCAGGCCGGCACCGGCAGATGCGTGAACAGCGACAGCACGAAGACGACGTCGTAGCGCTCCGGGAACCCGATGGCCTCCGGGTCGAACGAGGATTCGAATGCCTCGACGCCGAATTGCTCGCGGACGAACTCGACCGATCCCGGCAGCACGTCCGAGCAGGTCACGCGCCCAGGCAGCGCACGCGCAAGGTGGCGCGTGAGACGGCCGAAGCCGCTGGCAAATTCCAGGATGTTCGATACTTTCATCAGCGGCCGGTCGAGCTTCTCGAGCAACTGCATGGTTTCCGACATGGTTCTCCAGCCATCGGACAGGTAGTCCCGAACCGGGTTGCGGCTGTAGGGCTCTCGAACGATGAACTTGTAAATATCGTCATCGGGATGAATCGAACAGTTCACGCGCATCCACGCGCCGTATCGCCTCGGATCCTCTAGCCGCTCCAGTGAATTGTGCGCCACCAGATTGGCAGGATCGCGCTTCAGAGCCTCGAAGTACAAGCGGCCGGCTTCCTCATGATCGGATGTCTCCAGCCGCTCGGCACGGGCCAGCAGTTCTGATACGGACGGTTCGATGTCTGCGGGTCTCTGGGCTTGCTGCATGGTCGGCTGCTGATGGCTGGTTCGACGCCGGCAGTCTGCCTGCCGACCGGGGCAGCAATGGTATCATGCGGCCCCAGAAACCGGAGGCGGCACGGCCCTTTCGATGGCGCACGATATCCCACCCGAACTCGCCGAACAGGCCCGGCGGCAGTTGCGCCATCCGGAATTGGCAAGAACGCTGCACGAACAGCTGGGCGTGACCGATTCGGCCCGCCCGGTCGTCGGCACCGAACTCCACCCGTCTTGCCAGATGCTGGCGCACTCGCTTAGAGCCCATCAGGACGCGAGCATGGCGGTGAGCCAGTACTTCGGCATCGCACTCCAGCAATATCACACGGCGGCGGAGATCATCCGCCGGCTGGAGCGGACATGCCCGGCGCCCGCAATCCTCGATTTTGCATGCGGTTACGGTCGCTTGCTGAATCTTTTGATCCACGACGTGCCACCCGATCGCATCTGGGCCAGCGAAATCCAGCCCGACGCCGTGTCGTTCGCGGTCGAGCAGTTCGGCGTGCACGGCCTGCTGTCCAGCGAACGACCGGAAGACTTCGAACCCGGTCGAAGCTTTGATCTGATCTGGGTCGCCTCGCTGTTTTCCCACCTGCCGCCGGGGCTGTTCCAGCGCTGGCTGCAGCGCCTTTCGGGGCTGCTTTCACCGCAGGGCATCATGCTGTTCACCGTACACGACCAGGCGCTGCTGCCGACCGATATGGAAATGCCGGAATCCGGGGTGCTGTTCATCGAGGGCAGCGAGAATGCCGACCTGAGCACCGAAATCTACGGCACCACCTTCGTGACCGAAGATTACGTGCGCGCCGCGGTCTCCGACGTGCTCGGCGACAGGCATTCGTGCATGCGGCTGCCGCGGCTGATCAATTACGAACAGGACGCCTACGTGATCGGCGGCTCGCCGAACCGCGACCTGACCGAATTCGCCGATGTGCCGCGCGGCCTGCGCGGCTGGCTCGACGAGCGAAGCATCGGACAAGACGGCGCGCTCCACCTGGCCGGCTGGGCCGCCTCGATGGACAACGACCAGCCCGTACGGGTCGAGATTTCGCTCGACGGCCGGCCACAGCCATGCCAGACCGGCGAAGCACGCCCGCGCGTGGCCGAAGTGCTGGGGAAGCCGGGCTTGAGCCACTGCGGCTGGTCGGCGCGGATCGAACTGCCGCGCGATCGAAGCGAAACCTATTTGCGAATCATCGCCCGCAACAATCGCGGCCAGCGCGCCCTGATCCACGCCGGCGCGCTGGATATCCCGTAACCGGGCCGAAAGGAAAACGGCCGGGCCAGGGAAGAAAAGCAAAAGCTGGACACGAAGAGCACAAAGACGGCACGAAGAACGGCAAAAAGCTCTTCTGTCGTAGGGTGGATAAGCGCAGCGCATCCACCAATCCCGAACGTGACCGTGGTGGATGCGCTGCGCTTATCCACCCTACAAGACTCTCGCAACCAGGGATAAGAGCAAAAGCTGGACACGAAGAAGGACGCAAGGCTGGAAATCCCGGATGGTGCGCTTCGCTGCGCTCAACGGCACCCTACAAAGTCACTCACCCGCGTAGGGTGCTGTAGCGCACCGGCAAGCCTGTTCGACGAGAGGCGCGGAAACGAAAAGAAAAACAAGAGTCGAACTTGATCAGCTTTCTCTTTCTACCTTTCTTCGTGTCCTTCGTGCCCGCCTTCGTGCTCTTCGTGCCCTGCTTTTTGCTTTATTACTTCAGCTGTTTTTCCTTCGCGTCCTGGCGCCTTCGCGAGAGCTGTCCTGATCTTCTGCTTTCGCCCTTGCCCTTCTCTGCGGATCGGCACCTCTGCGGGAAATTCAGTTGCTGCTTTTCGGCAAGCCACTGAGAGCTTCTCCGGAAATCAATCAGGCCTTCTTCGACTTCTCGAACCGCTCGATGGACTGCATGATTTCTGTGCGCGCGTCGTCCGGGCCGTGCCAGCCGAGCACTTCGACCCACTTGCCGATTTCCAGGTCCTTGTAATGGGCGAAGAAATGCCGGATCTGGCGCCGGCTGAAGGTCGCCAGGTCCTGCACGTCGCGAATGTCTTCGTGCAGCGGGCTGATTTCCTCGATTGGCAGCGCCGCGATCTTGCTGTCGCGGCCGGCCTCGTCGGTCATTTCCAGGTAGCCGATCGGGCGGCAGCGGATGACCGAACCGGGCATCAGCCCCGGACGGATCAGCACCATCACGTCCAGCGGATCGCCATCTTCGGCCAGCGTGTTCGGGATGAACCCATAGTTGCACGGATAACGCATCGAAGTGGCAAGAAGCCGATTGACCATGATCGCGCCGGTGGACTTGTCCACCTCGTACTTGACCGGCTGCCCGTCGGTGGGAATCTCGATGACCACGTTGAAGTCGTCCGGCGGATTCTCGCCGGGGCTGATCTGGTTGAAGTCCATGATTGACCGAACGTTTGAAGTTTGGGCTGGCATTATAGCCTTGCCCGAATTGCGGCGAACCGGATTCCGACCCGGACGATGACTTCGGCGGACCGCCCCAGGAAAGCAGAAATGAGCGAATCGCACCCGAACGGCGTGAAGCCCCGGCGCTGGTTCATTACCGGCACCGATACCGGCTGCGGCAAAACCACCGTCACGGCGGCACTGGCGCGCGCGCTTGTCGAGCGGGGCGCCGAAGTCGCCTGCTTCAAGCCGATCGCATCGGGCTGCCGGCCGGCCGACGGGCGCCTGGTCAACGACGACGCACTGGCACTGATGACGGCATCGAATGCCGGTCTGAGCTACGAAGAGGTCAACCCTTACGCCCTGGAGCCGGCCATCGCGCCCCACATCGCCGCCGAACGCGCCGGCATTAGCTTTGATCTTGACGCCATCTGCCGAAGTATCGACCAGAACCAATCGGCCATTCAGCTTGTCGAAGGCGTCGGCGGCTGGCGCGTGCCGCTGGACAATGGACTGGCGTTGCCCGAGCTGCCGAGGCGGCTTGACTGCCCGGTTCTGCTGGTTGTCGGCATGCGGCTGGGCTGCCTGAACCATGCCCTGCTGACGGCGCACGCGATCGTCGACGACGGCCTGCCGCTGGCCGGCTGGATCGCCAATTTCCTCGATCCGGCGTTCGCCGAACCGGACGCCAACGAGCGAACGCTGGAGCGCCTGCTGCCGGCGCCGAGAATCGGGCGCATGACGCCTGCGGCGCACGGCCCGCGGCTGTGGATTTCGGATACCCTCAACCCCTTCGACACCGGCTTACGAACATGAAAAGACATCCCGGCGGCGCGGTTCGCAAACCCCGCGCCTCGCGCATCTGCGCATCTTCTGCCGTCACCGCCCGGGCGGCGAGCGTTTTGCTGGTCTTCGCGGCCGCGTGCCCCCTGCATGCCGTGGAATGGCCGCTTGTCGACGACCGGCAGGTGGTCGGTGAACTGATCACGGATCGCCTGCGCGGCGAAGACACGCTGGTGGACATGGCGCGCATGCACAACATCGGCCATTTCGAGATTCGCGCGGCCAATCCGCAGCTCGACCCGTGGCTGCCCCGGCCGGGCGCCGAGGTGCTGATACCGCAGCTTCACGTCCTGCCCGACGTCGAGCGCGAAGGAATCGTGGTCAACCTGGCCGAGCGTCGTCTCTACTACTTCACCGAAACCTGGCCCGACCGCGACGGTGCCGTGGTCAGCACGCATCCGGTCGGAGTCGGGCTGCTCGACCGCGCCACGCCGGTCGCGCAGGCGCGCGTGACGGCCAAAGTGGACAACCCGGCCTGGTATCCAAACCAGAATACGCGTGATTGGTACCGGCGCGAGAAGAACGAAATCCTGCCGGCCGTGGTGCCGGCCGGGCCGGAAAACCCGCTCGGACAGCACGCGCTGATCCTGGATGCTGACGGCCTGCTGATCCACGGCACCCACAGGCCGTCCGGCGTCGGCATGCGGGTGAGCCAGGGCTGCATACGTCTCTACCCGGAAAGCATCGCCAGCCTGATCGGGCAGGTGCCGGTGGGCACCCGGGTGCGAATCATCGATCAACCGGCGCGCTCGGGCTGGCGGGGCGAAGCGCTTTACCTCGAGGTCGATCCGGCCGGCGATGAGCCGGAAACACGCCACGACGAGGGGGTCTGGCGCGATTTGCGCGCGCACCTGGAAAATCGTGCGGCCGGTCGCGCCGAAGTCGACTGGGACAAGGCGCGGGCAGCTTTCGAGCGGGCCGACGGCGTGCCGGTGGTGGTGGCGTCGACGCAATGAATTAAAACCGCAAAAGGCTTGAACCACGAAGGACACGAAGACCACGAAGAGGAGCGAAACCCTTGGGAACCTCTGAATAATTCTGCACGGACGCGACGAGCCTCTCATCAAACAGGCTTGCCGGTGCGCTTCGCTGCGCTCAACGGCACCCTACAAAGCCACTACTACCCGCGTAGGGTGCCGCTGAGCGCAGCGAAGCGCACCATCTGTTTGGTTCGTGGTTTACCGCCTTTGACTGGTCCCATTCCAAAAAAAACGCCGGGCGAACCCGGCGTTTTCTAGGACACGAATTTGCTGTGCCGACTGTTACTTGCGCTGCATTTCCTGCAGGGCGCGATCCAGCTTGCGCTCCAGATCGGTGCAGCAGTTCTGCGACGCATCTGCGGCCGACTGGGCAGCGCGCGCGGCGGCCATGGCTTCTTCGATCATGCTGCGGGCATTTGCAACCTGACTCTGGGCCTGCTCGGCCATGCGCTTGGCTTCAGCGGCTTCGGCGCGGACTTCTTCCAGCTGCGAGGTCGTGGCACAACCGGCCGCCATGGCGAGTGCGCACCCGGCAACCAGGCTCTTGAGCAAAATTTTCGAATTGCGGACGTTCATTGACATCTCCAGATCACGTTTGGGAGTTATTCAGGGCCGAAATTTCACGCTTCGACCTCCAATGCATATGATGAACCAAGCGGCAAAGGGTTACAAGCACCATTGCGTGTGATCTTGATCACAAAAACCGGCAAAGAAAATATTTTTCAATCCATCGAAACTTTTTGAAACATCCCCGTGTCATAACGAATGCCCTGCGCAGGGCAAGGGTTCGCTTTCCTCCCTGAGCGGACCCACCCCCGGATTCGGTAACGTCCCCAAACCGGATCCAAACCTGAGGCCCCGGGTTCCTCCCTCTCCCGGGGCCTTTTTTATTGTGCCCGGCCTTCGGGCTGCCCTATCGGCTGCGGCGCCCCGATGCGGCGCGTCTGCGCGTTTTAGCTCGGTCGCGCGTCCTCGACGTAGCGCTGCTACGCCTGCGGGGCGCTCGGTCGCAAAAACACCCAGCCACACCACCTCGGAACCCCTCGCTGCGATACGGCAGCCCGAACGCCGGGCAGTTTTTGACCGTCGACCCGGCTGCGGCGGGCGCCAATATCGGCGCCTGAGAACACCTCGCTTCGCGACGGCGATCCAAGCGGCGGGTTTATGCCCGTCCGGGGCGTTTACTGCGGCGGCCCAAGGCAGCGGGGTTGCAGCTAACCGAACGCTTCGACAGGCCAATCTCTTGAGGCAATTGCGGCCAAATGCCCCCGAATTGTGTTGCTTTTCGTAGGAGGCGTCTCTGGCGCCGACCGGTCAAGGCTACTTCCCGAATTTTTTCGCGGCCTGGAGACCGCTCCTACGAGTCGAGCCGGCTGAGAATGCAAGCACATGAGGGTGGGGGCTAAGAAAAAGGGAAATGCACACAGTTCGGTCAACGGAAAAATCGATTCGGAGCGTCGCGAGCGCGCCGTGACGGGTGGCGCGCGGAGCGCAGCAACCGCAGTGGACATACGAGTCCATGAGGATTGCAAGCACCGCACGACGCCCGTCACGGGGCGCGCAGCAGCTCTGAATCGATTTTTCTACGAGTGGTGGGGGCGGGAGAGATACGCCTTGCTCTGCATCTCAACCAACCGCGAAACCGTGCGCTCGAACGGCCCGGCCAGCCGCTTGCCGGCATAGATCTGCTCGATCGGGGCCTCGGCCGAGGCAATCAGCTTGACGGCGCGGTCGTAGCATTCGTCGACCAGGTGCACGAATCTGCGCGCGGCGTTGTTGCTGTCGTCGTCCAGCGCCGGGATATTGCTGACGATCAGCGTGGAAAATCGCCAGGTCAACTCGATATAGTCGCCCGCCGAGCGCGGCCCGTCGCACAGGTGCGAAAAATCGGCCCACAACAGCGAACCGGAACGCTTGCGGATCGGCAGTTCACGGCCGCGCACGACGAGATGCCCCTCGACCGCGGGCTGATCCGGGCTGAGGGCGTCGAATTCCTCGGCCAGGCGCCGGTCGGTCTCCGGGCCGGCCGGCACATACCAGGTCGGGTGCCGCTCGAGTTCGCGCAGCCGGAAATCCTCGGCCGCGTCCAGCTCGATCACCCGGCAGTTGCGCTTGATGTTCTCGATCGCCGGGACGAAGCGCTGGCGCTGCAGCCCACCTGCGTACAAGGCATCCGGTGCCTGGTTGCTGGTGGCCACCAGCGTGAGCCCACGCCGGAACCACTGGGCCGAAAGCTCGCCCAGCAGCATTGCGTCGGCAATGTCCTCGACGTGAAACTCGTCGAAGCAAAGCACCCGCGCGCGTTTTCGCAGCTCGGCCGCGAGGTCGGACAGCGGATTGCTGCGATTGCCGAGTTGCTTGAGCCCGGCGTGCACGTCGTCCATGAAGCGATGAAAATGCTTGCGCTCGACGCCGATTTCGGCAGTCTGCAGCGACTGCACGAACAGATCCATCAACAGCGTCTTGCCGCGCCCGACGCCACCGTGGATGTAGACCCCTTTGACAGGCCGCGGACGCCGAAACCAGCCGCCGGAGTGCTTCAGCAGCGCGTCGTGACAGCCTTGCAGCGCCTGGGCCACGTGCACCTGACTGGAATCGAATTTCAGCTTGCCGGCATCGACCAGCGCCTCGTAGCGCTCCGCCGGCCCGGCAAGGTTGGAAGAACTCAGGTCAGTCATCCCAAACGCCTTCGAAGAATCCCTTTGTTACCGGTCACTGATGGGGCTAAAACCCAATGCTGCAACGTTATGAATCGGCACTTTGCAGGAGCCTGCTTGCAGGCGAACAAACACGGGGTTCCGCTGCCATTCGCCTGCAAGCAGGCTCCTGCAAAAGCTTGTCAAGTCAACTGAATGGGGGCTAACCCGCCGAAAACGTAGCGAGCGGGTGCCGGAAGGTGGCCGCCGCACGCCGTCAGGCGCACGCGCAGTAGTTTTGCGGCGGTTCGCCCGGAGCATTCATGGCCCGAACGTCGCGAGACGGTCCCAGGTCCTGCACCCGGACCGGTTCGCGACCGAGCGCACCGGAGGCGTACTTGCCAGTACGGTGAGGATGCGCGACCGATCGAAACGGTGCGGCTGCGGGGCCTGGGGCCGTCGCAGCAGGTTGGGCCATGAATGATCCGGGCTCAGGGCAAATGGTTTTGTACGGCATTCTTCATCAATCCGCGCAAATCCATCAGGCGGCGATGGAAGAAGTGGCCGCTGCCCTCCATCACCACCAGCTCGGGTTTCCTGTCGAGCTTTTCGACCCACTCGAACACCGCCTTGGGCGAAACCACTTCGTCTTCGTCCCCCTGTACCACCAGCCAGGGACAGTTTGGCGAGACCAGGTCCTCAACGCCGTAGCGCTCCACCGGCGGAGCGATGGTAATCAGCATCCGAACGGGGAGATCCTGGGCTGCACGCAGCGAAATCCAGGCGCCGAAGGAGAAGCCACCCAGCCACAGATCGTCGTCGGGGCGAGTGGCGCGCACCCATTCGACCACCGCCAGAAGATCGTCGAGCTCGCCGTTGCCGTCGTCGAATTTGCCTTCGCTTTCGCCGGTTCCGCGGAAATTGAAGCGCACGGTGGCCAGTCCGGATTCGCGCAGCGCACGCTCCATGATGGTGACCACCTTGTTGCGCATGGTGCCGCCGTGCTGCGGATGCGGGTGGCACAGCACGGCAGTTGCCGGGCGCGCCACGTCGGATTCGGGCACATCGGCCATGCACTCCAGGCGTCCGGCAGGCCCGCTGAGCAGGAATTCGGTCTGCTCGGACGGGAACGCTTCGGGGTCGATCGGCTTTTGCTCGCTCATTTCAACCATTCAACCAGTTTCGGACCGGCATGATAACCCAACGAGACAGGCCGCAATTCCTGCTACTGTCGAGGCTTCGAACGCGCCAAGATCAGACTGGAAAATCTGCATGAATCACCTCGCCCACGTCGTGCTGGCAGGTCCCGACCCCGACGACCGCCTGGGCGCCTTCCTGGGCGACCACGTCAAGGGCATCGAGGCTGTCGAGGCGCTGCCGCCCGGCCTGGCGCGCGGCGTTCGCCTGCATCGCAAGATCGATAGCTGGTCCGATCATCACCCGGCAGTCGTCGATCTTCGGGCCAGCAGCGGACCGGAATGGCGTCGCTACAGCGGGGTGATCCTGGACGTGCTGTTCGACGCGATGCTGGTGCGCCACTGGGAAACCTGGCAGGACGTTGCGCTGGACGATTTCGCCCGCGGGATCGACCGCCTGCTGGCCGAACGCAGAAACGAAATTCCGACCAGGCTGGTGCGGTTCGCCGACTGGGCCGCGCGCGCAAATCTCTGGACCCGCTACGACGATCGCGAAATGCTGGAGCAGATATTCACTGGACTGAGCCGCCGTCACGGCAGACCCAGCCCGCTGAAGGATGGAACGATGCTGCTGGACCGCATGGAGCCGGAGATTGAGCGGACCTTCGAAGCGCTGTTCCCGTGGCTGCGGCGGCGTGCCGCGGCATTCCGTCAAGATCCCCGGTAATTGCCCGGGTCAGGCGCCGATCATTCCTCGATCTGCGCCAGCATGTATTCGACCGAGGCGCGCACCTGCTCATCGGTCAGATCCGAACGCCCGCCCTTGGCCGGCATGGCGCCGATACCGTCGATGGCGTGCTGGACCAGGGTGTCCTCGCCCTGCGGCAGGCGGTCGGTCCACTGCTCGGCCACCAGCTGCGGGGCGCCCGCGGCACCGGACATGTGACAGGCCTGGCAGACGTTGTTGTAGATCATTTCGCCGTCGGTGCTGCCGTCGAACGCGACCTGCTGCGCCTGTGACGCGGCAGATTCCTCGGCCGCGGCCTGCGCGGCGGCGCGACCGGTGTCGCCGGCGTAGACGCCGAACACCGGCTCGATGCGGTCGACCTTGGCCACGTCCTGCATCGGATTGTCGCTGCCGGCAAGCTGGTCATTCATGTTGATCGCGAAAAATATGATCAGCACGGCAAAAATCGCCAGCCCGACGATGATCAGGCTGAAGCGCTTCATGAAAACTTTGTCGTCTTGCTCGCTCACGCTTGGGTTCCTTGAATCCGTTGCGACCTGCAGACAGGCCATGCTCGAAACAGGCGCGAATTATACCGTAGCCGTCACGCCTACCGGACAACCCGGAATTCAACCAACACAGCGGCGCCAGCGACCGTCCGGTATCGAAAATCGACCGCCCGTCCGGGATAGCTGGATTTTTTCATCCAACGGGCTATGCTCTGCTCATCGCAATCCATTTCAGGTACGTGGATGACAGAGACAACCCGACATTCGCCAGGAATCCCGCCGACCGACCGCCGTGCCGGCCAGTCGGGCTTTACCGTGATGGAACTCCTGCTCGCCATTGCCGTGCTCGCTATCGTCACCACGCTCGCCGTGCCGGCATTCACGCAGTTCATCGCGAACAACCGGCTTGCGGCCGAGGCGAACGAGATGGTCGCATCGTTCCAGTTCGCGCGCTCCGAGGCGCTCAAGCGCGGCGTGCCGGTGCAGGTGTGCCCGAGCACCGACGGCAACGCTTGCGGCGGCGGCTGGAGCGATGGCTGGATTGCAGTCGCAGATCCAGGGGATGATCAGGAAGTGCTTCGCGTGTGGACTGCTCCGGGCGATGACTTCCAGTTTACGCCGGCCAACGGAACCGTCGGATTCGAACCAGACGGTTTCGCCACCGGCGCGGCGCTTCAGTTCGACCTCCAGCTCGCCGGGGCCACCGATGGCAACGAGCGCCGCATATTCGTTGAGCGCACCGGCCGCGTGGCTAGCTGTCGTTTTGGCGAAACCGGATGTCCAGGCTAAGTGTCAACAAACATGAGACTCACTATGAATTTTTCAAACTCAAGCCCGGTTTCCTGTTCCCGTGTTCCTGGTCACCGATTCCAGCGCGGCGTGACCCTGATCGAAATTCTGATCACCTTGCTTGTACTGGCCGTCGGCCTGCTTGGTTTGGCCGCGCTGCAGGGTTTTTCGCTGCAGGCGGGGCAGGTTTCATACCACCGAACGCAGGCCACCAATATCGGCTACGAGGTCGCGGATTTCGCCCGCGCCAACCGCTCTGTAGCGAGCGAGGCCTTCCTCGAGACGCTTGGCAACCAACTCGCCCAGGCGCGGCTGCCCTCGGGAAGCGCAGCAGTCGATCTCGACACCACGACCGATGAACTGACGGTCACCGTGACCTGGCTGGACAACCGCGAGGCGGAAGCCGAGACCGCCGGCGAGGGCAGCGCGTCGTTCGAATTCAGCACCCGAATCTGAGGAAGCATTCATGCGTCTGGAACAAGCAACCCAATTCCCGAGGCCCCCGTCGGTCAGCCGGCGCAGTGCTGGTTTCAGCCTGGTCGAACTGATGGTCGCGATCACGCTCGGCCTTCTGCTCACGGCCGGCATGGTACAGCTGTTCAGCAGCACCAAGGTCACGTTCAGGACCAACGATGCGCTGGCGCGGGTCCAGGAAAACGGGCGTTTCACCCTCGAGATGCTCAAGCGCGAACTGCGCGAGGCCGGCACCAATGGCTTCTGTGCAGCGCAACTCGAGGTCCGGAGTCATCTGGACTCGGCCGATACACTCGACGAAATCTTCGATGCCGGCCGGCTGATCATCGGCTGGAATTATGCCGGCACCTCCAGCGGCAATGACTTCACCGTGCCGGAGGATTTAACGCCCCCCGCGGGTACCGGCTCGTGGTCGGGCACCGATATCGGGGCGTTGCCCGGCGCGCTTGCCGGGCAAGTCGTACCGGGTTCCGATGTGCTGATCGTGAGAAGACAACAGCCCATTCCCGGCGTCACGGCCTCGAACACCAACAACAGCGCGATCGATCTGAACACCAATCACGGACTGGAAGACAATCCGGTCGTCATGATTACCGACTGCGCGACCGGCGCCGACCTGTTTCAAGTCACCAACAACGAGAATGCAACCGCTTTCAATCTGGGTGCCGGCGCCGGCGGCGCGACGCCCGGCAACAATACCGGCGGGTGTGGCGGCGGGCTTTGCTGGAGTACGACTTATGACGACAGCATGCAGGCGTTCGAGATCGTCGTGAACGCCTATTACATCGGCCTTTCCGCCCGCGGCGAACCCGCACTGTTCGAGGTCGACCTGTCGCGCGACCAAGCTGATGTCCAGCCGCAGGAACTCGTCGGCGGTGTGGAAAGCATGCAGATTCAGTACGGCTTCAGCCGCAATCCGCCGGCCGGCGACGGCCAGCACGTCGACGACTGGCTGAGCGCCGACCAGATTCCCGCCGACGGCTGGGCCCAGGTGATCGCGATGCGGCTGGGTTTTATCGTGCGTTCCGACGAAAACGCCGACGGTAGCCCCGTCGAGCAGACCTTCGACCTGTCCGACGTCAACGTCGGCACCCAGGGAGATGGCCGAATGCGCCACGCATTCTCGACGACCATTGCACTGCGAAACCGACTTGTCGTGCTTTGAGGACCAACAGATGACGAATGAACTCATTAGATTCAAGCCCTCTTCGGCACGCGCCATTGCGAACCGACCGGTGTCGAAGCAGCGCGGCGCGGCACTGTTCATCAGCCTGATGTTCCTGATCCTGTTGACGCTGATCGGGCTCAGCGCGGCCAATGTGGGCATTCTGCAGGAACGCATGGCCGGCAACGTGCGCGAATCCAACATTGCGTTCCAGAGGGCCGAGGCCGCGTTGCGCGGCATCGAACGCCGAGTGCAGGACGTCACGCTGGGCGGCGGCGGCGGACTGAACGTGATCCCGGACTGGAACGATTTCCAGACCGATTTCGGCATCTCCCGGGGCGATTGTTCGCTGGCCGTGGTCGAGCAGGGCGACGACTACGACACACTGGACTGGACGCCGTCGCCGGACGTGCCGGCCAGCGGCAACCTGCCGCAACCGGACTACGTCATCGTCGAACTCAGCGGCGGCGTATCGGGCGGGCAGATCGTCGGCTCGGCCTGCCGGCCGCTGCAGTCGCAGGATTCCGGCAAGCCCGGCGCCGATGCCGTGTTCTACATGATCATGGCGCGTGCACGCGGGCCTGCCGACACTGCCGACACGGTCGTTCAATCGATCTACTTCTGGCCCATCTGATTTCTGGAATTCATGCCCGGCCACAATGCCGGGAAGACCAATTTTGCTGTCGCACCCGTTCGGAATCTGGAGTAAGCGATGAAACGTATTGAGAAGTTATCCCTGGCACTGATCGTCGGCCTGTTTGGCTTCACCGCCGGCGCGCCGGCACAGGCGCAACTGAATCTGTCGCAAAGCCCGCTGTTCCTGATCACGCCGGTTCAGCCCTCGCTGATCATGGCGGTGGACGATTCGGGCTCGATGGATGGCGAGGTCATCTTTCCGACCAACGATGGCGCGCTCTGGTGGAATACCGACCGCGAAAGCTTCTCCGAATTCAGCGGCGACCTGAATTTCAATACCGCAGGCGGCGCCAACGGGACCTGGAAAAAATACGTCTATCTTTTTCCCAACGGGCACGATGGATCCGGCGGGCATCTCAGACGCTACGATGACGGCAACAACGACCATTTCGCGATACCACCGACGCTAAATTACGCTTATGCCCGCTCCCCGGCTTACAACGCGATCTACTTCGACCCCAGCCAGGAGTATCCGCCGTTCCCGGAGGAGGGCAGCGATACTTTTGGCGATTCCGATCCGACGGACGCAAAGGTGGATCCGCCTCGCGGCGACAGCACGCTTGATTTGACCGTCCCGCTCCTGGATACCAGAGACAACTGGGTGTTCAAGATGTATCGCGGCATGGTGATCCCGGCCGGCACCACAATCAGCCCTGCCGACGGCGATCGCTGTGATCTCAAGGCCCAGGACGGCGACGGCGCCGGCCCCACCGACATCATCGGTTACGCAGAGGGAACCACGCTGCAAGAAAATGCGATCGTCGATGAAGACGACTGCGAAATGGCGATTTCGTACTTGCCGGCGACCTTCTGGCTGCCCGACTCGGCGGATCCACCCGAGGGTTTCAAAGGCACTGCGATACTTGGGGGCCGGGCGCCTAACAACAACGAATCGTTGCTGGGCTATGAAATCACGCCTGACAACTTCGACAACTATGCCGAGATGATTCAGAAGTTCGCCAACTGGTTTTCGTATTACCGCAAGCGCTCGCTGCTCACGCGCGCGGCGCTGGGACGGTCGTTCGAAGACGTCGACTTCCTGCGAACCGGCGTTTTCACGATCAACAATCTGAACAATGTCTCGATGCTCAACATGAGCGCCGACGCCGACCGGACGAGCTTCTACGACTGGCACTACCAGCTCAGAGGCGTCGGCGGCACGCCCAACAAGCAGGCAGTCAATCATCTCGGCAACCAGTTCAGGCGCACCAATGCCACCGGCGGCGCGCCGATCCTGGAAGCCTGTCAGCGAAATTTCGGCATGCTGGTCACCGACGGCTTTTCCAACCCGGCCACGATCAGCGGCATCGGCAACGAAGACGGCGACCTGCCCGCGCCGCTGGGCGATTCGACCAGCGGCACCATGGCCGATCTCGCCTATACCTTCTATCGCGACAATCTCAGACCGGATCTCGAGGCTGATCGCGTGCCCACCCCGTCGGCGTGCAACCAGGCCAACCCGCCCCTGGATATCGATTGCGAAGACGACCCGCACATGAATCTCTTTGCCATCAGCCTGGGGGCGAAGGGCATCGAGTTCGGCGTCAACGAGGCGGCCACCGAGGACCCGTTTGCAAACCCGCCGTCGTGGCCCACGACGTTTCCGCAGCGCCATCCCAGCGCGGTCGACGACCTCTGGCATGCAACGCTCAATACCCGGGGCGAGATGTTTTCGGCGACGAATCCACAGGAACTGGTCGACGCACTCACCGGCGTGCTGACCGAAATTGCCTCGCGCATCGAGCCGGTCGGCGTTTCGGCAACGTCGACCCGTCTGGACGAGGACACCCAGTTTTTCGAATCCGAACTCGACTCGACCACCTGGTCGGGCAATCTCAGGGCAATCGACGCGAATCAAAATGTAGAAAACTGGAGTGCCGAAGATAATTTGCCCGCTTACGGCTCAAGGACGATCACGACCAGCATCGGGGGTTCAAGCGAAAGCTTCACGACCAGTGCGGCGGTGCGTACCGCAGTTTTCGGCGACACCGCCGTCGATCTGATCGAAGTTGCGCGGCAGAACCGGGTCATCGAATATCTGCGCGGCGATCAGAGCAACGAGATGCAGAACGGCGGTCCATTCCGCGATCGCGAGGGTTTGATCGGCGACATCGCAAACTCGCGCCCGACCTTCGTCGGTCCGGTCAACGAGGGCTGGGGGCGGCTGGATGCGGGTTATCTCGATTACATCGATCCCGAAAAGCCAGGTGGAAAGAAGGATCTGAACATGGTGCTTGTGGGCGCCAACGACGGCATGCTGCACGCCTTCGATTCGGACAGCGGCGTCGAGAAATTCGCCTATATCCCGTCCATGGTCCACGAAAACCTGGCGCAGCTTGCCGACCCGGACTACGTTCACCGCTTTTACGTCGACGGCCAGATCGGCGTGGGCGACTACCAACCCGGTGGCGGCGGCTGGAGTACCGTCGCGGTCGCAGGCCTCGGCGCAGGCGGCAAGGGCGTATTTGCCGTTGACCTGCAAAGCAAGGAAGTTCTTTGGGAAATCACCGAGGACGACCTTGATGTGGGCGACGACATCGGCCACGTGTTCGGCAAGCCGGTGATCACACATACCGGAGAAAATGACTGGGTTGCCATTTTCGGCAACGGCTACAACAGCGTCAATGGCCGCGCCGGACTCATCGTTGTCGATATCAATTCGGGTGAGGCGTACCCCATGATTCCCACCAACACCGATACCGACAACGGCCTGTCGGAAGTCGCCGTATTCATGAATCCGGTCGAACGCGTCAACGTGCTGCGTGCCTACGCCGGCGACCTCAAGGGCAATATGTGGCGCTTCGATTTTGACGGCGGCACCGTCCCGGAATCGGAATTCGGCTCCAATCCGCTGATTCAGGTCGACGATAACCGGCCGATCACTTCGGGACCGACGCTGGCGGCATTGCCGAGCGGCGGCATCATGGTGTACTTCGGCAGCGGCAAGCTGCTCGAAACCGCCGACCGCGTCGGGGTCGCGACCGAATTCGACCGCTTCTGGGCGGTCCGCGACCGCAACAGCAGCTTCAACAATACCAACGGTCTGGCCCAGGCGACGATGACGTCCGAGGCCGGCGGCAACCGCGCCATCGAAGGCGTCGACGACGCCGCTGACGGTTGGTTCCTGAACCTGGGCATCGGCAACAACGAGACCGGCGAACGCGTACTGGCCAAGCCGGTGGTCTCGTTCGGCAGGCTGATCTTCACGACGTTCGAACCCGACGACGACCCCTGCGCGCCGGGTGGACTCCGGCGTATTTACCTGTTGAACGCGATCAATGCCAGCGGGCAGTTCGACAGCCAGTGCGCCAACTGCGGCGTAATCGAAGTGGGCCTGGGCGCGCCCATCGATCCGGCAGTCATTATTCGACCGCCGGCAACATCCGATCGCGCGGACGACGACGACTCACCATTCAACCCGGGTGGGCAGGACGGGACGCTGCCCGATGGCACCACCGTAGGGTCTGTCACGCGCTGGTGCTCCACGCTGCTGATACAGGTGGCGGGAGAGGGGCAGGTCCCGATCGGCAACATCTGCGACGGCCGACAGGTCTGGCGACAGGCGCGGTAGGTATAGCCGGGACCTTGAAGTCCGAAAAGGGCTGCCGCGATCGGCGGCAGCCGCTTTCAACCACCGAGGGCAAAAAATGAAACAGCAATCAGCTACCGCAACCACCAAGGGCTTCACCTTGATTGAATTGATGATTGCGATCGCCATCCTGGCGATCATCCTCGGCATCGCGATTCCGAGCTACACACAGTGGGTGCTTGAATCAGGGCGGACCGAGGCCAAGACCGAGCTATATGGCGCCGCCCAGGCGCTGGAACGCTGCTATACGCGGTTCAGCGCGTACGATGCAGATGGCTGCGAGGATGTGCGGGACGGCATCGACGGCAGGCGTTCGGACAACGACAAGTTCGAACTGTCGCTCGATGCGGTCGACGCGACCACTTTCACCTTGACCGCAACCCCGCTCGGCGGGCAGACGAAGGATACCGATTGCCCAAGTTTCGCGCTGGATGAGACGGGCCAGCGCCAGGTCGATGGCGGAACGGAAGCGGCCGATATCGAAGAGTGCTGGTAGAAGCACGGTTTACGCTTTACGGAAAAACACTGAACCATCCCGGCTGGCGCTCGGGAGATAGCGAAAGTGTCGCCGCCGCTTGAGCGCTATCGCATTTCGGCGTAGGCTGAAAGCCTGTTCCGCGGGCATTCTCGCATTTTGAACCCAGACGCCCCCAAATCTCCCGCCGATCTTCCCGATTTCTGCCAACCTCGCGCCGTGTTCATCCTCGTGCTGCTCGGCCTGTTGCTGGCACTGTTGCTGGCGCTGGCCGCGCGCCCCGATTTCTCGGATTTCTGGGATGCGCTCGGCCTGACCGCATTGATGGTGGAAAGCATCGTTCTGGCGTCCTGCCTGTTGTTGTGTGCATGTCGCAGCTTTCTCGTTCGCCTGCCGGCCGCCGCCGCATTCACGACGATATTCCTGGTCATTCAGCTCCTCGTCGTCGGCTTCTCCTGGCTGGCCGGCCGTTACTTTCTTCCTTACGACAGTCTCGACCCGGCCCATGCCGCGTGGATTCTGCGTAATCTGCTGATCTCGCTTGTGGCCTCGCTGGTGTTTGTCCGCTACCTGATCCTGCACCGGCAATGGCAGATGCAGGTTCGAGCCGAAGCCGGGGCTCGCCTGGATGCACTGCAAGCTCGCATTCGTCCGCATTTCCTGTTCAACACGCTCAACACCATTGCCAGCCTGGTCAGGACGCGCCCGGACGACGCCGAACAGGCAGTGCTGGACCTGGCCGACTTGCTTCGCACCGGGTTGAAACCCGATGCAACGCACACGCTGGGCGAAGAACTGGAGCTGGTGCGAGGCTATCTCAGAATCGAGGCCCAGCGCCTCGGCTCGCGGCTTCGGATCGACTGGCAGATCGCCGACTCGCTTCCGCTGGGCCAGACCGTCCCCGCGCTTCTGATTCAGCCACTGGTCGAGAACGCCGTCGTGCACGGCATTGCCCGGTTGCCCGAAGGCGGCCAGCTAAAGATCGCCGGCGGATCCGAAAACGGCCGGCGCTGGATGATCCAGGTGGAAAACCCGAGACCCGGCAATGGCGAAAGCGCACATGCCGATATCAACAGCAACCGGATGGCCCTGGACAACATTCGCCAGCGACTCGAACTTGCCTATGGGGACCTTGCCGACCTGGAGACGAAGTCGAGCGCCGACGGCTTCACCGCCCTGCTTCGCGCACCGATGACGGCCGGGGACGGGTGAGCATTGTCGCCAGGCTTGGCGCCCCGAGCTACCGTGAAACGGCTTCTTCCGCTTTGGCCGGCGAATCGCTGTCGACAATCTCATCGGCAATCTCGTCCGGATGCATTTCCAGCGCCGCCGGCGATGTGGCGAATTGCGGCACGTAATCGCCCTGGTCTTCGAGCGGTACCGATTCGCTCACGGCCATGCGATAGCGGGCGAACACCGCCGGAATCAGCGCGCTTGCGGCGACGAACATCATCAGTGTTTCAGGGCCGAGACGCTGCATCAGGATACCGGCCAGAATGGGACCGATGATGGCGCCGACGGCCCACAACAGCTGCAGCGTCGACGTCACCTCAAGCACGTGCGAGCGATCCAGGTGATCGATGGTGTGGGCCGCGGCCAGCGAGTACATGCTGAATGCGAAGGAACCATAGGCGAATCCGCCGAGCATGACCCAGACGAATCCATGGCCCACCGCGACGGCCGCGGCCAGCGCGCCCACCGAGGCCAGCGCGCACGCCCATGCCAGCACTTTTCGCCGCTCGTGACTATCCGAGAACCGGCCCACCGGCCACAACATCACGATGCCGCCGAGGATGGTCAGGCTCATGAACATCGCGATGCCGCCCTTGTCCAGTCCGATCGCGCTGGCGAACACCGGCCCCAGGCCCCAGAACGCACCCGAACCCAGCCCGGCGAAGATGCAGGCAACCACGCCCAGCGGCGAAATCGAATACAGCTTGCGCAGCCCCAGCCGGCCGGCCTCCACGATGGCCGGCTCCTTGACCTCGGTCATGGCCACCGGCACCAGGCCCAGCGACAGCAGCACCGAGGCCAGCGCGAACAGTTCGAGGTTGTCGGCCTGGCCCGCCATCAGCAGCACCTGGCCGACGCCGAGCCCGATCAGTGTGGTGGTCATGTAAGCCGAAAAGACGCTGCCACGCTCCTCGTTGCTGGCGCGCTCGTTGAGCCAGGACTCGATCGCGATGTAAAGCCCGACGACGCAGACGCCGGAAGCCAGGCGCAGCACGAACCAGAGCATCGGGGTGACGTAGAGTCCGTGCAGCAAAGTGGCGATCGAGGCCAGCGACGCCAGCGTGGCGAATACCCGGATATGACCGACCTGGCGGATCAGGCGGGGAATCCAGAGGGTGCCGATCACGAAACCGCCGAAGTAGCCCGACATTACCAGGCCGAGCACGGTCGGTGAAAAACCCTCCAGCTGGCCGCGCACGCCCAGCAAAGTACCCAACAGGCCGATGCCGGAAAGAATGATCGCGACCCCGATCAGCAGGGTAAACACCGAAGCGATTGCGTGCATTTAAATTCGGGTTCGTAAGCGTCAGCCTCGTAGACTATCATCGCAGTCGCACGATTCGGCTTGTTGTTGTTCTTCGATCGAGGTCTGCACGACACGGATACCCAGATACCCCAGATGGAATTCAGACTAACCACCAGAATATTCTCCGGCCCGGCAGGCCCGTGGCTGCGGCTGATGCGTTTCGACCGGCCGATCGGCATCGCGCTTCTGCTGTGGCCCACCTGGTGGGGCCTGTTCATGGCCGGCAACGGCAAGCCCAATCCCGGCAACTTCATCATTTTCACGCTCGGTGTCGTGGTCATGCGCGCGGCCGGCTGCGTGATCAACGATTACGCCGATCGCGAACTCGATCCTTACGTGGCGCGCACCGAGTCGCGCCCGCTGGCCGCCGGCGAACTGCGGCCTGCCCAGGCGCTCGAGCTGTTCTTCGTACTGCTGGCGATTGCCTTCGGGCTGGTCCTGCTGACCAATCCCCTGACCGTGATGATGGCCCTCTTCGGCGCCCTGCTGGCCGGCACCTATCCGTTCTTCAAGCGCTTCACGCACCTGCCCCAGCTGGCGCTGGGCACCGCCTTCGCCTGGGCGATTCCGATGGCCTTCGCCGCCGAGACCGGTACGATTCCCGAACCGGCCTGGTGGCTGTTTGCGCTCAACATTATCTGGGTGCTGATCTACGACACCGAATACGCCATGGCCGACCGCGAGGACGATCTCAAGGTCGGGGTTCGCTCCAGCGCGATTCTGTTCGGGCGCATGGACGTGCCGATCATCGCGGGCCTGATGGGCGTGTTCGTGGCCGGCCTGGTGCTGTTCGGCCTGCGCTTCATGCCCCACCCCGCCTGGTTTGTCGGCGTGGTGATCGCGTTCGGGCTGCTGCAAAGACAGCTTTGGCGCATCCGGAACCGCGAGCCCGAGGCCTGCTTCAAGGCATTTCTAAGCAATCACTGGGTCGGCTTCACGCTGTTCGCCGGGCTACTGGCCAGCCTGCTGATGCACGGTTGAAAACCTGGCCCGGGCATGCTTGGTGGGTCACGGCTTTCGGCATTCTCAAGACGTTCCGCAGGGCGCGAATGTGATACCTTGAGGGTTCCATACGGCAGCGTATGGGCCGACCACAACGCGAGATCACGTCATGCCTTTCTACAAAGCCCCGCTGGAAGACTTCAAATTCCTGTATCACGAATTTCTGGACCTGGACGAATGCCGCGAATTGCCGTCCATGGCCGAGGCGAGTCCTGATGTGATCGATGCGGTGCTTGAAGAAGCCGCGCGTGTCAGCACCGAAGTGCTGCTTCCGTTGAACGAGGTCGGCGATCGCGAGGGCTGCACGTTCGACGCCGGCACGGTGACCACCCCCACGGGCTTCAAGGACGCCTACAGGGTCTACACCGAAGGTGGCTGGCCGGCACTGACCACCGATCCCGAATACGGCGGCCAGGGCCTGCCGAGCTTCGTCGGGCTGGGCCTGTCGGAAATGATCAACGCGGCCAACCCTTCTTTCGCCGCCTACCCGGGACTCACCCACGGCGCCTACGAGGTAATCCATCACCACGGCACCGACGCGCAGAAGCAGACTTTCCTCCCACCGATGATCGAAGGCCGCTGGACCGGCACCATGAACCTGACCGAGTCGCACTGCGGTACCGACCTGGGCATGATCCGCACGCGCGCCGAAAAACGCGACGACGGTCGTTACGACATATCGGGTACCAAGATCTGGATTTCGGCCGGCGAACACGACATGGCCGAAAACATCATTCACCTCGTCCTGGCCCGCACGCCCGACGCCCCGGCCGGCACGCGCGGCATCAGCCTGTTCATCGTGCCCAAGTTCCTGGTCAACGAGGACGGCTCGCTGGGCGAGCGCAACGGCGTGCGCTGCGGCGGCATCGACCACAAGATGGGCATGCAGGCTTCGGCCACCTGCGAAATGATCTACGAGAACGCCGTCGGCGAACTGGTGGCCGAAGAGAACCGCGGGCTGGCGGCCATGTTCACGATGATGAATGCCGCACGCCTGGTTACCGGGCTGCAGGGTCTGGGCATGGCGGCGGTCGCCCAGCAGAATGCCGCGGCCTACGCGCTGGAGCGGCTTCAGGGCCGTGCGCTGAACGGCGCGCGCGACCCGGACAAGCCGGCCGATCCGATCATTGTTCATCCGGACGTGCGCCGGATGCTGCTGATCGGCAAGGCCTCGGTCGAGGGCGCCCGAGCGCTGGGTCTTTACACCGGCGTGCAACTTGAACTGGAACAGCACCATCCGGACGCCGAAGTGCGCGCGCGCGCCGGGCACTGGGTGGCGCTGATGACGCCGATCATCAAGGCCTATTTCACCGATGTCGGTTCCGAAGTCGCCAACCTCGGCATGCAGGTCCACGGCGGTGCCGGCTACATCGTCGACACCGGGGTCGAGCAGTTCGTGCGCGACGTGCGGATCACCCAGATCTACGAAGGCACCAACGGCGTCCAGGCGCTGGACCTGGTCGGGCGCAAGTTGGTGGCCAATCAGGGCGAAACGCTGAAATCGTTCTTCACCCACGCCGAGAAACTGATCGCCGAAACCACCGAGCCCGAACTGGCCGAGTTCGTCACGCCGCTGACCGAAGCGCTGGGCCGACTGCAGCACGTCACCGGCTGGGTCTACCAGCAGATGGCGGCCGACCCGATGGA
>Ga0209943_1000679_pt1 | contig 22734 bp, 21 predicted proteins | sample SalPonR1_B_D2_MG_FD_185698 | JGI IMG/M metagenome (GOLD analysis project Ga0209943, IMG submission 185698) | Salt pond soil microbial communities from South San Francisco under conditions of wetland restoration - Salt Pond MetaG R1_B_D2_MG... ... | reverse complement strand
TTTAATCAGGGTGTCCCGCGTTCGAGTCGCGGATGGATCACCAAATGAGGCGACATAGCCAAGCGGTAAGGCAGAGGTCTGCAAAATCTCCACCACCGGTTCGATTCCGGTTGTCGCCTCCATTTTTTATTTTTGAAACGTGCGTCCATAGCTCAGTTGGATAGAGTGTTCGGCTACGAACCGAAAGGTCGGGGGTTCGAATCCCTCTGGGCGCACCATTAAAATGAACTCAAGCTGATTAATATAAAAGGTTTGAGTTTTTTGTTTGCAAGTAACCTATAAATAAAAAGATTAGGTATCTCTGAAAAAATTGGAATTATCTTTCACATTTCATTTAAGTAATTTCTTGAAATGCCCAGTTGATTTCAATATTTGGATGTTTAAATAAATATGATATTGATTTCCTTCCCGATGTTTGGGGAGGATTTTTTAAAAGTTGAAAATTCTAGAGATCATAATTTGCTAAAAAAAGAATATTTTCCAGTCTATTGCTATGCAAGAAAAAATAATGATAGAATGGTTTTGTATAGTAGTCTATGAATAGAACAATAAGAAATGATTGATTGAAAAGATTTTTTACACTAACATGTGACATATAAGTCGTTTGTGGATTCGGTTAGAGAAAAAGGATATAATGAACTTGAAATCAAAGCCTGACCAAGAGTCTAATCTGACGAAATTTCAGGCGGTAATCGATAGGAACAAGTTTGGCGAAGTCAGTTTGAATTAAACTGCCTTTGTTCATGATTGCAGTAAATTGGTATAAATAATATAAAATGATGGAGGAGCCTTGTATGAAATTTGATTTTGTTTTGCCGTCAAAGATAAGATACGGAAAAGGAATAGTCGAGGAACTGAATGGAGAATTGGACAAGATTTCTGCAAAAAAAATAATGATTGTCTGCGACAAGGGAATAGTAAAAGCGGGCATACTTGAGAAAATACTGGAGCATGTGGGAGATGACAAGGAAATTGTGGTTTTCGATGGCGTCGAGGCTAATCCAAAGGATTATAATGTGCAAAAGGGAGCGGATTTGGCCGCCTGGGAAAATGTGGATGTGCTTGTTGCAGTAGGGGGAGGAAGCCCGATTGACGCGGCCAAGGGCATATCGGTGCTTGCCAGGCAGGGCGGATCAATAAGGGACTACGCAATGAAGGAAATAGGGGATGACTGCATTCCATTGCTTACGATACCAACAACAGCGGGAACTGGAAGCGAGATAACTTTTTCGTCAGTTATTACAGATACAGAAGAAAACTTCAAGTTCACAATAAAGAGCCCGGCAGTGGCTGCAAAGGTTGCGCTTGTGGATCCCGAGCTTACATACACTCTTCCAAAGCTGGTGACTGCATCCACAGGCATTGACGCGCTGACACACGCTATAGAGGGCTACACGGCGACTTGCACAGAACCTATTGCCGAGGCTTTGGGCCTTTATGCCGTGGAGCTTATATCAAAATACATTGAAAGGGCCGTAAGTGACGGCTCGGACGAAGAGGCAAGGGACGGAATGATGACAGGCAGTCTTTTGGCAGGGCTTTCATTCAGCCATTCCGATGTTGCATCCGTCCATTGCATGGCGGAAGCTCTTGGCAGCATATACGACAAGCCGCATGGACTCTGCAATTCCATAATACTGCCGCATATAATGGCTGAAAACCTGCCTTTTTCACTCTACAAGTACGCCAGGGTGGCCAGGGCGATGGGGATAAAAGAGGATGATGATGAAAAAGCCGCAAAGGAAGGCATAGAACTGATAAAGAAAATTTCTGCTCAAATAGGGCTTCCCGATTTCAAGTCGCTTGGAATCGATCCGAATAAGTTCAGGCTGCTTTCGGAGATGTCAGAAAAGAACGGCTCAAACGGAAGCAATCCCAAAAGTATGAATGCGGACGACTATGAAAAACTGTTCCATAAGATGAACGGCCTTCAATCATAATGAATTGCAGATGTTTATGAAAAAGATTCTGCGTAAAATTTAATTTGGCAATTTTACGGCTTGGATGGAAATCCAAGCCGTTTTGCCGTTCTTTATGAGTGCGTCAGCATTTGCGAATCAAGGCTTTTGGGGATTCATTTAGTTGCATAGTGGTATAATATGGATATAGAAAGACAAGGAGGGGATTTGCATGCTGAAAGCGGGACTGATAGTTAATCCAATCGCCGGCATGGGAGGAAAGGTTGGACTCAAGGGAACAGACGGAAAAATGTACGAAAAAGCATTGGAACTGGGGGCTGAGCCGATTTCGCCCGGAAGGATTGAAGATGTGCTTGATCTTGTAAAAAGGCGTGACCTGTATTTCTTTTGCGCACCGGGCAGCATGGGGGAGGACTATCTTCATGGAAGAGGTTTCAGGTTTGAAAAAGTAGGGCAGACGGCAGATGAAACAAGCCGTGAGGATACAATACGAATAGCCAGTGAAATGATGGCGAAAGGAGCGGAGATTATTGTCTTCGTGGGCGGAGATGGTACGGCCCGGGATATTCTCGATGCAGTAGGTATGGATGTGCCGGTAATAGCCATACCTTCAGGAGTCAAAATGTTCAGTTCCGCATTTGTTTTTTCGCCCCATGCGGCGGCTGAGATGATAGACTGCTGTGGAGACGATTACACAGAGAAAGAGGTTCTTGACATAGACGAGGATGCTTTCAGGGGGAACAGGCTGGATGCCAAATATTACGGGACGGTAAGGGTTCCTGACATACAGAGATTGCTGCAAGGCAAGAAGGCGGCGTCAAACGTAAGGAATTCCGCAAAAGACAAAAAAAAGGAAGTCGCAAAATACATTGTAGACAACATGAACAGGGACTGCGTATACATACTGGGGCCGGGAACAACTGTTAAAGAGGTGGCAGACGCTTTGGGGGTGGAAAAGACACTTCTCGGAATAGATGCTGTCTGCAACAGCGAATCGGTAGGAGTCGACATAGGGGAAAAGGAAATACTTAAGCTGATTGGCAACCATAAAATGACTAAGATAATAGTGACTCCCATAGGCGGAAACGGTTTCATATTCGGAAGGGGTAGCAGGCAGATATCTTCAGAGGTGCTTCAGAAAGTTGGAAGGGAAAACATAATAATTATAAGCACTCTTGAAAAGATGGGCGGTTTGGACAACATCCACATAGACTCGGGCGATTACGAGGTTGACAGGGAAATGGGTGGAAATATAGGCGTGCTTATAGGATACAATGAGGAAATCATTATGGAGGTGAAGTATTGATAGACTTAAGCTCCAACGAAAGCCCTTATGGGCGTTCTATTGAAGAAATGAGAGATTTATGCGGCGGGCTTGAAGATTTAAACAGATACCTTGGGTATGGGGAACTTGATAGACTGGAAAGCGAGCTGGCTGAGTATTGCGGAGTTGACAAGGAAAGAATTTTTATCGGTTCGGGAACGGACAATCTTATTAAAAATGCATTATTGAAAGTTTATGAAAGAATGGACCTGATTGTATTGAATCCTTGCTGCAATGGAGTGGTTGAAACTGCAAAGGACCTTGGAATGAGAATAAGGAGGATACAATTGAGGCCTCCGGAATTCCGGGTGGATTGGAAGTCGATTGAAATACAAAAAAGCATTGTGGTATTCGATTACCCAAACAATCCCACCGGGCAGCTTCTTATAGAGAAAGACGAATTGGAAGAGCTTTTGACAAACGGCAACATGGTAATAATTGACGAGGCTGCATATGAGTATTCCAAGAGGACGTTTGCAGGCTTGGTGGGAGACTATGAAAAACTTGCAGTGACCAGAACACTTGACAAGGCCTTCGGACTGGCAGGATTGAGAGTGGGATATATGGTGGCTGGGGATTATTTCATCAACTCAATTCGCAAAACGGTTGAAATCAACAGGCCGGCTTTTTTTGGGGTCATAAATGCCTTGAGGAATAAAAGCTATTTGATTAAAAATGTTTCAAATACTTTAAAAGAAAGGGCTTTGGTGGAGAATCGTCTAAGGGAATTGGGTTTTGATGTCTATAAAAGCCAAGCCAATTATTTGTGCGTAAGGTCGGATATTGGGGACCTTGCATTGAGACTCCGGGTAAAAGGGATAATTGTTGAAGATTTGTCACAGGAATGGCTTGATGGATACTGCAGGATATCGATAGGAGCAAAAGATGAAAACTCAAGGCTCTTGCAGGAAATAGAGCGCATATGTAGATAGAAAAAACTATGCATATTATGCGCTTTGCATGAATTGATATTATATTGCTGTGAAAAACCAAAGAAGTTTTTAAAATGTCATTTTCAAGAATGAATTCGTTATTGTTGTTGGGATTGCATCATTGCAATGCTATTTTCAATCAATTGTTTTTTTTTGTTGAGTTTTCCTATGTATTGGGTATATTGTGAATATCGTTCGTATATATATACAATTCGAAAGGAGAGGAAGAACTTGAAAAGAGTATTGGTTTTATTGTTGGTTTTAATCATGGCGGTGTCGCTCTTCCCAACAGCATTTGCAGCTGAGATGGATAAAGACATAGTCGATACCGCTGTGGATGCGGGTACATTCACAATTCTTGCCACGGCTTTGGAAACAGCAGGACTTGTGGATACATTGAAGGGGGATGGCCCGTTCACGGTATTTGCTCCTACGGATGACGCTTTTGCGGCTCTGCTCGCTGACTTGGGCATAACAGCGGAGGATTTGCTCGCAAATCCAGACCTGAAGAACATACTGCTCTACCATGTGGTTTCGGGGTCTGTTCCGGCATCCGACGTATTGGCGCTTGATGATGGGACTATGGTTGGCACAGTAAACGGCCAGAGTCTGACAGTTACTTTTGAAGGCGGCAATGTATTTGTAGATGATGCCCAAGTGACAGCCACAGACGTTATGGCTTCCAATGGAATTATCCACGTAATCGACAAGGTCATAATGCCTGTAACGGCAACCCGAGTTATGGCCGAAGATGCCAAAGCACTCATTGATGGAGGATCGATAGACTATATAATCGATGTTCGAGGAGCAGCGGCATTCGATGAAGCTCATGTTCCGGGCGCTTTGAACATTCCAGGACCTATGGTTTCCGACGGATTTCTTGCAGGCGTTCTTGCTGCAGGAATTGAAAAAGACGACGATATATTGATTTACTGCATGGTCCAGCCCGCTGCTGAAGCTGCGGCTGACGCTCTGCTTGGCGCAGGGTATGGAAACGTGACCATAATGCTGGAAGGAATAACAGGATGGACTGAAGCGGGATATCCGGTTGCCGCAACGCTGAAGGACATAGTGGATACAGCAGTTGGAGCGGGAAGCTTCAATACACTGGCAGCCGCTCTTACAAAGGCCAATCTTGTTGAAACACTCAAGGGACCTGGACCGTTTACCGTATTTGCTCCTACAGATGACGCATTTGCGGCGCTTTTGGCAGAACTTGGAATAACGGCAGACCAGCTATTGGCCAATCCGGATCTGGCAAACATTCTTCTTTATCATGTTGTTCCTGGAAAAGTGATGGCATCTGATGTTCTTGCCCTTCCGAACGGAACAATGGTTGCTACTGCAGGAGGAGAAAAACTTACAGTTACATTCATGGGCGGAAGTGTTTATGTCGACAACGCCAAGGTTGTGACAACCGATGTAATGGCATCAAACGGTGTAATACATGTAATTGATGCGGTTATTTTGCCTGGACAAGAAGAGACTGAGCCTGTTCCCAAAACAGGAGATTTGGGAATGGTTCCATTTGGATTCCTTGCGCTTGCTTCAGGAGCGTGGATTGTTATGAGAAGGAAAAACCAGTAGAAATTTCATTTTGCAGTTGAAACAAAGAGAAGGTCGGCTTTGCTGAGCCGGCCTTCTTTATAATTTTTATCGAAGGTGGGATTTTAATGAAGTGGCTGGACAGGATTGCCGCTCTTGCTTTGTCGATTGCGATTTTGGCAATGATAATGATTGCTTGGGATTATGCTGAAAACAAAAGAATAATGAACGATGCAAGGTTGAAGTTCTACTCGGAGGAAACTTCTGGCCAATCAGAGCCAAGCGACATGAAAAATGAAGACACAATGGATGGCTCAAGCCCTTCACTTGAAAAGATGGAAGAGAGTGAATCTATTCTTAAAAAAGCGTCATTGAATGCAGCTCAAAGAGAAAAATTCGATAAAATGAGATCTGTCAATCCCGACTACGCGGGATGGTTGAGCATAAGTGGAACTGCTGTAGACTATCCGGTTGTAAAGGGCGAAGACAATAAGTTTTATCTAAACCACGGCTTTGAAATGGAATCGAATGTGGCTGGCGCCATTTTCATGGACTACAGAAATAAAAACGATGGAACAGACAAGAATATTGTGATTTATGGACACAACATGAAAAACGGAACAATGTTCAAAGGTTTGATGGGCTATAAAAGAACCGGATTCTTTGATGACAACAGGTTTATTGTTTTCAACGATGGAAGAGAGGAATCCGTTTGGGAGATATTTTCTGCATATGTTACAGACACCGGTTTCAATTATATAAGAACTGAATTCACAGACCTGCAATTTGATGTTTTTGTAAGGGAAATTTCTAATAAGAGCATGCATAATGCAGATGGGGATATGGAAGGCATAGATGAAGTGCTGACGCTTTCAACCTGTTCCTATGAATTCGACGACGCCAGGTTTGTGGTTCATGCAAGGAAGAATAAAGGGGATGGGTAGCTATTCAGAAAGAGTATGGCCAAAAGCCGGAGCAAGCTTGAACAATTGCATGACGGATTCGAAAAACAGTAGAAAAACCCCATCAGCGATTTTAATGCGGCTGATGAGGTTTCGTGTTTTTTGATACTATTCTTTTATCCAATCAACTAACTCGGCAAAGCCTATTTCCTCGAAAAATTCCTTGTTGTCCAGTGAAGGTATCTTTCTTTCGGATATTGATTTCACAATGTTCTTGTTGAAGGGTATCTTGAGCGCGATTTTCAAATTCTGTTCTTCGCAGTAGTCCTCAATTGCCTTCAGTCCGGCTTGGGACAAATCGCTTTTGTTGATGACAACCACAATATTGATACTGAAGTTTTGAACAAGGCGATGGACTTTTTCAAGATCGTGAAGACCCGAAAACGTCGGTTCGATGACGATTACCGTTTTTTTAACGCCTGTTATCGATGCGATTACATTGCAGGCAATCCCCGGCGAGCCGTCGATTATTATGGTTTCTTTGCCAGTCTTTTCGGCAAGCGCCTTTGCTGATTTTCTTACTTCAGATACAAGTTTTCCGGATGTTTCCTCGCCGGGTATCAGCCTGGCGTGAACCATTGGACCGTATTCCGTATCGGAATCGAAAACCTGACCGACCACGCAATCTTTCATTTCTATTGCTCCGGTTGGGCATACGTATTCGCATACGCTGCAACCTTCGCATTTGCTGAAACTGACTTTTATATCTTCGCTTATTGCGTTGAATTTGCATTTTTGCCGGCAAAGTCCGCATTTCGTGCACAGATCCTCATTTATTACAGCTCTCTTCAGTCCCACAAAATCTTTGCTTTCCCTGATTGTTTCTCCAAACAATATGTTGAGGTCCGGTGCGTCGACGTCGCAGTCGGCAATAACCGGGTTTTCAAGAAACGGCACTAGTGAAGCGACCAGAGTCGTTTTTCCCGTTCCGCCTTTTCCCGATATGACAACGATTTCATTTATATCCATAGCATACAACCTTTCGTTACAGTCTATTTGACGGTTTTGCTTATTTTTCCTATTATGTTTTCAAAATAATGACTGTATTTTGAGTTTTCGAGGCACATCATTTCACCGACAGCGTAGAGTTTTGCTATTTCTTCGCTAAACGGTATGTTTTCAAGGATTTCAATATTTTTGCCTAAGCAGTAATCGTAGATTTCATCATTGCCGAGGCCCGCCTTGTTTACGACAACACCGAATGGAATCTTCATGTTTTCGAGCATTTCAACGACCATTTTCATGTCGCCTACACCGAAGGGGGTTGGCTCGGATACGACTACCGCATAATCGACGCTTTCTACAGCCTCAACCGAAGCGCATGAAGTTCCGGGAGGGGAGTCTATTATGACCACTTGGTCATTTGAAACCATTTCCCTAAGTTCGGATATTATCTTGACGCCTGAAACTTCGCCTACATTGAGATCCCCATAAATGAAATTTATGCCTCCCAAGCCTTTACCCGAGTGGATTTTTCCAATTTCCCTTTTTTCGTATGAGATTGCATTCCTTTTGCATACAAGCTCGCATCCTCCGCAGTCGTGGCAAATTTCCTTGAACACCAGGACCTTGTTTTTGGCGGGCAATATTGCGTTGTACTTGCAGAACCTTCCGCAGTCGCCGCAGAGATTGCATCTGTCCATGTCGACAACGGGAAAATTCTTGCATACGCTTTTTTCACCCGTAACTTGTGGTTTTATGAATATGTGGCTGTTTGGCTCCTCGACATCTGCATCGACAAGGACCGAACCTTTGAAGTTGAAGGCCATATTTGTTGCCACGGTGGTTTTTCCTGTACCGCCTTTTCCGCTTAGAACAGCTATCTTCATTCTTTCATCTCCAGACTTTTGTGACTACACCCTTCTGAGTCCGTGGTGGGACTGGGTTGAATTTGTTTTGAATTCTTTAAGTTTGCCGGCTTCGAAGTTTTCCAAAGCTTCCTTTACGGTTTTGCTTTCTCCGTATGAATATGCACGGATCTCGAAAGCCTTGATTGCGTCCATAGCTTTTGGGCCAAGCTCAGGCGCAAGAGCTACGGTTACTCCGTTTTCGTCCAATAGCCTTACGGCTCTTCCACCCGCTCCGCTGGCGGAATTTTTCGCGGTATTCTCAATTGTGCGGGATTCCTTGCTTTCAGTGTTGAACAGAACATAGTATTCAGCCCTGCCGAATCTGTCGGCCACAGGGCTGTTCAGGCCGTTTTCTTTTGCGCAAATTCCAATTATCATAATTTTGCTCCTTTATCGACTTGTATTTGAGATTAATGATCGTGTGTGTGGGTGCAGGCTGAACCGGTCGAGTAGAGTTCTCCACCCAGGTATTCGTTCAAATTTGCCTCTATGCTTCCCCTGGCTCCAAGAATAACTTCAACATTAGCCTCTTTAAATAGATTGATAGCCATTTGTCCCATTCCGCCTGTTATTATTGCAGTCGTATTCATTTCGCCCAGAAACTTGGGGAGAAGTCCCGGTTGATGCGCAGGGGCTGAAACATATTCGGTTCTTACTATTTCTTTGTCTTTTACAGTGAATATTGCAAAAAATCTGCAGTGGCCGAAATGTTCTTCAACATTCACCTTGTCATTTGTTGGGAAAGCAATCTTATTTGTGTTTTTAAAATCGATAGTCATGTTGTTTTCTCCTTTGAATTTAATATTTTTATTGTCATTTCTGACAATTATTGCTTTTGAATGAAAGAAACCGTCGATTATTTTCTTTCGTCCAGAGAGAAGAAGCCTTTGAACCGTTCCCCTGGAAAGCCCCATTTCCTTGCTTGCCTCTATCTGGCTTTTGCCGTCATAGTCGCATAGCCTTATAGCTTCAAATTCATCAAGCTCTATGAATACCTTTTCCGAGGATTCGGGATCGGCACCATAAGGGATGTAGATTTTTTGGTCGCTAAGTCTTCTGCATAATCTGTTTTTTTTGTTCCTTGGCATTTTACCCTCCTTCCCATATGTGCATATGCACAACTAAATCATATATCCTGGCACCCATTTTGTCAATGAAAAGATTAAATATTCTTGCTTGCATAAACAATATAAAGAATCTATAAAAGAACTTTAGAGATTTTATAGGCAGTGGTATACTTTTATGTAATGGAAAGAAAATCAAATTATTTTTGTAAGTTGAAAAGGAATAGAAGAGGAATAAAAAATGAGATTTGTGTATGAGGACATGGTTGCGGAGCTTTCAATTGAATATAAAAGAAGGAAGAGTATTAAAATTAGCATCGAGCTTCCCCAAAACGTTTTGGTGCTTGCTCCAGCAGGAATGAAAGAAAAGAACGTCCGAGAAGTTATTGACAAGAAAGCGGAATGGATTATAAGAAAACTAAAGGAAATCAAAGAGTTGGGACTGTTAAAAAGCGGAAAAGATTATGTTGAAGGTGAAACCTTCATGCATATGGGAAGAAAAAGCGAACTTGCGATTGCAATTGACAATTCATTGAAAAAGCCTGTTGTTGAATTTGACGGCAAGAAATTTCGAATAAGGACGAATACAAGAGAACCTGAAAAACTAAAAAAAGCCATGGAGGATTGGTACAGGGAAAAAACATTTGAAATGCTTGTAGAAAAGGTGGCCAATTTCCAAAAGTATTTTGATCAAAGACCAATTGATATAAGGGTAAAGAGGCAGAAAAGCAGATGGGGGAGTTGTTCAAGTGAGCACAGACTCAATTTCAACTTGAAGTGTTCGATGGCTCCATCGGAAGTTGTAGACTATATAGTAGTCCACGAGATGTGCCACATGGTCCACTTCAACCACTCCAAGGAATTTTGGGCCTTGGTGGAGAAAATAATTCCTGAATACAGGCAAAGAAAAGATTGGCTTAAGAAATATGGGATTGCTATGCAATTGTAAATGTGTTGGGCGAATCGAAAAAATCTGCATACTTACAGGTAACAGAGGCGGGAAAAATCGGAATGTTCGATTGCTATAGTTGGCAATAATTTTGAAAGGGGCAAAACAATGCTAAGGAAATTGAATATAAGGACTGCTTTATTGGCGGTATTCGTTTTTTTTATTTTTACGTGTTCGGCAGGCAATTCTCAAGGATTCGAGATGCAAGGAATAAGTTTGCTTGTTGACGGAAAAGACATAACAGGGCTTTCTCAACCTGTTATAGAGAATGACAGGACATTGGTTCCTTTGAGATTCGTTTCAGAGGAGATAGGCGCACAAGTAATTTGGGACGGGGAAAAAAGAACGGTGCAGGTTAACAAGGGAGATAAAAGAATTCTCTTTTGGATAGGAAGCCATCTTGTGGATTATGGAGACGGCGAATCCTTCGGTATCAGCGATGTCGCACCCAAAATTATAAACGACCGCACCTATGTGCCACTCAGGCTTCTCGGGAATGCCCTTGGAATTGGTGTCGACTGGAACGGCGATGAAAGGACGGTGATTGTCGATTCAAGCAAGTCGTCGACCGTCACCCCGTTTTACGATGTCGTTGTTGGATACGGCAAAACATACGGAACTATTGCAGGAAAAACGGAAATTCATGTTTCTGCGCCTGAAAAAATAAGAAGGGCTGCATCGGAGATGAAGCTCCTGCTGCTTGAAAAGGATACAGCCAAGGGCTATGTGGTTGCAAAAGGTGATCCTTTTTCTGATTCAATAGAATACTTGCCCAGAGTTGGCGACAACGGAGACAAGGTTTTAGCAGTAGCTTTTTATGATGGGGACAAAAATTTTATCGGAGGAGATGCAATATCCGCGAGGATTGATGTGAAGCCTGGAATATCCATTAGCGGTCTTTCGGATTCGGAAGAGATAAAGGGAACAGTTTCAATCGGACAGAACATCAATTTTCTTGCAGAATATGTATCATATGAAATAGGGGATGCCGGAAGCGGAACGATAGAGACTGTGGATTACAAAGACCCGTTTGGAAAGTACGAGTGGACTCCGGCTAACGGTGCCTACACGATCAAGGCAATCGCCTATGACGAAAACGGCAACTCTTATGAAAGTGAAAGTGTAAAGGTTTATGCAAACGAGGAAAAGAGAATTTCACTCACGGGGGTATCGGCCGGCATGACAATCAGCGGGCCTGTAAGGCTTTACGCATCAAGAAATTTTGACGTGATAGAAACCCAATATTTCATAAGGGATGTTGAGACGGGGAAAACAAGTATTCTTGCCACGATTCCTTATGGAGGATATACTTGGACACCTGGGGCCGGGGATTCGGGAGAGAAGGAGCTGAGGGTAAGCGTCAAGGATACTGCGGGTAGGTTGCACGAGAGCGAATTTGTCAGAGTCACGGTTGATGGCGGGCCAAGGCTTTTGGTCACGGGAATCAGACCGGGCCAAGTATTTACTGAATCTGTTGAAATATCATTTCAAAGCAATGTCAATCTGGACAAGATAGATCTCCTTTTGACCGATAAGGCAAATGGAAAAGGAAGGTACTTGGTAAAAGACTACAGCATAGACGAATCCTTCGAACTTTCATTGCCGGAAATTGGGGATGGCCAAATGTCGATACGAGCCGAAGGTTTTTACAATGGACAAAGGGTGTTGAGCCAAGATGTGGCGTTTGAAATTTATATGGGAACGCTTTATGAGGCTAAGCCGATAGTCGAAAAAGACGAGTTTCTCGATTTCGCTTCAAATCTTGCAATCGAATCTTGGCAAGAGACGGGAATGTCAGCGGCCATGCAGACGGCTCAGGCAATTCTCGAGACAGGCTGGGGGCAGAGTGTTCCTGTAGACAAGTACAGCGGCAAATTCTCAAACAATCTTTTTGGCATCAAGGGAGAAGGCAGCAATGGTTCTGTGACTTCAAACACTTGGGAGGTATATAGTGGAGTCGAGTACAGGGTCGACGACGAGTTCAGGGCATACTTCGATGTTCGTGAGGGTTGGGAAGACCACAAAAGCTTCCTGCTTGAGCGCGAAAGATACAGGCTGTTTACGGAAGTAATGCATGACAGCACCTTGGGCGCTTGGGCAATCAAGAGGGCGGGTTATGCAACCGATCCAGTTTACGCGACAAAGCTTATAAACATAATAAAGAGGTACGGGCTGAGGCAACTCGACCAAACAGGTATTTAAAGGGTGGAACCAGCCTATAGACAAAAAACCATAATTAATAGCAAAAAATCATATGAATATTTCGGACTAAGGTGGATATTTTTTGCTTTAGCTCGAATAAATCGTATATAATTAAATAAACAATAAACAGAGTAGGTGCAATGCGTCAAGTGCTAAAGGATGGGAGGTCGCCTTTGGACGAAGAGGAAACTCGCGTTATTTCATCGCTTCCGCTGTTACAAGATCATTGTATTGGTGGAAGCATTGCTCAAAAAGGAGGATAATATGAGTGATGCTTTTATTAAAAGGGAAAAGAAATTCAGTACGGAAAAACTGGTGAGGGTGGGGCTTTTAACTGCACTTAGCCTGGTTCTTAAGATTGTTCTTGAGGTGTATGTTCCATTGGCTGGCATACCGTCTCTAAGAATTAATTTTACATCTGTGCCCATAATGATAAGTGGTATTATTTGTGGACCATTTGCAGGATTTGCAACAGGGGCATTGTCGGATATTTTGGGGTTTGCCATAAAGCCTGCCGGACCGTATTTTCCCGGATTCACATTGTCAAGTGCGCTGACTGGTTTCATACCCGGGCTAATATACAAATACTTGAGAAAAGATAGAAACTTCAATGTGATCAACACCATATTCATTTTACTAATATCTTTAGGGTTTGCGGGAATTCTTTTCACAAGAGGAATCATGTTCTTTGGAGACGGGAAGCTCTTATACAATGGCCAAAGATTGAGCTTTGTGTATCCGGCAATCTTTTTTGTACTGGTTGCGGCATATATATATTTGCCTATAAAAGTCAGCACAAGGGTGAGTGGCATAAAGATGGACAAGATAATTTTTACAGTCAGCGTTACTCAGTTGATATGCTCCATGATACTGAACACTTATTTTATTTCGGTCTTATATGGCAAAGGATTTCTTGCATTCATGCCGGGGAGGGTTCTTTCGAACTACATCATGATCCCCATGTATTCGCTGTTAATAGCGGTTTTGGTGAAGAGCATGAAGGCTTACAATAAACGGAGCACAATAAAAACAAAAACGGAGGTAGGCAATGTCATACAAAAGTGATATAGAAATAGCACAAGAAGCAACAATGGTCGACATAAGAGAAATAGCAAAGAAAGTTGGACTTTCAGAGGGAGAAATAGACCTTTATGGAAAGTACAAAGCGAAAGTCGACTACAAGGTACTTAAAGAAAAAGAAGGTAAAAACGCCAAAATGATACTTGTAACCGCGATTAACCCGACACCTGCCGGAGAGGGAAAGACAACGACCACAATCGGAGTGGCGGACGCTCTTTCAAGCTTGGGCAAGAATACAATGGTGGCACTAAGGGAGCCGTCTCTCGGACCCGTATTCGGAGTCAAGGGTGGAGCCGCAGGCGGAGGCTACGCCCAGGTAGTTCCCATGGAGGACATCAACCTCCACTTCACAGGAGACCTTCACGCAATAGGGGCGGCAAACAATCTTCTTGCGGCAATGCTGGACAACCACATCCACCAGGGGAATGCGCTGGACATAGACACAAGAAGAATAGTCTGGAGAAGAGCAGTTGACATGAATGACCGCCAGCTAAGGAAAATGACCAACGGACTCGGAGGAAAAGGAAACGGAGTGCCTCGCGAGGACGGATTCGACATAACTGTTGCAAGCGAAGTAATGGCCGCCTTCTGCCTGTCGGATGACATAGTGGACCTGAAAAACAAACTGGCAAGCATAATAGTGGCATATAGTAGAAGCGGTCAGCCGGTTACAGCAGGAGATATAAACGCCCAGGGAGCAATGGCCGCCCTACTCAAGGACGCCCTTAAGCCGAACCTGGTGCAGACTCTGGAGGGGACTCCAGCATTCATTCATGGCGGACCCTTTGCAAACATAGCCCACGGCTGCAACTCCATCATGGCGACAAAAATGGCAAGGCACTTCGCAGACTACGTAGTTACAGAGGCAGGTTTTGGAGCCGACCTGGGAGCCGAGAAATTCCTCGACATCAAATGCAGAAAAGCGGGCTTTGCACCCGATGCAGTAGTAATAGTGGCAACAGTCAGAGCCCTCAAATACAATGGCGGAGTGGCTAAGGCTGACCTGGGAAGTGAAAATCTCGAGGCGCTTGAGGCAGGGCTTCCAAACCTCCTAAAGCACGTTGAAAACATAACAAAAATCTACGGACTACCAGCAGTAGTAGCAATAAACAGATTTCCACTCGACACAGAAGCAGAACTCGCCCTTGTGGAAGAAAAATGCAAAGAACTGGGAGTCAACGTAGAGCTCTCAGAAGTATGGGCAAAAGGTAGTAAAGGCGGAGAGGAACTTGCAAAAGAATTGATACGTTTGACAAAACAAAGCAAAGAGCAATTCAAATTCGCATACTCACTCGACATGACCATAAAAGAAAAAATAGAAGCAATAGCTACAAAAATTTATGGAGCGGGCGGGGTAGACTATACAGGCAAAGTGAACAAAGAAATATTAAGCCTGGAGAAACTTGGATTCGGAAACCTTCCAATATGCATGGCCAAAACACAATACTCCCTCACAGACGACCCAAAGAAACTTGGAAGGCCCCAAGGATTCAAAATTACAGCAAGTGGCATAACAATATCTGCCGGAGCCGGATTCATAGTGGTATCGACAGGCGACATAATGAAAATGCCCGGGCTCCCCAAAGTACCTTCAGCAGAGAAAATAGATGTAGATGAAAACGGAGTGATTTCAGGACTCTTCTAGAAGAAAACAGGAGGAAAAAATGGAACTCACACAAAAGACCTGCAAAGAATTTGCGAAAAGCCTGGCATCCAAAGAAGCTGTTCCCGGAGGCGGAGGAGCGGCTGCCTTTACAGGAGCGCTGGGAATTGCCCTGGCAAGCATGGTGGCGAATTTTTCGAAGGGCAAGAAGAAGTTTCTTGACGTAGAGGAAAGGCATGCGGAGATACTCCAAAAGGGCGAAGAACTTAGAAAGCGACTGCTAGAGCTCATAGACGAGGACGCAAAAAACTTCCTTCCCTTGTCCAAGGCCTATGGAATAAAGGCGGTGACAGAAGAAGAAAAAGCGGCCAAGGAAGAAGTGCTGCAAGACGCTCTCAAAGTCGCAATCGACGCGCCCATAAAGATGGTTGAGTGCATACACGATTCCATTATCATTCATGAGGAGCTCGTGGACATCTCCTCAAAGCTCATCATAAGCGACGTGGGAGTGGGAGCACAGTGCCTTAAGGCAGCCCTCTACGGGGCCCAACTTAACGTCATCATCAATCTTAATTCGATAAAGGATGAGGAGTACACATCCGAAACGAAGCACAAGGTTGACGCCATGGTCGAAAACGGGGCCAGAGTTGCTGATGAGGTATACGAAAAAGTTTTGCTTAAAATGAACTGTTAGGAGCCAGAAATGGGAATGATTATAAAAGGAAAAGCGGTTGCAGATGCCATTACCGAATCTGTGATTGCAGATGTCATAGAGCTTAAAGAAAAAGGAATAACTCCAAGACTCGCCATTCTCAGACTTGGCGCAAATCCGAGCGACCTGGCATATGAGAGGGGAGCCCTCAAGAGGATGGATAAATGCGGGATCGATGTTGAGGTTTTTGAACTTCAGAAGGATATTACGCAGAAGGATTTCATAGAGAGCCTTATAAGAATAAATGATGATTGCAGATTCCACGGAATATTGGTTTTCAGACCTTTACCCAAACATTTGGATGAAGAAGCGATCAAATACGTAGTATCCCCCGAAAAGGATGTCGACAGTTTTTCGCCGGTAAACGTCGCAAAAGTGACAGAAGGAGACCAGACAGGCTTTCCTCCTGCTACATCTACAGCCGTTATGGAGATGCTCAAATTCTACGGAGTCAACCTCAAGGGTAAACACGCAGTCGTAGTGGGGAGGTCCATGGTGGTGGGCAAACCCGTATCCATGCTTTTGCTCAAGGAGGATGCAACAGTAACAATTTGCCACTCCAGAACAGTCGACTTGCCAGGTGTGTGCAGAAGAGCGGATGTATTAATCGCTGCGGCAGGCAGGGCCAAGATGATAGAGGATTCTTTCATCAAGGAAGGCGCGGTAGTAATAGATGTCGGAATCAATATGGACGAAAGTGGAAACATGTGTGGAGACGTAGCCTTTGAATCATGCAAAGACAAGGCTTCAATGATAACTCCGGTGCCTGCGGGAGTGGGATCGGTGACAACGTCGGTTTTGGCGAAACATGTTGTAAAGGCGTGCAAGCTTCAAACCGCTCAAACAGTATAGGTCAAATTTGATTGATTTTAAAAAGAATACTTCTGATACCTATCAATGGCCCGACTTTGTCGGGTCATTGATCGTTTTTGATTAAAGCCGGTTTTAAAAAATTGCCTGCCTGCCTTTCGCATGATTTTATGCATTTTATGTTAGAATAAGGTATGGGAAAAAATAGGAATAAATCAAGAGGAGGCAAGCAAATGAAATTTTGCTGGAGCACCATAATGGTAAAGAATATGGAAGAATCCTTGGATTTCTATCAGGGAATTGTCGGCCTGGAGACAAACAGAAGGTTTTCTCCCAGGGAGGGTATGGATATTGCTTTTCTGGGAAATGGAGAGACTCAAATAGAGTTGATCCGCAACGGGTTTGAGAATGAGCTGACCATGGGGAAGGGGATTTCCCTGGGCTTTGAGACCGAATCTATTGACGAACTGACCAAAATGCTTGAGGAAAAGGGAATAGAAGTAATTGGGGGACCTTTTCAGCCAAATCAGCACATAAAATATATATTTGTTTTGGATCCCAACGGACTGAGGATACAGTTTGTGGAGAATATGTGATTTTGCATATCTATAAATAATAAAAAAAGAAAGGGGATGGGAGAATGAACAATTTGTTTTATGAAGCTAAAAAATACGGGGATGAAATGCTTTCTGCCAGAAGGCATTTCCACAGGAATCCAGAGTTGCATGTCGACTTGCCCTTGACTACGGACTATGTGATGGGAAAGCTGACCGAATATGGATACCAGCCGGAAGAAATATGCAAGTCCGGAATAGTCGCCGTAGCCGGAGGAAAGAAACCGGGCAAGACGTTTCTAATAAGGGGAGACATGGATGCTCTTCCAATAAAGGAAGAGACGGATCTGGAATTCGGGTCGACCAACGGGAAAATGCATGCCTGCGGCCACGACATGCACACAGCCATGATGCTGGGCGCTGCAAGACTTCTCAAGGATCATGAGGACGAAATAGACGGGACAGTGAAGCTTATGTTCCAGCCCGGGGAGGAAACCCTTTCCGGAGCCAAGCTGATGATTGAAGCAGGTGTCCTTGAAAATCCTTCTGTCGACAAGGCCATGATGATTCATGTTGCATCGGGCTTTCCGCTTAAAAGCGGAGCTGTAGTTTTTCTTGACAAGGGTCCGGTGACTGCAAATGTGGACATATTCGAGATAAAGGTGCAGGGCAAGGGCGGACACGGGGCAACGCCTGAAACGGCAATAGACCCTCTTAACGCATTGGCCCACATACATATTGCATTGGCTGAAATAAACTCCAGGGAAGTTGTAGCCGGAGAGGTTGCTGTGCTTACTATAGGTGAGATGCACGGCGGTAAGGCCCCCAACATAATACCCGACACGGCATACATGAAGGGAACAATAAGAAGCTATAGCAAGGAAGTAAGAAGTCTTATGAACAAGAGGCTGGAGGAGATATCAAAAGGAATAGCGTCAACCTTCAGATGTACTGCTAGTGTAGAGTCCAAGGGCTGCCCCTGCGTTGAAAACGACAAGGAGCTTTTCTATTCCGCAATGAGGTACACGACAGAAATGCTTGGACAGGAATATGTGGCAGACATGGAAAAAATGACGGGCAAGGGGATGAAGCTGAGCGGTTCCGAGGATTTTGGATTTTTAAGCGGTCATGTACCCACCCTTATGTTGGGCCTCAGCGCTTCTGTTTTCAAGGATGGGGTCGCCTATCCTCAGCACCACCCCAAGGTTGTCTTTGACGAAAGCGTTCTTTCCGTAGGCGCGGCCGTTTATGCAAACACGGCAATAGAGTGGCTCAGGGAGAACAAGTGACGAGTTTGGAAGACAATATACTTGAGCATTAAAATATTTGAATAGATTGTTTTCGTTTTAAAAGAAAAATGGGCTCGCTTTTCCGGTTTTGAAAGGGTGAGCCCATTAAAATTTGAAAATTTAGTTTTGGGAAATCCATTTTGGGGCCAAGGCTTTCATAGACGGATTGCTTACACTATCCCGTCACTCTTATACTTTCTGCTTGCGATGCTGTGGTTGTATTCCTCGAAAATCTCGATTGATTTCAGGTATTGTTCGAGAACGGTCTTCGCCGTCTTTTCAATGTCCGCTTCGTCCGCGCATCTTCCTACGACTATCATTGCCAAAGCTCTTATTTCATTGTTTTCCAATTGTTTTGACGAATTCATTGGCAGTCCCCCTTTTTTAATCTTATATCTATATTATATACCCCAAATATTCCGTTTGAATTACAGGCTTAATATTTTGTTTGGGCCGAAAGATAAGATGGGGAAGGTTTTAGACACAACTGATCAACAGGGAAAAACCGAAAAAATTTTTATACGTGTTATAATACATTTATATTGTTGATTTGTTTGAAAATGTAGGGGGGACGACATGTTTGTTAAACTTATAAGGAAAATCAAGGTTTATGCTCCGGAAAACATCGGGGAGATGGACATATTAATAGCCGGAGACAAAATTGCGGATGTCTATAGGGACCTTAGCCCATGGAAGGCAGTTGAAGGGGTTGAGGTGATTGATGGAAGAGGATTTATTGCTCTTCCGGGATTCATAGACGGGCATGTCCATGTATTGGGCGGAGGGGGAGAAGGTGGTTTTTCAACAAGAACCCGCGAGCTTGAAGCTTGGGACATTGTTTCATCGGGCGTCACCACCCTTGTCGGTTGCCTTGGCACGGATTCTGCAGGAAGGAGCATGGAGAACCTGATAGCCAAAGTTAAAGAGCTTAAGGAGTTCGGACTTAATGCATATGCATATTCTGGTTCCTACCATGTTCCGGTGAAAACGCTTACGGGGAGCATAGAGAGGGATATCGTTTTTATAGAAGAAGTCATAGGGGCAGGGGAAATAGCAATTGCGGACCACAGGTCTTCGCAGCCTACGATGCAGGAATTGGCGAGAATTGCAGCCGAGGCACATGTTGCAGGCATGCTTTCAGGAAAGGCGGGAATAGTCAATTTTCATGTAGGAGACGGCAAAAGAGGGTTGGGCCTCTTAAGAGAAATGCTCGATTCGACTGATTTGCCAAAATGTCAGCTTTATCCAACCCATACAAACAGAAATGAAAAAGTTTTTATGGAAGCTATCGAATATGCTCTTAGGGGCGGAATAGTGGATATGACAACCAGCACAAATGAACATTTTATAAAGAAAGGTGAAGTTCCCTGCGCCAAGGGGCTTTCCAGAATGCTGGATGCGGGCGTGCCTATAGAGAACATCACTTTCACATCGGATGGAGGGGGAAGCCTGCCTGCGTTCGATGAAAACGGCGACTATGAAGGAATGTCCCCGGCCAAGGTTTCTTCGTTGCTTGAGGCAGTTGCAAAGTCGGTAAGAGAAGAGAATGTTCCATTGGATCAGGCAATAAGAGTTGCGACAACCAATCCGGCCCGTATTTTAAAGCTCTTAGGAAAAGGCCAAATAAAGAAAGGATTCGACGCAGATATCCTGATACTTGACCAAAAGGATTTTTTGGTTGAAATGGCAATTTCAAATGGAATGATTTTATTCAAAAAATGATTGTTTGCGGGAATAATAGAGGCTTGGTTTTTGACGGTGGGGTTTAATATAACTTACAAAAAAGCAGAAGCGGAAATCCGCCTCTGCTTTTTTGTTTTCTTAATGAAATTATGATGCTTTAATACGTGAATTCCAATGCGTACTCCACGAGTTTGTCTATGACCTTGGTGTATGGAAGACCGCTTTCTTTCCAAAGCATTGGGAACATGCTGAACTTTGTCCCTCCGGGCAGGGTGTTGATTTCATTTAGGTAGTATTTGTTTGTTTTTTTGTCGAGAAGGAAGTCAACCCGGGAAAGTCCGGTGCAGTCTATGCATTTATAAGCTTTTATAGCGTATTCAGTGATTTCCTTTGCAAGATCTTCTGGAATTTTAGCGGGAATGATAAGTGTCGACTGGGCTTCTTCCGAATACTTTGCGTCGAAGTCGTAGAAGTCGCGGGAAGCCACGATTTCTCCGAGTACGGATGGCTTTGGTTCAAAGTTGCCTATAACTGCGCATTCTATCTCGCGGCAGTCAAGACCTCCCTCAACAAGAAGCTTTCGGTCGTAACGTGCAGAAGCCCTCAGGCCATCCATCAGTTTTTCACGGGAATCCACTTTGGTGATGCCTACACTTGAACCCATGTTTGCCGGCTTTATGAAAATAGGATAATTGCAGTTTTTTTCAACTTCCTTGATGCAGTAATCCTCGTCTTCAAGATCTTCGCGATAGATTATAGAGTATGGAGTTACAGGAATGCCGCTGTCCTCAAAAATTTTCTTTGAATGAACCTTGTCTAGGCATGCTGCCGATGCAAATACGCGGCAACCTACATAGGGTACCTCTGCCATTTCAAGGAGACCCTGCAGCGTTCCATCTTCTCCGTTTGTGCCATGAATAGCCGGGAAAGCAACATCGATCTTCTGATCCAGGTTCGGTATGTTAAGGGAGAATGCTCCGGGCTTCCTTTGGTTTTCAACCAAGGTTTTCGCTACTTCTTCCCATGTGTCGCTTTCAATATTTTCGTAGGGTCCGTCGTAATACATCCATCTGCCCTCTCTTGTTATGCCGATGGGAAACAGGTTGTATTTTTCCTTGTCGGCGTTTCTGAGTACGGTTGTGGCAGTTTTAAGAGAAACCTCATGTTCCTGGGTTTTGCCTCCGAAAATAACAGCCATGTTCAATTTTTTCATATTAACCCCTCCATTAAAATATTATATTGTAGGACAACTATACATTTATTATAACAGAAAATATTGAAAATTGCGAACAAGCTAAAGAGTTTCTTGGATATTCTTTCCAAAAAAAGAAAATGAATTTCATGGTATAATCGAGGGAGACTTGAAAAAACGCAATATTTGCATAAAGGCATTTGTAAAACGAATTTTTGTGAATAGAGAAATCACAAGGAGAGAAAACATGAAAAAATTTTTTGGGGTAATGTTTGCAGGACTGGGTGCGATTTTGCCAATAACGATAACGGTATACATATTGTATAAACTCTTCATAATAATTGATGGTGTGTTTGCGAACTTTGTTACGCGAATAATAGGATATCGTGTGTTGGGGATCGGATTCCTTATGACTGTTGCAATTGTTTTTGCCATAGGACTTGTAGCGAAGGCATATATGGGGCAGAAAGTTATAAATACAGCTGATCGGATTTTTAATAAGATTCCGGTTGCGCAGAACATATACGGTACTGTTAGGGATATAAGCAATTCGCTTCTGACAAAGGATAAAATATCATTTAAAAAGCCTGTTTTGATAGATTATCCGAGAAAAGGAGTTCACGCCATAGGATTCATAACCAATGAGAAGTCACTTTCAACAGATGGTTCAATGATGCCGGTTTTCATACCGACCACTCCGAATCCCACAAGTGGATTCCTTCTTTTTTACAAACGGAAGGACATACAATATTTGGATATGACGGTGGACGAGGCAATCAAAATAATTATTTCGGTAGGAGTAATAATCCCTGAAGAAATAGATCGAAACGCTGATGAAAAGCTTTGAACTGACTATGGAATAAGTCAAGACAAAACCCCAAAAAAAACTTAATGTTTTTTTTGGGGTTTTGTCTTGACAGAAAAGGATAAATCGCTTAATATATTTAATTGTGAGCAAGAGCAAGAAAACACAAAGGCTACAGGAATTCACACAAAACCGAAACAAAAAAGTTATTGACAGAGGTTTGAATTCATGGTAGTATAATAAAGCGCTCAAGTGAGGG
>Ga0209943_1000677_pt1 | contig 22750 bp, 18 predicted proteins | sample SalPonR1_B_D2_MG_FD_185698 | JGI IMG/M metagenome (GOLD analysis project Ga0209943, IMG submission 185698) | Salt pond soil microbial communities from South San Francisco under conditions of wetland restoration - Salt Pond MetaG R1_B_D2_MG... ... | reverse complement strand
GTGTGGTGGGTTCATGGTGACACCGATGCACACGAGCCGTGAAAACGGCGTCAACGCGCTTTCGGTACGGGCGCACCTGGTGGCGGCCCCGTCGGAACGGAACCGCCACGAAGCCGGGCACGTCGCTTCGCCCGGCGGCTAGTTGATGATGATGAACTTGAGCAGCACGAAGTCGTTCGCGGTGTTCCCTCCAGGATCTTGCGCCGTGAGGCGGACGGTCACGTCGTAGCTGCCCTCGCTACCGAAGTCGATCGTGTCGGCCGCCGTCCAGAGCACGTTGTTCCCGGTGCCGACCTGTTCGGCCACGCCGCCGTTCACGCTCACGGTCCACACCAGCGTGAGCGGGGTGGCGCCCTCCGGATCGCTCACGTCGCCGCTGAGCGTGATCTCCTCGTCCGTCTGCACGCTCTGGAAGTTCGTGGGGCTCGTGATGAGGACGGACGGCGGCAGGTCGGGCGGCGGGTCCAGGACGGTGACGCTCACGAGATCGGAATCGGACGCCCCTTGCGGATCGGTACCGCTCAGCAGCAGCGTTCGGGTTCCCAGCGTGCCGAACACCACGTCGACCTCGCAGCCCGTCGCCGGGAACGCGCTGTCTGCCGGATCGCTGCTGGTCCAGGTCAAGGCGCTGCATGCCAGCGCGGCGCCCGGCTCGTTCCGGTCGAACGAGGTGCCCCGCAGCACGGTCGACACGCCCTGGAAGATCTCGTCTTCGGGGACCGGCTTCGTGATCTCCACACGTGGCGCCGTGTTCACGACGGTGACGTCCACGTCCACGCTCGTTCGACCCCCCTCGCTGTCGACGGCGGTAACGGTGATCACGCGAGGCCCGACCGTCGCGAAGACGTCGGAGGTCGCGCGGCCGGTGCCCAGCAGCCCGTCGAGGTTCGAGGTCCACGTCACCTCGCAGCACGCGATGCCGTCCTCGAAGTCGTCGACCAGCGCGTCGAAGAACACGGTCGCATTCAGGTCCAACTCGTCGCCGGGGCTGGGCCGGGTCACGTCGACCGTCGGGGGGACGTTGCCGAGCACGGAGCCGACCGCGCCCAGGGCGTCCACGACGCGGCCGACCTTCCCGTCGGGACTCGCCTTGGCGCTGGCGAGCAGGACGTCCTCGACGTCGCCGGCGCTCTGGCCGGGATCGGCGGCCCACACGAGGGCCGCGACGCCCGCCGCGAACGGCGAGGAGAAGCTGGTGCCGTGCTTGATGCGGACGACGTTGGCGGGTGCGCTGGGGTCGGGTCCCAGCCAGAGCGAGAACGGCGCGAACAGGTCGACCTGCTCTGAGCCGAAATTGGAGCCCGCTGCGCGCGCCAAGGAGTTCGACGCGACGCCCCCGACGCAGATTACGCCCGCGTTCTCGCACGGCGTGTGCCAGGTCTTCTCGAACCCCAGGCCGACGCCGAAGAGCGGATCCTTCGCTTCGGCGTCGACGTCCTTGCCGGCGTTGCCGGCGGAGGCGAACAGGAGCATTCCCGATGCGCGAACGGCGGCCGTGGCCGCTTCGAACGGCAGAACGGTGAAGCCCAGGAGGTACGGCACGGGCGTCGAGTAGCTCATGTTCGCGATCCGGGCGTCCAGGTTGCGCGCCGCGAGCAGGGCCGAGATGCTGGTGAAGTAGTCGTACGAGGTGAAGAACAGCATCGGATCGGCGACCGGGCCGCCGGGGCCGGCGCTGCCGAAGCCGTTGCCGGGAAGCGCGAACGCGGCGCTGGCCACGTTCGTGCCGTGCCACGGGCACGGACTCCCGCAGTCCAGCAGGTTCTCCGTGCCGGTCGGGGCGACCAGCGGGACGTTCGACAGCGCCAGGAAGCCGCTGGGCATGTCCGCATCGGGCGCGAAGCCCATGTCCAGGATGGCGATGTCCACGCTTCCGGGGATCAGCCGCCCCGCGGCGTCCAGGGCGCGCCAGGCTTCGGCGACGCCGATGTCCTGCGGACTGCCGACGTCGTGCGTGGGCCAGGCGAACGGGTTGGGCGTGAAGGCGGTGCCGCCCATGGTGGGGCCGCTGGGTGCCTCGGCCAAGGTCCGGTCGGCCACGGTCTGCGTACCGAGGTCGCCCCCCTCGCCGATCCAGTTGACGCCGACGCTACGCCCATCTCCGGCTTCGCGGGCGCTGGCGGCCAGCAGACCCAGCGCCGCCGCGCTGGACGCCTTCACGGTGCCGCTGCTGTCGGGGTCCAGCGCCGCGAGGTCTGCAGGGAGGCGGGTCACGTCCGCCAGTCCGGGATCGATGCGCACGAGGTACTGGCGTGGGAGGCCCCCCACGCCGGCAGCCGCAGGATCGAGCTCCAACAGAACGGTGCCGTTCCAGCGAGCGAGCAGCGCATCGAGCGTCGCGCGGTCGTCCGCCTGCAGCCAGAGCTCGTCGGCGACGAACGCGGCGCGTGTGCCCTCGTCGTCCTCCACGATGGCGATCGGACGGGGACTTCCGCCCAGCGGCGGAAGGGCGGCGACGTTCGGCACGAGCGCCGGGTCGACGGTGAGCACGACGGCGTCCGGCGTGGGCCCCGTGGGGGCGCCTCCCGAGCAGGCGACGAGCGCCAGCCCGATCAGGGGCGCGGCGAGCAGCGATGTGACGATGGGGCGGATGAAACGCATGGGAATCCTCCGTGCGCCGTGCAGCGCGCCGGGGCCCGAAGGCTCCCCGGCGCGCTCGCCAACGCGTCTCAGCCTTCGGGCCGGATGTTCTGGTTCACGCGGAACAGGTTCCGAGGATCGTAGGTCGCCTTGATCCGCGCGAGGCGCGGGTAGTTGTCGCGGTACGTCGCGCGCACGCGCTCCTGCCCCTCGTCCATCATGAAGTTCACGTACGCGCCTCCCGAGGAGTACGGGTGCAGCGCGTCCCAGTACGCCTTCGTCCACCCCTCCAGCTCAGCGGCCTTGGCGGGATCCGGGTCGACCCCGACGATCACCTGCGCCCAGGTCGCGTCGCGGTAGCTCCACGGCGTCGCGTCGTCCGCCACGTCGTGAGCGGCACCGTCGATCGGGTAGAGATGCATCGAGGACTGCATCGTCGGCATGCGGGACCCGTGCTCGACGTGCGCCGCGATCGCGGCGTCGCTGAGCTCGTCGAAGAAGTCGGCGCGCCAGTACCACTGATGCCCCGGTGGATAGAGCCCGTCGAACGCGCTCTGAAGCGCCGGCAGCGGCATAGGATGGACGCCGTGCAGGAGGGGCTGTTTGAACGCCGCGACGGGAGCGAAGATCTCGTCCGCGCGTTCGGGTGGCCCGGCGTAGCACCACACGATGCCGCAGGCCTTCCGGTCGTGCAGGTGCTCGGGGAACGGCGGCCCCGGTGGAACGGTCAGGAAGGCGAAGAAGCCGGTCAGCTCGCGTGGCGCCTCGCGGATGAAGTCGCGATACCAGCGCATCACGTCGGCCGCGTCGTCCAGGCTCCAGAGCGTGGGGCCGCCGACGATCGTTCCGACGGGGTGCGCCCGGAACAGGAACGAGGTGACGACCCCGAAGTTCCCGCCGCCGCCACGCACCGCCCAGAACAGGTCCTGATGCTCGTCCGCGTTCGCGGTGACCACGCTGCCGTCGGCGAGCACCACGTCGACCTCGAGCAGATTGTCGATCGTCAGGCCGTGCCGCCGGGTCAGGTGGCCCAGCCCGCCTCCGAGCGTCAGGCCTCCGACGCCCGTGGTCGAGATGATTCCGCTCGGGACGGCCAGGCCGAACGCGTGGGCGGCGTGGTCCACCTTCCCCCACGTCGCTCCGCCCTCGACCCTGACGGTGCGCGCGTCGGGATCGACTCGGACGCCGTTCATGGCCGCCAGGTCGATCACGAGCCCATCGTCGACGCTGCCCAGCCCGCCGCCGTTGTGGCCGCCACCGCGCACCGCGAGAGGCAGCTCCGCCTCTCGGGCGAACGCGATGGCCGTGATCACGTCGGCGACGTCCACGCACCGCGCGATGAGCGCGGGACGCTTGTCGATCATGGCGTTGTAGAGCGCGCGTGCCTCGTCGTACGCGTCGTCGCCCTCGCGGACGAGGTCGCCACGCAGCGCAGCGGCGAACGTGTCGACGGCTTCGGGGGCGAGTCGTGGACGGGTCAGGGTCATGGTGGTCCTCTCCGAGGAGGCACGGCGTGGATCCTCCCGTGCAGCGACCGTAGGCGCGCGGCCGTTCCCCGCCCGTTGCCGCACTGGGAACGCCCCGGAGCGGATCCGGGGCGCTGCAGGGAGTGAGGTGCGGCGGCGTTGGCGGTCGTTGCGTCCGCGGCGTCAGCGGAACATCGTCGGGTCCAGCTCCCGCACCAGCGACGCCCCGTCGAACGGCAGGTCGGCGCGACGGGCGTGCTCCAGGAGCAGCTCCAGGTTGAGCGCCTCGTACTCGCAGTAGATCTTGCCCTCCTCCGCGGAGTAGTACGAGCGGATCCAGCGGATCCCGGACATGCCGGCCAACACGTCGACGCTGCGGGCTCCCGAAGCTTCGATCTCGCTCTCGGTCAGCTCTCCGACCGTTCGGTGAATGAGGTACTTCTGCATCGCTATGCTCCTTCTTCGGGGACGGCGAGGGCGACTCGGGAGGTGGCCGACGACCGGCTTGGGCAGCGAGCTCGGGCCGTGGGCTCGGGCGGGGGTTCGGCGGCAGGCGTGGTCGCGTGGACGGGTCAGGTCATGGGCCTCCCGCCTGCGGCGTCGGGACGTGCCCGAGCGTCGCGAGCGCATCGGCGGTCGCCGTCGCGCCCTCGACGTCGCCCCCGTCGCGACGCAGCGCCAGCGACCGCTCCAGGCAGGCTCTGGCCTCCTCGCTGCGTCCTGCCCGTTGGTAGCTCGACGCCAGGCTGGACAGCAGGAACGCCTCACCGAGCGGGTCGCCGTCGCCGCGGACCCGGTCGACCGCGTCGCGCGCCGCCTCGATGCTCTCGTCGAGCCGCCCGAGGTCGCGGTACACCACGGCGAGGCTGGCGCGCGCAGCGACCTGCCGCGCGGGCATGTCGGCCCGGAGCGCCGTGTCGTACGCGTCCCGGTACGCCTTAGCGGCCGGCTCCAGTTCGCCCGTGCCCCAGTGCAGCGCGCCGAGCTCCATCTGCACCAGGCCCAGCCTGTGCGCGTCGCCCGACCTGCGGAAGATCTCCTCCGCCGCTCCCAAGCTGCTCCGAGCGTCCTCGGGGCGTCCCAAGCGCCGCCGGACGACGCCGCTGTGAAGCACGAGGGCGTCGCCCTGGCCGGCCTCGTCCTCGGCCATGCCCGTCATCGCGTACGAGGCCTCCAGCAGACGCGCCGCCGTGAGGTAGCTCCGGGCAGCGTCCTCGTACGCGCCCAGGCCCTCCAGCGCTACGCCGGCGCTGATGCGTGGGTACCCTTCGTGCCGCAGGTCGCCGGTGGCCGCGCCTTGCCGGGTGGCCGCCTCGAAGTTCTCCAGCGCCCGTGGATAGTCGCGGCTTCCCAGGTAGAGCTTGCCGAGGCTCATGTGCTTCTCGACCACGAGGTGCTTGTCCTCGAGCTGCACGCAGATCGGCAGCAGGCGCTCCAGCACCGCGGCCGCCGCCGTCTCGTCGTTCGCTCGGAGGTGCATCCAGGCACGTATGTCCAGACGGAGGTAGGCGCCGAGCAGGTCGCCGAGCTCCTCGTAGATCGACGCGGCCCGCTCCGCCCAGCGTTTCGCCTCCTCGTCGTCGTCCAGCCACCGGTAGGCGTGCGAGATGTTCTCCGCCGTCGCAGCCAACGCCCGCCGGTGCCCGAGCTTCCGGTCGATCGCCATCGCCGCGAAGCTGGACGCGATGACCTCTCGGTAGTCGCCGCGCATCCACCCGAGGTACGCCACCTCGCGGTAGCCGCGTGCCCGGGAGCCGGCGTCGCCCAGCTGTTCGAACAGCGCATCGGCCCGCTCGAACGCCGCCGCTGCGCCGGCCGCGTCTCCTTGCACCGACAGCATCGCCATGCGCTTTAGGGCGGCCTCGGCGATCATGGCCGGGTCCCCGATACGGTCCGCCAGCGCCGTGAGTCGTTCGATCGTGTCGATCCACTCCGGCCGCCGATTCATGAACTCGAGCAGCCGCTCGGTCGCCTGGAGCGCCTCGAACCGCTTGCGGTCCGCGTCCTCCAGGCGAGGCACGATCGCCAGCATCCGGGCGTACGCCTCCCGTGCGACCTCCCAGGCGCTGTCCGCCTCCGCGAAGCGCGCCGCGACGCGGAGGCGGTCGTACGCCTGGGGCCACATCTCGGCCCGCAGGAAGTGGTGGGCAAGCTCCGCGTCATCCGCGTCGTCCGCCTCCAGCGCCAGCGCCACGCCGGCGTGCAGCGATCGCCGGACCGGCGGCCCCAGGCTCTCGTACACCGTCTGCCGCAGCTTGTCGTGCGAGAACGTGTACGAGCCTTCCGACGCCTCGACGATCAGCCCCGCTGCGAGGAGCGGCTCGAGCGTGGACCAGAGCGCCAACGAATCGCCGGGGATCACCCGCTCGAGGAGACCGAACGCGAACCGCCGTCCGACCACGGCCGCGACGTCCAGCACGGCGCGTGCGTCCTCGTCGAACCCTCGGTAGCGCGCCCAGATCAGCGACCGGATCGACTCGGGCACCGCGACACCCGCCATGCGCTCGCGGCTCGGCGCGGCCAGCCGCCTCGTGGCGCCGTGCTCCAGCAGGTGGGCGTCCCTGAGCCAGCGGAGGTACTCCAGCACGTAGAACGGGTTGCCTTCCGACTCGTCGTGGACGAACGCGGCGAATCCGTCGAGCTCGGTACCGTCGCCGCCGAGGACCTCCGCGACCAGCGCGCGCGTGTGGATCGCGTCGAACCGGCTCAGGCGTACGGTCCGGATCGCTCGCCGCTCGGACAGCTGCGCCGTCCAGCGCTCGAGCACGCTTCGGTCCTCCCGGCGGTGGCTGACGACGATCAACACGCGCTCGTCGCGGATGCGGTGAGCGGCGTAGGCGAGGAACTCGAGCGTGGCCGCGTCGGCCCACTGCAGATCGTCGACGAAGAGCACGACGCCGGCGTCGGGCGCGGCGGCCCGCACGAGGCGCGCGGTCAGCGCCCGATGCACGCTCCCACGCTCGCGGGTCTCCGACGCGGCGAAGCGCGCGGCGTCCGGAGCGTGCGACATCTCCTCGCCTCCCCCCTCCACGCCGGGCAGCGCGCCCAGTGCGGCTCGAACGGGCTCCAGGGGCGCGCTCAGATCGCGCTCGTAGCAGCGGCCGGCGAACGCCTGCACGCCGGGCGGCAGGCCGGCCAGGAACGTCTCGACCAATCGCGTCTTGCCGACCCCCGCCTCGCCCTCGACCGCGACGACGCCCCCTTCGCCCGCGAGGGCCGACGCGAAGCGCTCGCGCAGCTTCGCGAGCTCCGCGTGCCGACCGACGAACGACGTCGTGCCCCACGGCACGGCCACGCCTCGTGCCTGGCGCGCGCGCGCTGCGACGCCCGGTGCGACAGGCGGTGCGATCGATGGTGCAGCCGGCGTCGCGGCGGACGCTTCGGTGCGTGGGGGCGCATCGCCTTCGGCGTCGGACGACCCAGCTGCCGCCATCAGCGTCTCGTGCAGCTCTCGCGTCGCCCTGTCGGGCTCGACGCCCATCTCGGCGTTCAGATCGCGGGCGTACCTCTCGAAGAGCCGCTCGGCGTCGACCGCACGGTCCGCGGCCGCCAAGCTGCACATGCAGCATCTGACCGCGCGCTCGTCCAGCGGATCGATGTTCAGCAGCGCTGAGGACAGCTCCGCGGCGGCCTCCGGATCGGACCGCTGCAGCCGAGCGCAGCTCGCGACCACCAGGTCGACGAGCTGGGCGCGAAGCTGCTCGCGCTCGCGCTCCAGCCAGCCGGCGAATTCCGTCGGGGCGCCGGCGTCCAGGCCCTCGAGCAGCGGACCCCGGTACAGCGCCAGCGCTGCGGTCGCGTCGCCGTCGTGCACAGCTTCGCGCCAAGCGCGCAGATCGGTATCCACCCGCCAGCGGAACCGGTCGCCCTCGGCCTCGATCCCGCGCACGTCGCGGCGTGCGCGGTGCAGCAGCTTGCGCAGGTTCCGGCGCCCGACGGCGTCCAGTCGGTCGGGCCAGAACAGGAAGACCACCTCGTCGCGCGACACCCAGTCCGCACGGGCCGCCAGGAAGGCGACGAACCGGTGCAGGTGACTGGCGGCCAGGAACCTACGCCGTCCGTCTTGGCGCAGGTCCGGGCGGCCGAACAGCCGCACGGCATCGGGGGGCATGGAGCATTGTAGGCCGTGATCACGGCCGGGGCCGGTCCACCTGCGCCTCGGGCCGTCCTGGCCGACGGTCCTGTGCGGCGTACGCCGGCATCGTCGCGCGGCGTACCCTCGGGCATGACCCCGCTGACGTGGACCGCTCTGGTCGTCGCCCTCGTCGCCGTCGCGGTCGCACGGCGCGTCCGCCGCCGAGCCGGGCGGTTCCTGCACGCGCCGCAGCCCTCGCACCTGCCCGTGGGGCGCGTGTCCGCGGTCGTGCCCGCCCGCGACGAGGCGGACCATCTCGCGGTCACGCTGGACGGCCTGTTGGCCCAGGAGCCGCCGTTGCACCGCGTCGTGATCGTGGACGACGCCTCGAGCGACGGGACGGGCCGGATCGCGGATCGCTACGCGGCCAGCCACGCCTCGGTCGAGGCGTTGCACCTGAGCGGCCCACCGCCCGGCTGGGCCGGAAAGGTGCACGCCATGGCACGGGGCGCTCAGCGGGCCGCCGGCGACTGGCTCCTGTTCACCGACGCCGACGTTCGACACCACCCCCGAGCCGTCGCGGCGATGCGGGCCCTGGCGGAGGCGCGATCTTTGGATCTCGTCTCGAGCGCCGCCGTGCCGACGAAGCCGTGGTTTCCGTGGAGCTTGGTGACGCCTGCGACCTTCGGGCTGATCCTGTGCGTCGCGGCTCCGGACGGCGCTGGGCGCGGCCGCGCGTTGGCGGTCGGGCACTTCGTGCTCGTGAAGCGCTCGGTGTACGAGCGGATCGGGGGGTACGCAGCGTTGCGCGAAACCACCGTGGACGACGTGGATTTCGCCACGCGAGCGCGGGATCACGGGGCACGCACGGCGATGGCGTGGTCGGACGGCTGGCTGACGTCGGATCAGCTGCGGAACTGGGGAGCGCTGTGGCGTAGCTGGCGCAAGAGCCTTGCCGGAGGCACCGAACTCCCTGGCCTCGCGCTGGTCGTCGGGGGCGCGATGATCGCGATGTGCGGCGCGCTGCCGTGGCTCCTCGCGCTCCGGTTCGCCGTCGAGGGACGCGTTCTGGGCCTGACCCTGGCGGTGGTGGCGCTGACGGCGCAGGTCTGCGCACGAGCCCCGATCGATCGTCGGTTGCACCTGCCTCTGGCCTTCACGCTGACCGCCGGGCTGGGCTGGATCCCACTGGGCGGCATCCTGATCGACGCCGGGCTACGCGACGCCTTCGGGCGGGGCTCCGCCTGGAAAGGTCGCACCGCGCCGTAACGCCGTCCGCGGCCTTGGTCGGACGACGCAGCGTCGACTGCGTGGCCAAGCGACCCGATCTGCACGGCTCTTACGGAGCAGCGTCACGCTCCTGAAGCTTGGCGGCGATGTCGCTGGCCCACGCCTCGATCGTCGCCGGATCACGAAAGTCGCCTATGGGCGCCTTCACCGTACGGACGATCCAGCGCTCGAACAGACCCAGCTGGTCCGGGTCGAGCTTCCCGTGGAACACCGTCACGTCGTGCGGTGCGATGCGCTCGAGGGTGGCCTCCAGAGGCTTCGGAAAGGTCCAGCCGTCGGTGAGCTCCACCGGGTCGCCCTCGTCGGTGGGACCGCTGGAGAAGATCCAGGTGTCGCGCGCCGCGAGCTGGTCGGCGTGACGGGTCACGAACCCGCTGGCCTCGCGGCGCCAGCGTCCCATGTACACCGCGCTGCCCAGCACGACGGCCGTGTACGGCGTCAGGTCGGTCACCTCGCGCACCGGCGCGACCGCGACCGGCAGACCGGCGTCGCGCAGCACCGCTCCGATCCTCTCCGCGATCTCGGCGGTCGAGCCGTGCTTGCTGGCGTACGCGACGAGCACTTCGTCGGCCGTCGCGCCGGTCATCGTGTCGCGCCTCTCGAACATCGAACCGTCATCTCGAACCTCGCTATCGGACCCGCATCGGATCGTCCCGCCATCGTCCCCGTTCGCCAGGATAGGTGAAACCGCTCCTCTCCTGCGAGGGACGCGAGGCCCGACCAGACACGGACGCTGCCGCCGGGCACGGCTGCGACGGCGACCGAACCGCGGGCCGTTCGTCCCTTGTGCTCGACGCCCCCCGGCTCCACGCTCGAAGCCCGGCCGCATCCGCGCGCCGGTAGATGGGACGCCGTCATGACGAATCGTGAGCACCGATCTGCTTCGTCGCCCCAGAAAAAGCTTCCCGGCCTGCTGGCCTGGACGCTCGCGACGGCGACGCTGTTCGCCGCGTCGTGGGTGCTCGTCGCCCTTCCCGCCGACGTGGCGCTCAGGCTCGTGCCCGACGCGGAGCGGGAGCTGCTCGAGGCGTTCGGGGTCTACGTCCGCCCCGGCGCGATCGACGTGCTGGACCTCATCGCCGAGCTCGCTCGGGGCGCCGTGCTGGCGCTGATCCTCGCGCCGTTCCGGGGCGTCCTGCTGCGACACGCCCGGCCGTTCTGGGTCCTGTTCGGGGTGTTCTTCGGCCTGGTCGCATTGGGTTCGGTCGAGCCGCTGCCCGGCTCGCTCGAGGGGTGGTTCTACACGCGAACCGGCCTCGCGGGGCACGCCCTGATCGTGGTCGCTGCGGCGCTTCATGGCGCGCTGATGGCCTGGGCGTTGCCGCGAGCGCTGTCGCGGCTGGGTACGGACGGTCGGGCGGCCATGCGGCGGACGCGCCCGCCGACGTCCAGCGCCGCGACCGGTCGTAGAACGGGTTGGGGCCGCATCGCACGCTTCACGCTGCTGCACGTCGTCACCTACCTCGCGATGGGCCTCCTGTTCTTCACGCTGCAGGACTACAGCGAGGCGTTCGCGACGCAGGAGCAGTTCCGCCATTACCGGCCCCTCGACGATCCGTGGGTGGCCGCCGCGATCCCCGCGCAGATTCCCAGGGGGCTGCTCCTCGCGTGGTTCGTCGCGCCGTTCGTTCCCGTCCTGGTCCGGCGCCGGTTCGGTGGCCTGCTGCTGTTCGTGCTGCTGTTCGGAACGACCGCGCTGGGGAGCGCCAGCATCGTGCCCGGTCTGCTGGGCGCGACCCCGATTCCGCTGACGCTGAGCACGCTTCTCGTCGGAATCCCGGAGGTCGCGACGCAGATGCTGGTGTTCTCCTTGGCGTTCGTGGCTTGGGAGTCTCGCCGTGCCCGCCTGGGCGAGAGGAAGGCGACCCGCCGCTCGCGCGACGATGCTCAGGGGCGCATCTCCCGAACGTAGCGCAGTCGGGAGCGCCGCGCCAGAGCTGAACGTACCTGTCCGGCCGGCGCCCCTTGCTAGCCTCGTTTCGAGGCCGACTCCGATGTGCGGCGTCGCGACCTCGCAGGAGGTGGTGACGATGGCCGCCCTGCACGAGCAGGATCGAAGGGACCCAGCCGGTCACGAGCGCCGGAGCCGGTCGGATCCGGACGACCAGGCCGCCCGATCGCTTCGTTTGCTGGGCCTCGTCGCTCCCCTGCCCCGTCCGTTCGACGTGCGGTTGTGGGACGGCACCGTGCTGCCCGGGGGATCGGAGGGCGTGCCGGACGGCTCGGCCGCCCACGACCGCTCGCGACCGACGCTGGTGCTGAACGACCCGAACGCGCTGGGGCGGGCGTTGACGCCGCCGATCGACCTCTCGGCGGGCGAGGCGTTCGTGCGTGGCGACTTCGACGTCGAGGGGGACGTCGAGGTTCTGTTGGACGCGTTCGACGCGGTGATGGACGCGGGCCGTCGCGCGTCGCTGCTGGACCGCGTGCGGGCGATGGGGGACGTCGCTGCGCTTCGCCGCCAGGCGGCCCGTTCCGAAGCCGGCGGCGCGGCTCGGATGGACGGTCCCCGCCACAGCAAGGAGCGTGACGCCCACGCCGTTCGTCACCACTACGACCTCCCGGTCGCGTTCTACCGTCTGTGGCTCGACGAGCACCTCACCTACTCGTGCGCGTACTTCAGCGACGTCGCGACGACGCTGGACGAGGCGCAGGAGGCGAAGCTCGAGCACGTCTGCCGCAAGCTGCGCCTGCGACCGGCCCACACGCTGTTGGACATCGGCTGCGGCTGGGGGGCGCTGGTGCGCTGGGCGTCCGCGCGTCACGGCGCCCGAACGTTGGGGGTCACCCTGGCGGAGAATCAGGCGGCCGAGGCCAACGCACGGCTAGCCGCGTCCGGCCTGGACGGCCGGGCCTCCGCCGTTGTGCGTGACTACCGCGAGCTGGACGGCACGTTCGACCGCGTCGCCAGCATCGGCATGTCGGAGCACGTCGGGCGCGACGGTCTGGAGCGGTACTTCCGCTCGGCGTGGGACCGCCTGGTGCCCGGAGGCCTGATGCTGAATCACGCCATCAGCCGCGGGCCGCGCGGCACCCCGCCGGATCCCGCCTCGCGCGACGAGACGTTCATCCAGCGGTACGTGTTCCCCGACGGCGAGATCGTGGACCTGGCCGAGACGATCCGCGCCGCGGAGGCCGTCGGGTTCGAGGTGCGCGACGTCGAGGACCTGCGCGAGCATTACGCGACGACGTTGCGGCACTGGATCGCGCGTCTGGAGGCGCGGTGGGGCGACGCCGTCCGCATCGCCGGAGAGGAGCGTGCCCGCGTCTGGCGCCTGTTCATGGCAGGCGCCGCGCACCAGTTCGCGCGCGGCCGCCTGTCGGTGCATCAGGTGCTTCTGGGCCGTCCCGACGAGGACGGTCACGTCGAGATTCCGCCGACGCGCGACGACCTGTACGCCTAGCGCCCGGCGTGCCTAGCGCGACGCTTCGGCGGTCGCGCCCCACACGGCGTTGGCGACGACCTCGGCGTCCTCGACGAGCTTCCCGACCGCGATGCCGCGGTAGGCGTTGCCCGCCAAATGAACGCCGGGGAGCTCGCGGAGCCGCACCTGGATCCGGTCCAGCCGTGCTTGGTGGCCCATGACGTATTGCGGGATCCCGCGCTCCTGACGACCGACCCATGAGCGCAGCGGCGCGCCTGCCGGGCCGTCGACGAGGCCCCAGGCCCGATCGACCGCGGTTCGGGCGATGCGCTCCACCTCGTCGTCGCTCATGGCGTCGATCGGGGGGCCGGCGACGCCGCCCAGGATGGCACGCACCAGCACGGCGCCTTCCGGTGCTCGGTGCGGGAACACGTTCGACTCGACGAGCACCCCCAGAACGTCCACGTCCTCGCCGGGGGCGACCAGGAAGCCGAATCCGTCGGGCGGCGTACGGAACGCATCCGCTCGGAACCCCATCGCCACCATGGCGATCGTGCCGGAGGGGATGCCCGACAGCTCGCGTGCCGCCTCCGGACCGGCCGAGGCCAGCAGCTCCGCCGCAGGACGCGGCGGCACCGCGAGGACGACCGCGTCGAAGGGCGGGGACACGCCGTCGGGACCGGTGAGCAGGTAGCCGCCGGCGTTCGGATCGACGGACAGCTCCGACGCGGGCATCGAGGTCCGCACGGCGTCGCCGAGATCGTCGGCCAAGGCGTCGATGATCACGTTCATGCCGCGGCGGAAGCTCCACGTCGTCTTGCGCTCCTGCATCCGCTCCCGCGTCCCGGCGATGCCGGCGACGACCAGCGAGCGGTGGTCGCGCTCCATCTGCCGCATCACCGGGAACGCGGCGTCGACGGAGAGCTCGTGCGCGTCGCCTCCGTAGACGCCCCGCACCATCGTGCCCAGCAGGATCTCGGCAGCCTCGGGACCGATGTGGCGCGCCGCGTAGTCGAACACGGTTTCCTCGTGATCGACGCGCTGAGCCAGGAACGGCTCCGCCAGGATGCGGAACCGCCCCTCGGGACTGAGCGGCTCGAACTCCAGCAGGGAGATCGGTCCGCTGGGCATCATGTGCAGGCGGCCGCCGTGGAACACGTAGCGGCGGTTGGCGGCGGGATTGGCGTGCACCTGCTCGTCCTCGAGCCCCAGACGCGCCACCAGCTCGGCGTTCGGACCCACGCCGGACCGGAACGCGTTCGCGGCCCACTCGATCAGGAACCCGTCCTCGATCACCGTCCGTAGCTGGCCTCCGGGACGGTCCGATGCCTCCCAGACCTCGAGCTCCAGCGCCTCGCCGCGCTCCTGAGCGTGCCGGCGAATCGCGTGGGCCGCCGTCAGGCCGCCGAGGCCCGCGCCCACGACCGCCACGCGGCGCGGCGCGTGGCCTCGGCGCGGGCGGGTTCCTTCCGTCGGTACGCTCATGGGCACTCCCGTCCGCGCGCTTCAGATGAAGAGCGTCTGCGCTCCCTCGGAGATGTCGAGGAACTCCGTCGCGCTGATGATCCCCTCGACGCCGTCGTACAGGTCGTCCTGGGTCAGCTTGTTCATGTCGGCCGACATGCGGCACGCCCACAGGTGCCCGCCCGCCTCGGTGATCATCTGCAGGAACTCGGGCACGGCAGGCACGTCCAGCTCGGCGATCTGCTTCCGCATCATCCGGGTGGCGACGCCCTGCATGCCGGGCAGGCCGGAGACAGCGGTCGGCATGTGCGTGGCGGGGTTCGCGACCGGGCTGAACTGCAGGTGCTCCATCGTCTTCTTGTTGATGATCTCGTAGCCCCAGAAGGTGAAGAAGAGGTGCGTCTCGATCCCCTCGCCCAGCGCGGCGTTCGCCAGGATCAGCCCTGGGTACGCCATGTCCAGCGAGCCTTTGGAGCAGATGATGCACAGCTTGCGGTCGGGACCGTCGTCGAACGATGGCACGGGACGCGGCGTCGTCATGCGGGTCTCCTAAGGCGTCACACGCAGCCGACGGGCTTGGGCACGCCGGCGACGTAGGCGATCTTCTTCGCGGGCTTCTTCGGGAACAGCACGAACAGACGCTTCAGCGGCACCCCTCCCACGGTCGAGATGCGGCGCAGCGTGGGGGTGACGCCCTCGGCCGCGAAGTCGTCGCGGACGAACCGGATCACCTCGAGATGCTCCTCGCCGAGCGTGACGCCGATGTCGCCCGCGAGCTCGGCGGCGACGTCCTCGTCCCACTCGCCGTACTCCGTGAGGAACCCCTCGTCGTTCACGTGGACGGTCCGTCCGGCGATGGTGGTCAGCATCGTGCGGTCCTTTCGCCCAGGCGCGGCGTCAGCGCATGCCCCGGATCGTCTTGAGCAGCAGCAGGACGTTGTCGCCGATCATGGTGACGCCCTCCCGGTCGAAGTCCTGCACGATGCGGTCGACGACCTCGGCGCTGGCGCCGAGCACCTCGCCGTAGCCGCGTCGCTGGAGGCTGTCCAGCTGCGTCGTCGCGCCGTTCATGGCCTGCCGCAACAGCGGCGTCATGTCGCGGGCGAACTCGTCGATCGCTTCCCACCGTTCGCGCGAGCGACGGCTCTCGGCCGCGATCTCGGCCAGCTGCCGCTCCATCCGTGCGAGCTGCGCCTGGAGCGCCGCGACGTCCGGCGCGTCCGGCTTCGCCGCTTCGGCCGCCGCTGCGTCCGTGGCGTCGGTCGTCGGTACGGTCGGGCGCTCCACGGGACCGTTCATCGCACCGCTCCGGGAACCTCGGACGCCTGGGGCGTCATGGGCCTCTCGTCCACCTTGCCGGCCATCGTCATCTCGGGCGAAAGGGGAACGTCCCGCCCGTGCAGCAGCAGGTGCCAGTACGTCCACTTGAACATCATCTTGCCGGCGTGGTTCATGGCCGTCTCCTCGAGGAGCGCGAAGGGGCCGACGCTGGGCAGCGGGTAGCGGCCGGGCAACGGCTGCGTATCGTAGTTGTAGTCCAGCAGGAGCGCCTTGCCGTTCCCGGACTCGACGAAGCAGCTCACGTGGCCGTCGTAGCGGTGGGGCATCGGACGGCCGGCGGCGTGCTCGACGAAGTTCTCGGTGAACACGTCGACCGAGAAGTGAACGCCCGATCCGGCCTTCGAGATCGGCAGGTCCGCGGCGTCGCCCAGCGCGAACACGTTGGGCCAGCGCCGCGACCGCAGCGTCCCGGGGTCGACCGGCACGTGGTTCAGCTCGTCCCCCATGCCGCTGCGACCGACGGCGTCGGCTCCCATGTTCACGGGAACGGTGACCAGCAGATCGAACGGGACCTCGCGCTCGTCGTACGAGATCACGGTCTTGGCGGCGTCGTCGATGCGCTCGACGACGAAGTCGGTCTCGACCGTGATCCCCCGGCTGCCGAGCATGCCGGCCAGGCGCTGGGCCGCGACCGGCGTCGTGAAGGCGCCGTCGAGCGGGGTGACGTAGACCAGCTCGACGTCGTCGCGCACGCCCAGCTCCCGGAAGTGCGCGTCGGCGAGGAACAGCAGCTCCAGCGGCGCGACGGGGCACTTGATCGGCATCTCGCTCACGTGGACGACGAACCGTCCGGCCCGGAACCCGGTCAGCGCCTCGGCCAACGCCTCGGCGCCCTCCAGCGTGTAGAAGTCGTGGATGGTCCGGCGCCACTCGGGGCCCAGCATGCCGGGCGTCTGGTCGGGGCGCGGCTGGGTGCCGGTCGCGACGATCAGCTGGTCGTACGCCAGCTCGCGGCCGCCTTCGAGGGTGACCGTGCCGAGCTCGGGGTCGATCGCGTCGACCTCGCCGAGCACCAGCTCGACGCCGTCGGGCACGAAGCGCGTCCGTGGCCTCACCACGTCGTCACGGCGGTAGATCCCGAACGGGATGAACAGGTAGCCGGGCTGGTAGTGGTGCTCGTCGTCCTGGTCGACCAGCGTGATGCGCCACTCGGAGGACGCCAGCCGGGGTCGCAGCTTGTTGGCCACCATCGTCCCTGCGCTACCGGCGCCGAGCACGAGCAGATGCTTCATCGGGCCCTCCTCGCACGCCGCCCCGAGCGGGCGGCACGTGGAGACGATGACGCACCGGGGTCGCGGCTGGAAGGGTGGAACGTCCCCGCCCGAAGCGTGCCGGCCACCGCGTAGAGCCTGCGGGGACGGGCCCCGGGCGGGTCGCCGTCAGTACCGCAGGTCTCGAACCTCGTACGTGACCGTCCGCTCGCCCAGCGGCACGCGCACGCTGTCGCCCACGCGAAGCCCCAGCAAGCGTCGGCCCAGCGGCGAGACGTCGCTGATCCGCATCACGTCGTCCGCCGAGGCGGACGCGTCGGGCGCCTCGACCAGCTGCAGCGTCGTCTCGTCGTCGCTCCCCTGCTGCACGACCGTCACGACCGCCCCCAGCTCGACCGTCGACGACGTCTTGCCGGCGGGCAGGAGGCGCGCGTGGGCCAGCGTCGCCTCCAGCCGATCCACGGCGTCGGCCAGCCGCGCCTTCTCCAGACGCGCGTCGCGCAGCGTGATCGCGTCGGTGTCGCACGTGCACGCCATCTGCTCGCGAAGGAACGCGTCCACGTCCGAGAGTCGCTCCCGCTCGCGACCCAGCTCTCGCTCCAGGCGGTCCCGGCCTTCCTGCGTCAATCGCACCATCGTCGCTCCTTCCGCTGGCTCTCCCCCACGGGGCACGGACCCGCACGCCCGGGCAGTGTAGTGTCCGCCGGGCGCACGGAACGTCGGCGCTGGCACGGTGCCGTGCAGACAGGCTGCTACGCTTGGAGCATTGGCGCCCAGCTGCACGCGCCAGGAATCGGGTCGCGAGATTCGCTCGCGACCTTGGAACCGAAAGGACGGAGGCGATCATGCGTACGATTGCGAAGCTGATCCTCGCGGCGAGCCTGCTGGCGTCGGGCAGCGTGCTGGCGCAGGCGACCGGGGAGACCGTCTACCAGGCCAACTGCGCTTCGTGCCATCAGGCGAACGGCCAGGGCGTTCCCGGGGCGTTCCCGCCGCTGGCTGGGCACGTGCCGGAGCTGCTCGCACCGGAGGGCGGCCGCACGTATCTGACGCACGTTCTCCTCTACGGGCTGCAAGGGTCGATCACCGTGGACGGGCAGACGTACAACGGCGTCATGCCCGCGTGGCAGCAGCTGGACGACGCGCAGCTCGCGGACGTCCTCTCCTACATCTCGACCGCGTGGGAGAACGAAGCCGACCTGCCCGAGGGGTTCGAGCCGTTCAGCGCCGAGGAGGTCGCGGCCGAGCGCGGCCTGGGAATCACCGGCAGCGACATGCTCGAGGAGCGGACGGAGCTGCTCACGGCCGAGTAGGCGCCAGGCCGAAACGCAGGCTGACACGCGGCCACGAACAGCGACGAAGCGAAGCGACGACGCGTAGCGATCCGCCGGGAGGGACGTCCCTCCCGGCCCTTCCGTGCGGTGACGTAGCTTGAGCGGCATGGACCGCGGCCCCGACGCGCCCGCTCGGCACGGCCCGAGCTGGCGCCGGCACCTGATCGCGGCCACGGCGATCGCGCTCGTCGTCGCGGCGGCGGTGGCCGCGGCCGGCGGCCCGAGCCGCGTGCCGTGGCTGTGGCAGCGCACGTTCGTCCAGCCCACCGATCCGCCGACTCCCGCCGCGACGCGGGACGAGCGTTGGCGCCAGGATCTCGCGTACCTGCGGGAGAACCTCGTGCGGCTGCACGGCGGGGCGTTCCACTCCGTCTCGCGCGAGCGTTTCGAGGCCGCGTTCGCGGGCGCGGCGGCACGCGTCCATGCGTCCTCGGACGGCGAGCTGATCGCCGAGACGATGCGGCTCGTCGCCCTGATCGGCGACGGCCACACCACCACCTGGAGCTGGCTGGAGACGCTCCGTCCCTACCCGGTACGGTTCGGTCGCGTCGGGGGCGAGTGGGTCGTTCTGGCCACCGAGTCGCGACACGCCGTGCTTCTCGGCGCACGGCTGCTCACGCTCGGCGACGTGCCCGTCGACGCTGCCGCGCGGCGCCTGGCGCCGCTGGCCTCGGCGGAGACCGCGTCGGATCACGAGGCGCGTGTCGCGAGGCTGATGGCCTATCCGGAGCTGCTCCACGCGCGCGGGGTGCAGGCCGCTCCGCAGTCGGGCGCCATCACCGTCCGCACGGCCTCCGGCGTCCAGCGGACCGTCGCGCTCGCTGCGGGCGCCAGGGGCTCGATCGGTCTCCTCCGCGCCGACGCCGACCTGATCCTCCATCTGGAGCCCGATGCGGATCACGCCTGGACGCTGCTCGAGGACGACCTCGTGTACCTGCGCTACCGAAGATGCCGCGACCCCGTCGGCTTCGCCGCGGTCGCGGAGCCGGTCCTGACCGTGCTCGAGCGACGTCCCGACGCGCGCCTGATCGTGGACCTGCGGCGGAACGGCGGGGGCGACTCGACGGTGATCCGGCCGTTGCTCGACGGGCTGCTGCGCTTGGGAGCGGGAGACCGGACGTTCGCTCTGACCGACGCCGGCACCTACTCGAGCGCGACCATGAACGCGCACGACCTCCGGCGTCTCGGCGCCACGCTGATCGGCGAGCCGACCGGCGACGCGCTCGCCGGCTGGGGCGAGGTGCGGAGCTTCGTGCTGCCGAACTCGCGTCAGCGGATCCAGGTGTCGACCTTCCGCTTCCGCGGCGACGACCGGCCGGTACGTCCGGACGTCGCCGTCGTGCCGACGATCGACGATTGGCTGGCCGGGCGCGATCCGGTGCTCGACGCCGCGGCCCGACGCTGACGGCTCCGCGCGGGTCGTCGCGTCGGTTCGGCTGCCCGGGTCAGGTCAGAGCGCGACGTGCGTCGCCTGGCTCGCGACGATGTACCAGGTGACGAACAGGCCGTTCGCGAACGCGCCCGGCCAGACGCTGCCCGTCTTCTCGAACAGGTAGGTCGAGAGCATTCCGGCGATCGGGAGCAGGACCAGGAACTGGAAGCCGACGATCGTGAGCAACGGCTCGCCCAGCGGCAACGGACGACCGGAGAGCAGCGGGACGTACTGGATCAGCAGGAGCGCCGCGAAGCCGGCCAGCATGAGCACGCCGTTTCCGACCACGGCCGCTGCGGTGGACGTCGTCTGCCGCGCACGCAGCTGTCCGTGCAGCGTCAGCCCCAAGGTCGCGAAGAAGAACACGAACGGAAGCAGGTAGACGACCGCGATGCGCGCGTGCAGGGCGTCCAGGGGCCTGGCCGCCACGACCCAGGCACGGAAGTCGGTCCCGAACAGGCCGTTCACGACGATCAACAGCAGGTAGCCCGTGCCGACCGTGGCCAGGGCGAGCCCGATCGATCGCAGCACCCCGCCGCCCAGGCCGACGCCCGCTCCCCCGCCCCGACGGCCCGACAGGGCGTACCAGAGCAGGAACAGCACCAGCCCCAGCGCGCCGTTGGCGACGGCCCAGACCATGATCCCGTTGGTGATCTGCTGCGGAAACCAGGTGTTGACGGGCAGCCACACGGCCGCCTGGTTGTTGAGCCAGAAGTACGTCGCTACCGGCACGACGATCAGGATCAGGGCCGACAGCCACCAGCCCGCGCTGCTCGGACCGACGCCGTTCGCCGGCACGCGCTGCAGCGGTGCGAAGGCGGGCGTCCGCAGCCAGAGCCCTCCGGCGGCGAAGAAGGCGAGGACCATGCCGAGCAGTCCCAGGCCGGTGCCCAGCTCCTTGAGCATCCACTCCTGGTCCGTTGCGGGAAGCGGGCTCGGGGCCGGCACGGTCCGTTGGATCCACTCGATCACGGGAGCCACGCCGGCGACGGTGATGTGGTCGCCGGGGTGGGTGACGGGCGGCTGCGCCAGCCAGCGCGCCGTGCCCTCGTCGATGTCGCCGTACAGCCGGCCGGGCACCACGGGAGGCTCGGTACCGAACACGCCCGCGAGCTTCTCGGTCCTCACGACCCCGGCACCGGTGGGCGCGCCCCACATCAGCTCGGAGAACTCGTCGTAGAGGCTGAACACCAGCCCGAAGTTGCGGGGGAACTGGGGCGTCCCCTCGGGCGCGCCCAACGTGCCGGTCGACGAGCCCGAGACGACGATCGAGGCGTAGTCGTCGGGAGCGACGCCGGCCGCGATCAGGACGGCCCAGCCGCCCATCGAGTGTCCGGACAGGACGATGCGCTCCGGATCGACCATCGGCAGGGATCGGAGGTAGGCGAGCCCGTCCGGCCCGCCGTATCCCGCCGCGAACGCCGGAGGGTCGCTGTTTCCGTGCCCGCTCTGGTCCAGCGCGACGACGACGTAGCCGCGCCGCGCCAGCTCGATCGCGTAGGGAGACTGCGTCTCGCGGTCGTTGATGTAGCCGTGGACCGCCAGCACCCCCGGCGCCGGGGCCGTGGGCGTCGCGGTCGCGGGGACGTACAGCTCCGCGGTCATCGTGCGGCCGTCGGCCGCGACGAACCGGACGGTGTCGACGTCGACGCGTCCTGCGTCGGTCCGCGTCCAGGAGGCCAGCCAGCCGCCTCCCAGCGCGAGGATCACGGCCAGGATCAGCAGGCCGACAGAGCCGGGTCGGCGAACGCGAGTCGAATCCGTCATGACGACCTCCTGGGCCCCGTACGCGTGAGGGACGCCAGTCGTCTGGGTCCGGGGCCGGGAGCCGGCTCCAACCTAGCACCGGCCTCGGGTCGCCGACGAGACGTTCGCCACGACCGTCCCGTCAGCCGGCGGGAGGTTCCCAGCCGCGCACGTGGCGCGTCCAGGCGGCGAGGTTCTGCAGCATCTGCGTAAGGAACCGCTGGGCGGCGTCGTCCGTCAAGCTGCCGTCCTCGTCGAACGCGTCGCGCGCCTTGGGCACCATCACCTCGGGACGCTGGAGGATCAGCGCGTCGTTGTACGTCAGGATCTTGCGGACCTCGACCTGCGCCCGCGCCGTGCCGAACAGACCGGTGGTGGCCCCCATCACCGCCACCGGCTTGCGGGCCAGAGGCGGGTCGCTGGGAGGCCTGGACGCCCAGTCCAATGCGTTCTTGAGCACCCCCGGCAGGCTGTGCTGGTACTCGGGCGTGGCGATCAGGACCGCGTCGGCATCGCGGATCGCCTGCTTGAGTCGCGTCACGGCGTCCGGATCGCCGCGCTCCTCGACGTCACGATCGTAGAACGGGACGTCGTGGAGATCGAAGATGGTGACGCGCATGTCGCCTGGCGCGTGCTGCTGTGCGGCGCGCAGGAGCTTGCGGTTGTACGAACCGCTGCGGAGACTTCCGGCGATGCCGAGCACGTCGAGGGCGTCTTCGCTCATGGATGACCTCCTTCGGTCATCGTAGGAGCCGACGCGGCCCGTCCATGTATGCGCGTGCAGGACGGGTTCGCGAGTTCGGTGTTCAGGCGATGGCCGCGGTCGGCGCGTGACTTCGGTCCAGGAGTCCTTCGAGCAGCTCCACCGCCCGACCGGCGCCGCCCGCGTCGCGGAACGCCTCGGCGACTCGCTGCGCGCCCTCACGCCGTGCGCGGGCCTCGCGCATCGCGGCCCGCAGGCTGCCCGTCGTCAGCTTCCGTCGGGGGACCATCGTCCCCGCGCCGCTGACGTCGGCCCGGCGCGCGGACTCGCTCTGGTCCCGGCCCCACGGCACGACGCAGACCGGCACGCCGGCGGCCAACGCTCGCTGGGTGGTGCCCATCCCGCCGTGCGTGACGACGAGGTCCATCTCGGGAATCACGCTGGCGTGGGGAAGGAAGCGGACGATGCGGGCTCGGTCGTGCGGCGGCTGGAAGCTGCCGGGGTCCAGCGCGGCGGTGGTGACGACGACGCTGCCCGGCTCGTCCGCAAGCGCGTCGAGCGCCGCTTCGATGATCGCTCCGTCCTCCTGCAGCTCGGTGGACACGCTGACCAGCACGCGCGGGCGCGGCAGGTCGCGGAGCCACTGGGGCGCCTCGCCGGCGGGCGCCCAGAGTCCCGGCCCGATGGCGTGGACGCCGCGAGGCCAAGGGACCCTGGGGTACTCGAACGGCTCCGCGGTGCGG
>Ga0209943_1000675_pt1 | contig 22817 bp, 20 predicted proteins | sample SalPonR1_B_D2_MG_FD_185698 | JGI IMG/M metagenome (GOLD analysis project Ga0209943, IMG submission 185698) | Salt pond soil microbial communities from South San Francisco under conditions of wetland restoration - Salt Pond MetaG R1_B_D2_MG... ... | reverse complement strand
GATGTTCTTGAGCAGACCATAGGCCGCCCGCCGCCCCCAATACCCTTTACTTTTCTTTTTTGCGTCCTTTTCCACGGCTATCCCCCAAGCGTACACTAAACATTACTTTTAGGCGCGGTCCCGGGCCTTGGTCCGGGGGTTACTTACAATTATCCCTTAATTACCCCTAATAGACAAAGAAATCAATTAAAATTAAACGCTTAACCCCCCCCCCCCCCCCGCTTTGGGGGCGAGGATCATCGAAACGGCCGTTCATATCTGAAAGGCGGTCCAGATAAAAATGCTTTGATCATTTTTTCAGTATTTCGTATTAAATAAATATAACCCTCGCGTAAAAGTTCAGGGTCATCCGATCCAACCCAAGGGGGATTCATGCCCGCAGAAAAATCACTCCACACCGTCGGAAAGGCCTTAAAAGGCGTAAAAAAACCGAAGAAGGCAGATGACTCGCATAGACCACTATCGCTCGACATCATTTTCCTTGTATCTGCGGTAAACTTGAAAATCGCTCAATTTAGGTTGAATAAAGATGCCGCCGCAACCGAGGCGGAAATCCAGCAATACTGTAAGGATAAGGGCCTTGGCGGCTACAAGGTCCCCCATAGGGTCGATTTTTTCGAGAAACTCCCCCGACATATCGACGGCAAAATAATTAAACGCGAGCTTGAAAAAAAATACTGGGAGGGCGTCAAAACCAGGGGATGATATCAATAATCCGAATTTTTACGAAACCATCAATATTTGAAACCGGGGGCATAGCCAATGAGCCAGAAGATTGACAATGAGCTTTCGCTTATCACTTCAAAACTTTATGGAATCATCCAAAAAATGTCTCTTGAAGAACGACGGGATCTTTTGACGGAATTGGAACGAAGTAAAGACGGGGAGAAGCATATGGCCCGTCGAAAACATGGCAGAAAGAACTATCGGATTTATGTCGATTATACGGCAGGCGATCGGCTCTACAGCGGCATTGCCATTAACTTCAGCGCAAGCGGTATGTACATTGAAGCCTCAAAATCCGTATTGCCCAGGCTTAACCGCGGCAATCAGCTGGTATTGACGTTCGTTCATCCGGAAAATAAAGAAAACATAAAAATAACCGGCGAGATCGCAAGGATTGACAACGAGGGGATCGGCGTCAAATTCGACCAATCCATCATTGACTGGTGGTCCCCTTAGGCCTTTGAGGACCAGGCGTCCGCTTGAACCCTTCCATGGGCTATGTCCGTTTGCATTCTCTGGAGAAACTCTGATATAAAAATTATACTTCAGAAACCAGGTTTTCAATAATGGTAAACTTTTGGAAAACAGAGGGGTTGGCCATGGAATGCAAGAAAGAGGAGAACCTTAAGAATTGCAACTGTACCTATGAGCCCTGTGAACGAAAGGGCATCTGCTGCGAATGCATCCGATATCATCTAAAGAGCCGGCAGCTGCCGGGATGCTGCTTCCCCAATGACGCGGAGGCGACCTATGACCGCTCATTTGAACATTTCGCGCGGCTCGTCCAGGAGGGCCGCGTATGAGGCCTGTACGCGTTTAAAATCTTTAGCGCTGCCGGGATGAAGGGACCCGTTCGAATGGATGCGGAAGCAGCACTTTTTTTTTAAATGATAAAAAAAGGGAGGTCCCGCCATGGGAAATCAAAAGCCCCCGCGTTTTCAGGCGGGCGATTCGTTTTTTGACGATGCGCTCTATGAGTGCTACCGCAAAATGGGGTATCCGGAGCCCTGGCTCGAAGAGGGCCGCACCTATAAGCCGTCGGATGCCTATGTCATCAGCCATCCGAGCTGGTTTTTCGAGTCCGTCCCGCCAATCCCGGATGTCTCGATATATGGCCTGTTTAATGAAACCGCCCGGCGCCACCCCGATGCCACGGCCGTCATCTTCTTGGATAAGCCCGCCACCTACAGGGAATTAAATACGCTTATCGGCAAATACGCCGCCCTGCTCAAAGACCTGGGGGTCAAGAAAGGCGACACGGTGGCCGCCATGCTGCCCAACGCCATTCAGCATATCGTGGCTTTCTATGGGGCGGCAATGATCGGGGCCGTACACACCCCGATAAACGTCATGTACCAGGCCGATGAAGTCGCCTATCAAATAAACGATTCCGGCGCCCGGACGATCCTGATGCTTGACCTCCTCTACGACAAGGTTCAGCCCCTTGTGGAGAAAAAGAGCGTTGACAACGTTATTGTCACCCATATCAGGGATTGGGCCGCCGAGGATGTCGTGGTTTCGGATGCGCTGAAAATGTTCTGGGATATTCCCAAAAACCCCTTGCCGGGCACACTCGATCTTTTCGAGTCGCTCGATAAATATTCGCCGCTTAATGAATCCGAAACGGTGGATCCCCGAACCGATACCGCTCTTCTGCTATATACGGCCGGGACCACGGGAAAATCCAAGGGGGTGATCGAAACCCATTTCAATCTCGTATTCAACTCCCTCACCCACTCCCACGCCTTCCGGGCCTGGGGCGAGCGGGAGATCAACTTCTCGATTATGCCCATGTTCCATACGGCCGGCTATCTCCTCCATCTGCTGCCGGCTTTTTACCAGGGCGGTACGGTGATCCCCATTCCCATGTTCGACTTAAAAGACGCGTTCCGGGTGATCGAAACCTACAGGGCCAATGTCATTTTTGCCCCGCCCACGTTCTTTATCGCCATGATGGCCGATAGGGAACTGATTGAGTCCCACGATTTGAGCAGCCTGGCAGTTACCATTGGCTGCGGCGCGCCGGTGCCCCAAGCGGTTCAGAAGGACTGGAAGGATAAAACCGGCATCCAGCTGGTCAACGGCTGGGGCATGACCGAGACCAACAGCGGCGGGATCATCTCTATCCCGGGCATCAAGGAATCCTCGGATGCCATCGGTATTCCCGTGTTTTCGGAAGTCAAAATCACCGATGACGACAACCGGGTCCTCCCTCGCAATACCGAGGGGGAGATCTGTTACCGGGGGCTTCAGTTGGCCAAGGGGTATTTGAACAAACCCGAGGAAACCCAAGCCGCCTTCCTTCCGGACGGCTGGTTCCGCACCGGCGACCGGGGCTACGTGGACGAGGCGGACTTCGTCTATTTCGTGGACCGGATCAAGGATTTGATCGTGGCCTCCGGCTATAACCTGGCGCCGGTGGAGGTCGAAAGCGTCATCTACCAACATCCCGCAGTGGCCGAAGCCGCCGTCATCGGCGACCCCCATCCCTACCGCGGCGAAACGGTCAAGGCGGTAATCGCACCCAAGCCCGAGCATAAGGAGACGATAAACGAACAAGAGATTATCGACTTCTGCAAGTCGCATCTGGCCACATTCAAAGTTCCGCGGGTAGTTGAATTCCGGGACAGCCTGCCCAAAAGCGCGGTGGGAAAAATTCTGCGCCGTATGCTGAGGGATGGGTTAAAAAGCGATTAGATCATCTTTTCATGGGCAAAATTGACAATCTCGTAAAAAGTCGTTTTTAGGATGGCAAAGTAAAAAGTTCAAGATCAAGGCGCGCAAAATCCCGAGGAATGCAGCGTACTTAGCTGTACGTGAAATTCCGAGGGATGCAGCGCAACACAGATATTGGACTTTTTACGAAGCCATCAAAATTCAGATTTGACAGGCGGCATGCTTTTTTTATATGAATTTGCTCTTTATATATTTTTAAACCCAATCGCCATGTTAGCCGTCTTATGCAGATAGCCCTCGAACCCAAACGAACCAAACATATCGAAGCCGGCATCCACCTCCAGCAGACCGCTTTCTGGGGGCGGCTGAAAAAGCAGCAGGGCCGTCAGGCAAGGGCCTTTGATATTTTAGAGGAAAATTTCAAGAATAAAGGGGCGCCTGGCATCCGTTTTACGCATGAGCTGGCCAAACGGGAGAGCGCCAGGGCCAGCCGGGACATGCTGGTGGTTATCCGCTCCCTGGGGCCGGATGCGGATATGGCATATGTCCCGTTTGGACCGGAGTGGCTGCCGGATGAAGAGCGACGGGGACAATGGCTGGAGCTTCTTTCCGAACAGATCCGGCCGCATTTGCCGAAAAGCTGCGTTTTTATTCGCTACGACCTGCCCTGGGAATCGCCATGGGCAATGGATAAAACCCGGTATACCGAAAATGCCGTATGGCTTGGAAAGCCGCGGACCGGTGTCCGGGAGATGCGCATGAACTTTGATACCAAGCACTGGAATCTTCGAAAAGCGCCCACTGACCTTTTGCCCACAGATACGGTAATCCTTGATTTAAGTACCGACCGGGATCGGCTCTTAAAAAGAATGAAGCCCAAGACCCGCTATAATATCCGGCTTTCCGCCCGGAAAGGGGTGCGTGTCCGCGAAACCGGCATTAAGGATCTCCCCGCCTGGTATGATATTTACTGCGAAACGGCGGGCCGGCATGGCATGATGCTCAATGATTTAGACTACTTCAAAGCTGCGCTGGAAGTAAAGGCTTCGGACTCGGGCTCCCCGGCGAGCATCCATTTACTGCTGGCCGAAGTCGATGAAAAACCGGTCGCCGGTATCATGCTGGCGATTGCCGGCAATCGGGCGACCTACCTTTACGGCGCCTCATCACAGAAAAAAAGCCATTACATGCCCTCCTACGCCGTCCAATGGGCGGCCATATGCAAATCAAAAGCGGCGGGATGCAGGGATTACGATCTTTTCGGCATTTCCCCCCATCCGGATCCGTATCACCCCATGTACGGCCTTTATCGCTTCAAAACCGGATTCGGCGGCGATATGATCCACCGCCAGGGATGCTGGGATTACCCCTATGACAAATCCCGGTATGACCTCTACAGGGCCTCTGAAATGGCGGGGCCGTCCTTTGTCACCTGATCGGCATCCTGGCGCCGCAGTCATTTTGAAAAGCGAAGGCGGCGGGGCATTTTGTTTGTAAAAGATTTCTCGCTGCCGCTCGAAATGACAATGCGGATGTTTTTTAGACCTAAATTGAGCGATTTTCAAGTTTGACAGTCTCGTAAAAAGTCGATTTTGGGATGGCAAAGTAAAAAGTTCAAGATCAAGGCGTCGCAAATCCCGAGGAATGCAGCGTACTTAGCTGTACGTGAAATTCCGAGGGATGGAAGCGCAACACAGATATTGGACTTTTTACGAAGCCATCGGGGATTAGAACCCCTTTAGCGCATCATCTTTGGTCGGATAAATATCAATGATGCGATTCATTCGGACCAGCTCAAAAAGCCGCTGAACATTTTTTTGAACCCCGCAGAGCTTCAACTCCCCTCCCCGGTCGCCCAACTGTCGGAGGCAGGATAGAAGCGCCCCGCATCCGGAGCTGTCAACGAATTCCACCCGGGAAAGATCGAGCACCACTTTCTCATAATCGTTCAGGGTTTCAGCCATGCTTTTTTTTAGCTTTTCGCTGTTGCTTGCATCCAGGGCTTTTTCTTTGAGGTCCACAACGGCAATATCGACATACGTATTGACTTTAAGCTTGACTCCCATTGGCTCACTCCAATCGATGATTACTCCTGTTCATGGCCTGTCTTGAATTCCAATAAAAACCGTCAACACCAGCGTATCCGCATACAGGCGCAGTTTTGCCCATCCCCGCCTCTTGAATAGGTGATCTCCTCTACTGATTTTTCGATTATATAAACGCCCATTCCCCCCTCTTTTGGCCTGTCGAGCGCTGGGGCGGGGACCGCATCGGGATCAAACGGTTTGCCCCGGTCATAGAAAGAAAATGTCATCTCCCGGGGGTAGGCAACCGCTTCCAGCCGGATGGGATGGCCCGATTGGTTTTCATAGGCGTGGCGGATGATATTGGATGTCAACTCTACGGCCGCCAGTTCTATTCCAGCGATACGTGGTTCGTCCGAGGCCCGGCGCATGTATTTTTTGCCGAATATCCGGACACAACGCCGGACCCGCTGCAGTTCGTCCAGGCGGCTGTCAAAAACGAACGTCTGCCGGCCCAGGAGCTCCAACGGCACGGAATCAGCGTCGATTTTAATGGCAATACAGGTAAAATCGTCCGCAAACTCAGCCGTCCCTGAAAAATTGACAACCTCGGCTTTTACCGCCTGGATCAGATCATCGGGCGGGTCGGTGCCATGGGCCGTCATAAAATTAATCAATCGTTCTTCGCCGAACAGCTCCCCCGAGCGGCTCCTGGTTTCGGTAAGGCCGTCTGAATAGAACAGGAAGACATCGCCCGCTTCAAAAGTCGTATTGAATTGGCGGAACGGCTCTTTTTCGGGAAAGCCCAGCGGCATGTTGCCCCCCCTTAACAGGCTGACCCGGCGGCTCCGATGATGAAAGTGCAGCGGCTGGACATGGCCGCAATCGACATATGTCAACCGGCTGCTTTTCGGATAGAACCGCGCATAGAAAAGGGTGACGAACGATTCCAGATCCTGCAGCTCGTCGATCATGTGGCTGTAGACGGTATCCACGATTTCTTCGGGCTCTATAAAGACGCGGCCCTCAGTGGAAAGCCGGGTTTCATTGACCACACGGAGAAGATGGCTCTTTAGTGCGGCCCCCATAAATGCGGCACGGATGCCTTTGCCCATAACATCGGCGACCACAAAATCCATGGATTGGGAATCCATCTGGATGAAGTCGTAAAAATCCCCGTCGATTTCCTGGGAGGGGATCGTCATATGGGCGATCTGAACCCCCGGGAAATCAGTCGGCGGCTTGCCCAGCAGAAGGGACCGCTGGATGCGGGAGGCGACATAGATCTCGTTTTCCCTGGCCTGTCTGAGGCTCTCTTCAGCCTCCCGCAGACGAATCGTCTGCTCGAACGAATGCACGGCGTGTGAGACGAGTGCGGTTATCTGCGAGGCTTGAAACGGTTTGACGATATAGTCAAAAGCCCCGTGTTTCATCGCATAGACGGCATCGGCGACCTCGTCACTGGCGGTCAGCATAATTGGGGAAAGATCCGGATATTGCCGGTTGATGTAGTCCAGGCATTCAAGTCCGTTCATTTCCGGCATCTGGATATCGAGTATCACGGCACAAACGGCGCCCGAAAGATGCCCGATCACTTGCCTTCCGCTGGAGACGGGTATCGGCGTAAACCCCGCCTTCTCAAGTGTTCGCTCCAAAATTTTCAGCGTGGTCAGATCATCATCCGCAATGATCACTTGCCGGGGCTCTTCCGGCGCGTATGCCTGCTCAATGGTATGCTCCTGTTCCATACGCTATTTCCGACGCCTATCATCATTGAATAGTTCGGCCCTTCTGACGGCTTCCCGCCCGAAACGCTCGGTAATGGCATCAACCGCATGATCAAGGGCCTCCCATTTCAAAGCGTCCGTATCCGGCTCGCCAAACAGGGACATCTGAACGGGGCCTTCCTTTTCAGATAAATCCGAAGCCCCCAAACCGATCAGGCGAACCGGCCGGGTGGGTCTATAGTTATCCAAAAGCCCGCAGGCGGTTTTAAAAAGCGTCTCGGAAGACCGCGTATGGCGGCAAAGGCCGACCTGACGGGTCACCTGGGAGAAATCGGCGTGTTTGACCTTCAGCGTTACCGTCTTCGCCCGCAGATCGTGCCGGCGTAGCTGACGGCTGACATCCTCGGCATGCTTCAGCAGGTATCGCCTCAAACGATCCCGGTCCCTGGTATCCACCGGAAGGGTTTGCTCGCTGCTCAGGCTTTTTACCGGACGAACCCCCTTGACTTCCGAAGGATCAATGCCCGAAGCCAGCTCTGCCAAACGCTGGCCGTACTTGCCGAACCGCCGCACCAACTGTTCCGTCGAATATTTTTTGACGTCCCCTAACGTCCTTATCCCCAGCCGTTCCAACTGTTTACGGTTTTGACGCCCCACGCCCGGCACTTTGGCGACCGGAAGCGGCCCTATAAAATCGTCAACCGCCTCAGGCGGGATAAGGGTCAGGCCGTCGGGCTTATCCATGTCAGAGGCGATTTTGGACAGAAACTTGAGCGGGGTGATGCCCACCGAACAGGTCAACCCCAGCTCCCGGCGGATTGCCTCCTTGATCGCCCTGCCGATTTTTTCAGGACCGCCATGGAGCCTATCGCACCCGTTGATATCCACGAAGGCCTCATCAATGGATACCTGTTCAATAACCGGCGAAAAGCGGGAAAGGATGAGCATAACCGCCCTGGAGAGTTCCTTGTAACGCCGGCGCCGCGGCTCCAAAAAAACGCCTTGCGGACATTTCCCCCTGGCCTCATACATGGGCATGGCCGAATGCACCCCGTATTGCCGGGCTTCGTAGCTTGCCGCGGATACGACCCCCCGACTGCTCATACCGCCTACGATAACACACGCACCGGAGAGCCCCGGGTCGTCCAACACCTCGACAGAGGCAAAAAAGGCGTCCATGTCAACATGTATGATCATAGGCCTCCAGATTTTAGGTAGGGGATATTGGATTTTTGCATATAGATGCTTGGCCCCTCCTCAATCTACGAAAACAGACACATGGGCGAATTGATTCACATCGACCAGCCCCCTGTCGGTGATTTTCAACTCCGGGATAACGGGAAGCGCCAGGAATGAAAGGGTCATGAACGGGTCCGGCAGACGACAGCCCAAAGCCTTAGCCGCATCGATCAGCCGATCCATCTTTTGGCGGACCGTATCAAGCGGCTCTGTGGACATAAGCCCGGCGATGGGAAGCGCCATATCCGCCTTGATCAGACGGTCGCAAACCACACATAGCCCGCCCTCCATAGCGGCCACATGTTTGACCGCCGTCTGCATATCCCCGTCATTTGTCCCCACGACGACGATATTATGCGAATCATGGGCAACGCTGGATGCCAGGGCGCCGCGTTGGAGGCCAACCCCCTTGACAAAAGACTTGCCCATATTCCCCGTTTTTTGATGACGCTCCACAACGGCAATTTTAAGAATATCATTCGACGGATCCGCCTCGGCTAATCCATCGGCCTGTTTGATATCTATGATTTGCTGCCGGGTAACAATCTGATCCGGCACAAGCTCTATAACCCTGGCCCTCCGGCCGCTTGCCGGTATCCGGAAATCAAGGTGTTCAAAATCCACATGCATGGCAGATGGACAGGCATCTGCCGCCGGGGCCCCGATATCGGGATGCATCCGGCCGTTTTCCGCCACCAGAACGCCGCCGGCATAGACCTGTTCAGGCACCAGATGGGTTAAATCCGATGCCACCACCATATCTGCCCGCATTCCCGGGGCGATGGCGCCGATACGGGGCAGTCTGAAATATCTGGCCGGATTAAGTGTGGCCATCTGAATGGCGGTCACTGGGTCCACGCCGGCATGAATGGCCCGCCGGAGGATTCCATCGATATGGCCCTCATGACAGATTTCCTGCGGATGCCGATCATCGGTACACCACATCAGCCGGTGCGCATTTTGCGGCGTCACCACAGGCAGCAAATCATCGAGATTCTTGGCGCCGGTACCTTCACGTATCATAATGTGCATACCGGCGGCAAGCTTCTCTCTTGCCTCTTGTGCTGAAACGCATTCGTGGTCACTGGCAATTCCGGCCGTCAGATAGGCATTCAGGGCCTTGCCGGAGAGCCCGGGGGCATGGCCGTCAACCGGTTTACCCGCCCTGCCTGCCAGCGCGATTTTCTCCATTACCTGCGGATCACAGTGAATAACTCCCGGAAAATTCATCATTTCAGCCAGGGCCGGCACACGGGGCTCCGAAAAAAAAGGGGCAAGCGCCTCGGCATCCAGACGAGCTCCGGAAGTCTCCATGTCTGTTGCGGGCACGCAGGAGGGAAGCGCAAAAAATAGATTCATGGGCTGTCGTCGTCCCTGGCCTAACATATATTCGATGCCCTCAACGCCTAATACATTGGCGATTTCATGCGGGTCACAGACAAGGGAAGTGGTTCCGCACGGCAAAACCGCCCGGACAAATTCAGAAACATCTGTCATTGAGCTTTCAATGTGGACATGGGCGTCGATAAAGCCCGGAACGACAAAGCGGTTGCCCATATCCACCCGCTCTTTGGCCTCATAGGGCCCAAAACCCACAATGTATCCGCCGGATAAGGCGATATGACGGGATTCGATGGCACCGGAGAACACATTGATGAGCCGGGCATTTTCAAACAGCCGGTCAACCGGCCTGTCGCCTCTGGCGGCAGAAATTAAACCGGGTAAATCCATTTGGTGGCTCCTGACAAATCAAAATGATTCGGGTCGATCCGTCTGCCAAATCTTACGGCCAAGGGCCGCCGCCGCATCCATGATCGCCCCCGCATCAAGGCCGGCCGCCTCATGATCCCGAACAAGGGGCACGCCCTGTACGAAAACATCCCTGACATCCGAACCGCGGGCTGCATATACCAGGTGGGATTCCGGATGGTATATCGGCGTCAGGTGGGGTTGGCGGACGTCGATAATAATCAAATCCGCTGATTTACCTTCTTCGATCGAACCGATGCGTCTCTCCATGCCGATGGCCCGCGCCCCCTCTATGGTAGCCATTCGTAAAACGCGCCTCGCATCCATAACCGTCGGATCCTGGGATACGACCTTATGCAGTTTGGCCGCCGTATCCATTTCCGTAAACAAATCCAGATTATTATTACTGGCGCAGCCATCCGTACCTAAACCCACGGGGATTCCGGCATTAATGAAGGCCGGAACCGGTGCCACCCCGGAGGCGAGTTTCATATTGCTTTCCGGGTTATGAGAGATCCCGACGCCGCGGGAAAAAAGTATGTCGATATCGCCTTCATCCACCCAAACGGCGTGGGAAACCAATGTCCGCTCATCCAAAATCCCCAGGCTGTCCAGATACTTCACCGGCGAGATGCCGTGTTCATTTTGAATCCGGTCCGCCTCGCCTCTGGTTTCGGCGACATGGATCTGAAAACAAACGCCGGCCCGTGCGGCCGCTTCTTTGGCCCGAACCAGGGTGTTACTCGAACAGGTATAGGGCGAATGGCAAAAAATCGAGGGAACGATCCGGTCGCACGCGTTCTGCCATTTTGAGACGTAAGCCGCGGCGACTTCTAGATTCCGGGCCGGTTCGCAAATCCCCGGCGCCGGAAAATCGATCACCCCCTGCGCCAGTACCGCCCGTATACCGGCCTCAAGAACGGCCTCGGCAACCGAGTCCTCCAAAAAATATCCGTCGCAGCATGTCGTCGTACCGGAGAGAAGCATCTCCAGGCAGGAAAGTCTGGCCCCGGCCTTTACCGATTCGGCGTCCATATGGTGATTTTCCGCCGGGAAGATATGCTCGTTCAGCCATTGCGCAAGCGGCAGATCATCGGCCAATCCCCGAAAAATCGACATGGGCAGATGGACGTGGGTGTTGATCAGGCCTGGCAGGACCAGGCCGCCGGCCGCATCAATCCATTCATCGGCAAAATATGCATTCGTATCCGGCCCCCCTTTTTTGACCTGCGCAATCTCGCCGTTCCGGACACAGACCATCCCGTTTTCGATAATTTCGAACGCCGGATTTACCGTAATCACCCACCCATTATGGATAATAGCGTCATATTTCATATTTCACGGCCTGATCCAGAACCTGTTTCCACTCGCTCCCGAAGAATTTACCTGTTATCCGGCTGCCAAGGCTCAAACATAATAATTAGGCGGGGCAGCAGGGTCAATGACGCCAGCAGGGCGATCAGCATGGCCAGGCCGGTCATCAGACCGAAAATGATCGTCGGGAAAAAGTTGGACAGGGACAGAATGGAGAACCCCAGGATAATCGCAACCGATGTATAATACATGGCGTATCCGATGGTCCCATGGCTGCGGTGCATGGCTTTGGTATAGTCCCAGTCCAGGGGGATCTCCTTGCGGAAACGATGGATATAGTGGATCGTATCGTCCACCGCGATACCGACGCTGATGGCGGCAATGGTAATGGTCATAATATCCAGCGGGATACCGGCCAGCCCCATTACCCCGAGAACGACCGAAACGGCCAATAGATTCGGAAAAACCGCAATCAGGGCGACCTTAAACGATCTGAAAAGAATCAGAAACATGAACATCAAGACCAGCAGCACAAAGCCCAGGGTCAAAATCTGCGAGTCAAAAAGGGTCTGCAAAACATTGTTATACAGCACCAGCAATCCGGTCAGACGGACCTCAGAGGGATCGTAGTTAAAATCATGGGTCAGCTCGTGCCGAATTCGGTTGATCAGTTCGTTGCGCCTGAGCGAGGGGTCGGTATCCTGCACCCGGCTCATCAAGCGAACCTGATCATGTGCGATCGAAACAAACGGTTTAACCAGCTCCTTCTGAAACTCTTCGGGAATCTCGTTATAGATCAAGGACAGCTCGAAACTGCTCAGAGACTTGCCGTCGTTTAGCGCCTTGGCGACTTTCATCATGGTGCCCAGAGAAAGGACCTTTCCCATCTCCGGCAGGCTCTCCAGGTAATTATGGATTTCAAGCACCCTCTGCATTTTGTATGGGGTAAACCAATACTGATCCCCGGTTTCCGGCTCGTCAAATTCTGAGAACATATCGAACTCTCCGGCAGACGCCGAGGAATTTTCGCGCTTAGCCGGAGCTTCGGATTTTTCGGAGCCGTCCAGGTTAACGATAATGTCAAGCGGCGTCGTGCCGCCCAGTTTCTGGTCGATCAGCTTCAGCCCTTTGTATATCCTTGTCGAGTCCTTGAAATAGTTGACGAAAGAATTCTCTACCTGCAGCCGGGAGATGCCGAAGCCGCTGATCAGAAGCACGACGACGCTCGCGGTCAGGATAAACCGCCCCCGCTTTTCGGTGAACCGGCCCAGCACGGTGGTTAGAAAGATACTGCCGCCGCATACAGGGGGCGGCTCGGTTTTTCTAAGCAGAACCAGAAAGGCCGGAAAAAATATGTTGGTTATTACCAGGGAAACGGCAATCCCCCCCACCATCATCCATCCGAAAGTAATGACCGGCTTGATATCCGCGAGCAGAAGCGAACCAAAACCGGCGCCTGAGGTTAGGGCGGCATAAAAAATAGGGGTTATCTTGAAGCGCATCGTATCAAGGACCAGCTGGCGATGCGCTCTTTCCGGATGCAGGCATAAGAGCTCCCGGTAGAGGACGATCAGATGGATCGCAATGGCCATGGTAAGAATCAACTGAAGCGATATAAAATTTGATGAAATGACCGTCACCTGCCACCCAAAAAGACCCAAAAGGCCAGCCATGGCAATGGTTGAGAACGCACAGCAAAGCAAGGGCAGGATCACCCATCGGGGACGCCTGAATATGACGCCGAGCACGATGATCAGGAAACAAAGCACCCCTACTCCGAAAACCTTCAGGTCATTCTTGATAAACCGGATGAGGTCGTGGGCAATCACACTGACGCCACCCAGAAAAAGATCGGCCCCATCCTGGTACCTGCCCATAATTTCCCGAATCCGGTTGATATCCGCATGCCGCTGCTCGTTAAACACCTCTCGAAGCCGTCTGACTTCTTTTGAAATTTGATCATACTCAGCCCGTTCTGAAGCAGAGAGGCCGTGCTTGGCGGCCTTTTCCTCCAGCTCACTGCGCCGGTTCAAAATACTTCTGTAGTGCTCGTTCGCCTTGAAGTTGAGCTGGAGTGCGGTTGTCTCCAAATCCGGGCTGACCAACAGGTTGCGATAGATCGGACTCGTCCTCAGCTCCTTACGGGCCATCTCCCGGTTGACGCTGGGGGAACGGAGCGTCGGCAAATCCCCGTCACTCATTTCACTGATTTCCAACGGCGGACTTTCCAGCAGGGGCACGTCAAGAAGGGTATTCACGGACTCCACCCGCTCCAACTCAGTCAGCGCTTTTTTCAGGCGGGCGATATTATCCAGCACCGCTTCGGAGAGGAGGTCCTGTTTCGGCGTATAGGCAACGAACAAAAAATCCTGTACCCCATAGCGATTATAGATCTTCCAGGCATACTGGACATCCTCGCTGGTCCTGTCGACAAGATTATCGGCCGAGGCGTCGATCTGGAAATCTTTGGCAAAATAGCCGAGCATCGCAATAATAACCAAAAGGCAGGCGATTATCTTTCGGGGATGGGTTAATATGATCTTATCGTAAAACCTGATTATAAGGTCGTCGTCTTTCAACATAAAAGATTATCCAAACAATAAGGGCAAATGGGAATTTAGCGTGGATTATTCGCTCGCGGATCGCTTCAGCTCGTCGCACAGGTCTTTGACCGTACCGTTGCGTAAAATTTCATTAAACTGGGAACGGTAGCTTTTGATCAGGCTCACCCCGTTGATTTCAACATCATAGATGCGCCATTTTTCCCCGGCTGAATAGAACTTGTAGAGGACTTCGGCGGTTTTCTCCCCGGTTACCACATCCATGGGTACGTGGATTTTGCCTCCCCGCTTGACGGCCGGGTGATAGATAACCTTTTGATCCGAATAAAAGGTGGTTTTATCCAAATAGGAGGCTTTTAACCGGCCAACAAAAAGATCGATAAACCTCTTCTGCTGCTCGTCAGAAAGACTGGACCAGTGGGCCCTGCCCAGGGTTAGCCTGGCCATCAGTTCAAAATCGATCAACGGCTCCACCATGGACATGATCTTCTCTTTCTTCTCGGCCTCGGCCATATTTTCGGCTTCAAGTACAGTCAAGACCGAATCGATTTTGTTTTTCAGCAACTGCGAGACGTCTTCGACGTCATCATCTGCCATTGCCGGAGCGGCGACTAAACATGCGAACACGGCCAACCCAATCCATACATAGATGAAATAGCGCATTTTACTCCTCGATCTTCTTTTTCCTGTTTTGTTTATAGGCATTACGAAATAAAATATACATATCCATGGCATCTTTGCGAAAACTCTCGTATTCGCCGATATGAAGCGATGTCCGGTTGACCACTCGCACAGCAAAAGCGCCCGGAATATAGTAGCTAACAGGATCCAGAAAAAATTCCGGCACCCGTCCCAGCGCATCCCGAAGATTGGAGGGGCCGAAAAAAGGCAATACCAGGTGGAACCCCCCGTTCAAGCCATAATAGCCCAGCGTCTGTCCGCAGTCCTCTTCGTATGGGGACAGATGCATCCATTTTTTGGCCGGATCGAAGAAGCCGACAATGCCAACGGTCGAGTTAACCCCGAATCTTAGGGTTTCAACACCTGCACCCTTTAGTTTTACCTGGAAAAGGGTGTTCACCAACCGGACCGGAAACCCCAGATTCTTAAAAAACCGGCTGAAACACTGCCTTGCGAACTCCGGCAGGACTGCCCCATAGGCCTGGGCCGCAGGCTTTAACACCCAAAAATAGAGCCGGTCATTGACACGGGTCATCGTCCGGTTGTATCCGACCAACGGATCGAATACCGGCGGTGCGGGTTCGGATTCGAATTCGTCGAAACCTTCGAATTCATCAAATTCACTATCCAGCGTCCCGGATGAAGTTTGCCCCCCAGCGGCTTCGGGATCGTTCATCAGGGCGAAAGACGGACCGGCGCGCGCTGTCGAAACTATCCCGCAGGCGAGAAGAATGAACAATGCCGCCGAACAGATGCCTATTTGCCCTCTATTTCGAATCATAACGCATTAGATTAAACTATAACCTAAATTGAGCGTTTCAATTTTTTGAAGATTTAATTTTTATTTTATTTTTAGGATATTGAATCATTTTTTGATCAAAAAATTTGAAATACTCTCTTTAAGTATAAGTTATTTGCGGAACAAAATCAATCACAACCGTTTCGAATCGCTTCTGCAATCCGGTTAACATCCGCCATAACGTGCTCAAGGTCCATCGACAACACGCGCCTGTCACGCATCACCGGTCGCCCGTTGATAATAACGGAGGTTACGTCGTGGCCACCGGCGGCATACGCCAGATGCGAATAAATATTATACATAGGGGTCATATGCGGTTTTTGGGTGTCGACCACGATCAAATCCGCTTTTTTGCCGATTTCCAGAGATCCTGTGATCTGATCCAGACCAAGCGCCCGGGCGGAGTCAACGGTGGCCATCCGGACCACGGTTCGGGCATCCATGACCGTAGGATCCAAGCAGTTAACCTTATGGATCTTGGCGGCGATATCCATTTCCGCAAACATGTCCAAGTTATTGTTGCTCGTGCAGCCGTCCGTTCCAAGCCCCACACAGATACCGGCGTCCAATAAACGGGGGACGGGGGCAATACCGGAGGCGAGTTTCATATTGCTTTCCGGGTTATGGGAAACCTTGACATCGTTTTTCCTGAGCAGTGCGATATCCTCATCCGACAAAACCACGCAATGACAGGCCACCAGCCGAGGGGATAGGACCCCGATATCCGCCAGATGGCCTATCGGGCTTCTCCCATAGGCGGCCCGGATTTTTTCTGTTTCGCTGACGGTCTCTGCGACATGAATAATCAGCGGAATGTTGTTCTCCGCCGATATGGCTTCCGCCTTTTCAAGCAGATCCGGCGCGCATAGGTACGGTGAGTGGGGCTCTACGGCCACGGTGATCAACGGCTCCCCGCGCCATTTGGCAATCAAGTCTTGGGTATAGGAAAATCCGTTCTCGATTTCTCCGTAGTTGGGGGAGGGAAAATCATAGAGCACCTCCCCCACCACCGCCCGCATCCCCGCCTTTCTGGCGGCACAGGCGACGGCGTCCTCAAAAAGATACATATCCGCAAAACAGGTGGTGCCGGACATAATCATTTCGGCACACGCAAGCATCGCCCCGCAATGGACTTTATCTATGTCCAGTTTGGCCTCTGCCGGAAAAATATAGTCATGCAGCCAGGTCATCAGATCCATATCGTCGGCAAGCCCCCGGAAACAGGTCATGGCGGCATGCGTATGCGTATTTATCAATCCCGGCATGATAATGCCGCCGCAGGCATCGATCCGGGCCCCTACCCCATGCTCTGAGAAATTGGATGCCGGAGCGATATCTGCAATGCTGTCCCCGGAAACCGCCACCGCCCCGTTTTCGATCACGGTTTCATCGGGATCCATGGTCAGGACCGTACCGTTTGTTACAAGAAGGTCAATCGGCTTCATCGTTTGCCAGCTCATGTGCGATGGATTCAATGATCTGCGCATGCCCTGGGGCGGCCTGGCCGGCGACATCAATGATCGCCTCCACCCTTGCCGGCACGGGATCATCCGGATCATTGATATTGGTAATGGTTGAAAGCCCCAGAATCCGCATGCCGGCATGCACGCCGGCGATGGCTTCCATTACGGTGGAGAATCCCACCGCATCCCCTCCGATTTCCCGTAGAAAACGGGTTTCCGACGGCGTCTCGAGCGAGGGCCCTTTAAGGCCGATATAGACCCCTTTCTGCAGCGGAATGCCATTAGATTTAGCTATCTTTTCAGAAAGTTGTATCAAAATTGGATCATAAACCGCAGTCATATCAGGAAAACGAATCCCCCACGCGTCGATATTCGGTCCAAGCAGGGGATTATCACCGGTCAGATTGATATGATCCTGGATAAGCATAATATCGCCGGGCGTAAAATTCAAATTAATGCCGCCCGAGGCATTGGAAAGCACCAGCGTATGAACCCCCATGGCCTGCATGACCCTTACGGGAAAAACTACCGTGGCGGCCGCATAGCCCTCGTAAAGATGAAACCGCCCCTGCATGGCGATAGCCCGTTGGCCGCCCAGCGTTCCCGCTACAAGCCTCCCATAGTGACTCTGAACGGTGGATTCGGGGAAATGGGGGATGTCCCGGTATTCGATTTCAGCCTCTATTTCCATACCTTTGATGCTGTCCCCGAGCCCTGTTCCGGTCAGAACACCGATCTTTGCCCCCCCGATATATTTCTGTAAATATTGGGCCGCCTCTTTAACCTGCTTCTGATAAAATTCCATAGACCCACCCCCTAGATAAAAGACAAATTATACTAATCTGAATACATCATTTTCGTCAAGCTGTGTTTGACCCCTCCGGTTTGACCGGCCAGGCCGCTAACTTTATTGACAACACCAAGAGATTATGAAAGAACCTAAATTGAGCGATTTTCAAGTTTGCCGCAGATACAAGGAAAATGATGTCCGGGCGATAGGCGCCTATGCGAGACATCATTTGACGCAGTAGATGCGGTGAAATTGGAAATCCCGGAGGGTTTCAAATTTTTTGATTTAAAAAATGATTCAATATCCTAAAAATAAAATAAAAATTAAACCTTCAAAAAATTGAAACGCTCAATTTAGGAAGAAGTATCTGAAACAGGCTTCAACCGAAATGGGTAAAAGACGCTCATGGCTCAAGAAGAAGGCACCATAACCCGAACGACAGGGGATACGGCATTTATCATCACCCGGCGGGCGACTGCCTGCGAAGGCTGTTCGGAACGTCACGTCTGCCACAGCATGGGCAACATAAAGGAAATCGAAATGGAAGCCACCAACCGGATCGGCGCAGCTGTCGGAGATACGGTCATAGTGGCGTTTAAAACCAGTCAACTTATCATACTCTCGTTTATGCTCTATATCTTTCCGATCATTGCCATGGTAATCGGGGCGGTTTTCGGCGAATCGGCGGCATCGCGCGTCAACGCCGACCCCTCCATCCTTGCGGCCGTCTTCGGATTCCTCTTTTTCGGCATAGCCATGGGGGCCATCAAGCTAAAAGACCGCCAAGCCAAAAAAACCGGACAATACCGACCTGTTATTATCGAAATCAAGAAAAAAGCCCGGCCCCAAGAGAGGGAAAAATTATCCGGCGCAACGGTAGGCGGCCAGGATTAATCCCTTCCGTGGCCGAGCGCATATTCGAACATTTCGCCCTCGTAATTTTCCACCAGCAGCCTGCTCCGGCCGGTTTTTTTTATGTATTGGGGAAGCAGGGGGATCTTTCCGCCCCCGCGCGGGAGATCGATCATATAGGAGGGTACCCCCATTCCGGAAATCCGGCCCCTTAGCGCCCGCATGATTTCAAGGCCCCTTTCCACGCTTGTCCGGAAATGCCCGGTACCCTGCACCGGATCCGTATGATGCAGATAGTATGGCCGAACCCGGTTTTTCAACAAGTCGCGCATGAGCCGTTTCATTACCCTCGGGTCATCATTGACCCCTTTTAAGAGGACTGTCTGGCTGCCAAGGGGGATGCCGGCATCGGCAAGTTTCCTGCATGCGTCCATGGACGCCGGCGTCAATTCAGCGGGATGGTTGAACTGGATATTTAGATACAGCGGATGGTACGAGGCCAAAAGCGCCGCCAGATCATTGGTAACCCGCTGCGGCAGCGTACACGGCGCCCGCGAATGCACGCGGAGCAATTCCACATGGGGAATCCGTTTTAACCGCGATAGGATATCATCGAGCCGTCCATCCGAAATCAGCAACGGATCCCCGCCGGATAGGATGACCTCTTGTACCTCCGGCTGTTCCCGGATGTATTCGATGCCCTTTTCGATGGCCGCCCGGCTTACCGCCCGGCCCTGCCCCACGCGCCGCTTACGCATACAATGACGGCAATACATGGCGCAATGGCTCGAGACCATAAACACCACCCGGTCCGGATAACGGTGAATCAAATGTTTTACCGGCGACTGGGGCGCCTCGGATAATGGATCGGCTTCCAGCGCCGGATCAACCGCCAGCTCGGCCGCATCAGGGACGGCCTGACGCCATAGCGGGTCGTCTGCGGATTGGATGATGGAGAGGTAATAAGGATTGATCCGCATGGGATATTGTCGAACCACCTGATCCACCGTTTTTACATCAATGGCGAGGTATTTCGAGAGCCCCTCGGCGGATGTGATGCTTTCAGCTAAAATTTGCTGCCAACCGGCAGATTCAGAAAAAAAAACGGCTCCGGCGCCCAATTTACCCCCTGCTGCCCATCCACCTGGGGAACCGGTTGTCGGCAACGCCGAGATGATCAAGAATTCTCGCCACCACCGTATCCACCGCCTCGTCCACGGTTTGGGGCCGGCTATAGAATGACGGGCAGGCCGGCATGATCGTCGCCCCGGCCTCGGCCGCACGGCCCATGTTGAACAGATGGATCCGGTTTAGCGGGCTCTCACGGACGACAAGGATAAGCGGACGCTTTTCCTTCAAGGATACATCCGCCGCCCGATGCATCAAATTCCCCGTCAGGCCGGAGGAGACCGCCGACAGGGTATTCATGGAACAGGGGGCGATGACCATCCCGTCATGCTGAAAAGAACCGCTGGAAAAGGGCGCCGACAGATCTTCCGGCGAATACTCATATATCGAGGCGGCCTCCGTCGACGGGCCGCTGTGGCTATGGACAAGACCGGCTACCAAATCCCCCTCATAATCAAGTTCCTCCCTGATAACAAAGCGGCCCGCCGTTGAGACGGTGAGGAAGATTTCAACCGAATGCCGGGCAAGCGCCTTTAAAAGCCGAATGCCGTATATGCTGCCTGAGGCACCACAAATCCCGATAATGATTCGTTTCGTCATATCAGCCGGCCTGAAATTATTTTATCCATGGCTATCCCTACAAACAGTACCACGGAAATAACGCTGTTGACATGGAAAAAGGCCACATGGATGGCCCGCATGTCATCCGGTTTCACCAACAAATGCTCAATGGCATAGAGAACGGCAATGGCAAACACGGCCGTCAAATAAATCCATCCCATATCAAAAAAAAGGTATAAAAAGGCCAAAAATCCAAGCGAAGCCAAGTGAAGCCCGGCAGAAAACCATAAGGCGGGCCTGACCCCCGATATTGCCGGAACTGAAAAAAGACATCGCGCCCTGTCAAATTTGATATCCATACATGCATATATCATATCGAATCCGGCGATATAGGTCATAAGCGCCAGGCACAAGGCAAAAATGCCCCATGAAAAGGTATTGGTAACCGCTATCCATGCTCCCATCGGGGCCATGGAAATGACGCCCCCCAAATACAGGTGGCACCACCGGGTAAAACGCTTGGTATAGGAATAGCCGAACAATACCGCCAATGCCGGAACGGCCAGGGCTCCACACAATCCGCCCAGCATGAATGCGGCAAAAATAAAAAGCACGGAGGAAGCGAGCACAAAACCCACCGCCGAGCGGAGAGAAATTTGACCGGCCGGCAACTCCCAGCGCTTTGTACGCGGATTTTCCTTGTCAAACGGCGCATCCACAATCCTATTAAACCCCATTGCCGCGGATCGAGCAGTAACCATGGCCATAATAATCCAAAAAACCGCCGCCATTTCAATGCGATGGCTGCCGGCGGCCAGCACCACAGCGGACAGGGCAAAGGGAAGGGCGAAAACCGAATGGCTGAATTTTATCATCCGGCCGTAGACGCCGATGCCGCGAAAAAGCGCCGAGCCGGTGGACATTATATTTTTACCCGGCATTTCTATCCTTTTAGCCCCACGCCATGGATGATCGCGCCGCAATCCGGGCACTGATTCCGCCGGATGCGGTTTTCCGAGACGGAAAACCCCCGTCGGTTGATCAGGCGGCAGCCGCAGTGGTAGCAATAGGTGCATTCACTCGTTTCGCCGGGGACATTGCCGGTATATACGTACTTGAGCCCCGCCCCGAGTCCGATTTCCCTCGCCTTTAGAAGCGTTTCAACCGGCGTCGGGGGCCGGTCCGTCAACCGGTAGCAGGGATGAAAACGGCTGACATGCCACGGGGTCTCGCTGCCCAGATCGTTTACGATGAACCCGGCCAGATCCCCCAGTTCCGACGGATCATCGTTTAAGCCGGGGATTAGCAGCGTGGTCACTTCGACAAATATGTCAAGGGTCTTCATCTGGCGCAGGGTCTCCATCACGGGCGCCAGACGCGCACTGCACTGCTCTTTATAAAAATCCTCGGTAAACGCCTTGAGGTCCACATTGGCCCCGTCGAGATAGGGGCAGATCATTTCCAATGCTTCTTCCGACATATAGCCGTTCGTGACGAAGACATTCTTAAGCCCCTTTTGATGCGCCAGTTTGGCCGTCTCCAGGGCGAGTTCGAAAAACACCGTCGGTTCGGTATACGTATAGGCGATTATTTTGCAACCCGATTGCTCGGCTTCGGAAACCAGGCCTTCCGGTGTTGCCCGGTTTCCCATAATCCGACCGCCGTTATCGGTAGGCATTTGGGCAATATCCGCATTCTGGCAAAACCGGCACCTGAAATTGCAGCCCACGGTTCCCAGGGAATAGGCCAACGTACCGGGGAAAAAATGAAACAACGGTTTTTTTTCGATCGGGTCGACATGCCGCGCAATGATCCGGTCATATACCAGCGTGTGCAATACGCCCCCCCGGTTTTCCCGAACATTGCAAATCCCCCGGCCGCCATCCTTGATAACACAATTATGACGGCAAAGACGGCATTTCACCTTTTGATCGTCTTTTTTCTCGTATAGCTGGGCTTCCATATCGCTTCCTCCGGCCAGGCAAATACGCCTGCCATTTCAAAATCGGCTTCTAAGTAACTTGAAAATATATATTAATATTCCAGAAGCTTAGCTCTCTGTCATTCCGGGGAGCGAAAGCGACGAGGAATCTTGTTTGTTAAAGATTTCTCGCTGCCGCTCGAAATGACAAAATTGGATGAATCGTCTCAGTGCCTCGTGCCTCAGTGCCTCAGTGCCTTAATGCATACAGTAAAAGTTACTCCTAAGCCCTGTCCCGGGCAGCCGGCCCCCGGGGGGTTACTTTTGAAAAATATTAAACCTAAATTGAGCGATTTTCAAGTTTACCGCAGATACAAGGAAAATGATGTCGAGCGATAGTTGCCTATGCGAGACATCATTTGACGCAGTAGATGCGGTGAAATTGGAAATCCCGGAGGGTTTCAAATTTTCTGATTAAAAAATGATTCAATATCCTAAAAACAAAATAAAAATTGACGATCTCGTAAAAAGTCTATTTTAGATGGCAAAGAAAAAAGTTCAAGATCAAGGCGACGCAAATTTCGAGGAATGCAGCGTACATAGGAG
>Ga0209943_1000674_pt1 | contig 22855 bp, 19 predicted proteins | sample SalPonR1_B_D2_MG_FD_185698 | JGI IMG/M metagenome (GOLD analysis project Ga0209943, IMG submission 185698) | Salt pond soil microbial communities from South San Francisco under conditions of wetland restoration - Salt Pond MetaG R1_B_D2_MG... ... | reverse complement strand
CCGCACGTCCCGGCGTTCCACGCGAACTACCGCTACTTCGAGGTGGGGCACGGCGAGCAGAGCGGCGTCTGGTGGTTCGGCGGGGGCGCCGACCTCACCCCCTCGCACCCTCGCGAGGAGGACGTGACCTCTTTCCACGCCACGCTGAAGGCGTTGTGCGACCGGCACCAGCAGGCGGACCACGCCGCCTGGAAGGCGACGTGCGACGACTACTTCACCGTCCGTCACCGGGGCGAGATGCGCGGCGTGGGCGGCATCTTCTTCGACGAGCTCACGCCTCCCGGCCCGGACGCGGGCACAGCGGACGAGCACCGCTTCGAGGCGGATCTGCGCTTCGTCGAGGACGGCCTGGCGACGATCCTGCCTGCCTACCTGCCCAGCGCCCAGCGCCACGCGGACGCGCCGTGGACCGAGCGCGAGAAGGCGTGGCAGCTCCTCCGGCGTGGACGCTACGTCGAGTTCAACCTCGTGTACGACCGCGGCACGCTGTTCGGGCTTCAGACCAGCGGCAACATCGAGGCGATCCTCATGAGCATGCCGTCCGAGGCGTCGTGGCGCTTCGACCACCGGCCCGAGCCCGGCTCGGCCGAGGCCCGCGCGCTGCGGTTCTACCAGCCTCGCGACTGGGCGGCGCTCACGCCCGACGAGGCCCGTGCGCGCATCGACGCCGAGGTGCGCGAGGCGGCGGAGGGGTGAGCGCCGAGTCGTCGGGCGCCGCGACGTCGAGCTCCGAGCCCGGCGTGGCGATCATCACTGGGGCGGACCGCCCGGTCGGCATCGGCGCCGCGATCGCCCGTCGCTTGGCGGCTGACGGTCACCCCCTGATGCTGACGCTGCGACCCGACGCGCCTCGCGACGCCGACGGCGCATCGAGCGTCCACGACGTCGCCCGGGCGTGCGGTGGACGCACGGCGACGCTGAAGATCGACCTCGCTGCGCCGGATGCCGCCGAGCGCGTGCTCGCCGCCGGGGCCGAGCTCGGCCCGGTCACCGTCCTGATCGGCTGTGCAGCGGTCTCGGAGCGGGACGGCTGGCGCCACCTGTCGGCCGCCGGGCTCGACCGCGCGATGGCCGTGAACACCCGGGCCCACGCGCTGTTGGCGACGGGTCTCGTCCGCTCCTTGCCTGGGGAGCGACACGGCCGGGTCGTGCTGGCGACCTCCGGGCAGGGGCTCGGGGCGATGCCGGACGAACTCGCGTACGCGGCGTCCAAAGCCGCGCTCGACGCGCTTACGGTCTCTCTGGCGCCCGCTTTCGCCCGGCACCGCACGACGATCAATGCCGTCGATCCTGGCCCCACGGATACGGGCTGGATGAAGCAAGGCGACCGAGAGACGGCCCGCGCGCCCGATGGGCGCGTCGGCCATCCCGATGACGTCGTCGATCTCGTGGCGTTCCTCCTCTCCTCCGGTGCCGAGCGCGTGACCGGACAGATCCTGCGCGTGCGAGGCGGGAGATGACGACGACCCTACGACCCGACGATTCCCCGCCCGGTCCGATCCGCGCGACCCACGAGCCCTCCGTTTCTGCGTCCAGACCACGGACACCTCATGCGCCCGAAAGGTAGGTTGACAGCTATGAGCCGAGGCCCCACCGGAATCGTGATGATGAACCTCGGAGGTCCCAAGGACCTCGACGACGTGAACCCGTTCCTCCTGAAGCTGTTCGAGGACCGCGAGATCATCCAACTCCCCGCCCAGCGCTGGCTGGGTCCGTTCATCGCCAACCGCCGCACGAAGAGCGTCCAGAAGAACTACGAGGACATCGGCGGCGGCAGCCCCATCCTGAAGTGGACCGAGGAGCAGGGCCGCGGAATGTGCGAGCGGCTCGACGCCATGTCGCCCGAGACGGCGCCCCACAAGGCGTACGTCGCCTTCCGCTACATCGACCCGTTCAGCGAGGACGCGCTGAAGCAGATGAAGGCGGACGGCGTGAAGCGCGCCGTGGCGTTCACGCAGTACCCGCAGTTCAGCTGTGCGACGACCGGCTCGTCGCTGAACGAGCTGTGGCGCGCCGCCAAACGCGTCGACCTCTCAGGCGAATTCACCTGGAGCGTGATCGACCGCTGGCCGACCCACCCCACCTTCGTCGAGGCGATGACGAAGACGGTCAAGGAGGGGCTGGCCCAGTTCCCTGCGGAGGACCGCGAGGACGTGCTGATCGTGTTCAGCGCCCACTCGCTCCCGATGGGCGTCGTCAACCGCGGCGACGCCTACCCCGCCGAGATCGGCGCCACCACGCACGAGGTGATGAAGAAGCTGGGCTACGCCTACGAGCACCTCGTCGCGTACCAGAGCGAGGTCGGCCCGGTGCCGTGGCTCGGACCGTCGACGGAGGACGTCATCGAGGAGCTCGGCAAGAAGAAGCGCAAGAACGTGCTGATCGTGCCGATCGCGTTCACCAGCGACCACATCGAGACCCTGCACGAGCTCGACATCGAGTACGGCGAGCTGGCCCACGAGGCCGGCATCACGAACTACGTCCGCGCGCCCGCGCTTAACGGCATGCCGCTGTTCCAGGACGCCCTGGCCGAGATCGTCGCCGAGCACCTCAAGAGCGGCGAGCCGTGCACCAAGCAGTACGGCATGCGCTGCCCCGGCTGCGTCAACCCGCAGTGCCGCAACATCCTGAACCCCGTGGCGCCGTACAAGCGCACGAACGTCAGTCCCAGTCCGAAGAACAAGGAGTACGGGCGGCTGTAGCGGCCACGACCAGCCCCAAGAACCTCTCCCCTCCACGGTGCGGTTCCGTGAGCGTTATGCTCGCCAGCATCCTCCGTCCGCCACGGTGGCGCTCGGCGCTGCTCGCGAACCGGCAGAACGCACGACGTTGCGGGAAGGTGCAGGCGCCGATGCCCAGCGAATCACGTCCTGAGCGGGGTCTCGCCGTCCGCACACCGCTCGCCGCCGGGATTCGACGGTGACGAAGGCGGTCGCGCCCGACGCCGCCGTCGCCACGCCCACCAAGACCTGGGTCTCGAGCGTCTCTGCCGCCCTCGCCGTCGGGCTCCTCAATACCGTTCTGACGGTGTCGCTCGCCGCGCTGGTGTTCTCCGGCGAGCTCGCCCCCTTCCTGCCCGAAGGGATCGGCCTGGCGCTGTTCAGCGCCGTGCTCGCCGGGCTCCTCGTCGGCGTGCTGAGCTCGCTGCGCGGCATGATCGGGTCCGTCCAGGACGCCGCTTCCGCCATCCTGGCCGTCGCCGCCGCCGGAGCCGTCGCCATCGTTCCCGCCGCGACGGCACCGGCCGACGTCTTCCTCACCATCGTCGTGGCCAACGGCCTGACGGCGCTGATCACCGGAGCGTTCCTCCTCGCGACCGGCGTGTTCGGTCTGGGCCGCTTGGTCCGGTTCCTTCCCTACCCCGTCATCGGCGGGTTCCTGGCCGGAACGGGCTGGCTGATCGTCCTCGGCGCCGTCGGCGTGATGGCCGGCACGCCGGTGGCGGTGGCTTCGCTGCCGAGCCTGTTCACGGGCGAGGCGTTGGCGCGTTGGCTTCCTGGCCTGGTCTACGCCGCGGTGTTGCTGATCGTGACGGAGCGCTACCGGAACGCCCTCGTCTGGCCCACGCTGCTGCTGGCGCCGATCCCGCTGTTCTACGGCATGATGGCCGTCGCCGGAGGCTCGGTCGAGGGCTGGCGCGCCGCCGGGCTGCTCCCCGCCGCGTTCCCCAGCGGAAGCTTGCTGACCTTCGCGGATTACGGGAACCTCGCGGGCGTGCACTGGCCGGCGGTGTGGAGCTACGCCCCGACGGTGGTGGCGATGTGCTTCATCGTCGCGATCAGCGTGCTGTTCAACACGACGGGGCTGGAGCTCGTGACCGACGAGGAGGTCGATCTCGACACGGAGCTGCGCACCGCCGGGATCGCCAATCTCGCGATCGGCACGGCGGGCGGGTTCGTGGGCTACCAGATGCTCGGCGACACGGTCATGGCCCGCCGGATCGGGCGAGGCACTCGCCGCGAAGCGCTCGGCTCGCTCGTCGTCGTCTCGCTCGGGCTCCTGTTCGGCGCGCGGTTCATTCCGTTGCTCCCGAGCTTCCTGATCGGCGGCCTGTTGGCCTACATCGGCCTGATGTTCCTGCGCGACTGGCTCGTCGACACCTTCCGCACGGTCACGCCCATCGAGTACGCGATCGTCGTGTTCATCCTGATCGTAATCGCCTCGGTCGGCTTCCTGGAGGGCGTCGGGGTCGGGATCTTGGCGACGGTCGTGCTGTTCGTGGTCGACTACGCGCGCACCGACATCGTGAAGCACGAGCGCACCGGCCTCACGGCGCGGAGCCGGGTGACGCGGAGCCGCGCCGCGCTCGATGCGCTCGAAGAGCACGCCGACGCGATCTACGTGCTCGAGCTGCACGGCTTCGTGTTCTTCGGAACGGCCACCGGACTCGTGGACCGCACGCAAGCGCGCCTCGAAGCGCACGGCGGGACCCGCTTCGTCGTGCTCGACTTCGGCAGCGTCACGGGGCTCGATGCGACGGCGCGGCTGGCGTTCGAGAAGCTGGTTCGCCTCGCACGGCGACACGACGTCGATCTGGTGCTGAGCCAGGCGTCGCACGAGGTCGCGCGGAAGCTCGAGGACGTGCTCACCGCAACCGAGGTCGAGAATCGCGTCCACCTGATGCCGACGCTCGACGCAGCGCTCGAGTGGTGCGAGGATCGCGTGCTCGGCGAGGTGGACACGGCCGACGCGCCGGTGGACTTAGGACGCTTCCTCGCCACCGAGCTCGACGATGCCGACGCCGTCGCCGCGATCCTCGCGGCCTTCGAGCCGGTCACGTTCGCGCCGGGCTCGGTCGTGATGCGCCAGGGCGCCGCCCCCGACGTCCTGTACTTCGTCGCCTCCGGCAAGATCACCGCCCGGCTCGAGCGAGGCGACGGCCCGCCGATCCGGCTCGAGACGATGGAGGGCGGAAGTCTGGTCGGCGAGCTCGGCTTCTACACCGGTGGAGCCCGCACGGCGTCGGTGGTCGCCGACGAGCGGACGCACGCGCACCGCCTGACGCGCGAGGCGCTCGAGCAGCTGACGTCCGAGGCCCCGGAGACCGCCGCCGCGTTTCACGAGCTCGTGGTGCGGTCGCTGGCGAAGCGGACCGGTCACCTGATGCGGGTGGTGCACGCACTCCAGCGGTAGCTGGACGACGGCCCGTCGACCCTCAGTTCGGGACGTGCTCCTCGAGCCACGCCCCCAGCACCTCGAACAGCTCCTGCATCAGCGTCGGCTCCAGCGAGCCGTACTCCGTCACGCTGCCCGTCCCCGCCCGCAGGAACAGGTGGTTCGCCTCGGGAACGGTCGCGATCGTGACGAGCTCCGGGTCGGCCGCGTCCCGAAGCGCGCCCCGGTGCTGCTCCAGGTCGACCTGCACGTCCTGCCCCCCGAACACCGCCAGGGCCGGCACGCGCAGGCGCTCCCACGTCTCGGCGGCGTCGTGCGCCAGGAACCAGCGCATCCAGCCGCGGTACTGCACCATCGTCTCGGCGACCAGCCCTTCGGCCGCGACCTCCAGATCCCCGAACGCCTCCCGCTGCTCGGCGGGAAGCGCTGCGAGCTGGCCCCTGACCATCTCGCCCAGGAACCGCTCCAGCTCGTCCCACGCCTCGTCGGCGGTCAGCTCCAGCGTCGTTCGCGTCTGAGCGACGTGCCGCTCCACCACCTCGGGCGGCAGGCCGGCGCTCTCGAGCGTCCGTCGCTGCTGCGTGACGAGCCCCTCGAACGAATCCGCCACCGGCGGCGCCAACGCCACGACGAACGCCACGCCAGGGTGACGCGCCGCGACGTACGGCGCGATCAGCCCACCCTCGCTATGGCCCAACAGGCCGATCCAAAGCGGATCGATCTCGGGCCGCATCTGCAGGAACCGCACGGCAGCCTCGGCGTCCAGCGCCAGATCGCCACTGGTGGCCGCCGCGTTGTCGCCGTCCGACGCGCCCACGCCGCGATCGTCGTAGCGGAGCACCGCGACGCCTTCCTCCGCGAGGCGCGCTGCGATCTCGGCGAACGGCCGGTACCCGTCGATCCCGGGAATCTCGCCGTCACGGTTCTGCGGGCCGGAGCCGCTGATCGTGACCACGGCGGGATGCGGCCCCTCTCCGGCCGGGAGCGTGAGCGTGCCCGCCAGCTCCAGGTCGCCGCTCAGGAAGGTGACGTCCTGCTGCACGGACTCCTGCGCAGGCTCCTGCGCCCTGACCTGCGACAGCGGGAGCACCGAAGCCGTGACCAGGAAGATGCCCACGAGCCCAGCGGCCCTGGACCACCAGCGTGGCCGCGCCAGCGGCCGTTGGGGCGAGATGTGCATTCGTGCACCTCGTTTCGGATGAGACGCTACGCCTCGAGCGGGAGCGCCTCCAGAGGCAGCCGTCCCGTCCCCTCGTAGGCGCGCCATCATGGCGCGGACGGTCGCGAGATCCGCCGCGTGGGCACCTCACGCAGAACCCGCGGGCAGGCGCCCCGGCAGGCCGGACGACCTCGCGGGCGGACGCCTACCGTCGTCGCATGCCTCCCGCCGACGCCGTCACCCAGCGCCGAACGCGCCCGCCACGCCGCCCCGGACGAGGCGCCGCCGGGCCAGCGCGCTCCTCGACGGCGCGCTCGTCCGCGTTCTCCTCCGCGTTCCCGTCCGCGCTGGCGTCGTCCTGGCCGGCGGCCTTCGTGGCGATCCTGGTCCTGCTCGGCCTGTCGGCGCCCAACCTGACGGAGGGAACCCAGGCGGCGAGGCTCGCGCGGGCGTGGTCGCCGACCTCGACGACCGACGTCGTGCTCCAGAGCGATCCGGAAGGGTGCGGCGCGGCGCTGCTCGCGACCATCCTGCGTCACGGCGGCCGGGGCGTGACGCAGGCGGAGCTCCTCGCCGCCGCGCCGCCCGGACCGAACGGCATCTCGCTCCGGCAGTTCCAAACGCTCGCCGCCGAGCACGGCCTTCTGGGCACGTGGCGCAGGGCCGCTCGGGGAACCGTGCCTCGCGGAAGCTTCGTCGCGCACCTCGACCGCCCGGACGGGCACTTCGTGTGGGTGCTCGCCGCGGCGGGCGACTACCTGCACGTCGTCGATCCCGCCGTCGGCGAAGGCGTGTGGCACGCGGACCGGTTCCTGCGGCGCTTCTCCGGTCGCTACCTGCGGCTCGGGGAGGCGGGATGAGCCGCGTCCGGGTGTCGGCGCCCACGTGGCTGCTGCTGAGCGGCCTCGCGGCGATCGTGTACGCGGTCGCCGGGCGGCCGGGGCCGTTCGGCGGGCTCGTCGTCGTAGGCGCTGCGCTCATGCACATGGGGGCGGGGAGGTCGACGTCCAGGCTCGAGGCGGGGCTGGCGACCGCCGTCGCGGCGGTGGGTCCGGCCTCCGTCGCCGTCGCCCCGATCGCGCCGCTCGCCCCGCTCGCGACGATCCCGCTCACCGTGCTGGTCGCGGCGTCGTTCGCCCTGGCCGGGATCGTGGCGGGGCCGAGCCGGGCTCCGGCACGTCGTTTCGAGGCGGCCGGGGTTCGCCTCGGCCATGCGGCGCGCGTCACTGCCGGGTGGTGCGCCGTCGAGGCGGTCTGGGCGCGGCCCGCCCTCCTCGGCGACGCCGCCCTGCCGGTCTTGGCGATCGGCAGCGCGTTGACCGATGGACCGCTCCTCGTCGTCGCCGGCTGGCTGGGGGTCGGCGGCCTGTCGCTGCTCGCGCTGACGGTCGGCGGCATCGTCGCGGTGGGGCCGTTCGCTCCGGTGCTCGTGGTCGCGGCGGCGACGGTCGGCCTCGCGTACGGCGTGGGACCGGAGGGGACGCGCCGCGCGGCGTCGCCAACCGAGGGGTCCGAGGCGGTCCGGCTTCGCCTGGTCCAGCACGCGCCGACGCCGGTCTCCATCGCCCGCGTCCGCTTCGATCCCGGCGCGGCCGAGGAGCAGCTTCGCTTCTTGGAGGAGCACGCCGGTCACGCCGAGGGCCGGCTCGTCCTTCTGCCCGAGGCGGTGCTTCCGAGGCCCCTCCGGATGGGCGGCGATCCTGCGACCTTGGCGGTGCGTCCCGCAGGTCTCCCCGGCGCCACGGACGTGCTCTTCGGGACGGCGACGGTACGCGCGGAGGGCACGTTCAACAGCGCGCTGCTCTGGAGCGACGCGAAGCTCCGCATCGTCGCGGACAAGCGTCGCCTGGTTCCGCTGACGGAGGCTGCGCTGACGCGAGGCGAGGCGCGGACGGCGACCTCGTGGCGAGGGCTCCGCATCGCCGCTGCGATCTGCTGGGAGGCGGCGTTCCCCTCGGTCGCGCGCCGCGCCGCCCGCGAGGGGGCCACGTTCCTCGCGCTCTTGGCCAACGACGCCTACGCCGGTACGGGCCCCATCGGAAGGCTTCACCTGCGTATGGCGCGCCTGCGGGCGGCCGAGTCGGGGCTGCCGATCGCCTTCGTTCAGGCCACGGGCCCCAGCGCGGCGATCGCGGCCGACGGCCGGATCGTGGCCATGCTCGACGCGGGCCGGCGGGGCTCGATCGACGTCGATCTGCCGATCGCCGGTGTTCGCACCCCGTTCCGCCGTACCGGCGACCTGGTCGGTCCGTTCTCCCTGGCGGCTTCCCTTGCGTCCCTGGCGCTGGGCGGCCGAGCCCGCCGGCCGGCGGGCTCGAAGGGGGGTGAGGCCTAAGGAGCCCGGACGCCCACTCGCCCCCACCGCACCGCCTCTATCCGGAGGGAACGATCATGATCCTTGCACGCACCCCACGCCGCTTCGCGTCACGCCCCGACCGCCTGTCCGCCCCTGCCGTCCTGACCCCGCTCCTCCTCGCCCTCTCCATGCTGGTCTTCGCCGCCCACGCCACGGCGGGAGCCGCCCCCGACCGCCCGCTCGGCTCCAGCGAGCTGACCGCCGTGCACGGGGGAACGTGCGGCTCCTCGTGCTCCAGCGACGACAGCGGCGGCTCGTCGGGAAGCGACGACGGCGACGATGCCGATCCGGTGGGAACGGCGTACTGGGTCGAGGACCGCCGCGTCCGCCGGTCCAGCGACCGCGACGCCGCCGAGCTGGCCGACTACATGGCCAATCGCTCGGACAGCCCGCTGCAGCACACGTTCGTCTACCGCTACCGGCTCACGCGCCACATCGGCTTCTCCGGCGGGTACGCCTCCTACTTCTCGGTCAAGGTCGGCGGCGAGATCGACCAGACCTGGGAGCGGCGAGCATCGAAGGTCCTGGACCCGTGGGAGGTCGGCAAGATCTACACCAGCCAGCAGACCGACCGCTACACGACCTACGGCAAGAAGTACCAGGACTACGACGACGGCAGCCGCAAGGTCATCAACTCCGACTCCGGTCCGTATACCCGGTCCTGGACGCGCACCAGCTACGTCACCTACTCGCTGAACTGAGCCCCGGGCGCGCGGCGGTCACGGCCGCCGCGCCGCTTCGTCCTCGCCCCTGAGCCGTCACCCCCTTGGAGGAACCATGTCGACGCCTCGCATTCCGCCGCTCCTGCTCACGAGCCTCGTGGCGCTCGGGCACGCGCCCAGCGTCGGGCGGCCACGCGCCGCCGCGTCCCGCCGAACCCGCTTCCGATCCCTGGCGAACCGCCTGGCGGCGCTGGCGGCGGTCGTCGCCCTGCCGGTCGTGGCCGCCCAACGAGCGCCCGCGCTCGTGCCCACCGTCGCCTCGGTCCAAGAAGCCGAGCCGGTGCCGTTCCGGCCCGCTCCCGGGTCCGATCTCTCCCGCGTCCGCGGCGTCGGCGTGGTCGACGAGCCGGCGCTCAGCGTCGCCTGGTTCGACGCTCGGGACGGACTGCTCTGGGTCTCGTTCCGGCTCGCTGGCCAGCGGCCGGTCGACGTGGACCGGCTGACCGTGGCGACGTCCGACGGCTCCGTGCACGACGTGGCCGTCGGGTCGGTCGCGATCCGTCCGGCTGCCGACCCGGACGCGCCGCTCGCAGCGATCGCCGCGCTCGTCGAGAGCGCGCCCCCACCGTCGGCTCGCACGGCCGCCTGGCTGTTCCAGAACCGGAGCGACGAGACGGTCCGGGTCGCGACGGTCGCGTACGCCCCCAGCGGGGCCGGTCGCGGCGTCGTGCTCGCCCGAACGTTCGGCGACGCAGGCCCACGAGGCGCGTTCGACGCCTGGGTCCGGACGGTCGAGGACGTCGCGGCCGTGGCATGGGCCGCCGCCGAAGCCGGATCGCCCCAAGCGCTGGAGGCGGCGCTCCGTCGCTCCTTCGCCGGCGATCTGCACGCGGTCGACGTGGTCGGCACCGTGACCGGCATCGAGCTCGCTCCCGGTCAGTCGATAGGGCTCGTGGTGACGTCGGCGGCCTTCACAGGACCCGTCGCGCACGCCACGCTGTTCATCGACCCGGCGATCACGACGGTCTCGGAGGACGGGACGCGCCGCGTGGCGTTCTCGGCCGGTCCGACCGTCCGGGTTCACGTTCCGTGACTCGGCTGCGGCGGCCCGGACGTCGCGCACGCCAGCGCCTAGGACCTGCACGGGCGCTGCGTGCGCGACCGCCGAGCGCTTCTGTGGTCCTCCTGTCGGTCTGCCTCGCCTCCGTCGCCTGGGCTCAGCCGTTCTCGACGCCCACGCCGGCTCCAGACGCGCTTTCGGGCGTCCGGTCTACCCTCGTCGACCTCGACCTTCCCGAGCCGGTCGTGCGCGAGGCGCTGGCCTCCGCGGCGCGCGCCCTGGCACGACCCGCCGTCCGGGCGGAGGCGGCGCGGGTCGCCGAGGCGCTCGACGCCGCACGCGCGCTGGTCGTCCCCGAGTGGTCGCTCGATCCCGGACTCTCCCTCGCATGGGACGGGTCGGTCGGTGCCGAGTTGGGCCTCGGGCTGCGCGTCCCCCTCCTGAGCCCCAGCCGGGACCGCGAGCGCCACGACGCGACGTCCACGGCGCGGCGCTCGCGCCTCGAGCTGGAGCTCCGCGCTCGCGAGGCGGCGCAGGACGCCATCGAAGCGCGCCTGGCGCTGTGGCGCCTGTCGCGGCAGCTTCGGCTGTCCGTGGATGCGAACACGATGCAGGAGACCGCGCCGGCCGTCCTCGCTGGTCGAGCGGCACGCCTGGCTCGGCTCGAGCCCGACCTTCGGTTCGAGCAGCGACGCCTTCGGCTCAGGATCGCCCGTGGCGCAGGCGTCCGCCGCGCACGCGAGGTTCCGAGCGCCGCGTGGTGGGGGCTGCTGGCACGCCCGGTCCCGGAGACGTGTGCGGACGGCTCAACGAACGTGCGGCTCGCGTCCGAGGCGTTGCGCGCCGCCCTCGCGAGCGAGCGCGTCGCGTCCGCAGCGACGCCGTCGGTCACGCTCGGCGCGTCGACGGACGTTCGCCTCCCGGAGATCGGCGCCGCCGCTCCCGACGTCGAGGCGAGCCTCTGGCTCTCCGTCGGCTTTCCGGCCCGAGCGACGACCGCGGGCCGGTTCGAGGCGCGGGCGGACGCCACCGGGCTCCAGCTGAGCGTGCACGCCCGAAGCGACCGTGACGGGTGGCGCGGAGGCGGATCGTCGGTCGCCGTTGCCCGAGCGGACCTGGACGAGGCGCGTTTCGCGGCGCGCGAGCGAGCGGCCCAGGCGCTCCACGAGCTGGCGTCCGCACGGGCGGGGCTCGACCGTCTCGGCGCGGCGACGGGAACGGGCACCGCGGTCGATCGACTCGAGCGCGACTGGGAGCGGGCGGACCTCGAGGCGCGCGTCGCCATGATCGCGGTGCACCTGGCGCTCGACTGCGCGGGCGCGGCTCGCCCGGACGCGGCCGCGTCCGGGCGAGCCGACACCGCTCCGCGTCGCCGAACCCCCGTCCTGGACGCTCGATCCGTGATACGATTCCAAGTTGCCGCTTCGTCGCGGCGACCTACGCCAGGGACCTGCGTCCCTGACGGCGATTCGGCCGTGCGCCGCTTCGTCGTGCGGCCGGTCCTCGCGTCCACGTCGGACGCCGGAGCCGCTCGCGCCGGTCATCCCACCCCGGGAGGAGGTGAATCATGAGCAAAACCGCTGAGTACGATCTCAACGTGATCCTCGATCCGAACCTCTCGGAAACGCAGCTGCAGACCGAGAAGGACGCGATCGACGCCCAGATCGCTCGGAACGAGGGCGAGCTGGTGAAGCTCGACGAATGGGGCTCGCAGCGACTCGCGTACCCGATTCGCAAGCTGAACGAGGGCTACTACCTGATCTACCGCTTGAAGCTTTCGCTCGACAAGCCCAAAGTGATCGAGGCGGCGCTGCGTCAGCGTGACAACGTCATGCGCGTGCTGGTCGTGAAGGATCGGCCCGAGTGGCGCACGCTGAAGAAGAAGGCGCCCGCCGCTGGAGCCGCCGCCGACTGAGGCCGCCAGGCGGCGGCACGCTCCGTCGGCCATCGGCCGACGAACACGGACACACGAATCCGTCGAGGAGACCATGGCACGAGGACTCAACCACGTGATGATGGCCGGCACGCTGGTCCAAGAACCCGAGATGCGCTACACCCCTGGCGGGTTGGCGATTCTCGAGCTGAACTTGGCCGGCAACGACCACGTGATCGGCGACGACGGCAAGGAACGCGAGCTGGCCTGGTACCACCGGGCGACCGTGTTCGGGAACCAGGCCGAGATGCTCGCCGATCAGCTTCACGCGGGCGATCCCGTGTTCGTCGAGGGCCGCGTCGACTACCGCTCCTGGGAAGCCCAGGACGGCCAGCGCCGTGCCGCGCTCGACGTGGTCGCGACGCGGGTCGAAGGCATGACCTTCGGGCCTCGCAAGGGCGAGACGACGGTGTCGGACGCGCGCGATCAGGTGCGGCTTCGCGGAGCTTTGAACGAAGTCTCGCTGATCGGCAACCTCACGCGCGACGCGGAGCTTCGCTACACGCCCTCCGGGGCGGCCGTCACCCGCTTCAGCGTTGCGGTGAACGACCGCTACCGCGATCGCAGCGGCCAAGACCAGGAACGAACCCACTTCGTGGACGTCAACGTGTGGAGGGACCTGGCCGAAGGCTGCGCCGAGCTCGCGAAGGGGGATCCGGTCTTCGTGATCGGTCGCCTGGTCAACGATTCGTGGACGGACCGTGACGGCAACCGGCGCTTCACGACGCGCATCGAAGGGTCGCGCGTGGAGTTCTTGACCCGCGGTCCCGGACCTGGTGGATCCGGGACCCGCCGTGGACCGTCGTCGCAGGAAAACGACGACGCCCATGGTGCCCAGGCAGGACAAGACCGCCGGTTGGACATCGACGACGAATTCCCACCCGAGGAGGATCTACCCTTCTGATGGCACGAGAGAGCAGTAGCAGCAAAGGAGCCCCCCGTCGCGGACGCGGCGGCGCAGGCGGAGGTCGCCGCGGCCGTAGGCCGAAGGTATGCCCGTTCTGTACGGGCGAGATGGAGATCACCGCGTACCACGATTCGCGCATGGTGCGTCGCTTCATCAGCGATACCGCCAAGATCCTGCCGCGTCGCCGGACCGGCGTGTGCGCGAAGCACCAGCGTCGCCTCGCGACGACGGTGAAGCGCGCCCGCATGCTGGCGTTGGTGCCGATCACCGAGAAGCTGGTGCGCAAGTGAACGTCATCCTGCTCGAACCCGTCTCGAATCTCGGCGAAGCCGGCGATGTCGTGCAGGTCAAGCCGGGCTACGCCCGGAACTGGCTGGTTCCGCAGGGTCTCGGGCTTCCCGCCACGGAGTCCAACCGGGCCGAGCTGCAAGCCCGCCTGGCGCAACGCGCCCGGCAGCTGTCCGCCCGCAAGGCGGACGCCGAGCGCCTCAAGGAGATGCTCGCCGACGCCGCCGTGGAGATCCGCGTCAAGGCCGGCGAAGAGCGCATCTACGGCTCGGTCGGCAACAAGGACGTCGCGGAAGCCCTGAAGCAGGCGTACGACGTGGACGTCGACCGGCGCAAGATCGAGCTCGCGGAGCCGATCAAGACGCTGGGCGAGTACGTCGTCCCCTACAAGCCCCACCCCGAGGTCCAGATCGACCTGAAGGTGCACGTGGTCGCCACGGACTGATCCCTCGTGGATCGCCGGACGAAGGGGCGGACGCCGATCGGCGTCCGCCCCTTCGTCGTTCCGACCGTCGCGGTCGGCTCAGCTGTCGGGCCTGTACCGCTCCACTCGGATCAGGTTCGTCGAGCCGCGCACGCCGAACTGCACGCCCGCGGTGATGACGTACCGTGCACCCGGCTCCACGAGATCGACCTTGCCGATCGCTTCGGCGGACGCCGTGACCATCTCGTCCGTCGAATGGATCTCGTCCCTGTAGTACGGAACGACGCCCCACGACACCGCGAGCTGCCTGAACGAGCGCTCGCTGGGCGTGATCGCCAGGATCGGCGACCCCGGCCGGTTCCGGGCGACGCGCAGGGCGGTGCTGCCGCTGGAGGTGAACGACACGATCAGCTGCGCGGACAGGCTGTACGCCATCTGCACCGCCCCGAGCGACACGGCGTCCGCCGTCGTGTCCTCGGGCGCCGGGGTGATGTCGCGCATGCCTGAGCGGTAGCCTTCGTCCGCCTCCACCGTCCGTGCGATCCGGTCCATGATCCGCACCGCCTTCAACGGGTACGCGCCCACCGCCGTCTCGCCCGACAGCATGATCGCGTCGGTCCCGTCGTAGATCGCGTTCGCGACGTCCGACGCCTCGGCGCGCGTCGGCGTGGGCGCGTCGATCATCGACTCCAGCATCTGCGTGGCGGTGATGACCGGCTTGCCGGCCTCCAGGCAGGCGCGGATCAGACGCTTCTGGATCAGCGGCACCCGCTCGGGAGCCATCTCGACGCCCAGATCGCCGCGCGCCACCATCACGCCGTCCACTTCGCGCAAGATCTCGGGGAAGCGCTCGACCGCCCCGGGCTTCTCGATCTTCGCCATCAGCTTCGCTTGCGAGCCCGCCCGAGCCAGGTAGTGGCGCGCCAGCAGGAGGTCGTCGCGACTCCGGACGAAGCTGATCGCGACCCAGTCCACGTCGATCTCCGCGCCGAACTGCAGATCGGCGACGTCCTTGTCGGTCAGGGCCGGGATCGAGAGGTCGGCGCCCGGAATGTTGATGCCCTTGTTGTTGCTCAACGTTCCGCCCAGCGTGACCTTCGTACGGATGGTGGCGTCGTCGACCGAGACGACCTCGAGCGCCAGCCGGCCGTCGTCGAGCAACAGCGCATCGCCCGGCTTCACGTCGCGTCGCAGGCCTTTGTACGTCACGCCGACGCGCGTCTCGTCGCCGGGCGAGTCGTCCTCGCACGTCAGCGCGAACGCTTGACCCTCCTCGAGCGCGACGCTCCCCTCCTCGAAGGTTCCCGTACGGATCTTGGGTCCCTGCAGGTCCTGGAGGATGCCGATCGACCGTCCGGCCTCCGCGGCCGCCTCGCGGATCGCCGCGGCGTTCTTGCGGTGACCGTCCCGGTCGCCGTGCGAGAAGTTGAGGCGGAACACGTCGACCCCCGCCTCGATCAGCTCGACGATCTTCTCGGGCGAGCTGGTCGACGGCCCCAGCGTCGCGACGATCTTCGTACGTCGTGCTCGTCTCACTGTCGGAAGGCGCGGCGGCCCAGGTAGCGCGCGCCCTGGCCGAGCTCCGCCTCGATCTCGAGCAGTCGGTTGTACTTCGCGAGGCGATCGCTCCTGGATGCCGAGCCGGTCTTGATCTGTCCGGCGTTCACGGCGACGGCCAGATCGGCGATGAACGCGTCCTCGGTCTCTCCGGAGCGGTGGCTGATCATGGCGGCGTAGCCGTTCCGCATCGCGAGGTCGATGGCCTCCATCGACTCCGACAGGCTCCCGATCTGGTTCACCTTGACGAGGATCGCGTTTCCGACGCCCTCGTCGATGCCGCGCGCCAATCGCTCGGTGTTCGTGACGAACAGGTCGTCGCCGACGAGCTGCGTCTTGTCGCCCAGCACGCGCGTCAGCTCCGCCCACGCCGCCCAGTCGTCCTCGGCCAGGCCGTCCTCGATCGAGATGATCGGGTAGCGCTCGACCCAGTCGGCCCAGTACTCGATCATGCCGGCGGCGTCGAGGGTCTTCCCTTCCGCTTGAAGGTGGTACACGCCGTCTCGGAAGAACTCGGTCGAGGCGGGATCGAGCCCGATGGCGATCTGCTCGCCGGGCGTGTATCCCGCCTTCTCGATCGCTTCGAGGATGACCTCGATCGCCTCCTGATTGCTCTTCAGGTCGGGCGCGAACCCGCCCTCGTCGCCCACCGCGGTGGCGTAGCCGCGTGTCGCGAGCACCTTCTTCAGATGATGGAACGTCTCGACGCCGGCTCGGAGCGCGTCCGAGAACGTCTCGAACCCGACCGGCGCGAGCATGAACTCCTGCATGTCGACGTTGTTGTCGGCGTGCTCGCCGCCGTTGATCACGTTCATCATCGGCACGGGAAGGGTCCTCGCTCCGATGCCGCCCAGGTAGCGGTAGAGCGGCGTCTCGATCGTCTCGGCCACGGCCCGGGCCGCGGCCAGCGAAACGGCCAGGATGGCGTTGGCGCCCAGCTCGCTCTTGTTGGGCGTGCCGTCGAGCTCGATCATCGTGCGGTCCAGCTCGAGCTGGTCGGCCGCGTCCATGCCCAGAACTGCGGGAGCGATGCGCTCCTGAACGTTCTGAACCGCCTTCAGGACGCCTTTTCCGAGGAAGCGGTCTCCCCCGTCGCGCAGCTCGACGGCTTCGTGCGCTCCGGTCGATGCACCCGAGGGCACCGCAGCTCGCGCCTCCACGCCGCTGACCAGGCGTACGGTCGCGGCGACGGTCGGGTTGCCTCGCGAGTCGAGCAGCTCGAGCGCGCGGACGTCTTCGATGTGCGTCATGGGTCCTCCTCGTCACGGGCCGTGACCGGCCGTGCGAAAGCCGGCGTCCAGGTGGTCGAGACGCTCGGCCGGATGGCGACCGGCGGGCCTGTACGGTCCGACGGTCGGTCTCGTCACGCCCATCCTACCGCCGTGAGCGCACCTGGCTCCGCGACGGCGCGCCTCTCGCCTCGCTCGCGCGTCCTGCACGGCCTTTCGGCTCGACGTCGGGGCGCGGCGGCCGGCTTCGGAGTCGAACGGATCAGCCGGTTCGGAGGGGAACCACCATCGCCAAGTAGCTCGGATCGTCGGGATCGGCCAGCACGCTCGGACTCGTCGGTCCGGAGAACGAGACGCGAAGCGTCGCCTCCAGCGGCGCGAGCGCGTCGGTGAGGTACTTCGCGTTGTAGGCCAGCGCGATCTCGGCGTCCGTCCCCTCTTGCTGAACGGGGATGGCCTCCTGCGAGCGTCCGTAGGCGCCCTCGGCGGTGATCTGCAACGTCCCGTCCTTGATGAACAGGTCGACCCGGTTGTTGGCCGTCTTGTCGGCCATGACGGCGACCCGCGCGACCGCCTCGCGGAGCGTGCCGGCGTCCAGCGTGATGGTCACGGGGAAGCTGCTCGGGATCACGCGGCGGTAGTCCGGGAACGTTCCCTCCATCAGCTTCACGTTGAGGCGCACGTCGTCGGTCCGGATCGAGACCTGCCCCTCGGCCACCGCGAGCTCGACGTCGCCGTCGTGCGCGAGCTTGATCATCTCGTCCACGCTGCGTGCCGGCACGATCAGCTCGGCGTCCAGGCCGCTCAGCGCGTCCAGGTCGTAGTACGCCAGGCGGAACCCGTCGGTCGCGACGGCGCGGCTTCCGGCATCGGACAGCTCCAGCTTGACGCCACGGAAGATCGCTTGGTACTCCGCGACCGCTGCGGCGTAGCGCACGCTTCCGAGCGCCCGAGCGAACGCCCTGGCCGGCAGCGTTCCCGTATAGGCGTCGGGGAACCGAACGGTCGGCGCGCTGTCGGGATCGACGAGCTGGAGTCGGGTGGCGAAGTCGCCTGCCGACACGAGCAGCTCCGACTCGGCGACGTCGATGTCGACGACGTCGCCCGGAAGCGCGCGAACCACCTGGCCGAACACCTGTGCAGGAAGGGCGAGCGACCCGTCGCCGCGAACGTCGGCTCGAACGGTCGATTCGATGTCGATGTCTAGGTTCGTTCCGCTGAACCGGAGCGCGTCCCCGAGGAGGTCGATGCGAAGAAGATTCAGACCAGGGTTGCTGCTCCGGGTTGGGATGATGCGTTCGACGTTGTGTAGAGCGTCTGCGAGCGCTTTCTTCGGTACCTGGACCTTCATGGACGTCTCCTGACGGGCGAGGGTGTGGCGGCAGCATACCGCATACCGTGGGAGCGCTCCGAATCGCTCCTGCACGCGTTCGAGGGGTTCAGTCCTGGAACCGGCCCGATCGAGAGACCACCTCGTGGATCGGCGGGGACGGGTCGATCGTATTCAACGAGATGAAGCGCTCCAAGACCTATCGTAGGGGCTGTGGAGCGAGTGGATAACCCGATCTTTTCCCGTTAGAGACGGTCTGCAGGGTGTGAACGGCGGTGTTGACAACCGCGCCCTCGCTGTGGACAACAGGTGAATCGATCCACAGAGATTCACAGGCGCGATCCGAGGCGCGTTGTCCACACGCCGCTCAACACGTTCTCCACACGTCCTCCACAGCGCTGTCCACAGCAGCGGTCACGATGCCAGGAAACTTCGTCAGGGACGGCGATCGTGAAGTGTCTCGCTGCGGGCGTTCGAGGTCGGACGGTCGGGTCGGCGGAGACGTCGGACCGGAGCACGGACCGTCCGGGCAGCGCCCGGTGGGCGAGGCGAGGCGTCCGAGACATTGTGGACAACGACGTCCGAGCTGTGGACAACGTTGTGGATGGCGGCTGGAAAGAGCGGTCCTCACGACGATCTGGGTCGTGGTCCGCGCGGTCGCCTGGCTCCACGCGCTTCACGCTCGTGGGCTCAGCCGAGCATGCTGCGAATGTCGGCGACGGCCTTGCTCAGGTCGGCGTCGTCGTCGATCCGTTCGGTGATCTTCTTGACGGCGTAGAGCACCGTGGAGTGATCGCGTCCGCCGAAGAACGCGCCGATCTCCGGGAACGAGTGCGCGGTCAGGTCGCGGATCAGGTACATGGCGATCTGCCTGGGACCGACGAGCTCCTGTCGGCGGCCTTTCGACGTCAGATCGTTCGTCTCGAGTCCGAAGTGCTTCGCCGTCGCACGCAGCACGTCGGTCATCGTGGGCGTCACGTCGCTGGGCGCGAAGACGTCGGAAAGCGCCTTCGCGGCGATCTCGCGGGACAGCGGCACGTTGTTCATGCTGGCGAACACGATCACGCGGACGAGCGCGCCCTCGAGCTCGCGAATGTTGCTCGTCGCGTGGCGGGCGATGTACTCGACGACTTCGTCTGGAACCTTCACGCCTCGGTACTCGGCGTTCATGGTCAGGATCGCGATGCGCGTCTCGAACTCGGGCGCCTGGATGTCGGTGATGAGGCCCCACTCGAAGCGACTGCGCAGCCGGTTCTCGAGCGTGGGGATGTCCTTCGGCGGTCGATCGGAGCTGACGATGATCTGCTTGCCCGACTCGTAGAGCGCGTTGAAGGTGTGGAAGAACTCTTCCTGGGTGCGCTCCTTGCCGGCGATGAACTGGATGTCGTCGACGAGAAGCAGGTCGATCGACCTGTAGCGGTCTCGGAACGACGTCATCCGGTCTTCGCGGATCGCGGTGATCAGCTCGTTCGTGAACGCCTCGGTCGTGGCGTATTCGACTTGGAGCTTCGTGTAGCGGCCCAGCACCGCATGACCGACGGCGTGCATCAGGTGGGTCTTGCCGAGGCCCGCCTCGCCGTAGAGGAACAGCGGGTTGTACGCCCGGCCGGGAGATTCCGCGACCGCGAGCGCCGCCGCGTGCGCGAGGTTGTTGTTGGGTCCGACGACGAAGTTCGAGAACACGTACTTGGGGTTCAACGCGACCTTGGTCCGGGGTGGGGCGTCGGGCACCGCGTCCGGCGTGGCCTGGAACATGTCTTGCTGCTCGGTGTGCTGGAACGGGACGACCTGGAATCCGACGCGCGGCGAGGGAGCCCCGAGGTCGCGCAGTGCCGTCTCGAGCACCGGCGCGTAGTGCGTCTTGAGCCAGTCGCGAGCGAACGAGTGCGGGACCCCGATCATGTAGGTGCCATGCTCGATACCGAGCGGCCGCACCTGTTGGAACCAGGTGCGGTACTCCACGTCCGGGATCTGTTCCTGAACGTAGTCGAGGATGTCGTCCCAGATGGCGTGGTCCTGACTCATGACGTTGGGGTCCTCCGGCCGGCGGCCTGGCGAGCACGATAGCAGACGGGACGGCTGCGATGCGGGCGAGGCCGAGGCGTCACGCTATACTCCTCCGGCGCAGGCCCGAGGATGCGAGCTGGACGCCGGGCGCGCGGGAAGGGAGGGAACGCCATGGAGTACGACGTCGTCGTCGTGGGAGGTGGACATGCCGGGATCGAGGCCGCGGTCGCGGCCTCGCGTCTGGGGTCGCGCGTGGCGATGGCGCTCCCCCACCCGGATCGGATCGGCCTGATGCCGTGCAATCCCGCGATCGGGGGGCCGGGAAAGTCGCAGCTCGTGTTCGAGATCCAGGCGCTCGGGGGCGCGATGGGAGAGCTGGCGGACGCGACCGCGATCCATGCGCGCACGCTGAACGCCAGCAAGGGGCCGGCCGTGCAGTCTTTGCGGGTGCAGAACGAACGTGACGGCTACGCGACCGCCGCGCGCGAGCGCATCGAGTCGACGGCGGGCGTAACGCTGGTGCGCGGCGAGGTGGCGGCCCTGGAGGTCGAGAACGACGTGATCGCGGGCGTGCGCATGGCCGATGGACGGCAGGTGCGGGCGCGCGCGGTCGTGCTATGCACGGGCACGTTCCTCGCTGGGGTCGTCTGGTACGGGAAGAAGAGCCGAGAGGCGGGCCGTCAGGGCGAGGCGCCGGCACGGCACCTGTCGAAGAGCCTGCGGGCGACGGGGCACGAGCTGCTTCGCTTCAAGACGGGCACGCCACCGAGGATTCGTTCGGAGTCGGTTGATTTTGCCGTGCTGGACGTCGTTCCTGCCGATTCTCCGGCGGGCTCCTTCAGCGGTCGGCCGGGACCCCGCGCGACCGAGATGCCGACCTGGCTCACGAGGACGACTCCCGCGACGCACGCGTTGATCGAGGCGAATCTGTCGCAGTCGGCGATGTACGGCGGGGTGATCGACGGCCAGGGGCCGCGCTACTGCCCGTCGATCGAGGACAAGGTGGTCAAGTTCCGCGACAAGGATCGGCATCTGTTGTTCGTCGAGCCGGACGGCGTTCGGACCAGCGAGGTGTACCTGCAGGGGTTCTCGTCGTCGATGCCCCCGATCCTTCAGGACGACATGATCCGTACCCTCCCCGGGTTCGAGCGCGCCGTGATTCAGCGCTACGCCTACGCCGTCGAGTACGACGCTCTGGACCCGACGCAGCTCGACGTGACGTTGATGTCCAAGCGCCTCCCGGGCCTGTTCGCCGCCGGTCAGATCAACGGCACCAGCGGCTACGAGGAGGCGGCGGCACAAGGCCTCGTCGCGGGCGTGAACGCGGCACGCTGGGCGGAAGGCGAGGAGCTCGTCTTCGTTCGGCGCGACCAAGGCTATCTCGGTGTCCTGCTGGACGATTTGGTGCGCTGGGGGATCGACGAGCCGTACCGCATGCTGACCAGCCGGAACGAGTACCGCCTCCTCCACCGACAGGACAATGCGGAGGACCGCCTCATCGACGTCGGGCACGCCTGGGGTCTGGTGGACGAGGCCCGGCGGAACGCTGTGCGGCGGTCCAGCGAGCGGGTCGCGCAGGAAGCTGCGCGGCTCGAGCGGCTTCGCGACGGCAACGAGAACGGAACGAAGCTCCTCCGGCGCCCGGACGGCGACTACCGATCGGTGGTGGCGCGACTGGGGGCCCCGGACGAGCCCCTGAGCGACGAGGAGATCCGCCGGGTCGAGATCGTCGTGCGCTACGAGTCGTACATCGAGCGCAGCCGCAAACAGCTCGAAGCGCGAACGGCGTACGAGCGCCTGAGCCTGCGCGAGCTCGCCTTCGACGCGGTTCCGAGCCTGTCGAACGAGGGTCGGGAGATGCTGGCGCGCGGGCGACCGGCCACGCTCGGCGCCGCGCAGCGCCTGCGCGGCGTTCGCGACAGCGATGTGACGGCACTGCTGGTTCACCTGAAGCGCCGAGGTGGTGTTTCACGTGAAACGCCGGCCGCCGACTGAGGTCGCTGCCGACCTGGAGCGGTACGGCGGGCTGCTTCGCCGGTACCACGGCACGCTGGACCTGATGTCGGACGCCGGCCTGGCCCGGCTGGACGAGCACGTCAGGGACGCGGAAGCGTACGTCGACGTCTTGGCGGGGCTCTCCCCTGCGCCGGCGCGGATCATGGATCTGGGGGCCGGTGCGGGGCTGCCCGGTATCGTCGTCGCCGTGACGTTCGAGGGCGTGTCGCTGGAGATGGTGGAACGGCGCCGCAAGCGCGCCACCTTCTTGAGGATGGTGGCCGCAGCGGTGGGCGGTGCCGAGGTCGAGGTGCGCTCCGGTGACGTGCGCTCTACGGACGGTGCGCCGGTCGAGGTGGTGTTGGCGCAGGCGGTCGGCACGCTGGATCAGGTATACGCCCTGACCCGCCATCGGCACGCGCCGTACGTGGTGCTGATGTCGCGCAAGGGCCCCGAGTGGCGTGCCGAGGTCGAGGCGCTCGAGGTGGCGACCGGCGCGGCGTTCGAGGTGGTCGCGGATGCGCCGCTGGCGCGCCGTGGTACGCTCGTCGCCGTTCGTGCGCAGGGAGGCTTGCCGTGCCGATCGTCGGTGTGATCAATCAGAAGGGCGGCGTCGGCAAGACCACCACCGCGGTCAACCTCGCGGCGGCGTTGGCCGAGCGTCGACGTGTTCTCCTCGTCGATCTCGATCCTCAGGCGAACGCCAGCTCCGGCCTGGGCGTGCACGAGCCGGAGCGGACGATCTACGACGTCCTGGTGGGCGAGGTGGCCGCGAGGCGCGCGGTCGTTCGCTGCGGGACGCCGAATCTGTTCGTGCTTCCGGCTTCGGCCGA
>Ga0209943_1000673_pt1 | contig 22871 bp, 26 predicted proteins | sample SalPonR1_B_D2_MG_FD_185698 | JGI IMG/M metagenome (GOLD analysis project Ga0209943, IMG submission 185698) | Salt pond soil microbial communities from South San Francisco under conditions of wetland restoration - Salt Pond MetaG R1_B_D2_MG... ... | reverse complement strand
GAAAGACGAATTCCGAGAAGACGAGGAGGACGGCGGACAGACCGACAAGGCCCGCGTACCGCCGTGCCAGCGTCACGCCGCCGAGCCGCCCACCGTCAGTCCGCCGATCAGCAGCGTCGGCTGGCCTACGCCCACCGGCACCCACTGGCCGTTCTTGCCGCAATTGCCGATGCCGGGATCGAGTTTCATGTCGTCGCCCACCGCGCGCACCTTCTGCAGTGCGGTCGGCCCGTCCCCGATCAACGTCGCGCCCTTCACCGGCGCGCCGATCCTGCCGTCCTTGACCCGGTAGGCCTCGGTACAGGAGAACACGAACTTGCCCGACGTGATGTCGACCTGTCCGCCGCCGAACCCGACCGCGTAGATGCCGTCCTTCACTTCCGACACGATGTCGCCTGGCTTTGCACCGCCCGACAGCATGTAGGTGTTGGTCATCCGCGGCATGGGCGTGTGGGCGTAGCTTTCGCGCCGCCCGTTCCCGGTGGCCGCGACGCCCATGAGCCGCGCGTTCTGGCGGTCCTGCATGTAGCCCACGAGGATGCCGTCCTCGATCAGCATGGTCTTGCCCGAGGGCGTGCCTTCGTCGTCGACGGTGATCGACCCGCGCCGGTCGGGAATCGTACCGTCGTCGAGAACGGTCACGCCCGGCGCCGCAACGCGCTGGCCGAGAAGACCTGAGAAGGCCGATGTCTGCTTGCGGTTGAAGTCGCCTTCGAGACCATGTCCCACGGCTTCGTGCAGCAGGATGCCTGGCCAGCCGGCGCCGAGCGCCACGTCCATCACGCCCGCGGGCGCCGGCTCGGCCGCGAGGTTCACCAGCGCGATGCGAAGCGCCTCGCGCGCCGCCTCCTGCCAATGCGCGGGATCGAGCAGCATCGCAAGGCCTGTGCGCCCGCCACCGCCCGACATGCCGGATTCGCGCCGTCCGCTCTCCTCGACGATGACCGAGACGTTCACTCTGGTCATCGGCCGGATATCCGTGACGAGACCGCCCTCGGGCCGCAGGATGGCCACTTCCTGAAGCGACGCGGCGATCGTTGCGGATACCTGCACGACGCGGGGATCGAGCGCGCGGGCGAAGGCGTCGATCTCGCGCAGCGTCTCGATCTTCACCGGGAACTCGGCATCCGCCATCGGGTCGGCGTCGCCGTAGAGCTTGCGATTCGTCGCCATCGGCGGCTCGGCCATCGTGCCGCCGCCATCGCCCACGGCGAGCCGCGCGGTCTCGGCGGCCCGCCGCAGCGCCGACTCGGAGATTTCGGACGAATGGGCGTATCCAGCCCGGTCGCCGCAGACCGCCCGCAGTCCGAATCCCTCGGAGGCGTCGTAGCTCGCGGTCTTGACCCGTCCGTCGTCGAGCACCAACACCTCCGAGCGGCGCCGCTCGAGGAACAGCTCGCCATCGTCCGCGCCCGCCGTCGCGTCCTTCAGAAGGACAAGCGCGCGGTCTCGGTCGAGCAGGGTCTCGAAGGGGCGGAAAAGGGTCATATCGGGCATGTCGGTCCTTTCGGGCGCGGGCGCGGAAGCGGCTTCATGACGCAACCCGCCGTCTTGTTCACATCCTACCAATATGTTTACTAGCGATCCGGAGACAATGGGAGGCCGGGTGCTACCTTCCCGGACGACGCGGCGCCGAACGCCGCACTGCTGAACAGGAACAAATGATGCGTTTGAACAGCTATGTTGCCGGTCTTGCGGCCGCAATCGTCGCAACCCTGACAGCGGGCGCCGCCGCGGCGCAGGCGACGATCGAGGGCCTGACCATCAAGGGGGCGCCGGTTCAGGGAGGCATGGGCCTTCAGCCTGCGATCGGCGAAGTGGCTGAGGACCTCCATTTCCTCGACGGTCTCCTCCTCGTCATCATCACTGCCATCTCGCTGTTCGTTCTCGCGCTGATCGTCGTGGTGGTCGTGCGCTTCAATCGTCGGGTCAACCCGAACCCCGCGCGCTTCACCCACAACCAGCCGCTCGAAGTCGCCTGGACGGTGATCCCGATCATCATCCTGGTCTTCATCGGCGCGTTCTCGCTCCCCGTGCTCTTCAAGCAGCTCGAAATCCCCGAGGGCGACGTGACGATCAAGGTGACGGGTTACCAGTGGTACTGGGGTTACGACTACGTCGACGACGGCTTCGGCTTCGCGAGCTTCATGCTGCAGCGCGACCAGCTGGAGGAGCATGGCTATTCCCAGGATGAGTTCCTTCTCGCCACCGACACCGCGATGGTCATTCCGACAGGCCAGAACATCGTCGTCCAGGTTACCGGAGCCGACGTGATCCACAGCTGGTTCCTGCCCGCCTTCGGCGTCAAGCAGGACGGAATTCCCGGCCGTCTGGCCGAGAAATGGTTCAACGTGCCCGAGGGCGAGGAAGGCATCTACTTCGGCCAGTGCACGGAACTCTGCGGCAAGGACCACGCCTACATGCCGATCACGGTCAAGGCGGTGACGCAGGACGAATACGAGCAGTGGCTCGAGAGCGCGCAGGAAGCCTATGCCGGCGTTCCGCGCAGCTTCGACGTCGCCTCCAACGACTGAGCCCGGGGCCCTAGAGCATGACCGACGCCACCATCACGGACCGCGACCACGACGCCGGCTTCGGCGACTACTTCGCGCTTCTGAAGCCGCGCGTGATGTCGCTCGTCGTGTTCACGGCGCTCGTGGGCCTCCTGGTCGCGCCCGTAGGCGTGCACCCGATGATCGGTTTCGCGGCGATCCTCTTCATCGCGGTCGGGGCAGGCGCCTCCGGCGCGCTCAACATGTGGTGGGACGCCGATATCGATGCCGTGATGCGCCGCACCTCGAAGCGCCCCGTTCCCTCGGGCCGCGTCACCGGAGAGGAGGCGCTTGCGATCGGCCTCGCGCTGTCGGGCTTTTCCATCGTCATGCTGGCGCTGGCAACGAACATCGCCGCGGCGGGCCTTCTCGCCTTCACGATCTTCTTCTATGCGGTCGTCTACACGATGTGGCTCAAGCGCTGGACCCCGCAGAACATCGTCATCGGCGGCGCGGCGGGCGCCTTTCCCCCGATGATCGGCTGGGTCGCGGCGACAGGGTCGGTCTCGGTCGAGGCGGTGCTGATGTTCGCGCTGATCCTGATGTGGACCCCGCCGCACTTCTGGGCGCTGGCGCTCTTCATGCGGTCGGACTACGACGACGCCGGCGTGCCGATGCTCACGGTGACGCACGGGCGGCCCGCGACGCGGCGCCATATCCTTGGCTATACGGTGCTTCTGGCGCCGGTGTCGCTGGGCCTCGCGTTCACCCCGATCGGCGGACCGGTCTATCTGGTCGTGGCGCTCGGGCTCAACGCGTGGTTCCTCAAGGGTGCCGTCGCGATCTGGCGCCGGAACGAAGGCATGGCCGAAGCTGACAAGTATCGTGCCGAGAAAGACTTCTTCCGGTTCTCGCTCTACTATCTTTTCCTTCACTTCGGGGCGCTCCTGATCGACCATACGCTCCTGATGACGGGTGTGATCTGATGACCATCAAGGCAACGCACGAACTTCACCAGCGCCGCCTGTCCCGTAACGTGGGGCTGGCCATCGTCCTCGTCGGCTTCGCGGCCGTCGTCTTCGGGCTGACGATCGCCAAGATCCAGACCGGCGCGCCGATGCAGGCCTTCGACCACGCCGTGCGTCCGGAACTGACGGAGACGGGCCAGTGATGCGCCGCCTCGAAGGACCCCAGCGGACGCTGGCCACCACCGTGGGCGTCGTCCTTCTCATGGGCTCGCTCGCCTGGGCCTCGGTGCCGTTCTACGACTGGTTCTGCCGCGTGACGGGATTCGGCGGCGCGACAGGCGTGTCCGAGGTCGCGCCCGACGAGATCCTCGATCAGACGATCCGGGTGCGCTTCGACAGTACCGTCGAGCGCGGCATGCCGTGGGAGTTCAAGCCGGTCGAGCGCACGATGCAGATCCGCATCGGCGAGACCGGCCTGGCCTTCTACGAGGCGACGAACCCCACCGACCGCCCCATCGCGGGCTCGGCCAGCTACAACGTCGTCCCCTACTCGGCGGGCGGCTACTTTTCGAAGATCGACTGCTTCTGCTTCGAGATGCAGGTGCTCCAGCCGGGCGAAACCGTGCTGATGCCGGTGACCTTCTACGTCGATCCCGAAATCATCGACGATCCGGAGGCGAAATATCTCCACCAGATCACGCTGTCCTACACGTTCCACGAAATCGACCTTCCCGAAGAACAGGCGAGCCTTTCGCCCGCGCTTCGGCCCAACGACAACTGAGCCCCGGAGAAGGGACCCATGGCCCACGCGAAGAACCACGACTACCACATCCTGAACCCTTCGATCTGGCCGTTCCTCGGCTCGGTCTCGGCGTTCGTCATGCTTTTCGGAGCGGTCCTCTGGATGCACGGCTCGGGGCCGTGGATGTTCCTCATAGGCTTCGTCGGCGTCCTCTACGTGATGTTCGCGTGGTGGACCGAAGTCGTTCAGGAAAGCCGGCAGGGAGACCACACGCCCGTCGTGCGGATCGGTCTGCGCTACGGTTTCATCATGTTCATCATGTCGGAGGTGATGTTCTTCGCGGCCTGGTTTTGGGCGTTCTTCAAGCACACGCTTTATCCGATGAACGAATACGTCGGATCCCAGTACGTGCCGCCGGACATCTACTTCGTCGATCCCTTTCACCTGCCGCTGATCAACACTCTCGTTCTGCTCCTGTCGGGCTGTGCCGTGACGTGGGCGCACCACGCGCTTGTCCACGGGGGCGATCGCAAGGACGTGGAATGGGGCATCCTCATCGGCGTGCTGCTGGGCCTCGCGTTCACCGCGCTCCAGGCCTACGAATACTGGGAACTTATCGCCCACAAGGACTGGACCTTCGGCGGCGACAAGTACTATTCGACCTTCTTCATGGCGACGGGTTTCCACGGGATGCACGTCATCATCGGGACGATATTTCTGTTCGTCTGCTACCTGCGGGCGCGGGCGGGGCACTTCACCGCCGAAAAGCACATCGGCTTCGAGGCGGCGGCGTGGTACTGGCACTTCGTCGACGTCGTCTGGCTGTTCCTGTTCTTCGCGATCTATTTCTGGGGCAGCGGCGTCTGACACGCCCGGGTTTCGAACGGCAAGAACGGGCGCGGGGCAACCCGCGCCCCTTGCATGAGGACCATATGACTCGTCGCATGATCTTCCCGCTTCTGCTGGGCCTCGTCGGCGCGGCGGTCCTGATTGCCCTCGGCGTCTGGCAGCTCCAGCGGCTCGAATGGAAAGAGAACGTGATCGCCGAGATCGAGGCCCGGATCGGCGCCGATCCCGTCCCCCTGCCGGAGTCGCCCGATCCCGAGCGCGACCGTTTCCTGCCCGTCACCGCCACCGGCACGATCACCGACGAGGAACTCGACGTCCTCGTTTCGGTCAGGCAGGCGGGCCCGGCCTACAGAATCATCTCGGCCTTCGAGACCGACGCCGGCCGCCGCATCCTGCTCGACCGCGGCTACGTGCCGGACGAGGCCAAGGATGACCCGCGCGCGCCCGCCCGCGGCGTCACCGTCACCGGCAATCTCCACTGGCCCGACGAGGTCGACCGCTGGACGCCGCCGCCGGAGATCGACCGGAACATCTGGTTCGCCCGCGACGTGCCGCGGATGGCCGAGGTGCTGGGGACCGAACCCGTGATGATCATCCTGCGCACGTCGTCGGAACCCGACCCAACCGTGACCCCGCTCCCGATCGAGACGGCCGGGATTCCGAACGATCACCTCGAATACGCCGTCACCTGGTTCGGCCTCGCGCTCGTCTGGGTGGGGATGACAGCGTTCCTGCTCTGGCGTATCAGGCAGCGGACGGTGTGAAGGGACCTCCATGCGGTACGTGTCGACACGGGGTGACGCCCCGGTCCTGAATTTCGAAGACGCGATGCTGACGGGCCTGGCGCGCGACGGCGGCCTCTACGTGCCCGAGACAGTCCCGGAGATGCGCCCGGACGACATCGCGGCGCTGGCGGGCCTGCCCTACGAGGACGCGGCCTTCCGCGTGATGCGTCCCTTCGTGGGTGAGGCGTTCGCTGACGACGAGTTTCGCGACGCCATCGAAGCGGCCTACGCGGGCTTCGGTCACGACGCCCGCGCGCCGCTCGTCCAGCTCGGGCCGAACCACTTCCTGCTCGAGCTGTTCCACGGGCCGACGCTGGCCTTCAAGGACTTCGCGATGCAGCTCATCGGGCAGCTTTTCCAGCGGGCGCTCGCCCGGGACGGCCGCCGGATCACCATCGTGGGCGCGACCAGCGGAGACACCGGGTCCGCCGCCATCGAGGCGTTCCGGGGCCTCGACAACGTCGACGTCTTCATCTTCTTCCCGCAAGGCCGCGTCAGCGAGGTCCAGCGCCGTCAGATGACGACGCCCGCCGAGGCGAACGTCCACGCGATCGCCGTCGAGGGTGATTTCGACGACTGCCAGGCGGCTGTGAAGGACATGTTCAACGACTTCGCCTTCCGCGACGAGGTCGCCCTCGCCGGCGTAAATTCGATCAACTGGGCGCGGGTGCTGGCGCAGGTCGTCTACTATTTCACCGCCGCCGTGTCGCTCGGCGCGCCGCACCGGGCGGTCTCCTTCGCCGTTCCCACCGGCAACTTCGGCGACATCTACGCGGGATCCATCGCGCGCCGCATGGGCCTTCGGATCGAAAAGCTGGTGATCGCCACGAACCAGAACGACATCCTGCACCGCACGCTCGTCTCGGGCGCGCACACGAAGGAAGGTGTGACGCCCTCGATCAGCCCGTCGATGGACATCCAGGTGTCCTCGAACTTCGAGCGCGCCCTCTTCGACGCTTACGGCCGCGACGGCCGGGCCGTGGCGCAGTTGATGGCCGAGCTCAGGGAGGGCGGCTTCACCGTGAGCCAGGGCGCGATGCAGGCGCTGCGCGAGGTTTACGCCTCGGGCCGCGTCTCCGAGGAAGAGACGTCGGCCACGATCCGGGACATGCACGCGAGGACCGGCGAGGTTCTCTGTCCCCATACAGCGGTCGGCGTGAAGGTCGCGGGAGAGCACCTCGGGGCCACGCCCGTCGTCACCCTCGCCACCGCGCATCCCGCGAAGTTCCCCGATGCGGTGGAAGCCGCGACCGGCCGCAGACCCGCCCTTCCATCCCGGATGGCCAACCTTTATGACAGATCGGAACGCGTGACCGAGGTCCCGAACGACCTCTCCGCGATCGAGGACCTTATACGGGAGCGACGCACAAGGTGACCGTCGAATTGCACACACTGCCGAACGGATTTCGGATCGTGACCGAGAACATGCCGGGCCTCCGGTCCGCCTCCATCGGCGTCTGGGTGACCGCGGGCGGCCGCCACGAGCGGCCCGAGCAGAACGGCGTCGCACATTTCCTGGAACACATGGCCTTCAAGGGCACCAAGCGGCGCAGTGCTCTGCGGATCGCCGAGGAGATCGAGGACGTCGGCGGCTACATCAACGCCTACACCTCGCGCGAGGTCACGGCCTACTACGTCCGTGTTCTCGGCGAGGACGTGCCGCTCGCGCTCGACGTGGTGGCCGACATTCTCCTGAACCCGGTCTTCGCGCACGAGGAGATCGAGGTCGAACGCGGCGTGATCCTGCAGGAGATCGGGCAGGCGCTCGACACACCCGACGACATCATCTTCGACTGGCTTCAGGAAGCCGCCTATCCGGGGCAGCCCATCGGCCGGCCGATCCTCGGCCCCTCGGGCAACGTCAGCGGGTTTACCCGCGACGATCTGTCGAGCTTCGTCCGGGAGCGCTACGCGCCGGGCCAGATGATCCTCGCAGCGGCGGGCGCGGTCGATCACGACGAGATCGTGCGCCTCGCCGAAGCGCAGTTCGGCCATCTTCCCGCCCGTGACGTCACGCCGGCAGAATCGGCGCGCTTCATTGGCGGAGAGCACCGGACGGAGAAGCCTCTCGAACAGGCGCACATCGCCCTCGCGTTCGAGACGCCGGGCTACCGCCACCCCGACGTCTACACCGGCCAGGTCTTCGCGACCGCGCTTGGCGGCGGCATGTCGTCCCGGCTCTTTCAGGAGGCGCGGGAGACACGTGGCCTCTGCTACACGATCTTCGCGCAGGCCGGCGCCTTCGCCGACAGCGGCATGACGACGATCTACGCCGGCACCGGAGCGGAACAGATCGGCGCGCTCGCCGAGCTTACCATCGACGAGATCCGAAAGTCCGCCGACCAGATGACGCCGGCCGAGGTCGCGCGGGCCCGGGCGCAGATGAAGGCGGGTCTGCTGATCGGGCTCGAAAGCCCCTCGTCCCGCGCCGAGCGGCTCGCCCGCACTGTCGCGATCTGGGGCAGGGTTCCCCTGATCGAGGAGACGGTTGCGAAGATCGACGCGGTGACGACAGGGGACGTCCGGGAGTTCGCCGGAAAACTCGCCACCGCCGCGCCCTTCGCGCTCGCGCTCTACGGCCCGGTCGGGAAAGCGCCCGAAGCCGGTGATCTGAAGGCGAGGCTCGCCGCCTGATGCTTCTGCGCCGCCGGTCGGTCACCATCGAAACCGAGCGGATGAGCCTGCGCCCGCCCCAGCACTCCGATTACCGTGCGTGGTCGGCGCTGCGCGAAGGCAGCGCCGGCTTTCTGGTGCCGTGGGAGCCTTCGTGGTCGGCCGACCATCTCACCCGGAAGTCCTTCACCAATCGCGTTCACTGGGCGCAGCGCGCCGTGGGTCAGGATACCGCGCTGCCGCTTTTCCTCATTCGGAGGAATGACGCGGAGTTTCTCGGCGCGATCACGCTCGACAACATCCGGCGCGGCCCGGCGCAGGCGGGGACGCTCGGCTACTGGATCGGAGAGCGGTTCGCGCGGCAGGGCTACATGCACGAGGCGATCGACGCGGTCGTCCACTACGCGTTCCACACGCTCGATCTGTCGCGCATCGAGGCCGCCTGCCTCGCCGAGAATGCCGCCTCGCGCGGCGTGCTCGAAAAATGCGGCTTCAAGTACGAGGGCGTCGCGCAAAGCTACCTCCAGATCAACGGACGCTGGCGCAACCACGTGCTCTACGCCAATCTGCGAAGCGACCGGAGGGGGCGCGCCGCGGCGGGGTAGCAGCTTGCGCGCGGAGCCGCCTGCGGCGGCGGAATCTCGTCTCGGCCACGCGCGTGGAGTTGCGTGCTTTCGGCAAGACGACACGGGGTGACCTCGGGGCAGGGTGCGCTATCTCTTGCCCAAGGAGGTGCCGTCCATGCTTCGCCTTGCCCTGATCCTTGTCCTTGCATTCGCCGCGCTGCCCGCCGCCGCGCAGGAGCGGCGCCCGAGCCACTGCATCGCGATCGCCGAGGCAACGCCCGGCGTGCAATACGCGAGCCTCGGGGAATTCACCGCACCGCTTGACGAGTTCACGGTGCGGCTGCGCTACGTCGACCACTCGATGTTTCTTATCCGGGCGCCCGGCGGGCTCTCCGCGGCGACCGATTTCACCGGCTTTCTCGGCCCCACGACGTTCCTTCCCGACGTCGTGACCATGAACAACGCCCATTCCACGCACTGGACGCCGAATCCCTCGCCCGACATCCCGCATGTCCTCGAAGGCTGGGCGCGCGGGGGCGAACCGGCCGACCACCATCTCGACCTCGGCGAGATGCTGATCCGCAACGTGCCGACCGATGTGCGCTCTGGCTTCGACGGCGTGCGCGTGGCCGGGAACTCGATCTTCGTCTTCGAGGTCGCGGGGCTCTGCATCGGCCACCTGGGGCACCTGCACCATGAGCCCGACGAGGTGCAATACGCGGCCCTCGGCCGGCTCGACGTCGTGATGGCCCCGGTCGACGGCGGCATGACGCTCGACCTGCCGACGATGATCAAGACGCTCAAGCGTTTGCGGTCGTCGGTGGTGATCCCGATGCACTGGTTCAGCACCGTCTCGCTCGACCGGTTCACCAGCGGCATGGCCGACGAATTCGACATCGAGGTGACCGACGGGTCGAGCTACGAGGTCTCCCTGCGCACTCTGCCGTCGCGTCCCACAATCGTCGTCCTCCGCCCGGAGTTTCTCGACGACGAGTGACTTGCCGGGCGTCGCGGCGCGTGCTCAAACGGGCCCATGCTGACCCCCGCGACGCCCGACTTCCTCGCCACCCTCCGCGCCCGCCTGCCCGAGGGTCGGGTCCGCGAGGCGGAGCCGCGCCATCTCGAGGAGCCGCGCGGACGCTGGGCGGGACAGGCCGCCGCCGTCGTCGCACCGGGCTCCACCGAAGAAGTCGCCGAGGTCGTCCGCGCCTGTGCCGAGGCGCGGGTCGGCATCGTGCCCTATGGCGGGGGGACCGGCCTCGTCGGCGGCCAGGTCTCGCCCGACGGTCCGCTGCCCATCGTGCTGTCGCTCGAACGGATGACGGCGATCCGCGACATCTGGCCCGAGGAGAACGTCGTTATCGCAGAGGCGGGCGCGGTGCTCGCCGGCATCCACGCCGCCGCCGAGGCCGCCGGTCGGCTCTTTCCACTGTCCTACGGCTCGGAGGGCACGGCCCGGATCGGCGGCGCGCTCGCCGTCAATTCGGGCGGCATCAACGTGCTGCGCTACGGCAACGCCCGCGACCTCTGTCTGGGGGTCGAAGCCGTACTGCCCGACGGAGGGATCCTCCACGGCCTCCGTCGGCTCCGGAAGGACAACACGGGCTACGACATCCGCAACCTCCTGATCGGCTCCGAAGGCACGCTCGGCGTCATCACGGCGGCGAGCCTGAGGCTCTTCCCGCGCCCTGCGCGCACAGGCACCGCGCTCTTCGTCCTGCGCGACCCCGCGGCGGGCCTCTCGCTCCTGTCGCGCGCGCGCGACACGGTGGGCGAGGCGGTCACCGCGTTCGAGTTGCTGTCCGGCACGGGGCTGTCGTTCCTCGACGAGGCGCACACGGGGCTCCGCCAGCCCTTCGACCCGATCCCGGATTGGGTCGCGCTCGTCGAACTCGGCCTGCCGGGGGCACTCGATCCCGAGGCCGAACTCGCGGCGCTCTTCGAGGCTGCGCAGGCTGCGGGAGAGGTCACGGACGGTTTGATCGCGCAAAGCGGACCGCAGCGCGACGATTTCTGGCGCCTGCGCGAAGCCGTCCCCGAGGCGAATCGCGTGATTGGCGCGATCGCGTCGCACGACCTGTCCTTGCCGTTGTCCGAGATCCCGGGCTTCCTCGACCGCTGCGGCGCCGCGCTCGCCGCGCTCGGCCCCGTTCGCGTCAACGCCTTCGGCCATCTCGGCGACGGCAACCTTCACTACAATGTCTTCCCGCCCAAGGGCGCGCCGCCGCGGCAGTTCGACGAGTTGCGCGAGACGGTGAGCGCGACGGTCCACGACATCGTCCACGGGATGGGCGGCTCGTTCAGCGCCGAGCACGGCGTCGGCCGGCTCAAGGTCGGGGATGTCGTCAAATACGGCGATCCTGTCCGCGTCGACCTGATGCGCCGGATCAAGCGCCTTCTCGATCCGGAGGGGATCATGAACCCGGGCGCCGTGCTCGGCGCGGAGGACTGACCTCAGGCGCCCTCGAATTCGCAAAGCACGTGGACGTCCATGCCCATGTCCTCGAGAAGCCTGCGCCCGCCAAGCTCGGGCAGGTCGACGATGAAGGCGCAGCCGATGATTTCGCCGCCGAGCCGCTCGAGCAGTCTGATCCCCGCGCCCGCCGTCCCTCCCGTGGCGAGGAGATCGTCCACCAGAAGCACCTTGTCGCCCGGCATCAACGCGTCGTCGTGGATCTCCACGATCGCCTCGCCGTATTCCAGCTTGTAGTCCTGGCTGATCGTGGTTCCGGGCAGCTTTCCCTTCTTGCGGATCGGCACGAAGCCCACCGACAGCTGATGCGCGATCGCGCCGCCGAGGATGAACCCCCGCGCCTCGAGTCCCACGACCTTGTCGATCCGAGTGCCGGCGTAGGGATTCAGCAGCTGATCGATGCACATCCTGAAGCCCCGCGCATCGGCGAAAAGCGTGGTCACGTCGCGGAACATGATCCCCTCGTGCGGGAAATCGACGATCGTGCGGATGTAGTCCTTGACGGTCTTTCTCTGGTCGAGCATGCCCGGCACCCTTTCATCGGCGCGTTCCCTTGCCCAAATGAAACGGGACGGGACGGGCGGCGCAAGGGCCGAGTGAAGGGATCATGGTGCAAAGGCGAAACATCCTGGCGGCCGCCGCGCTTCTGGCCGCGCCGCTCGTCGTGCTCCGCGCGGTCGGCGGACGCGAGGCGGAGCCGGAGTTCGATTTCCGGCCGCTCCGATCGGCGTCCGGATTTCGCAGCCTCGACGGCGGCGCGGTATCCGCCGCGAGCGATCCCTTCGTCGGCCTGGCCGCGCCCGCAGACGATCCCGGCACGCCCCCGATCGGGCGCGCGGCGCTCTGCGGTGCGCTCTTCGGCGACGACCCTGTCCGCGGCGGCACCGTGCCGGTGGCCTACTTCACCGACTACAACTGCCCGTACTGCGCCCGGCTGTCCACACGCCTGCGGGACCGCGAGGCGGCGGGTCTCCGCCTCGTCTGGCACGAGCTTCCCCTGCTCGGCGCGGGATCGGAAGCCGCCGCCCGCGCCGCCCTCGCCGCCGCCCGCCAGGGCGCCTACGCAGAATTCCACACCCGGCTGATGCGCGCCGCCTTCCAGCCCACTGAGGCCTATGTCGCCGATCTTGCGAGGGGCCTCGGCCTCGATCCCGATCGTCTTCTTGCCGACATGGAGAGCACCGAGGTCCGCCGGCGCCTGACCGACAGTCGCCGCGTCGCAAGCCGTCTCGGCATCGGTGCGACACCAACTCTCGTCGTCGGGCGCACGGTGGTCACCGGACTGGTGTCCGACCGCCGCCTCGACGCGCTTCTCGCGCTCGAACGCGACGAGGGACCGCTGCCCTGCTGAGAGTGCACACCTGCCTCCATCTGTCCGGAAGTATCCTCGGGGGAGCGCGAGGGGGCAGACAGCCCCCTCGTACCTGTCCTGCTAGAGCTTCCGCCCCGCCACCACGCCCAGCTTCGCCATCATCGCCGGATCGCGCGTCTCGGGCGCGGTGAGGATCGCATGCTCGAGCGCCCGGTCGCAGCCGTGCGGGCAGGGCGCCCGCGCGGGCCCCAGAAGCTGCGGCAGCCGTGCCACCATCGCCTTCCCCGTCTCGGCGTTGGCGGTCATCGTGCGGATGATCTCGGCGATCTCCACCTCGCCGTGGTCGGGGTGCCAACTGTCGTAGTCCGTCACCATCGCGACGGAGGCGTAGCAGAGCTCCGCCTCTCGGGCGAGCTTCGCCTCGGGCATGTTCGTCATTCCGATCACGTCGCAGCCCCACTGCTCGCGGTAGAGCTTCGATTCCGCAAGCGTCGAGAACTGCGGCCCCTCCATGCAGAGATACGTGCCACCCCGGTGCACCCCGATGCCCTCGGCCCCGGACGCCGCCTCGACCGCGTCGCCGAGGCGCGGGCAGACCGGATGGGCGACGCTCACATGCGCCACGAGACCCGGCCCGAAGAACGACGTCGCACGCGCGAACGTCCGGTCGATGAACTGGTCGACGATGACGAAGTCGCCCGGCGCCATCTCCTCGCGGAACGACCCGCAGGCGGATATCGAAATGACGTCGGTCACACCGAGCGCCTTGAGCGCATGGAGATTGGCGCGGTAGGGCACCGTAGAGGGCGTGAGAAAGTGTCCCCGCCCGTGACGCGGCAGGAAGGCCATGTCGACCCCGTCCAGCCGACCCGTCAGGATCTCGTCGGAGGGATCGCCCCAGGGCGTGGGTACCTCGACCCACGTCGCGTCGTCGAGCCCCTCGATCCCGTAGACCCCGCTTCCCCCGATCACGCCGATCATCGTGTCCGCCATGCGTCCCTCCGCCTGCTGTACGCTCCATGGTTCGCGCAACCGCCGGGGGAAATCCAGCCGCATCTGCCGCTGAGGGCCCGCCTGCCCCCGAGCTGCCTAGTCTTCACTCATCCGCGCATGTTCCCACGACATCAGCAGGACCCCTGCGAAGACGGTGGCGAAACCGGCAAGGTGAACCGGGTGGAACGGCTCGCCCAGGAGGACGTAGGACAGAACCAGCGCCGAGACCGGCATCAGCCCCATGAACCCCGCCGCGACCGACCCGGGCGTCCGGGTGATCGCGGCGTACCAGAGCCACGAGCCCAGCGCGAGCGTCCCCGCCCCGTACCACAGGACCGAGACCCAGCCTTGCCACCCGGTGGCCGAGACGTCGAACGACGGCCATTGGAGCAGCGCCAGCGGCAGGAAAAGCGGCAGCGACAGCGCCGCGGCGAGGAAGGCCACGAGGATCGGGTCGAGCGCGCGGCTCATCCGTCGTCCGACCAGCGTGTAGACGGCCTCGCAGCAGACCGCGCCGAACACGAAGGCCATCCCCAGAAGCGTCGATGACGGAAGCCCCGCGATGACCCGTGTCAGCGGATCGGACGCCGCGCGGTCCGCCGCGACGCCGCCGCCTCCACCCGCGCCCGTGACCTGAAGGATCAGGACGCCGCCGACCGCAAGGGCCAGTGCCGCGATCCGCCGCCATGTCGGGCGTTCCCCAAGAAACAGGACCGCCGCCATCGCGGTCACCGCAGGCGTCGTCGCCATGACGACCGCCCCGTAGACGCCCGAGATCATCCGCATTCCCAGTAGGAGGAGCGCCGAGAAGCCGAACATTCCGAAAACCGCGATGACGAGCACGAGCGCCCAGTCCCGCCGCGACATGCGCCGCAGCAAGCTCCAGTCCGAGACGAACGGCGCGAGCGCGAGCGCCCCGACCGCCACGCGCAGCCCCGAGCCGATGAAGACCGGCATCGCGTCGGTGACGAGCTTGGAGACCGGCGTCGCGGAGCCGAACACGATCATCCCGGCGGCGAGCTGCGCGTAAAGCAGCGATCCGCCGCCGGCCGGGGCCTGTTGGTGCGACGTCATCTCGCCCATCGAACGGTCCCGCGCCCGCTGCGGTTCCCGTGAGCGAGCCAGTGGGGAAGGGAGGCTGAGCGGAAGCCTGGCCCGATCCTGCTCACCGAGGAGGTGGCCGAGGGCCGGCTTGCGCCGCCCCCGCGGGGAGAGCTGCCGGCCGGCTGATGGGCGATGCGCCGGAAGCGGGAATGCAGGACGGGCGAGCCCGCGGGGGGCTGGTCATGGTTCGCCACCGCCAGGGCTCCAGCCTCAGGGGGCGGGACCGCGCCGCCGGCCGATCATTCCCCGGGCCGCTTGAGCGGGAATTTCTCGCGGATCACGCTGTAGTCGCGGTACCCCATCCGCGTGAGCGGGTTGAACGCCAGCACGTCGAAGATCCCGTCCGTCACGCAGTCGTCGCGCATGTGAACGCCCGTCACCTCGCCAAAGACGACGAGGTTCGCCTCGCCGGGAAGCTGCAGGATCTGGGTGAGCCTGCATTCGAGGTTCGCAGGCGCATCCTTTACCCGCGAGCAGGGAATCGTCCGGCATTCCTCCCGCGCGATCCCGGCCTTGTCGAACTCGTCGACCTCCCTCGGCCACGGACCGGAGGTGAGGTTCATGACGTCCTTCATCGCGTATTCCACCACGTTGACGCAGAACACGCCGGTCTCGCGGATGTTCGATACGCTGTCCTTGGTGCCGTCCCGGTCGGGCTTGGCCGAGGTCGAGGCGAACATGACCTGCGGCGGCACGTAGGCCACGGCATTGAAGAAGGAATAGGGCGCGAGGTTCTCCGAGCCGTCCGCGCCGCGCGTCGAGATCCAGCCTATGGGGCGCGGCGTGACGATGGCGTTGAACGGATTGTGCGGCAGCCCGTGGCCGTCCTCGGGTCGATAGAACATCGTGCGCCCCTTCTCGTTTGCCCGTCACCTAGCCGCATGCTACGGGCGATTCCAGCCGAAAACGGGGAGGGACGGGTGAAGCTGGCCGCGGAGACTGCGGAAGACTGGTGGGAAGTCGAGGCGCTCTACGACCTCTGCTTCGCGCCCGGCCGCGAGGCACTGTCGTCCTATCGGCTGCGGGACGGTACCGCGCCGGTCGCGCACCTGTCGCTCACCGCGCGCGACGAACTGGGCATCCTCGCGGGCGCGATCCGCTACTGGCCGGTCCGGGTGGGGGGCGCGCCCGCGCTGCTGCTGGGCCCGGTCGCGGTGCACCCGACCCGGCAGGGCGAAGGCATCGGCGCGCTCCTGATCGAGGAGAGCCTGGCGCGGGCCGCGGGCTGGGACCGTGCGATGCTCGTTGGCGACGCGCCCTATTATTCGAAGTTCGGGTTCACCAAGCTCGACGGCGTCGTGATGCCGCCGCCCACGAACCCCGACCGGGTGCTGGGGCGGGATCTGGTTCCGGGCGCATGGCGCGGAGTAACCGGCGATGTCACGCGCCGGGACGGCCCGCCACCCGACTGAGCGCCTTCGGCGCGAGCCTTCTGGCAGTCCGGGCCTGCGGCCCTTCCTGCAAGCCCGAGTATTTGTGCCGAGACGAAGCGGAGCTCAGGTCCCGCCACCGAGGCGGTCCGCCTTCTTGCGCACCAGCACCGAGCGGAGGTCATGCATCGCAAGGAGCAGGTGGTCCGTCGCCGCGTCGAGTTCGGCGTCGGTCGCCCGGCTCTGCGCCCAGTGGGCGGCAAGGTTCAGCGCCTCGACCGTGGCCGCACCGGTTGCGCTCTCGCGTCGGGACAGTTCTGCTTGTCGCGCGGCGAGCCAGTTCTCGACGGCCGCGCGGTCGGCGCCGGTGAGCTCCCGCCCGCCCTGCGGCTTGATCTCGCCGTTGCGCGCGTTGACGACCGCGATCGGCTCCATCTCGATCCTCTGGCTGCGCGCGTCGATGCCGATGCGGAACACCTGCGCGCCGTTCTCGCGGATGCGGAAGTAGTAGTCCGGCAGCGCGTCCATCTATGTCAGCCCCGCGCAGAAGTCCTGAATTCGCGCGCCGGCCTCGCGGAGGAGGTCGTCGGCGGCGGCGTAGCTCACCCGGAAGTTCGGCGAGAGCCCGAACGCCGCGCCGAAGACCGCCGCCGTTCCGGTCTCTTCCAGAAGGGCCGTCGCGAAGGCCTCGTCATCGGTGATCCGCGTGCCGCCGCGCGAGGTTTTCCCGATGCATGCCGCGATCGAGGGATAGACGTAGAACGCCCCCTCGGGCACCGGGCAGGTGACGCCTGGGGCCTCGTTGAGCATCGACACGACGAGATCGCGCCGGCGCTGGAACATCGCGGCGTTGTCCTTGAGGAACTCCTGCGGACCCTCGAGCGCGGCCAGCGCCGCCCACTGGCTGATCGAGCAGGGGTTCGAGGTCGACTGCGACTGGACCTTCCGGATCCCGCCGATCAATTCCTTCGGCCCCGCCGCGTAGCCGATCCGCCAGCCGGTCATCGCGTAGGCCTTGGAGACCCCGTTCATCGTCAGCGTCCGATCCTTAAGCCCCGGCTCGACCTCGGCGGGCGTGGCAAAGGTGAAGCCGTCGAAGGCGATGTGCTCGTAGATGTCGTCGGAGAGCACCCAGACATGGCGATGCCGAAGCAGAACCCCGGTGAGCGCCGCGATCTCGTCCCGGGAATATCCCGCGCCGGTCGGATTGGAGGGCGAGTTGAAGATCAGCCACTTCGTCCGCGGCGTGATCGCCGCCTCGAGCTGTTCCGGCGTGAGCTTGAAGCCCCGCTCGAGCGCGCCGGCGATCACCACCGGCTCCGCGCCCGCCAGCCGCACCATGTCGGGATAGCTCACCCAGTAGGGCGCGGGCACGATCACCTCGTCGCCTGGGCCCAGCGTCGCCATCAGCGCGTTGTAGAGCACCTGCTTCCCGCCGGTCCCGACAGTCACCTCCTCCGGCGCATACTCCAGCGCGTTCTCCCGCCGCAACTTTTCGCAGATCGCGGCCTTCAGCTCGGGGATGCCGTCGACGGCGGTGTAGCGCGTCCTTCCCTCGTCGATCGCGCGCTTGCCCGCCTCCCGGATATGTTCTGGCGTGTCGAAGTCGGGCTCCCCGGCCGACAGGCCGATCACGTCGCGCCCCGCCGCCTTCATCTCCGCGGCCTTCGTCGTCATCGCGATGGTGGGCGAGGGTTTCACGCGCGCGAGTGTCGCGGACAGGATCGACATGGTCGTCTCCGGTTGGACTTGGGCTCCCGCCTCTGTAGAGTAGGTACCGACATCCATTCAAGACGAGACGGGAGGAGGCGGTTCGATGACATCGGCGCCCGACAACGACACCGGTTGGTATTCCGACGACGCGGCGACATTCGGCGACCGCATCACCGGCGCACGCGAGGCCGTTGGTCTCAGCCAGGAGGATCTGGCGCGGCGCCTCGGCGTGAAGCTCAAGACGATCCGCGCCTGGGAGAACGATCTCGCCGAGCCGCGCGCGAACAAGCTCCAGATGCTCGCGGGTCTGCTCAACGTGTCGATTCGCTGGCTCCTCACCGGCGAGGGCGACGGTCTCTCGTCCCCCGACGAGGCCGACGTGCCCGCGGAGATCACCGCGCTTCTCACCGAGCTTCGCGACGTGAAATCGCAGCTCATCCGGACGGCGGAACGCGTCGCCCTGATCGAGAAGAAGCTCCGCACCGCCGCGCGCCAGACGGCATGACCGACGAGATCACGCTGAAGCGCCTCAGGATGCGATCGTCGCGGAGAGGCATGAAGGAGATGGACCTGATTCTGGGGTCCTTCTCCGCCACCGAGCTTGCTCAGTCGGACGCCGACGACCTCGCGCTCTACGAGGACATGCTCTCGGAGAACGATCAGGATCTCTACAACTGGGTCAGCGGCCGCGACCCCGCGCCGGCCCGCTACGCTGGCCTGATCGACAGGATCGCGTCCCACGCGCAGGGCGTTGCCGCTCCGGATCGTTCCGCTTAACCGAAAATTCGGCTTTTGCCGCGAAACCTCTTCGTCACATCTGAGTGCGGAGAGCGACATGAGCATCATCCAGGACTTCCGGACGCCGGCGCCGCGCGACTTCTCCGACGATTATCTCGACAGCCTGTCGATGATCGAAAGGCTGCACCGGCTGCTGCTCGACGTCATCAAGGACGAGTTCGAACGGCTGGGCATCCTCGAAATCAATGCGGTCCAGGCGCTCCTCCTCTTCAACGTCGGCGAGAACGAAGTCACGGCGGGGGAACTCAAGACGCGTGGCTACTACCAGGGCTCGAACGTCTCCTACAATCTGAAGAAGCTGGTGGATCTCGGCTACATGCACCACGAGCGCTGCCAGATCGACCGGCGCTCTGTCCGCGTCCGCCTGACGCCGAAGGGACGGGAGCTTCGGCAGGTTCTGTCGACCCTTTTCGGCCGTCACGTGGCGTCGCTCGAACGGGCGGAGCGGTTCGGCGAAGACAGGATGACCGCCCTCATCGACTCCTTGGGCCGTATCGAGCGCTTCTGGACGGAACAGATCCGCTACATCTACTGAAGCGTCCGGATCGTCGGCGCCTCCAACGCGCCGACGGCCATGCCCTGCAACTCTCTCAGAAGTTTTCGCGTCATCGCGGCCGCGAAGTCTTCGTAGCCGAGCGCGGCCTCCACGAACGCATCGGGACCGTGGATGACCTCGGCCCGGAAGTAGGCCATGAGTTCGGGTATGTTGGTCTGGCGGTCGTCGTCGCCGCGCGCGTCGTCCTGACCGATCACCAGCGCATTGACCGTCGCGCCCGGCAGCGCGCCGCGCCCGTAGACGTCGCGCGGCGCCGGCCAGTCGTTGTTCTTGCCGTCTCCCGAGATGTCGACCGTCCGCGTCCAGCAGCCCGGCGCTTCGGCGAGGCGCCGCTCTGCGTGTTCGAGCGCGGCGCCGAGACCCGTCGATTGTGGCGCCGGTATCCGCTCGATTCCCGCCAGGACGGCGATCACCCGGTCGATGGCCGCCGTCCCGGTCAGGCTCGTCCACGGCACGATGTCCCGCTGAAAGCGCCCCGAGGACCACTCGAAGACGAGAAGTGACACCGGCGTCTCGGGCATCGAGAGAAGCGCGCCGCGCACCCGGCCGTCGTCGAGCGCCGTCGCCACACCGTCGAGCTGGAGACGGTATTCCCTGTCGTCGACCGAGCCCGAGACGTCCAGCGCGAGAATCAGCGCCTGTCGGCAATCGGCGCCGGCCGCCGTCACGCCCGCGATCGCGGCGAGCGAGACGGAGATTGCACGCAGCCCGATCCGCAGGCGGCGCGTGCGGCCCATCCTACCAGTGCCCGGTGTTGCCCATGCTCGCCCAGGGCTCCGCCGGCTCCAGCGCGTCGCCCATCTGGAGAAGCTCGATCGAGATGTTGTCGGGCGAGCGGACGAAGGCCATGCGTCCGTCGCGCGGCGGGCGGTTGATCGTCACGCCGTTGTCCATGAGGTGCTGGCACATGTCGTAGATGTTCCCGACCGCATAGGCGAGATGGCCGAAATGCCGGCTGTCGGAGGGCAGCCCCTCGTCGCCGTCCCAGTTCCAGGTGAGTTCGACCGGACATTCCTCCTGACCGGGAGGGGCCATGAAGATCAGCGTGAACCGACCCTGCTCGCTTTCGCTGCGGCGGGTTTCCTTGAGCCCCAGAAGCTCGAAGAAGGCGATCGTCTTCTCGAGGTCGAGCACCCGCACCATGGTGTGAAGATATCTGATCTGCATGAGGTCCTCCGTTCCTTTGCCCCGACCGTAGGCCGCCGAGGCCGCCGCCGCCAGTCCCGACCGGTCAGAACACCGAGCGGATGCCGACGCGCACCGCGTAGTCATCGGTCTGGTAAAGGCTGATGTTGGAATCCACCCGCTGCGCCTCGAAGGTGACCGTGGGCGAGAAGCCGTAATAGTCGAGCTCGGGAAACCCCAGCGTCGCGGCGACCCGGGCGCGGTTGTCCTCGCGTCCGTCGACCGAGAACGGCGAGGCGTCGTAGACCCGGCGTTCGAGGCTGAGCCCCATGTCGAGCGTCGCGCCTGCGAACACCGGCTCTCCGAACCGGTAGTCGACGCCCGCCGTCACCGCCCGGTGATCGATCTCGGCCGAATCGGAGGCCGTCCGGCGCACCCCGCCAGACACCCCGAGGCGTCCGCCGTCCTCCGTCTGCCAGACCTGCCGCAGGTCGAGCCGGCCGACCCACGCCGACCTGTCGTCGCGGTCGAACCGCACCTGCCGCTCGACCGAGGCGCTCACGGCGGTCGCGGCCCGCTCGCCTGTCGGCCACTGCACCGACGCGCCCACGCGCGCGTAGTTCGACAGCGGCTCCCCGCCGTACCAGTTCCGCCCGACCAGCGTGTCGAGCCGCCACACCGCCTCGTTGTCCCGGCCGCTCAGAACCTGGCCGTAGCCGAATTCCACCGCATCGTAGGCATAGTCGGACCCCTCCGCGTCCGGCGCCTGCGCGCGCGCGTCGTCCGACAGCCGCACCCGCTGCAACGCGAGCGCGAACGTGAGCTGCGCGGGCAGGTCGTTCACCCCCGCGAAGCGGTAGCGCGCCGACGCCCCCGCCGAGATCTCGATGCCCGACAGCGCCCGCGCGTCGCCCGACAGCACGAAGGGCAGCCCCGCGATCTCGATCACCTCCTCGCGCGAGCCGTTGTTGACGTTCGACGACGGCACCACGCTGAGGTTGAACGAGAACTGCCACGGCGTCTGCGCGCGGACCTGCCGGAAATTGCGGATCGCCGCGGCGCGCAGCGCCTCCGAGGGCGCGACCTCCGCCGCCCGCCGGAGCCAGAACTGCGCGACGAGCCGCCGCTCGAGCACGAAATTCGCCGCCGCGATCTCGATCGACGCCGCATAGCGCTCGTCGTCCGTCGCAGCCGCCGCGTTCGCCCGCTCCGCCGCCTCGAGCGCGCCCGGCGCGTCGCCCGCCCCGCGCCGCACCCGCGCGAGCACGACCCACGCCGCGGCATCCTCGGGGTTGCGCGCCAGAAGCGCCCCGGCCACCTCCGCCGCCTCCTCGGATCGGCCCTGATCGGCCAGCGCCACGGCGAGCCGCCGCGCGTCCTCGACAGCGACCGCCGTCTGCGCCGCGGCCGCGCCCGCCGCCAGAACGGCCGCCGCCGCCATCGCCAGAACCGCTCGCCTCATCGAAACCGCCTCCATCGCCCCCGCCCTTCCTGCCGCCCCGGCGGCTCTGCGTCAACGCCACCGCATATCGCGGTTCCCTGAACCTTCCCACATATATATTGTGGGCTGCGACTCGGCCCACCACGAAGGACAACGACGCATGGCCCTCACCCCCGAACAGGACGCAGAAATCGCGGCCCTCCGCGCCACGCCGCGCCCCACGCTCCGCGCCGTCTCCGAAGGGATGGAGCGTCACCTCTACCTCGCGCGCCCGGTCCTCGACCACGGCTTCGTCCGCGTCATCGACTACATGGGCGACGACGCGGCCATCGTGCAGGCGGCCCGCGTCTCCTACGGGGCGGGCACGAAACACGTGAGCAACGACGAAGGCCTGATCCGCTACCTCATGCGGCACTGGCACTCGACCCCCTTCGAGATGTGCGAGATCAAGCTGCACGTGAAGCTGCCCGTCTTCGTGGCGCGCCAGTGGATCCGCCACCGCACCGCCAACGTGAACGAATATTCCGCCCGCTACTCGATCCTCGACCGCGAGTTCTACATCCCCGAACCCCAGGCGCTCGCCGCGCAATCGACCGTCAACAACCAGGGCCGGGGCGAGGTGCTGGAAGGGGACGAGGCCGCGCGCGTGCTCGAGATGCTCAAATCCGACGCCGCCCGCGCCTACGACAGCTACGAGGCGATGCTGAGCCAGGACGGCCAGAAGGGGCTGGCGCGCGAACTGGCGCGGATGAACCTGCCGGCCAACATCTACACCCAGTGGTACTGGAAGACGGACCTCCACAACCTCTTCCACTTCCTGCGCCTGCGCGCCGACGCCCACGCGCAGTACGAGATCCGCGTCTACGCCGACAGCATCGCCGAGGTCGTGCGCGACTGGGTGCCCTACGCCTGGGCGGCGTTCGAGGACTACCGGATGGGCGGGGCGACACTCTCAGGGAAGGCGATTGACT
>Ga0209943_1000668_pt1 | contig 22953 bp, 24 predicted proteins | sample SalPonR1_B_D2_MG_FD_185698 | JGI IMG/M metagenome (GOLD analysis project Ga0209943, IMG submission 185698) | Salt pond soil microbial communities from South San Francisco under conditions of wetland restoration - Salt Pond MetaG R1_B_D2_MG... ... | reverse complement strand
CCAGAACCGAGAACCCGGCATCGCGCGCGCGTTTCAGCATGTCGGCGCGAATCTCGGTGTCGCGGGGCGGATACATCTGGAACCAGCCCTGACCGCCGAGATGCGGCCCCACGTCCTCGGGGCGCGCGGCGGCGACGGTGGAGAGCGTGTAGGGAATGCCGAGGCCGGTGGCGGCGCGCGCCAGCAGCCGTTCGGCATCGGGCCAGATCAGCCCGGACATGCCCACCGGCGCGATCCCCACCGGCAGGGCATGGTCCTGCCCGAAGAGCGTGGTGGCGAGATCGGGGGCGAATTCGCCGTGCAGGATCGACGGCCAGAGCCGCACCGCGTCAAGCATCGCGCGGTTGCGCGCCTTGGTGGCCTCCTCGCCGGTACCGCTGTCGAGGTATTCCCAGACGAAGCGGGGGATGCGGGTACGCGCGCGGGCGCGCAGATCGGCGAGGGCGGGGTATCTTGCATGCAGACTCATGGGCGGCATTTGTCCGGGTTTTCCGGTGCTTGTCCAGAGGCCGGATCAGGCAGAACATTAACCGAACACAGGCTTTAACTCGGGGCGCGCGCGCGCTAAAAAGGGGCATGAGCAGTTTCGACGAATCCGACGCCTTCGAGGGCGCGGGCCTCGCCGCGCGCGCGATGGCCGCGCGGCCCGCCCCCTATCTCGACGAGTTGAACCCCGAGCAGCGCCGCGCCGCCGAGACGCTCGACGGCCCCGTCCTGATGCTGGCGGGGGCGGGGACGGGCAAGACCAAGGCGCTGACCACGCGGATCGTGCACCTGCTGGGCACCGGGCGCGCGCGGCCCAACGAGATCCTCGCCGTGACCTTCACCAACAAGGCGGCGCGCGAGATGAAGACCCGCGTGGGCCAGATGATGGGCGAGGCGGTGGAGGGGATGCCGTGGCTCGGCACGTTCCACGCGATCTGTGTCAAGCTGTTGCGCCGTCACGCCGAACTGGTCGATCTGAAATCGAATTTCACCATCCTGGATACGGATGACCAGCTCCGCCTCCTCAAGCAACTGGTGCAGGCGGCGAATATCGACGACAAGCGCTGGCCCGCGCGGCAGCTTGCCGGGATCATCGACCAGTGGAAGAACCGCGCCTGGACGCCCGAGAACCTACCCGGCAGCGAGGCCAGCGCCTATGACGGCAAGGGCCCGGCGCTCTACCGGCTCTACCAGGCGCGGCTCAGGGAATTGAACGCGGTCGATTTCGGCGACCTGCTGTTGCACGTCGTGACGATCTTTCAGCGACACCCGGATGTGCTGGCCCAATACCAGCGCTGGTTCAGATACATCCTCGTGGACGAGTACCAGGATACGAACGTCGCGCAATATCTGTGGCTGCGCCTGCTGGCAGGCGGGCATCGCAACATCTGCTGCGTGGGCGATGACGACCAGTCGATCTACGGCTGGCGCGGTGCCGAGGTGGGCAATATCCTGCGGTTCGAGAAGGATTTTCCCGGTGCGGCGGTGATCCGGCTGGAACAGAACTACCGCTCCACCCCGCATATCCTCGCCGCCGCCGGTGGCGTGATCGCGGGCAATCGCGACCGGCTGGGCAAGGAGTTGTGGACCGAGGCCGAGGCGGGCGAGAAGGTCCGGCTGATCGGCCATTGGGACGGCGAGGAAGAGGCGCGCTGGATCGGCGAGGAGGTCGAATCGATGAGCCGCGGCACGCGGGGGACGCGGCCTTTTTCGCTCGACGAGATGGCGATCCTCGTGCGTGCCAGCCACCAGATGCGCGCCTTCGAGGATCGGTTCCTGACCATCGGCCTGCCCTACCGCGTGATCGGCGGCCCGCGCTTTTACGAGCGGATGGAAATTCGCGACGCCATGGCCTATTTCCGGTTGGTGGTCTCGCCCGCCGACGATCTGGCCTTCGAGCGGATCGTCAACACCCCCAAGCGGGGGCTGGGGGACAAGGCGCAGCAGAAGATCCAGGTGACCGCGCGCGAAAACGGCGTGCCGCTGATCGAGGGCGCGCGCCTCCTGCTGGAGCAGAAGGGCCTCACCGGCAAGGGCGCGGCGGAACTGGCGCGGCTCCTCGACGGGCTCGCGCGCTGGGGCCGGATGACGGGCGACGCGGATATCAGCCATGTCGAACTGGCCGAAATGATCCTCGACGAATCGGGCTACACCGAGATGTGGCAGAACGACAAGACGCCCGAGGCACCGGGGCGGCTCGAGAACCTCAAGGAACTGGTGAAGGCGCTGGAGGGGTTCGAGAACCTGCAGGGCTTTCTCGAGCATGTGTCGCTCATCATGGATAACGAAAGCGACGAGGCGGGCGAGAAGATCACGCTGATGACGCTCCACGCCGCCAAGGGGCTGGAATTCCCCGCCATATTCCTGCCGGGCTGGGAGGACGGGCTGTTCCCCTCGCAACGCTCGATGGACGAGAGCGGCACGCGGGGATTGGAGGAGGAACGGCGGCTGGCCTATGTCGGCATCACCCGCGCCGAGGAGGTCTGCACCATTTCATTCGCCGGCAATCGGCGGGTCTATGGCCAGTGGCAATCACAGATGCCCTCGCGTTTCATCGACGAATTGCCCGGGGATCATGTCGAGGTGCTGACCCCGCCGGGCCTCTATGGGGGGCAGTACGGCGCGGCGGCGGCGGGGATCGAGACCCGCGCGGCAGAGGCCAATGTCTACAACTCGCCGGGTTGGCGGCGGCTGCAGGCGCGCGGGGGCGAGCGCCCGATGAGCCAGCCGCGCGAGGCGCGCAGCCCGGTGATCGACGCGCAGGCGGTGAGCGCGCACGAGGTGGGCGAGCGCGTCTTTCACCAGAAGTTCGGCTATGGCGCGATCCTAGGCATCGAGGGTGACAAGCTGGAGATCGCGTTCGAGAAGGCGGGCGTCAAGAAGGTGGTCGCACGGTTCATCACCGGCGCGGATGACGTGCCGTTCTGAAAGGGTCCAGAGCGGCGGGATATGAGTATTTATGGAACGATGAAGCGCGACCGGCCTTCATCGTTCCCCAAATACTCCCGCCGGAGGCGTCCCCTCAGCCCAGTTCCGCGAGCCGGTCGAGGGCGGCGCGCAGCTTGGCCGCCTCGTCCTCGCGCAGGGCGAGGTTCTCGCGGGTCTCCGCGACCACGTCCTCGGGCGCGCTCTCGACGAATTTCGGGTTGTTCAGCCGCGCGCGCAGGCCGCCGAGCTCCTTGTCGATGCGGCCCAGCGTCTTTTCCAGCCGGGCCTTTTCCTCGCCCACGTCGATGATATCCGCGAGCGGAAGGCCGAAGGTGCCGCCATCCACGGCGACGGTGACGCAGCCCTTGGGGAAGGCGGTCACATCCGTCAGGTTGTCGATCCGGGCGAGGCGCTTGATCATCATCTCGTTGCGCGCCCAGGCCGCGCGGCCCGCGTCGTCGAGATCGGTCACCAGCAGCGGCACGTAGAGCCCCGCGGGCACGTGCATCTGCGCGCGCGCCGAGCGGATTTGCTCGATCAGCGCGATCACCCAGTTCATCTCGCGGTCGGCCTCCGGGTCGACGAGGGCGGGGCCGTAATCGGGCCAGTCGGCATGGACGAGCATCTTCGCCCGCTGCCCCAGCGTGCCCCACAGCTCCTCGGTGACGAAGGGCATGATCGGGTGCAGCAGGATCAGGCACTGGTCGATCACCCAGGCCATGGTGGCCTGCGTCTCGGCGCGGGTGGCGTCGTCGCCATCCATCAGGAGCGGCTTGGAGAACTCCACGTACCAGTCGCAGACGGTACCCCAGACGAAGCTGTAGAGCGTGCCCGCCGCGTCGTTGAATCGGAAGGTGCCGAGCGCCTCGTCCACAGCGGCGCGCGTCTTGGCGGTCTCGCCGACGATCCACTTGTTGACCGTGGCTTCGGGCGCGGGGATCGTGCCGTCCGAGCCGGTCGCCCCGTTCATCTCGGCGAAGCGGGCGGCGTTCCACAGCTTGGTGGTGAAGTTGCGGTAGCCCGCGACGCGGTCTTTCGAGAGCTTCAGGTCGCGCCCCATCGCCGCCATCGCCGTGAGCGTGAAGCGCACCGCGTCGGCACCGAACTCGTCGATGAGATCGAGCGGGTCGAGCACGTTGCCCAGCGACTTGGACATCTTCTTGCCGGTCTCGTCGCGCACGAGCGCGTGGACATAGACCTGGCTGAAAGGCTTCTGCCCCACCACCGCGTATTGCATCATCATCATCCGGGCGACCCAGAAGAAGATGATATCGAAGCCGGTGATGAGCACCGAGGTGGGGAAGTATTTCTGCAATTCCGGCGTGGCCTCCGGCCAGCCGAGCGTGCCGATGGGCCACAGGCCGGACGAGAACCAGGTGTCGAGCACGTCCGGGTCGCGCCAGACGGGGTAGACGAGATGGGTGGGGTCCTGCGTGGCGGTGTAGTCGGCGAGCGACGAGGCCAGCCGGTGCAGTGCATCGTCGCGGGTCCCGACCTCGACCACCTGCATGGACGCGAGCGGCACGGGCAGCGCGGCGAGCCGGTCGTGATACGCGTCCGTGACCGTGCCGAAATCCTCGCCGCATTCCATGAGCGGGCCGATATGCCCCTCGTTCAGGAGGCGGAGCATCTCGGCGAGGTCGAGCGAGCCGTCGCCTTCGTCGTCGCGGAAGCCCGGCGAACTGAGGTCGAAGCCATACCAGACCGGGATCTGGTGGCCCCACCAGAGCTGGCGCGAGATGCACCACGGTTCGATATTCTCCAGCCAGTGAAAATAGACCTTGCGGTCCGCCTCGGGCATGATCGAGACTTCGCCGGTGCGCACCGCGTCGAGCGCAGGCTGCACGATCTTCGCGGTATCGACGAACCATTGGTCGGTGAGCATCGGCTCGATCACCACCTTGGACCGGTCGCCGAAGGGCTGCATGATGGGCTTCGACTCGACCAGAGGCTCCTGCGCGCCCTCGTCGTTGAGGACCATGACCGCGAGCCCCTCCTCCGTGATCTCCTCGACCACGCGCTTGCGCGCCTCGAACCGGTCGAGCCCGCGCAGGTGATCAGGGACGAGGTTGAGCGTGTCCGCCTCCTCGATGGTGAACTCCGCGCCTTCGGCGATCTCCTGCGCGCGGGCGGCGCAGGTGGCGTAATCGGAGCCGTCGTCGCGCATCTGCGCGCGCGTGTCCATCAGGCGGTAGAGCGGGATGCCCCCGCGCCGCGCCACGGCGTAGTCGTTGAAATCGTGCGCGCCGGTGATCTTGACCGCGCCGGAGCCGAAATCCGGGTCCGGGTACTCGTCGGTGATGATCGGGATCAGGCGGCGGTGTTCCTTGGGCCCCACCGGGATTTCACAGAGTTTCCCGACGATTGGCGCGTAGCGTTCATCCGATGGATGAACTGCCACCGCGCCGTCGCCCAGCATGGTTTCGGGGCGGGTGGTGGCGATGGAGATATAGTCGCGTTCCTCCTCCAGCACCACGCGGCCCTTCTCGTCGCGCTCGACATAGGTGTAGGTCTCGCCGCCCGCCAGCGGATACTTGAAGTGCCACATATGGCCCGCGACCTCGATGTTCTCGACCTCCAGATCGGAGATCGCGGTCTCGAAATGCGGGTCCCAGTTCACCAGCCGCTTGCCTCGATAGATGAGCCCCTTGTGGTGCATGTCCACGAAGACCTTGATGACGGCGTCGTGGAAATTGCCCTCCTCGCCCTCGGGCGCGTTCGGGGCACCCGACATGGTGAACGCCTCGCGCGACCAGTCGCAGGAGGCGCCGAGACGCTTCAACTGTCCGATGATGGTACCGCGCGACTTGATCTTCTGCTGCCACACACGCCGCTCGAAGGCGTCGCGGCCCATTTCCACGCGGGTCGGCTCGCCCTTGGCGGCCATTTCCTTTTCCGTCACCATCTGCGTGGCGATGCCGGCATGGTCGGTGCCGGGCTGCCAGAGCGTGTCGTGCCCGCGCATGCGGTGCCAACGGGTGAGGATATCCTGCAACGTGTTGTTGAAGGCGTGGCCCATGTGCAGAGAGCCGGTCACGTTGGGCGGCGGGATCATGATCGAGAAAGCCTCGGCCCCCTCGCGCGCATTGGCACCGGCGGCGAAGGCCCCGGCCTCTTCCCAAGCCTGGTAAAGCCGCGCCTCGGCCTCGGCTGCGTTGAATGTCTTGTCCATCGCCATGAGGTGTCATCCCTGCAAGATCACGGGTCTGGTGTGGCTTAACGAATGTGCGCGCGGAGGAAAAGCCAAAGCACCGCCGAATTTGCGCGCCGGGCGTCTTCCTGGTGAAAATACCCCTGGCGTTGCCGCGGTCTCATGCGCCCCGGTCGAGCTTGGTGGCGAGCTGGATGAGGCTTTCGGAGCCGCGCACGCCCTTGGCCTCGCCGATGCGGTCGAGCGTGTCGTCGAGTGCCGCGGTGCTGCCCGCCTCCAGCGTCACGATCATGTCGAACCGGCCCGAAGTGGTGTGCACGCGCCGCACCCCGGGCAGGGAGCGGAGCCGCGAGAGCACGGCGGGCGCGGCGCGCGGCTCGATGCTCAGCAGCACCGTGGCGCGCAGCGGCGGGCGGGCGGCGTCGCCGAGGCGCAGGGCGTAGCCCCCGATCACCCCCGCCGATTCGAGCCGGTCGAGCCGGGCCTGCACCGTGCTGCGCGCAAGCCCCATGCGGCGGGCGAGCGTGGCCACGGGTGCGCGGGCGTTTTCCTGCAGGAGCGCGATCAGGGCGCGATCGGTATCGTCGATCTGCATGAATTTCTCGTCGTTTCGTCAATCTTGTGCATCAGATTATACGAAGTGACGCAATGAATCGACATCGGCTTGCGGCAAACTGAAGAAAAAGCAGTGAAAGAGGCCCCCGATGCAGCACGCCGAAGCCTGGCCCGATCCCGTCAGCCATATCATCCGCACGGCCCCCGATGCGCCGGTGCTCTATTTCTCGCCCGACCGGTTGCAGGCCACGGCGCAAGACTTCCGCGGCGGGTTCCCGGGCCTCGTGACCTACGCGGTCAAGGCCAATCCGGGCGAGGAGGTGCTGGCCAATCTGGTGGCGGCGGGGATCGGGGCGTTCGACGTGGCAAGCCCCGCCGAGATGCACGCGGTGCGCGCGGTCTCGGCCCGCGCGGTGCTGCATTACCACAACCCGGTGCGCAGCCCCGCCGAGGTGGACGAGGCGGTGCGGCTGGGCGTCCGCGCCTGGTCGGTGGATTGCGCGCGCGAGTTCGCCAAGCTGGCGGCGCGCGTGCCGGTCGGGGCCGAGATGAGCGTGCGGCTGGCGCTGCCCGTGCCGGGCGCGGCCTATGATTTCGGAGCAAAATTCGGCCTCGCGCCCGAAGAGGCGGCGGATCTGCTGCGGGAGGTGGCGGCGCGGGGCTATACCCCGTCGCTCACCTTTCATCCCGGCACGCAATGCGCCGATCCGGGCGCGTGGGGGGCCTATATCGGCGCGGCGGCGGAGGTGGCGGCGCGCGCGGGCGTGCGGCTTGCGCGGCTCAATGTCGGCGGCGGGTTCGCCTCGCACCGGACCGGGGCGGCACCGGACCTTGGCGCGATCTTCGCTCATATCGGCGCAGAGGTGGCGCGGCATTTCCCGGATGCGCCGCCCGCGCTGGTCTGCGAGCCGGGCCGCGCGATGGTCGCCGAGGCCGTGAGCCTCGGTCTGCGCGTCAAGGCGATCCGCGCGGGCGGGGCGGTGTTTCTCAATGACGGGGTCTATGGCGGGCTGACCGAGATACGCGATATCGGCGCGCCCGACCGCATCCGCGTGATCGCGCCCGACGGCACCGAGCGGCACGGCGCACCGGTGGAGCGCGTGGTGTTCGGCCCGACCTGCGACAGCATCGACCGGCTGCCCGATCCGCTGCCGCTGCCCGGCGACATGGAAGAGGGCGATCACCTGCTGATCGACGGCATGGGGGCCTATACGCGGTCGCTCAGCACCGGGTTCAACGGCTACGGTCTGCGCGATGTCGTGACGGTGGCGCGGCTGTGATGTCGCGATCACGAGGAATTTGACGGGATTTCAGGATTTTTTCAGCCGCGACCGCTTATATTGTCAGGGCGGGGCTGGGCCCGCACGTTTCGGTGGACGGGTGAGCGATGAGCTGGCGCAACTGGACACGGGCGATCCATGACTGGCTGCGCCCCGGCCCGACGGAGGAGCATACCGCCGCCGGGCCGCGGCGCGGGCCTGTGGATCACGTGCTTATCCTCGACGGCACCATGTCCACGCTCGCCCCCGGCTACGAGACGAATGCCGGCCTGACCTACAAGCTGTTGCGCGAGGTGGCGGGGCCGGGGATGTCGCTGTTCTACGAGGCCGGCATTCAGTGGCGTGACTGGCGCGCCACCGGCGATATCATCCTCGGCCGCGGCATCAACCGGCAGATCCGGCGTGCCTACGGATACCTGGCGAGCCGCTACCGTCCCGGTGACCGGATATTCCTGCTGGGCTATTCGCGCGGGGCCTATGCGGTGCGCTCGCTCGCCGGGGTGATCGACCGCGTCGGCCTGCTGCGGTCGGACGGGGCGACCGAGCGCAACGTGCGCGCCGCGTGGCGGCATTACGAATGCGATCCCCACGGCCCCGCCGCCGAGGCTTTTGCGCGGGCGTATTGCCACGGCGATACCCATGTCGAGATGGTCGGGGTGTGGGACACGGTAAAGGCGCTGGGCCTGCGTATCCCGCTGCTGAAATGGTTTCGCGCCGACAAGCACGGGTTTCACAGCCATCATCTCGGGCAGACCACGCGGCACGGCTTTCACGCGCTGGCGCTCGACGAGACGCGGCGCGCCTATACGCCGGTGCTGTGGGAGTGCCCGCCCGGCTTTGACGGGCATATGGAGCAGGTCTGGTTCCGCGGCTGTCATTCGGATGTGGGCGGGCAACTCTGCGGGTTTCACGCGGCGCGGCCGCTGGCGAACATCCCGCTGGTGTGGATGCTGGAGCGGATGGAGGGCTGTGGCCTGATGCTGCCCGACGGCTGGCGCGCGGGGTTTCCGCAGGACGTGGGCGCGCCTTCGCTGGGCACCTGGGCGGGGTGGAGCAAGCTGTTGCTCCTGCGCGGGCCGCGCACCGTGGGGCGCGACATGTCGGAACGCATCCACGAGAGCGTGGATGGCCGCCTGCGCACCGGCTTGCGCGGACCGCGCCTCACGGGTCTGCTGAAGGAACAGCGCGGGGTGTGAGCGTGTTGGAAGTCAGGCAGGGCTGGGGCTTGGTCTGCACACAGGTCGAGACGCCGTGCAGTGCCCGACGGCGGGGAGCGGATGCCGGTGGGGCGTGGAGCGGACGGTGGCGAATCGCAGGCGGCGCGCAAGCGCGCCAGGTCCCGCGCGGGGCGGGTTGCGGGTGGTGGGAACCGCCCGGAAGCCCCTCCTAGCCCGCCTCGGGGCGCATCACGAGGCAGGTGGTGGTGCCGGTGGCGTAGAGCCGGTCGTCTTCCTGCCCGCGCAATTCGCCGCGCGCCACGGCCGTGCTGCGGCCGCGATGCTGCACCTCGCCTATCGCGCGCACCGGCACGCCCAAGGGCAGGGCCCGGGTGATGTTCACCGAGAAATCGAGCGTGGTGTAGACCTCGCCCTGCGCCAGTTCGGTCATCACCGCGCAGCCCATGCAGCTGTCGAGGATCGCCCCGTACCAGCCGCCATGCACGCCGCCCATCGGGTTCATTGCGTCAAACCGCGCGACCCCTTCAAACACAGCGCGTCCGCGTACCGCCTCGACGGGGGCAAAGCCCAGCGTCGCGCCGATGGGCGGCGGCGGCAGGCGGCCCGCGATCATGTCCTCGACGAATTGCAGCCCCGAGCGCGCGAGGATCTCGGCGCGATCCGGCAGATCGGCGGGCGAGGTGGCGGGGATGCGGGGCATGGCACTCTCCGGCTGTGGCCCCGCCTTGTTACGGCGCGGGGCACGCCGGGGCAAGAACAGCTCAGGCCACGTCGCGCAATGCCACCCGGGGCGTGACCCCCAGCGCGTGGCACACGTCGCGGGTGAGGTCGGGGCGGTTGAGCGTGTAAAAATGCAGGTCCTCCACGCCCTCTCCGATCAGGTCGCTGCACAGTTCGGTGGCTATGGCGGTGGCCAGGAGGTCGTGACGGTCGTCGCGGATCGCCTTGGCGAAGGCATCGTCGAGCCAGGCGGGGATGTGCGTGCCGCAGGCGGTGGCGAATTTGCGCGCGCCGGTCCAGTTCTCGATCGGCAGGATGCCGGGAATGATCGGCGCATTGATCCCCGCCGCCGCGCAGGCATCGCGGAAGCGCAGGAAGGTCTCGGCCTCGAAGAAGAACTGCGTGATCGCCTCGGTCGCGCCTGCGTCGAGCTTGCGCTTGAGCCAGTCGATGTCCGCCGCCTCATCGGCGGCCTCGGGGTGCTTTTCCGGGTAGGCACCGACGCGGATGGTGAAATTGCCGGTGTCGGCGAGCGCCGATATCAGCTCGCAACTGTCGGCGAAGCCGTCGGGGTGGGCGGTGAAGCCCGCCGCGCCCCTGGGCGGGTCGCCGCGCAGGGCGACGATTTCCTGCACGCCCGCGCGCGTGAATTCATCGGCGATGGCCAGCGTCTCGTCGCGGCTCGCATCCACGCAGGTGAGGTGCGCGGCCACGTTGAGGCCGGTTGCGCTATGCAGCGCGCCGACGGCCTCGCGCGTCAGCTCGCGGGTGGCACCGCCCGCGCCGTAGGTGACCGAGACGAAGCGCGGCCCGAGCGGCGCGAGGGTGTGGATCGTGTCCCACAGGCGGAACGACGCCTCGAGCGTCCGGGGCGGGAAGAACTCGAAGGAGATGCGCGGTGCTGTCATCGGGATGATCCTGTCATGGAAAGGGCTGTCCCGGCTCTTGTTGCAGGCGCGGCATTGTGAGACAACTTCATTAAATTCATGGTTTGAATGAGGCACACTAATATATGCATATCGAGTTCCGGCATCTGCGGACGATCCGCGCGATCCACCAGGCGGGGGGGCTCGCGCGGGCGGCGGAGATGCTGCACATTACCCAGTCGGCGCTCAGCCACCAGATCAAGGGGCTCGAGGACCAGGCGGGGGTGGAGCTTTTCGTGCGCCGCTCTAAGCCGTTGCGCCTGTCGGCAGCGGGGCAGCGGCTGCTGCGGCTGGCCGAGAAGATCCTGCCCGAAATCGAGGCGCTGGAGCACGAATTCGAGGGGCTGCGCGAGGGCAGCGCCGGGCGGATGCACATCGCCATCGAGTGCCACGCCTGTTTCGAGTGGCTGTTTCCGGTGCTCGAGCGGTTCCGCAAGAGCTGGGGCGAGGTGGACGTGGATATCCGGCCCGGCCTTGCCTTCGACGCGCTGCCCGCGCTGCAGAAGGAGGAGGTGGATCTCGTGGTGTCCTCGGACCCCGAGGATCTGCCCGGCATCACCTTCAAGCCGCTCTTCGACTACGAACCGGTTTTCGTCGCCTCAAGCCAGCACCCGCTGGCGCAGAAGCCTTTTGTGGAGGCCGCGGATTTCGCGGGCGAGGTGCTCATCACCTACCCGGTGGACCGCTCCCGCCTTGACGTCTTCACCGAGTTGCTGACGCCTGCGCGGGTCGAGCCGCGCAGCATCCGGCAGGTGGAGCTGACGGCGGTGATCCTGCTTCTGGTGGCGTCCAATCGCGGGGTGGCGGTGCTGCCCGATTGGGTGGTGCGCGAATTGCGCACGAGCGCCGACTACGTCACGCGCCCGCTGACGGCGCAGGGCAAGACCAAGCGGCTCTATGCCGCGATACGCGAGGTGGATGCCGACAAGCCCTACATGGCGCACCTGATCCGGCTGGCGCGGGAAATCCCGGTGCGGATGCAGCGCGGCTAGGCGCTCGCTGCGCCGGTCTCAGCGCAGCGCGGCCACGGCGATCACCGAGATCGTGACCAGCGCGATGCCGAGGCCCTCGCGCCGGGTGAGCCGCTCGCCGAAGATCAGCGCCGAGGCGAGGAGCGAGAAGATCACCTCGACCTGACCCACGGCAAAGACGAGGGCCGCGCTCTGCAGCGTGAAGGCGGTGAACCAGCACAGGCTGCCGGCCATGCCCGACAGGCCGATCCACACGGCCACGCGCCGCGCCGCGATGACCAGTGCCACCTGTCCCGGCTCGCGCCATGCGAGCCACAGCGACAGGGCAACCGCCTGCATGAGCGTCACCGCCATCAGCGTGAGCCCTGCGCGCATCAGCGGATCGGCACTGTCGATCTCGAGCGTTGCGCCGCGATAGCCCACGGCCGAGACGGCAAAGAGCGCCCCCGAGCCGAGGCCGAGGAGCGCCGCGCGGCTTGCGAACCTGCGCCACCACTGCCCGGGCGTGCCGGGGGTCTCCGACAGGAGCAGCACACCCGCGAGGCCCAGGAGGATCGCCGCGAGGCCCGTCGGCCCGATCCGGTCGCCGAGCACCACCAGCCCGACCAGCGCCGTCTGCACCACCTCGGTTTTCTTGAAGGCGATGCCGACGGCGAAATTGCGCTGTGCGAAAAGGGCGATCACCGCCCAGGTTGCAAGGATCTGCGCCAGCCCGCCGGTGATGGCAAAGGCCCAGAAGGCGGGGTTCAGGCCCGGCCACGCCGCGCCGGTGGCGATGCCATAGCCCAGGGCCAGCACCGCCACGAAGGGCGCGGAGTAGAAGAACCGCGCCAGCGTCGCCCCGCCCGCGCTGAGCGCGCCCATGCTCAGCCGCTTTTGCAGCACGAATCGCAGCGTCTGAAACGCCGCGGCTGCGACGGATAGGAGGATCCAAGCGTCCATGGCCTGTCATGCAACGGATCGCGGAGAGAGGCCAGCACGGGTGTGTCGCGGCGGCGTGCAGGCGCGCCCTGTCCCGCGCGGGGGAAGCCAGGCGCACGATGCCAACAGGCCCCGAACGCCCGCCTTGTCCGCGCCACCTTGTCCAGCCCCGCGCGCTGGGCTATCACCGCCACCCGAGCCGACAGGATGGATGCCATGCGCGCCGAAGCCGAGACCCTTGCGAGCGAGATCGAGAAATCTCTGGAGCTTTTGCGCCAGCGGCTCGGGTGGCAGACCGCGCATCACCGGCTGGAGGAATTCGACGCCCGCGTCGAGGACCCCACGCTGTGGGACGATCCGGCGAAGGCACAGAAGCTCATGCGCGACCGGCAGGCACTGGTCGATGCGCTCGCCACCCATGACAGCATCAAGCAGGATCTCGAGGATCAGCTCGGCCTGATCGAGCTGGGCGAGGCCGAGGGCGACGAGGAGGTGGTGGCCGAGGCCGAGGCGGCGCTGCGCGCGCTGGCCAAGACCGCCGCCGCGCGCGAGATCGAGGCGCTGCTCGACGGCGAGGCGGATGCCAATGACACGTTCCTGGAGATCAACGCCGGTGCCGGGGGCACCGAGAGCTGTGACTGGGCGGCGATGCTGGCGCGCATGTATGTGCGCTGGGCGGAAAAGCGCGGCTACACCGTCGAGCTGCAATCCGAGAGCGCGGGCGACGAGGCGGGCATCAAGTCCGCCGCCTACAAGATATCTGGGCACAACGCCTATGGCTGGCTCAAGTCCGAATCGGGCGTGCACCGGCTGGTGCGCATCTCGCCCTTCGATTCCGCGGCCAAGCGGCACACCTCGTTCTGCTCGGTCTGGGTCTACCCGGTGGTGGACGACAATATCGAGATCGAGGTGAACCCCGCCGATATCCGCATCGACACCTATCGCTCGTCGGGCGCGGGCGGGCAGCACGTCAACACCACCGATTCGGCCGTGCGCATCACCCATATTCCCACCGGCATCGTGGTGACGTCGTCGCAGAAATCCCAGCACCAGAACCGCGACATCGCGATGAAGGCGCTGAAATCGCGGCTCTACCAACAGGAGCTCGACCGCCGCAACGCCGCCATCAACGAGGCGCATGACAACAAGGGCGACGCCGGGTGGGGCAACCAGATCCGTTCCTACGTCCTGCAGCCCTACCAGATGGTCAAGGACCTGCGCACCGGGGTCGAGACCTCGGATACCAAGGGCGTGCTCGACGGCGATCTCGACCCGTTCATGGCGGCGACCCTCGCGCTCGAGGTCGCGGGCAAGAGCCGCGCCGAGGCGCAGGACGACGGCTGAGCGCCGGATTCGTGGCGGCATACGCGGATTGGTGCTTTCATCGGGCGCGGTGAATGTCTAGATAAGGTCAATGATGTTGCCGGGGGTGCGTCCCCCGTGACCAGGGAGAAGAGAGATGCTCAACAATATCGGCCTTCCCGGCCTTCTGCTCATCGCCGTGGTGGTGCTGGTGCTCTTCGGGCGCGGCAAGATCTCGTCGCTGATGGGCGAAGTCGGCAAGGGGATCACCTCGTTCAAGAAGGGCGTGTCCGAGGGCAACAAGGAGCTTGAGGACGCCTCGACAGAGGATGAGGCCACCGAAACCGCGCGCGACGTGACGCCCGCGGACGAAGAAAAAGACAAGGTCTGATACAAACATGTTCGACCTGGGCTGGACCGAGCTTCTGGTCATCGGCATCGTTGCGCTGATCGTTGTCGGGCCCAAGGACCTGCCGGGCATGTTCCAGGCCATCGGCCGGTTCGTGGGCAAGGCCAAGGGCATGGCACGCGACTTCAGCCGCGCGATGAACGATGCCGCCGACCAGTCCGGTGTCGGCGACATCCAGAAATCCTTCAAGGCCGCGTCGAACCCGATGAAGACCGCGATGAACGAGGTCAAGAAGACCACGGACGGCGTCAAGAGCGACATCGACAAGGCCACACGTCCGCCACTCGATCCCGAGCGCCAGGCCGCCGCCGACAAGATTCGCGAGAAATCCGCCGAGATGGCCAGCGCCCGCCGCGCCGCCGAGGCCGAGGACAAGGCAAAGGCAGAGGCGCAATCCGCGGAACCGGCGAAAGAGAGCGCCGCCGCCGCGCCCGCTGAGGACGGCACCGCCGAAAAGGCCGCGGACAAGGCCAAGGACAAGGCCGGGGACAAGGCATGAGCGTTCAGGATGACGAACTCGAGGAATCGAGCGCTCCGCTGATCGAGCACCTGGCCGAGCTGCGCACGCGGCTCATCCATTCGGTGGTGGCCTTCATCGTCGGTATGGTGATCTGCTTCACCGTCGCCACGCCGATCTTCAATTTCCTCACCGCGCCGCTCTGCTCGGTGCTGGCCGAGCGCGGTCAGGATTGCGACCTGATCTTCATCTCCCCGCAGGAGGGCTTCTTCGTCGCGATCAAGGTCTCGCTTCTGGGCGGCTTCATCCTGGCGTTTCCCTATATCGCCAACCAGATGTGGCGCTTCGTGGCACCGGGGCTCTACCGCTCGGAAAAGGGTGCGTTCCTGCCGTTCCTGATCGCGTCTCCGTTCATGTTCTTCCTCGGCGCGGCGTTTGCCTTCTACGTGGTCACGCCGCTGGCCTACGATTTCTTCCTCGGCTTCCAGCAATTCGGCGGCGAGGGCGAGGCCGTGCCCGAGGGCAGCCCGCAGAACGCCGCGCCGCTGTCGGTGGTGTTCCAGGGTTCTGCACAGGAATATCTCAACCTCACCATCAAGTTCATCGTCGCTTTCGGCATGTGCTTCCAGCTGCCTGTCCTGCTCACGCTGATGGGCAAGGCGGGGCTGGTCAGCGCAGTGGGCCTGCGCAAGGTGCGCAAATACGCGATGGTGGGCATCCTCGTGCTGGCGGCCCTCGTGACGCCGCCGGATGTCATCACCCAGATCATCCTCTTCGTGGTGGTCTACGGGCTCTACGAGGTGTCGATCCAGCTTGTTGCCCGCGTCGAGAAGAAGCGCGAGGCGGAACTGCGCGCGCAGGGCCTGTGGTTCGACGAGGAGGATGACGAGGACGAGCACGAGGACGAGACGGACGATTTCGATCCCGAGGACCCGCTCGGCGACGCCGCCGATGACGAGGAGCGGCGCTGAATGACCGATGCGCCGCTCGACCGGATCGCCGCCGCGCTGGAGCGGATGGCCCCCGCGCCGCTCACCGCGCCGGATTTCGGTGCCGCCGACGCCTTCGTCTGGCACGTCGCACCCGACCGGCTCGAGCCGGTGGCGACTGTGAACCGGGTGGATATGTCGCTCCTCGTCGGGATCGACCGGGCGCGCGAAACGCTCTTGGAGAACACCCGCCATTTCGCCCGCGGCCTGCCCGCCAACAACGCGCTGTTGTGGGGCGCGCGCGGGATGGGGAAATCGAGCCTCGTCAAGGCCGTGCACGCCGCCGTTCTGGGCGGGGGACTGCCGCTCAAGATCGTGGAACTGCAGCGCGAGGACCTCGCGTCGGTGGGTCGGCTGCTGAACCTGCTGCGCCAGAGCGACGCGCGCTTCCTGCTGTTCTGCGACGATCTGAGCTTCGGGCACGATGACGAACACTACAAGTCCCTGAAGGCCGTGCTCGACGGCGGCATCCAAGGGCGGCCCGAGAACGTGCTGTTCTACGCCACCTCGAACCGCCGCCATCTGATGCCGCGCGACATGATCGAGAACGAGCGCTCCACCGCCATCAACCCGTCCGAGGCGGTCGAGGAGAAGGTGTCGCTGTCGGACCGGTTCGGCCTGTGGCTTGGCTTTCACCCCTGCGATCAGGATGCCTACCTGTCGATGATCCGCGGTTATTGCGACGCCCACGGGGTCGAGATCGACGACGATACCCTGCGCGCCGAGGCGATCGAGTGGCAGGCCACCCGCGGCGCGCGCTCGGGCCGCGTGGCGTGGCAGTTCTTCACCGATCTCGCGGGGCGCAGCGGCGTCCGGGTCTGAGCCGCGCCCGCCTGCGGTGACAGGTGATGTCCGATCCCTCGCATGGGGCGTCCCGCCGGGCAGGGGGTGAAGTCTTCGGCGTTGTGCGGACAGGCGATATCCGGTCCCGGTGCGGCTCGCATGTCCGCCCATTGCACCGGAGGCGCGCCGAACCTGATCGGCACGCCTTTGGCGTGACGGACAAGCGATTCGGCCAAGCCTGCGCGCCGAGCAAAGCTATTGCGGGAAAGTCGGCATGACCTGCCCTGGTACAACGTCGGATCGTCTGTCCGCGGCCTGTCGGCGGCGCGGCGCACGGCAACGGCAGCAAAATGCCGGAATCACCCGCGCCGCGCGCCTCACCCCCGCCGCCACGGCCGGAGCGGATGCGGCACCGGGTCCTTGGCCCGCCAGAGGTGATCGCGGAAAATCTCGCTGTAGGAGCGGTAGACGTAGCCGTCGTTGCGCCGACGGTAATGGTCGCGCCGCGTGGCGTAGAGCGCGGGCAGCCGGTACCATGGCACCTCGGGATGCATGTGGTGCACCACGTGCAGGTTGTTGTTGAGAAACAGGAATGCGAGCGGGCCCCGGTCCTCGACGATGACGGTGCGCCCGCTCGCCCGCTCGTGCGCGCGGTGTTCGAGAAAGGTGCGTATTTTCAGGAGCGCGATCCCGATCCATGCCGCCAGCAGGTAGCCCCAGACCGGCATCGGCGCATACCACACCCAGGCCAGCACCACCGCCACCTGCGGCACATGCCATAGCCACGCCCGCAGCACGGCGCGGTCGCCTGCGCGGATCGCCTGCCAGTCGGCGCGCAGGAACGTCCATTGCGCGATGAACGGCCCCAGGATCATCCGCCCCGCCAGCGTGTTGTTGGCCCGCAGCACCGCCCGCCCCCAGCGTGGCAGGCGGCCCCACACGCCCGGGTCGAGATAGTTCGATTCCGGGTCGTCGTAAGGATCGGTCAGGTGCTCGTCGCGGTGATGGGCGAGGTGGCTGTCGCGGAACCGGCCATAGGGGATGACGAGGCACAGGCAGGGAAACACCATCGCCTCGTTCCAGAACCGCGACCGGAACGGGTGCCCGTGCAGCGCCTCGTGGCAGAGCGAGGAATGCAGCGCGATTGCCACGCCGGTGACGACCACCCCCAATGGCAGCCACAGCGCCGCCGCCCATGTCGTGCCGATGATCCAGACCGCGTAGCAGGCGATCAGCAGCGCCAGCGTCGGCCACTCCACCGCGGGCGCGCGCGCCTTATCCATGGTGTCGCCCCCAATGGATGCGGGACCAGGCGCGTTCGTAGATCACGTAGGTGGCAAAGCCGATCGCGGTGTTGATCACCGCCATCACCCCGCCCGCCGTCAGCGAGCCGGTGACGATCAGCCCGACGACCGCCATGACCGAGAGCCCGATCAGGTTCCATATCACCGCCTTCACGATGCTGCGCATCCGCGTCTCCATGATCCCTCCATGCCTTGAACGATGGGCAGAGAATGCTTGTGATTTGATTGATCGGCCATTTCGGAAATGGTTAACATTTGTCCGCATATGTGATTTTAATCACTACATGACCCAAAAAATCGACAAGCGGCTGCGCGCCACCCTCTTTCGCACCCGGCTGGCCGAGGCGATGCGCCTGCGCGACACCAATCAAAGCGCGCTCGCCCGTGCCATCGGGGTGGATCGCTCGACCGTGTCGCAACTGCTCACGGGGGCGGGGGCCCGGCTGCCAAATGCGCAGGTGGTGGGCGAATGCGCGGGCGCGCTCGGGGTCTCGGCGGATTGGCTGCTGGGCCTCACCGACCGGCCCGAGACCGCCGCCGACATGCTGGCCAACACGCTGTCGCTGACCGAGGCACCGCGCGCGCTGGTCGATGAGCAGATTTTCCAGTGGCACAAGGAAGCGGCGGGCTACAAGATCCGCCACGTTCCCGCAGGTCTGCCCGACATGCTCAAGACCCGCGCCATGCTGGAATGGGAATATGCGCCGCATCTGGGGCGTTCCACCGACCAGGCGATCGGCGCGTCGGAGGACCGCATGACGTGGATGCGCGCCGCGCGTTCGGATTACGAGATCGCCCTGCCGCTCTACGAGATCGAGAGCTTTGCCCGCGGCGAGGGCTATTACCGGGACCTGCCCGACGATATTCGCCGCGCGCAGCTCGATCATCTGATCTCGGTGACATCACAGCTTTATCCCGGCCTGCGGCTTTACCTGTTCGACGCCCGCCGCCTTTATTCCGCGCCGGTCACGATCTTTGGCCCGCTTCTTGCGGTTCTCTATCTCGGGCGCAACTATCTGGTGTTTCGCGATACCGAGCGGGTGCAGGCCATGACGCGGCATTTCGACGGGCTGTTGCGCGAGGCCGCGGTCACCGCGCGCATCTTGCCGGATCACCTGCGTGCGCTGCGGGACAGACCGATCTAGCGCGGCCCCGGCTCAGGCCGACGGCATACCCTTGAGCCGCAGGAAAAGGCTCTCCTCGTCATCGTTGCGGAAGAACGGCACCGAGGCGGGGGGGCTGCGGTCATTGGCGCGGGCGGCCACCTCGGCGAGCACGACCTCGGTGATGAAGGGCAGGTCATGGCGGCGCACCTCGGCCAGGGGCACCCATTGCAGGTGGCTCAGTTCCTCGCAGGCGGCCGAGAAATCATCAGGGTCGCCTGCAAGCGTCTCGGCATGGACGAGGAAGAACCGCGCGTCGAAGCGGCGGGGGCGGCCCGGAGGCGTGATCGCGCGGAACACGAACTGCAGCGCATCCGCGCGCGGCACGAGCCCGCGCGCGGCGAATGCCGCCCAGTCGAGCGGGGCCGCGCCGGGCCACGCGCCGGGCGTGCCCAGCGCGAGGCCGGTTTCCTCCCACAATTCGCGGATCGCGGCGGCGGCGAGGGCGTGGCCGATATCGCGGGCGCATTCCGCGCGCAGCCGGTCGGCGCAGACCGGCGGCAGCGGGCGGGCGAGCGGCACGTCGGCATCGCCCGCATCCACCGCGCCGCCGGGAAACACCACCTTGTTGGGCATGAAGGCCGCCGCCGCCCCGCGCTGGCCCATGAGCACATGGGGGCGGCCCGCGTGCTCGCGCAGCACGATCACCGTGGCTGCGTCGCGCACCGGCACCGGTGCCGAGTCTGTCTGCGTCTCGGTCATGCGCCCCTCCGTGCGTGGCGGGGCGTCAGTCCTCGCCCCCGAACCCGTGCATCCTCTTGGCCCATTGCAGCCCGACGATGGCCCCCTTGAGGCGGGGCAGAAGGTATAGCGACAGCGCGATGGTGCCAACAGCGAAAGTGGTGAAGAGCACGAGCGGCTCGGGCCGCCATGTCTCGAACACGATCATCAGCAGCGGTGCCATCAGGTGGCCGACGATCAGGATGGTCAGGTAGGCGGGCCCGTCATCGGCGCGCTGGTGGCTGAGATCCTCGCGGCAGACCGGGCAGTGATCGCGCACCTTGAGATAGCCGCGCAAGAGCGGACCGCTGCCGCAATTGGGGCACTTGCAGCGGAAACCGCGCCACATGGCGTGGCGGGCGTCGCGCTCGGTCCCGGTGACCTCGGTGATGGTGGTGTCGCGCATACGTATCCCCTCGCGGCTGTTGGCGCGAACATGGCCGGGTGCGCGCCGGAATTGAAGGCGGCAGCCTGTCCTTGCGGCGCCATGTCGCGTGCCCGCGCGCGCCGTCTGCCAAAAAGTCAGGCACGGCGCGACGGAACGGGCGTTCGTGGACGTATCAGGAGACGGGTGCGCGCGAAAGGGGCGGCACCGGGAAACGCGATCAACAGAAAGAGGGAAGATCATGCGACATATCGGACGTCTGACAGGGCTCGCGCTCGTCATCGCTCTCGGCGGCGGGCTGAGCGCCGCGGTCGAGGCGCAACAGCAGGGTGGCATGGGCCAGGGCATGGGGCAAGGCATGGGCATGGGCCAGGGCATGGGCATGCAGAGCGATGGCCCCATGGACATGGCCGAGCGCTTTGGCGAGGCGGATGCCAACGGCGACGGCAAGGTCAGCCGCGACGAGATGGTGGCGCGCATGACCGAACGGGCCGCCGGTCGTATCGAGGCGCGGGTGGACCGGATGATCGCGCATCACGACGGCGACGGCGACGGGATGCTGACGCTGGAGGAGATGCGTGCGGGCCCCGCCGGACGGATGTTCGACAGGCTCGATGCGGACGGCGACGGCGCTGTCTCGCGCGAGGAATTCGCGAAGATGCGTGAGATGCGCGGGATGATGCGGCAGGGCGAGGGCCGGGGTATGCATCGCGGCAAGCACCACGGCAAACACGGCAAATACGGCGGCATGAAACACGGCGGCATGAAACAAGGCGGCATGGGACAAGGTGGCACGGGTCAGGGCGGCGTGGTCATCCACAACCACTACTACGACGACAAGTGAGCCCACCCGCGCCTGCCGCTTGGCACGCTGTGGGCGCGGGGCTAGCCTGGAACGATGACAATGCCGCTGGACGCCCATGACGACCTGTCCGACGAGGACCTGCTCGACGCGTTCGCGCGCGGTGACCGGGCAGCGGCGCGCGCCCTCACGCTGCGCCTCACGCCGCGGGTGCTGGCCCATGCCGCGCGGCTCCTTGGCAATCGTGCCGAGGCCGAGGACGTGGCGCAGGAGGCCATGCTGCGGCTCTGGCGGCAGGCCCCGCGCTGGCGCGCGGGCGAGGCGCGGGTCACGACGTGGCTCTACCGGGTGGTGGCCAACCTGTGCATCGACCGGCAGCGCCGGTTGCGGCGCGGCCCGGTTGCGCTCGACGCCGTGCCCGAGCCGCCCGATCCTGCCCCCGCCGCACCCGCGCGGATGCAGGACCGCGCCCGCGCCGAGGCGTTGCAGGCGGCGCTGGCGGGCTTGCCCGCCCGCCAGCGGCAGGCGGTGGTGCTGCGCCATATCGAGGGATGTGCCAACCCCGAGATCGCGGCGATCATGGAAACCACGGTCGAGGCGGTCGAGAGCCTGACGACGCGCGGGCGACGCGCGCTGTTTGCGGCGCTGGCCGCGCGCAAGGAGGAATTGGGATATGTCGATGAGTGACGAGGACAAGCGGCAGGAGGCGGCGCTGGAGCCGTTCTTCGAGGACGCGCGCAGGCAGGTGCCCGACGCCTCCGCCAGGCTGATGGCGCGGGTGCTGCAGGATGCCGAGGCCGCGCAGGCGCTACAGGGGGGACGGGCGGTCGCGCGGCCCGCTGCGCCCCTCCGCCTCTGGGGGCGGCTTCGGCAGGGTCTGGGCGGCTGGCCCGCGATGGCCGGGCTGGGCGTGGCGGGCCTTGCCGGGGTGTGGATCGGGCTCGCCCTGCCGGCGACGCTGCCCGGTCTCGCTCCGGGTGCGGGCGATTACCTGGTCGATGTCGCGCCCGGCCTGGTACTGGAGACGGGAGGAGGGTTCTGATGTCTGAGCCAACGGGCAAGGCGGGGCGCGGCTGGCGCGTGGTGCTGATCGTGTCGCTGGCGCTCAACCTGCTGATCGTGGGTGCGGTCGGCGGCTGGGTGCTGCGCCACGGGATTTGGGGGCAGGGCGCGCACGGGCCGCATGTCTCGCGGATGGCACAGATGGGCGGGCCGCTCACCCACGCGCTCGACGCCGAGGGGCGCAGGGCCGTCGCGGTGCAGTTGCGCGGCGAGCGCGGCGCGCGAGAGGCACGCCGCGCGGCGCTGCGCGAGAGTTTCGCAGGGCTGCTGGACGATCTGCGGGCGCAGCCCTTCGATCCCGCGCGGGTGGAGGCGCGGCTCTCCGCGCAGCGTGCGCAGGTGGCGGGGCGGCTCGAGGCCGGGCACGGCGCGCTGGTGGCGCATCTGGCCGCGATGAGCGACGCCGAGCGCGCCGCCTATGCCGACAGGCTGGAGGAAAACGTGCGCCGCTGGCACCACCGGCACCATCGCTAGGGCGAGAAAAGCTGCGTCCACGCGAGGTAGAGCAGCGCGCCGAAGATCATCAGGTTGAGCACGATCCCGGCCAAGAGCCTGAGGAGCGCGGTCTTGCGCCGCTCGTGCGGGTCGATCCGGTCGAGATGGCGGTTCATGTCGGCAAGGGCCGCGTCCACGGCGCGGCGGTCGAGCAGGCGGGCGAGGCGGGGGTGGCCCATCCAGTCCTGCGCGCCCAGCAGCGCCTGCGCGGCACGCCGCTGGCGGCGCGGCAACAGCCGCCCGGCGCGGCGCACCTGGCGCTCGAGCGTGGCACCGCGCAGTCCCAGCTTGTCCCGCAGCTTTGCCTGCAACGTGGCGATCCGGTCGTGGAACTGTTTCGGCTCGATCATCGGCGGGCTGCTCCCCGGTTCTGTCCGCGCGCCGGGCGCGGTCCCGGCCCCGGGGCTGGCCATCGGTGCGGCGCGCCGCTATGCAGGCCCCCATGTTGAACATGATCGAGCATGGCG
>Ga0209943_1000658_pt1 | contig 23185 bp, 18 predicted proteins | sample SalPonR1_B_D2_MG_FD_185698 | JGI IMG/M metagenome (GOLD analysis project Ga0209943, IMG submission 185698) | Salt pond soil microbial communities from South San Francisco under conditions of wetland restoration - Salt Pond MetaG R1_B_D2_MG... ... | reverse complement strand
GGTCCTGGTGCTGGCCGGACGATCCGGGCTGGAGATCGAGCTCAGCCTGCCGGAGGGACTGCGCGGCCAGCTGCAGACCGGAGATGCGGTCAAGGTCTCCAGCCTGTCGTCCGGCGCCGAGACTGCCGGCCGTATCCGCGAACTGGGCCTCGCCCGGGACGGGCGGCTGGCGCCGGCGGTGATCTCGCTCGAGGAGGCCGACGCGTGGGAGCCCGGCATGTCGGTGCACGTCACGCTGACGCGCGCCTCGGAGGCTGCGCTGACGGTGCCGTTGGCCGCCATCGTGGACCCGGGCACCGGCCGCACGCGGGTGTACCGCGTGGCGGGGGACCGTGCCGTGCTGATCCCCGTGCAGGCAGGCCGGCTCGCGGGTGGCCGTGTCGAGGTCAGGGGCGAGCTCGAGGCAGGGGACCGCGTCGTGGTAGCGGGACACCAGCAACTGCTGGACGGTGACTTGCTGGAGATTCTCCCCTGAAACTCATCCTCGCGAGCCTGGAGCGGCGCCGGCTGGTGCTGGCGATCGTCATGACCCTGTCGCTGATCGGGGCGGCGGCGTGGCTGACCATGGACCGGCAGGAAGACCCTTTCTTCCCTTACCGCTACGGCCAGGTGCTGGTGAGCTGGCCCGGTGCCGACGTCGACCAGGTCGAGCGACTGCTGCTCAACCCGCTGCAGGAAGAAATCGCCCAGGTGGAAGAGGTCAACGAGCTGCGCGGCACCGCGCGGCTCGGCTTCGCCCAGCTGATCGTCGGCATGCACCAGCACGTCTATGACACGGATCAGGCCTGGGAGAGAATCCGCGTCGCCGTGGACCGCGCCGAGCGGAAATTCCCCGCGCAGGCCGGTTCGCCGCAGATTCTCGACCGCATGATGGATACCGAGGGCATCGTGCTGGCGGTCACCGGGAGCGACGACCTGCTCGAACTGGTGGAGGCGGCGCGGAGCCTGCGGCGCGACCTGTTCCGCTTCAACGACATCGCCCGCATCGAGCTGGTCGCCGATCCCGGCGAGCAGCTGGAGGTCCGCATCCAGCCGGGGCTGGCGGCGAGCTACGGCCTGGATGCCGAAGCGCTGGGCGCGCAGCTCGCGGCGAGGAACGTGACGCTGCCGGGCGGGGCGCTGAGTCGCGACGGCCGCTCCTTCGTGCTGCGACCCCAGGCCGAGTTCCGCAGCCTGGAAGAGCTGCTGGCGACGCCGGTGCGGCTGCCGGGCGGCGATTTTCTACCTCTGGAGGCGGTCGCCAGCGTGCAGCTTGCGCCTGCCGATCCGCCCACCGACCGCATGTGGTTCAACGGCGAGCCGGCGGTCGGCGTGGGGATCGTCATCCCCGAGAATCGCCTCAACGCCGTGCGCTTCGGCGAACAGGTGCGCGCCCTGGTCGACGAGCTGCGTCCCCGCTACGCGCCGCTCCAGATCCGCGAGATGTTCTACCAGCCGAAATGGGTGGAGGACCGGCTCGCCGAGCTGGCCCGCTCGCTGCTGCTGGGCGTGGCGATCGTGGTGCTGGTGCTGCTGGCCTTCATGGGGCCGCGGCTGGGGCTCACCGTGGCCGGGCTGCTGCCGCTGGTGACGCTCTCGGCAATGGCCGTGTACGCGATGACCGGCGGCGTGCTGCACCAGATGGCCGTGGCCGGGCTGGTGATCGCGCTCGGCATGCTGGTGGACAACGCCATCGTGATGACCGAGAACCTGCAGTGGCACCTGGACCAGGGCCGCCGCCGCCGCGAGGCCGCCGTGGCGTCGGTGCGCGAACTGGCGGGGCCGCTGGCCGCCGCGACCGGCACCACGCTCGCCGCGTTCACGCCGCTGCTCATGGCGCAGGGTGACACGGCCGATTTCACGCGCGGCATTCCCATCCTGGTGATGCTCACCCTGCTGATCAGCTATTTCTACGCGGTGTTCGCCACCCCGGCGATGGCGACCCTGGCATTGCGGCCGCGCACCGACACCTCCGGCGGGCGCATGCGGCGTCTGGGCGAGAGCCTGGGCCGTTTCGCTGTGCGACGCCCCTGGGGCGTGCTCGGCATCGCCGTCCTGCTGGTCACGGGCGCCGCGCTCCTGAGCGGGGCGTTGCCGCGGGACTTTTTTCCCAGCACCGATCGCAACCAGCTGGTGGTCGACCTGCGCTTCCCCGAGGGAACCGAGCTCGAGCGCACGGCCCTCAAGACCAACGCGCTCGCGGCCGAACTGGCGCGCCGGCCGGGCGTGAACGCCGCGCATGTTTTTGCCGGCGCCAGCGGCCCCCGCTTCTACTACAACCTCATCAAGATCCCGCGGGCCCCGCACCTGGGACGCATCGTGGTGATCGCCGACGATAAAGACCGGCTGCCCGAGCTGATGCGCTGGGTGCGGCACCGCGCGGAGACGACCCTGCCGGATGCGCACGTCGTGGCCAGCCGTCTCGGGCAGGGCCCGCCGGTGGACGCCCCGGTGGAAATCCGCGTGTTTTCGGAGGACTACGGCGAGCTGGTCGCGGCAGCCGAGGCCGTCATGCGCGAACTGCGAGCGGTGCCCGGCGCGCTGGACGTGCGTCATACGCTCGGCACCGGCCTGGCGACCGTCGCGCTGGAAGTCGACGATGCCGCGGCGGCACGCCTCGGCCTGTCGAGATCGGATGTCGCGGCGGCGCTGGCGGGAGCGACGCTCGGGCGAGAGTTCTCCACCTGGCGCGTGCGCCGCGAGCCCTTGCCGATGATCATCCGCGCGCCCGAGGGCCGGGACTTCCCGGTGGAAGCGATCGAGGGCCTGCCGCTGAAACTGGATGACGGCCGCACCGTGCCGCTCGGGCAGCTCGTCCGCAGCCGCATGGAATGGCAGCCGGCCGTGGTGCGCCAGTGGGACATGCAGCGCATGACCGCGGTCCTGGCGGAGACCGCGGAGGACGTCACCTACACGCAGGTGCTGTCGCGCCTCGCGCCGCGGCTGCAGGGCCTCGAACTGCCCCCGGGAGTCCGCCTGGTATATGGCGGCTCCGCTGCCGAGGCCGGCGAGGCCAATACCGCGCTGTTCAAGACATTGCCGGTCGGCCTGCTGTTGCTGCTGGTGTTCCTGCTCTACCAGTTCAACTCTTTCCGCCTGCTCGGCATCGTGCTGATGACCGTGCCGCTGGCGGTAGTCGGCGTCGTGCCGGGCCTGTTGCTCGCCCGCCAGCCGGTGAGCTTCACCGCGATCCTGGGCGCGGTGGCGCTGGTGGGCATCGTCGTCAACAACGCCATCGTGCTGATCGACCTGGCGCGCAGGCTGGAACAGGACGGCCTGGACACCGCCGCGGCGATGGTGGCCGCGGTGGGGCGCCGGGCGCGCCCGATCCTGATGACGACCGCGACCACGGTGGCGGGCTTGCTGCCGCTCACCTTCACCCGCTCCACCCTCTGGCCGCCGCTGGCCTGGGCGATCATCTCGGGACTGCTGGCTTCGACCCTGCTGACACTGGTCGTGATCCCCGCGCTCTACCGCCTGCTGATGGGCGGGCGCGGACCCGTGCCCGAACCGGCTCAGCCCGCGGGCAGCACGTAGCCGCGTTCGCGGAAAAGCCTCAGGCAGACCGCCGCGACCTCCGGGTCGTAACGCGTGCCGGCGCCGGCCTCGATTTCCTCGAGCACCTCGCCGATGGCACGGGCCGGCCGGTGCGGCCGCCGGCTGCACATGGCCTCGACCACGTCCGCGACCGCAATGATGCGGGCCTCCGGCAAGATGTCCTCGCCGCGCAGGCCTTCCGGGTAACCGCTGCCGTCCCAGCGCTCGTGATGCTGCAGAACCACGTCGGCGAGCGGCCACGAGAACTGGCTCTTGCGGAGAATCTCGTAGCCCTGGCGCGCGTGCGTCCTGGCGATCTCCATCTCCATGGGGGTCAGCCGGCCGGCCTTCGAAAGCACTTCCGAGGGGATCGCCAGCTTGCCGACGTCGTGCACCCGCGCGGCCATGGCGACGCGCTCGCGAACTTCCTCGTCCAGCCCGAGCTCGGTGGCGATCGCCCGGGCCAGGTCGGAGACGCGACGCTCGTGTCCCGCCGTGTAGGGGTCCCGCATCGAGACGATCGTGCTCACTACGTCGATGGTGGCCAGCATGTTTTCCTGCAGGAATTCCAGCTGGCGCGCCTCGCGCTCCTCGTGCGCCTTGCGCCGGAGCAGGCCCCAGGCGCTCTCCGCCAGCAGGCGCACGCGGTCGATGTCTTCCTCGTCGTAATCCGAGCGCTTGTTGCCGATGCCCAGCACCATCACCGGGCGGCCCTGCTCCATCACGGGAACGGCGAGATGCCGGACCAGCGGCGTGTGCCCGTCGGGGAGCCCGCGCCGGTAGCGCTCGGCATCCAGCGTGTTGTGCACCACCGGGCGCCCTTCGCGCACGCAATCAGCCCAGATGCCGGCACGGTCCAGCGCGTAGTGGGTTTCAGATTCGATGGAACACCCCGAGAGGGTCCGGCTGGACCAGGCGGCCAGCCGAATGCCGCCGCCCTGCTCCACGACATGCAGGTAGGCCGCGCGGCTTCCGGTGATCTGCTCCGCCAGTTCCACGGCCCGCCGGCCTACGCCGTTCTCGTCTAGCTCGGGCGCTTCCTCGTGCAGCGCCAGCAGCGCGGCCGTCAGGGCATAGCGCCCCGGAGGAAGATCACTGGGATCAAGCATTTCTCCGTCCCCGGCATGGTCGGGCCGCGACCGTCGCATGCAAGCAGCAGAATGGTGGCTACGGGTGGGCTCGAACCACCGACCTCAGCATTATGAGTGCCGCGCTCTGACCGACTGAGCTACGTAGCCGCCGTTGCGCGCCTGGTGGCGCATGTCCCGGAAGGGCCGGGAATTTTCCCCGCGCCCCGCGGGCGTGTCAAGGCGCGGGCGGCGGCGCAGATTTGACAAATCGCAACTGCTGCCCGGCTCGACTTGCCCAGAATCCCGTCATGGAGGCCCGACAACGCGGGCCGGCAACCGGGAGAAGACGGGCATGTACGACACTAAACGCTTGTGGTGGACGCTGGCACTCATCCTGGCGGTGTCCTTCGGGATTCTCGGCTTCATGGGCACGGAGATCTATCGAACCATGCCGCCGGTCCCGGAAGCCTATCTCACGGCCGAAGGAGAAGTGCTCTATTCGCGCCGCGACATCGAGCGGGGGCGCCAGGTCTGGCAGACCACCGGCGGACACCAGCAAGGCTCCATCTGGGGCCACGGCGCCTACGTCGCGCCCGACTGGACCGCCGACTGGCTCCATCGCGAGTCGCTCGCACTGCTGGAAGTCTACGCGCAAAAAGACTTTGGCAGGCCTTTCGACCAGCTCAGCGAGGGACAACAGGCCTCGCTGCAGCAACGCCTGGAACGGGAGATGCGCGCCAACACCTACGACCCGCAGTCCGGCCGGGTGACGGTATCCGCCGAGCGCGCCAGCGCCATCCGGGACGTCGCCGCGCACTATGAAGGCCTGTTCGGCAATGACCCTGCGCTGGATGAACTGCGCGAAGCCTACGCAATGATGCAGTTCCCGGTGCCCGACGCCGAGCGCCGCGAGCTGCTGGCGGGCTTCTTTTTCTGGTCGTCGTGGGCGGCGTCCACTAACCGGCCGGACTCGGACATCACTTTCACCAACAACTGGCCGCACGAAGAGCTGGTCGGCAACACGCCCACCGGCGCGGCGTTCATGTGGACCTTCATCAGCATCCTCATACTCCTGGCCGGCGTAGCCGCGCTGGCGTGGCATTACGCGGTGATTCACGGCCGCGAGCCGCCTCCGGAAGTGCCCGAAATCGATCCGCTGCACAGCTTGCAGCCCACGCCGTCGATGCGCGCCACGGTCAAGTATTTCTGGGTCGTGACCGCGCTGTTCGGCCTGCAGGTGGTGCTGGGCGGCATCACGGCGCACTACGCGGTCGAAGGGCAGGCCTTTTACGGCGTGAATCTCTCCGAGGTGCTGCCCTATGTCCTCACCCGGACCTGGCATACGCAGCTTGCCGTGCTCTGGATCGCAACCGCCTGGCTGGCGACCGGCCTCTACATCGCGCCAGCGGTTTCCGGGCACGAGCCCCGGTTCCAGCGGCTGGGCGTGAACTTCCTGTTCGTCTGCCTGCTTGTCATCGTGCTGGGATCCATGGCCGGCCAGTGGTTCGGCGTCATGCAGAAGCTCGGCCTGGACATCAATTTCTGGTTCGGCCACCAGGGCTGGGAGTATGTCGATCTCGGGCGCTTCTGGCAGATATTCCTGTTCATCGGCCTGATGCTGTGGCTGCTGCTGGTGGGCCGCGCGCTCTGGCCGGCGCTGCGCAAGAAGGACGAGGCTCGCCCGCTGGTGATCCTGCTGTTCCTGTCCACTGTCGCGATCGGGCTGTTCTACGGGGCGGGCCTGATGTGGGGCAAGAACACGCACCTCGCGATCGTGGAGTACTGGCGCTGGTGGGTGGTCCACCTGTGGGTGGAAGGCTTCTTCGAGGTCTTCGCCACCGCGGTGATCGCCTTCCTCTTTACCCGTCTCAGGCTGGTGCGCACCACCAGCGCGGTGACCGCGGTGCTGTTCGCGACCATCGTGTTCCTGACGGGCGGCGTGCTGGGCACCTTCCACCACCTGTATTTCGCGGGCACCCCCACCGCGGTGCTGGCGATCGGTGCGGCCTTCTCCGCCCTGGAAGTCGTACCGCTGGTACTGATCGGCTTCGAGGCCTACGAGAACTGGAAAGCCTCGCAAAACCGCGGCTGGGTCGCGACTTACAAGTGGCCGATCATGTTCTTCATCGCCGTGGCCTTCTGGAACCTCGTGGGCGCGGGCCTGTTCGGCTTCCTGATCAACCCGCCGCTGGCCTTGTACTACATGCAGGGCCTCAACACGACGCCGCTGCACGGCCACACCGCGCTGTTCGGCGTGTACGGCATGCTCGGCATCGGCCTGATGCTGTTCTGTCTGCGCGGGCTCACGTACCGGCGCGCCTGGGACGAGAAACTGCTGAAGTGGTCCTTCTGGTCGCTCAACCTCGGCCTTGCGGCGATGGCGCTGTTCAGCCTGCTGCCGCTCGGCCTTATGCAGGTCTGGGCAAGCGTCACCGAGGGTTTCTGGTACGCACGTTCCGCCGAGTTCCTGCAGCAGCCGCTGATGCAGACGCTGGTCTGGCTGCGTGTGCCCGGCGATGTGCTGTTCAGCATCGGCGTCATGTTCCTCGCCTGGTTCGTATTCCGCCTGTTCTTTGGCGCCAGGCAGGAAGCGCCCGGGCACGCCGCCGCCGGGCTTGTCGAGGCAGAGCCCGCCGAATGAGCCCGCCGAATGAGCCTGCCGGCTGAGCGGGTAATCTGAGCGGGCCGGCCCCGTCGTCCTCGTGGCGGCGGGGCCGGGCTCTCGCGAACACCCCGGGAGATATTTCAGTTGCAACACTATGCGCGCCATTGGAGGCAGCTGACTGCCGCACCGCACCGCATGTTCTTCGCCACCGGCTTCGCCTGGCTGCTCGCATGGTCCGGCTGGTGGACACTGCTACTCGCCATGCGCACGGCAGGCATCAGCGGAATGGAGCCCGGGCAACCCGCGCTGCTGCTGCATGGCGGGCTGATGCTGTTCGTCGTGCTGCCACCCTTCATGTACGGCTTTCTTCTCACCGTTTTTCCGCGCTGGATGCCCGCGCCGGCGGCCGGACGCGCCGCCATGCTTTCGGCTTTCGCGTTGTCGAACGCAGGCAACCTCGTTTTCCTGGGCGGGCTCTGGGGCCTGCCCGGGGGAATCGAGGCCGGCTGGCTGCTCGCCGCGCTGGCCCTCGGCCTGGTTTGCTGGAACCTGATCGTGGCACTGTGGCAGGCGCCAAGGCGTGTCCCGCATGCCTTTGCGGCGCTTGCCGGGTTGCTTGCCGGCCTGGGCGGCATGCTGTTGTTTTTCGGCATGCTCGTCTCCGGCGACTGGACTGCGTGGCCACTCGCGCGCGGCATCGGGCTGTGGGCCTTCCTGCTGGTCGTCTATTTTACGATCAGCCACCGCATGATTCCCTTTTTCACCGCCCGGATTCTTCCGGCTTACGCCAGCTGGCGGCCGGAGTGGCTGCTCTATGTCTTTGTCGCGCTGGCCTTCGCGCGCGCGCTGCTCGAGTTGTCAGCCGAGCACGCCTGGCTGGCGACTGTGCCGCTCGCCGTCATCGGGACGGGTTGCGCATTGCGCTGGCGGCCGCGGGAACGCCATGGAGTCCGCCTGCTGAGCATCCTTCACGCCTCGCTCGCCTGGCTGGCCCTCGGCCTGCTGCTGACCGCCTTCGCGGACCTGGGCGCCGCCCTGGGTTTTGACGACGTCGCCGGCCGGGCGCCTGTGCACGCGCTGGGAATGGGGTTTTTCGGGAGCATGCTGATGGCCATGGTCACGCGCGTGTCGCTGGGCCACTCGGGCCGACCGCTGGTGCTGCAGGCTTTCGACTGGCGCCTTTTCCTGCTGGTGCAGGCCGCGACGCTGGCACGCATCGGCGGCGAGTTCCTGCCGCCGGCCGCCGCCGGGCTCAATCTTGTGGCCGCCCTGGCCTGGACGACGGCATTCGCCGCGTGGGCGATCCGCTATCTCCCGATCTGTTTCCGGCCGCGAATCGACGGACTCGCCGGTTGAAGCGCTCTCGCCGACCATTAAGTAAAAGCCGCAGGCACGGGGTTAATTGAATCATGTAATATGCATAAATTGACCGGCTCAGTGACCCGGGCTCGAGGAACAATGTCATGCGCCTGACCTACTTCAGCGATTACGCCTTCCGGGTATTGATGTACCTGGCGGTGACGCCTGACCGGCCTTGCACCATCCGCGAGATTTCCACGGCCTACGACATCTCCAGGGCCCACCTGATGAAGGTCGTGAACCTGCTGGCACGCGAGGGTTTCGTCAACGCGCAACGCGGCCCTAATGGCGGGCTGACGCTGGCCGTCGCCCCGGAGGCGATCCGCCTGGGTGACGTCGTCCGCAAGACCGAGGAAGACCTGGGGCTGGTGGAATGCTTCAGGGCCGACAACTGTTGCCGCCTGACGCCCGCATGCGGCCTGGCGGCGACGCTCGGCCGCGCCCTTGGCGCTTTTCTCGCCGAACTGGACAAGCAGACGCTCGCCGACATCACCGCAAACGACGGGGAGATCCGTTCCCTGCTGGAAGCGTCGTAGTGCTTGCCGGCTCCATGAGCCCCGACTCCCGGGAAACGTGCGATTGCTGCCCCCTGCCCTCTCTGTGCGGGGATCATGGTCCCACCGGCCTGCCGGCGGCGCTCCTCGACTCCGTCCTCGGCCAGCGGCCGCTGGGCGCCGGCGAAACCCTTTACATGGCCGGAGAGAAACGGGACTCGATCTGGGTCGTATCGGACGGCGCACTCAAGACCTGCGAACTGGACCTGGAAGGCAGCGAGCAGGTGCTCGGCTTCCATGGGCCGGGAGAAGTGCTGGGTCTCGAGCGCCTAGAGGTCGCCGCGCACCGCGGATTTGCCGTGGCGCTGGAGCCGAGCCGGCTGTGCAGGGTTCCGGTCAGCCGCCTGGTGGACCGGCTGACCTCGATGCCGGAGCTATGGCGTGACGTGCTGGCGATCGCGGGCATGCAAATCGCCCGCGCCCGGGAAATGCACCGGGTGATGAGCCAGCTGCAAACCGGGCAACGGCTTGCCTGGTTCCTGCTCAACGATTCCGGTCCGCAGCGCAGCGGAGGCGGCTGTGGCAGGGCGGAGGTCCTCCACCTGCCGATGCAACGCCAGGAAATCGCGTCCTACCTCGGCATGACGCTGGAGACCGTGAGCCGAAGCTTCAGCATTTTTCAGCGCGAAGGCCTCGTGGAGGTCCGGGGACGTCGCATCACGCTGCTGAATCGGTCGGGACTCGCCGCGCTCGCCGTTCCGCAGGAGCGCAACGCCGCCTAGACATTGAAGCGGAAGTGCACCACGTCGCCGTCCTGGACGACGTAATCCTTGCCCTCGACGCGCATCTTGCCGGCCTCCTTGGCCTTCGACTCGCCGCCACAGGCGATGAAATCGGCGTAGGCAATGACCTCGGCGCGAATGAAGCCGCGCTGGAAGTCGGTGTGGATCTCGCCGGCCGCCTCCGGCGCGCTGGCGCCCACCGGCACCGTCCAGGCGCGCACCTCCTTGGGCCCGACGGTGAAATAGGTTTGCAGACCGAGCAGCCGGTAACCGGCGCGGATCACGCGATCCAGGCCTGCCTCCTCCAGTCCCAGTTCAGCCAGGAATTCGCCCTTGTCAGCGTCTTCGAGTTGCGCGATCTCGGCCTCGATGGCCGCGCACACGGCGACCACCTCGGAATTCTCCGCTGCGGCGATGGCCGTCACCGTCTCCAGTTGGGGGTTGCCGGTGAAGCCGTCCTCGGCCACGTTGGCGATGTAGAGCGTCGGCTTGGCCGTCAGCAGGTGCAGGTCGCGCAGCATCAGCCACTGGTTTTCGTCCAGCGGCATGGAGCGCACCGGCTGCCCCTGGTCCAGGTGGTCGGCGACCCGGGCTAGCAGGTCGCGTCGCGCCAAATCCTCCTTGCGGCCGGTCTTGGCGGCCTTGACGGCCCGCTCCAGGTTGCGCGTCACCGTTTCGAAGTCGGCCAGCGCAAGCTCCAGGTTGATCACCTCGATGTCGCCGGCCGGATCGACGCGCCCCTCCACGTGGATCACGTCGGGATCCTCGAAACAGCGCACCACGTGCCCGATGGCGTCGGTCTCGCGGATGTTGGCGAGGAACTGGTTGCCGAGCCCTTCTCCTTTCGATGCGCCCCGCACCAGGCCGGCGATGTCCACGAACTCGATGGTCGTGGGCAGGATTTTCTGCGGTTTCGCGATCGCCGCAAGCGCCTGCAGCCGCGGGTCGGGCACGGGCACCACGCCCACGTTGGGGTCGATGGTGCAGAAGGGATAGTTTTCCGCCGCGATGGTGGCACGCGTCAGCGCGTTGAACAGCGTGGATTTGCCCACGTTCGGCAGGCCGACGATCCCGATACGGATTCCCATGCGAGTTACTCCGCGAGCCCTGGCTCGCCGTCCTTGTTTTTGTTCCGCGCGCCGGGCCCGCGGCTGTGCAGCTGGTGCATGGCGGGTTGTTCGCCCCGCCCCAGCATGACCGGCAGGACGTCCGCCGCCTCGGCGACCGCCTCGCGGATGAGCGCCTCGTCCTCTCGCGACGGCCGTTTCAGCACGTAATCGATGACTTCGGCGCGGTTGCCGGGATGGCCGATACCGAGACGCAGGCGCCAGAAGCCCGGCCCCAGGTGAGCGATCAGGCTGCGCAGGCCGTTGTGCCCGCCATGTCCGCCGCCAAGCTTGAGGCGCGCGTCGCCCGGCGGCAGGTCCAGGTCGTCGTGCGCCACCAGGATCTGCTCCGCGGGCACCTTGAGGTAGGCCGCGGCGGACTGCACCGCCGTGCCGCTGCGGTTCATGAAGGTCTGCGGTTTCAACAGGCGGACCTCGACGTCGTCGATGCGCACCGCCGCCATCTCCGCCAAAAACTTGCGCTCCGGCCGGAAACGCCCGGCATGGCGCTGCGCCAGCAGGTCAGCCAGCCAGAAACCCGCGTTGTGCCGGGTGTCATCGTACTCGGACCCCGGATTGCCGAGACCCACGATCATGCGGATGCGGGATCGCTCACTCATGATTCAACGCCTGGGGGAAAGAACGGCCGCCGGGCCGCCCGCAAGGACGGCCCGGCAGGCCGGGGATGCCGTCAGTCCATGTCGGGCTCGGCTTCCGGCCCCTCGGGCTGCTCGCCCTCGGCCTCGCCTTCGCCCTCGCCTTCGCCCTCTGTCTCCTCTTCCTCGAGACGCGGGCGGTAGATCTGGAAAACCGGTTGCTCCAGCGCCTCCTCGCCCGCGGCGATGGATACGCCCTCGGGCAGCTTGACCTGGTCGAGCGTGATGTTGTCGTCCAGCTCGAGTGCCGAGACATCCACCTCGATGTACTCGGGGAGGTGTTTCGGCAGGCAGATGATTTCGAGTTCGTTCATCACCCTCGAGAGCACGCCGCCCTGCTTCACGCCGGGCGCATCGTCCTCGCCGAGGAAGTGGAAGGGCACGGAGACCCGGATCTCCTCGTCCTCGGTGATCCGCTGCAGGTCCACGTGCAGCAGGATGTTGCGAAAGGGATGACGCTGTATGTCCTTGATGATGCAGGGCTGCGACTTGTCGCCCGTGGTCACCGTCAGGATGCTGGAGAAAAATGCCTCGTTCTCGATGGTATGCAGCAGCGTGTTGTGATCCAGCGCGAGGGCGCGCGGATCGCGATGGGCGCCATACAGTATGGCGGGCACCTTGCCGGCCCGACGCAGGCGGCGGCTCGCACCCTTGCCCTGGTCAGTCCGGTCTTCGGCAAAAAGCTCGAATTTCTGGCTCATCTGGGTTCTCCGTTGATGTTATGTCCGGACGCTGCGGGCCCGCGACCAGGCTTGCGCACGCGTCCACCCGGCGTCTCCCGCGGGAGCCGCCGTATTCCGGGCTGCTCAGTCCACGTAGAGCGAGCTGACGGATTCTTCGTCGCTGATGCGGCGCATCGTTTCCGCGAGCATCTCGGCAACGCTCAGTTGCCGGATCTTCGGGCTCGAGCGCGCGGCCTCCGACAGCGGGATGGTGTCCGTCACCACCAGGCCGTCGAGCAGCGAGTCGTTGATTCTTTGCACCGCCGGCCCCGACAGGACCGGGTGGGTGATATAGGCATAGACCTGCCGGGCGCCCTGTTCCTTGAGCGCGGCCACGCCCTGGCAGAGGGTCCCGGCGGTGTCGATCATGTCGTCCACCAGCAGGCAGGTCTTGCCGCGCACGTCGCCGATGATGTGCATGACCTGGGCTTCGTTGGCGCGCGGCCGGCGCTTGTCGATGATCGCCAGGTCCGCGTCGTCCAGCCGCTTGGCCAGCGCCCGGGCGCGCACCACGCCACCCACGTCCGGGGAGACCACGATCATGTCCTGGTAGCGCTGCTTCCACGCATCGTGCAGCAGCACCGGCGAGGCATAGACGTTATCCACGGGAATGTCGAAAAAGCCCTGGATCTGGTCGGCGTGCAGGTCCACGGTGAGCACTCGGTCGACGCCGGCGTGGGTGATCATGTTGGCCACCAGCTTGGCGGAGATCGCGACACGCTGCGCGCGCGGGCGCCGGTCCTGCCGGGCATAGCCGTAATACGGGATCACGGCGGTGATGCGCGCCGCCGAGGCGCGCCGCAGCGCGTCGGCCATGATCAGCAGTTCCAGCAGGTTGTCGTTCACCGGCGGGCAGGTGGACTGGACCACGAACACGTCCCGGCCGCGCACGTTCTCCAGCACTTCGGCCGAGACCTCGCCGTCGCTGAAGCTCGACGCCTGCAACTTGCCCAGCGGAAAACCGAGGTGGCGCGCAATGCTTTCGGCCAGTTCCCGGTTGGCGTTTCCGGAGAACACCGCCATATGACCTGCTTCGTGAATCACGCCTGCCCCCTCGAGCTCATGGTCCGTTCCGCCGCCCGCAACAGCCTGCGGGCACGTGTGAAATGGCTGGGGTGGGAGGATTCGAACCTCCGCATGACGGGATCAAAACCCGCTGCCTTACCACTTGGCTACACCCCAGCAGTCGATCATCTTTCGACCGGCATCTTCCGCCCGCGTCTTCCGCTCGGCCACCGCCCGTTCAGCCGGCGGACGCCCTCGCCAGCAACGGGCTGCGCGCCACTCCGCGCGCCGTGAATGCCGTCCAGGCCCGCGGAAGTCCCTCGAGCGCCGCCCCGGCCTGCTCCGCCGTGTCGAATGCGGCGAACACGCAGCCGCCGGTCCCGGTCAATCTTGCCGTCCCGCTCCCGGCGCCTGCTCCGGCCCTGGCGGACAGCCAGTCCAGGGCTTTTGCGACCGCGGGATAACGGCGCCGGACCACGGGTTCGCAGTCATTGCGCCCCCCGCCGGAAATAAAGCTCTCAATTGTCGTTTGAGGGGTATCGCGTGTCAATTCAGGATCCGAGAAGACAGCGGCCGTGGAGACTGCGCAATCGGGGCAGACCACCGCGTACCAGCTCGGCGGCAGGTCGATCGGCTGCAGCTTCTCACCCACGCCCTCCGCCCAGGCCGAGTGGCCATGCACGAACACCGGCACGTCGGCGCCCAATTCCAGGCCCAGCGCCGCCAGTCGTTCCGGCGGCCAGTCGAGGCCCCATGCGCGGTTGAGCGCGACCAGCACCGTGGCCGCGTCGGAACTTCCCCCGCCCAGCCCGCCGCCGGCCGGTATGCGTTTCCGTATGCGCAGTTCCGCGCCGCCGCGGCAGCCCGCGGCCGCCTGCAGCCGCAGCGCGGCACGCACCGCCAGGTCCCGGTCGGGCGGCAGGTCCGCCGGTCCCTCCGGGCGGGAGATGCGGCCGTCCGCCGTGGGACGCACGAACACGTCGTCACCATAGTCCAGCAGCTGGAAGGCCGTCTGCAGGGCGTGATAGCCGTCCGGGCGCCGGCCGGTCACGTGCAGGAACAGGTTCAGCTTGGCCGGCGCCGGCCACGCTTCGCTCATCGCTTCGCCAGGGCAGGCGGATCCGGAATGTTCCAGCGGTCGGCCATGACCCGGATGCGAACTTCTCCCCGTTCCATGTCCAGCCGTCGCGGCAGGAGCAGTCCTTCGGCTTCGCTGTAACTGTCGTAGAGCAACAGCCAGCCACTCTGCTCGAGGCTCTCCAGCGGGCCGTCCTCGCCGGGTACCTCGCTGGCCGGCAGCGCGGGATCCGGCACGCCAAGTATCCAGTAGCGCATGCTGTGCACCGGCAGGCTCCAGCCGAAGCGCTCTGTCATCTCGCGCTCCGGATCGCGGAGCAGCAATTCGTCGCCGGCGGTGGTCTTCACACGCAGCTGCTCGGGATCGCCATGAATTCGGAAACCGCCGAAACCGAAAGGTCCCCGGAAGCGGAAATCGACGATGTCGTCGTTCTGCTCCCATGACACCGTGCCGCTGTAGCCGCGCCGGCCGGTATTCAGCGAGAGCCTTCCTTCCATCCGGAATTCTTCAATTTCCTGCAGCATTTCCCGCCTTTCCAACCAGTCGACTCCCGTCATCGGTGCGCGTTCCGGCGGCGTGACGCAGCCGGCGCCCAGCGCGGCCAGGGCGAGGATCATGATGAATCCGGCAGCCCGGCCCGCATTGGCGCCCAAGTGTACTGCAAGCTGCAGCATCGCTCAGGGATCCAGCCGTCCCATGGTCTCCAGCAGGATCCTGCTGTCGGGGAAATCGACGATGGCCTCCAGCCAGACGTCGCGCGCCTCGTCCACGCGACCCAGGCTCCAGAGCAGCTCGCCCAGGTGCGCCGCGATCTCGGGGTCGCGCTGCAATGTCCATGAGCGCTGGATATAGGGAAGGCCCTCTTCGGCCCGCCCCAGCCGGAACAGGACCCAGCCCATGCTGTCCAGGATCGCCGGACTGTCCGGCGCCATCTCCAGGGCCCTGCTGATGAGCGCGTAGGCCTCTACATGGCGCCCGGTGAGATCGGCCAGCGTGAAGCCGAGGGCATTGAGTGCAGTGGGGTCGTCGGGCCGCAGTTCGACCATGCGCTCGAAGTCCGCCAGCGCCTTTTCGACATCCTCGCCCTGGATTCGCAGCATGCCGCGCGCATACAGCAGCATGGCATTGTCCGGGTAGCGCCGCAGCAGGCCGTCGTAGACCGCCAGCGCCTCTTCCGGCTCGCCCAGGCGCTGCAACAACTCCGCGCGCGCCATCCCCAGTTCCGTGGCCGCCTGGGGATGAGTCTGCGCGAACACCTGCAGGTGCCTGACGGCGAGTTCGGGGCGGCCCATGCGGAACATCAGCAGCGCCAGGCGCACCTGGGCCGTGACCAGGTGCTCGCCGTCGGTGACGCCCGCGTACAGGCGCGCCGCCTCCTCGAGATCGCCGGCCTGCTCGGCGAGCCCGCCCAGGTAGAAGGCGGCGTCGTCGGTGTGACGGCCGCTGGCCAACAGCGACATGAAGGCTTCGCGGGCGGCCTCAGGCCGGCCGGCGAAGTATTCGAGATAGCCGAGCGCCCTGAGCGCATCGGCGTCCCCCGGCGTCGCCGCCAGGATGTCTTTCAGCAAGCGCCGCGCCTCCCGGTTGCGCTCGGCCGTCATGAGCATCAGGGCGCGCTCCAGCCGGAGTTCGCGCGACCCGGCATCCGGCCGATCCGCCAGCCACGCCAGCGCCTCTTCCACGCCGCCGTCGGCAGCCATCGCCCGCGCCCGCAGCATGACCGCCTCGGTCCATTCCGGGGCCAGGCTGAGCGCGCGGCCCGCTTCCGCTTCGGCCAGCGCGGCATCGCCCGCGCGCAAGGCCAGGTAGGCGTGTGCATAGGCGCCGCTGGCGTCCTCGGGATAATCCGCCACCACGGCGGCGAGCGCAGCGCGGGCCGCCTCGCGATCCTCGGCCGCCGTCAGCAGCGGCAACAGGGCCAGGAAAGGCCGGCCGGCGTCACCGGCGTCGGCGCGCAGCCGCGCGAGCTCGGGGATCGCCATTTCGGCCTTGTCGGAACGCAGGTAGCCGCGTGCCAGGAAACGGCGCGCCAGCGTCGCCTCCGGAGCGAGCGCCGCCCAGTGCCGCGCCGCCGCCAGCGCCTCTTCGCCCGTGCCGTAGGCTGCCGTCACGCGGGCCGCGCGCTCGGCCAGCTCCAGGTCCTCGCTGGCGCGGGCCGCCCGCAGGTACTCGGTCGCCGCCAGCGCGGGACGGTCCCGCTGCATGGCGATCTCGGCCATCAATACGTGGTAGTCCGGCTCGCCCGGCTCCCCGAGGTCCGGCGCCCGGTTATCCGGATCCAGGGGCTCCGGCACGGGCGCCGCGCAGGCTGCGAGCAGCCCCAGCAGGATGAGGACCAGTGGCTTCATGGCTTCCGGAAACGCTTACGGAAAGCCACTATAACCCATGCAAAAGCCGCTCCGCGCACCCTTCGTGCTTGTCACCGGAGGGCCGCTTACCAGACAATTGGGCGATCGTGTCACCAGGCCGTCCCCGCAAAGCAAACTGATGTCCCTCAAAGTCCTAGGCGTCAATCACCGCTCCGCACCGGTCGAAATCCGGGAGAAGCTGGCCTTCAATCCGGAGCGCCTGCCCGTGGCGCTGAACGAGCTCGTGCAATTGCCCCAGGTGCGGGAGATGCTGATCGTCTCGACCTGCAACCGCACGGAGTTCTACGGTCATTGCGCGGACAAGGGCCTGTTGCAGCTGCGCGACTGGCTGAACGATTATCACCACCTTGGCGATCGCGCCAACGGCTGCCTCTACCAGCTGGAAAACCAGCTCGCGGTGAGCCACACCTTTACCGTGGCCTGCGGCCTCGACTCGGCGGTGCTGGGCGAGCCGCAGATTCTCGGCCAGATGAAGGATGCCTACCGCATCGCCACCGAGGCGGGCAGCGCCGGCCCGATGCTCCACTCGCTGTTCCAGCAGGCCTTCTCGGTCGCGAAAATGGTGCGCACCGACACCGAGATCGGTGCCAGCGCGGTCTCGGTCGCCTACGCGGCCGTCAACCTGGCGCGGCAGATCTTTGCGGATTTCTCGCAGCACACCGCCCTGCTGGTCGGCGCCGGGGAGACCATCGAGCTGGTTGCGCAGCATCTTGCCGGCCGCGGCATCGGCCGGGTGATGATCGCCAACCGGAGCGTCGAGCGGGCGCGCAGGCTGGCGCAGGAGCACAAGGGCCTGGCGATCGGCCTGGACGAGATCCCGGACCACCTGGCGGCGGCCGACATGGTGATCTGCTCGACTGCCAGTCCCGAGCCCCTGATCACCAAGCCCATGGTGCAGGCGGCGCTCAAGGCGCGGCGACGCAAGCCCGTGTTCATGGTGGACCTTGCGGTGCCGCGTGACGTGGCAACGGACGTGGCGGACCTGGAAGACGTCTACCTCTACACGGTGGACGACCTGCAGGACGTGGTGGACGACAACGTCAAGGCCCGCGAGGAAGCCGCCGCCCACGCGCGCCGCATCATCGACGTGGAAGTCATCCGTTTCGCCCAGACCCTGAAGACGCGCGACGCCGCGCCGACTATCCGGTCCGTGCGCAGCCGTGCGGAGGAAATCCGCGGCGCCGTGAACGAGCAGGCGCAACGCATGCTCGAAGCCGGCCGGTCGCCCGCCGAAGTGATGGACTTCCTGTCGCGCACCCTGACCAACAAGCTGCTGCACCTGCCGAGCGTCGGCATGCGGCGCGCGGGCGAAGAAGGCGACCAGGAACTCCTCACGGCGGCCCGCCGCCTGTTCGGCCTCGAGGCCGAGGACTAATTGAAAGATACGATCGTCACCAAGCTGGCGGACCTCGTGGAGCGCCACGAGGAAATCGCCGCGCTGCTTTCCGACCCGGATGTCATCGCCGACCAGGCGCGTTTCAGGGAACTCTCCCGCGAATACGCGCGGCTGGAAGACGTGGTGCGCGATTACCAGTCGTGGCGCAACGCGCGCGCCGAACTGGCGGCTGCCACCGAGATGGCGAGCGACCAGGATCCCGAAATGCGCAGCCTGGCCGAGGATGAGCTCGACACGGTCCGGCAACGGCTGGAGCGGCTGGAGCTGGCGCTGCAGAAACACCTGGTGCCCCGCGACCCCCTGGACGCGGCGAACATCTTTCTCGAGATTCGTGCCGGCACCGGTGGCGACGAGGCCGCCATCTTCGCCGGCGACCTGTTCCGCATGTACAGCCGCTACGCCGAGCGCATGGGGTGGAAGATCGAGATCCTGTCCGCCAGCGAGGGCGAGCATGGCGGCTACCGGGAAGTCATTTCGCGAGTCGCCGGCCAGGGCGTCTATTCGCGCCTGAAGTTCGAGTCCGGGGCGCATCGCGTGCAACGCGTTCCGGAAACCGAATCCCAGGGCCGCATCCATACCTCCGCCTGCACCGTTGCGGTGCTGCCGGAGCCGGAGAAGATGGCAGACATCGAAATCAACTCCGGCGACTTGCGGGTGGACACCTATCGCGCCTCGGGTGCCGGCGGCCAGCATGTCAACAAGACGGATTCGGCCGTTCGCCTGACCCACCTGCCGAGCGGCATCGTGGTGGAATGCCAGGACGAGCGTTCCCAGCACAAGAACCGGCTCAAGGCCATGACGCTGCTGCAGGCGAAGCTGATGGACGCGGAGCGCAGCCGGCGGGAGGCCGCGCATGCGGAGAACCGGCGGCTGCAGGTGGGCTCAGGCGACCGCTCGGAGCGCATCCGCACCTACAATTTTCCGCAGGGAAGGGTCACGGACCACCGCATCAACCTGACTCTCTACCGCTTGGAAGACATCCTGGCGGGAGACCTGGACCAGGTCGTGGTGCCGCTGGCCGACGAATACCAGGCCGACCAGTTGGCCGCTCTCGGCCATTAAATCGGCCACTGAATCGGCCATTAGAAAGGAAGCCACGCAAATGAGCGTTCTCGGAACCGTCCTCGACGCCATCGGCGACACGCCCCTGATCCGGCTCCGGGCGGCATCGGAACAGACCGGCTGCGAGATCCTCGGCAAGGCCGAGTTCATGAACCCCGGCGGCTCGGTCAAGGATCGCGCCGCGCTGGGCATCGTGCGCGACGCCGAGACCCGCGGACTCCTGCGACCCGGCGGCGTCATCGTCGAGGGCACGGCCGGAAACACCGGCATCGGCCTGGCGCTGGTCGGCAACGCGCTCGGCTACCGCACCGTGATCGTGATGCCCGAGACCCAGAGCCAGGAAAAAATCGACACCCTGAAGGCCTATGGCGCCGAAGTCCGGCTGGTGCCGGCCGTGCCCTACAAGAACCCCGGGAACTACGTGCACGTCTCCCAGCGTCTTGCCGAGGAACTGGCGGCGCGCGAGCCGCATGGCGCCCTGTGGGCCAACCAGTTCGACAACACCGCGAACTACGCCTTTCACCTGACGACCACCGGGCCGGAAATCTGGCAGCAGACCGGCGGTCGCATCGACGGTTTCATTTGCGCCGTGGGCACGGGCGGCACGCTCGCAGGCGTGGGCCGTGCGCTCAAGGCGCGCGACATGCGCGTCCAGGTCGGCCTTGCCGATCCGTGCGGCTCGGCCCTTTACAACCACTTCGCCCATGGCGAACTCAAGGCCGAAGGCAGTTCGATCACCGAGGGCATCGGCAACGGCCGCATCACGCGCAACATCGCGGAGGCGGTGGTGGACCACGCCTTCCAGGTGCCGGACTCGGAATCGATTCCGCTGGTGTTCGACCTGCTGCAGGAAGAAGGCTTATTGCTGGGGGGCTCGAGCGGCGTGAACATCGCGGGCGCCATCCGCCTGGCCGAAGAACTCGGGCCCGGTCACACCATCGTCACCGTGCTCTGCGACTCCGGTCTGCGCTATCGCCAGCGCCTGTTCAATCCCGCCTTTCTCGCCTCGAAGGGTCTGCCGGTCCCCGCCTTCCTGGAGCATTAACGCGGGACGCGCGAGGCGCGGGCGGCTGCCCGCGCCTGCGCTTCGCGTCCCGTTTGCCGTTCAGTCCGCCTCCGCGCCCTCGCGGATGGCGCGCGCGCTGTCGGGCAAGCGCGCCTTCAGCCAGTCGAGGTTGAGCTTCGTCGGATTGTCGATGTATTTCTGCGGGTTATCGGCCACGTCCTTGAGGTACGCGCGCGAGACCTTCCACTCGGTGTCGTGCTCGGACTTGCCGCGCGCAAGAATCTCGAACTTGCCGTTCAAATACCGGATCGTGAAGTAATCGAAAGGCTTTGACGGCTCCTCGTCATAAATCTCCACGCCGGCCTTGTGGCCTTCGAGGAACTTGTCCCATGCCGAAATCAGCGTTCCGAGGACCTTGCTGTCGCGATTCTCCTCGAGCGCCTTGTTGGTGACGCCCAGGGCCTCGTCAAACAGTTGATAAATATCGCGTTCACTCATGACCGGGCTCCTTAGACATTGCTTGGTGAGGCATCCACTCGGGAACTGCTCACCTTCAGTCTAGGACGCTTTCGCACGCGCGCCACTCGCGCTGGCGAGGCAAGCGGGATCAGGAAAGGGCTGCCGCCAGCGCCTGGTCGAGGTCCGCCAGCAGGTCCTCGAGCGCCTCGATCCCCACGGACAGCCTGACCAGGGTGTCGCCGATACCCAGGCGGGCGCGGGTCTCCGGCGGCACCGACGCGTGGGTCATGATCGCGGGGTGGTTCACCAGGCTCTCCACGCCGCCGAGGCTCTCCGCCAGCGTGAACAGGCGACAGTGCTCCAGGAAGGTCCGCGCCTGCTCCAGGCCGCCCTCGATCACGAAGCTCACGATGCCGCCGCCGCCCGCCATCTGCCGGCGCGCCAGCGCCTGCTGCGGGTGGGAGTCCAGCCACGGATAGATGACCCGCTCCACCCCGGCGCGGCCTTCCAGCCAGCGGGCGATCGCCAGGGCGTTGGCGTTGTGCCGTTCCATGCGCAGCGCCAGCGTCTTCACGCCCCGCAGCGCCAGGAAGCTGTCGAAGGGACCCGCGACCGCACCGATGGAATTCTGCAGGAAGCCCATTTGCTCCGCGAGCGCGGCATCCCGCAGGGCCACCACGCCGCCCACCATGTCGGAATGGCCGTTCAGGTACTTGGTGGCGGAATGCATGACCAGGTCGGCACCCATCTCCAGGGGCCGCTGTCCCCACGGGCTGGCAAAGGTGTTGTCCACGACCACCAGCGCGCCGTGCTGGCGGGCGCGCCGTGCCACCGCCTCGATATCGACCAGTTTCAGCATCGGGTTGGTCGGCGTCTCGATCCAGACCATGCGCGTGTCATCCTGCAGCGCCGCTTCCAGGGACGCGGGTTGCGAGAGGTCGGCATAGCTCACCTGCAGCCCCGCCGTGCGCGCGCGCACGCGGTTGAACAGCCGGCCCGTGCCGCCGTAGAGATCGTCCATCGCCACGATGTGGCTGCCGGCGTCGAGCAGTTCCAGCATCGTGGCGATGGCCGCCATGCCCGAAGCGAAGGCGAAGCCGTGCGTGCCGCCCTCCAGGTCGGCCAGGCAACGCTCCCATGCCATGCGGGTGGGGTTCTGGCTGCGCGAGTACTCGTAGCCCTGGTGCTCGCCCGGGCTGGCCTGCGCATAGGTGGAGGTGGCGTAGATGGGTTGCATCACCGCGCCGGTCGAGGGGTCCGGAGACTGCCCCGCATGAATGACGCGCGTGTCGAACGCGTCGCGTCCTTCCTGGTTGCTCATCGGGGTTCTCCCTGGTGCAGGCGTCGCAAGTGATTCAGGACGTCGGAACGCGTGATCAGACCGAGAAAAACCGTGCCCTGCCGAGCGGTGACCGCGGCATAGGAATCGCCGTGCAGCAGCGCCACGAGGTTTTCCAGCGAGGTGTCCTTGTCCACCTTGAGGAAGCTGGTCCGCATGGCGCGCCGGACGGGCTCTCCCATCAGCTCGGGATGCCCGAAAGTGAAGCGGATGATGTCGTCCTCGGTGATGACGCCGACCAGCAGGTCGTTCTCCATCACCGGCAGCTGGGAAAAGCCCGCGTTGCGGAGGCGGTTGTGGGCGGTCGTGATGATGTCGTCCGCGCCCACCGTGATGGTGGCGCGGTGCTCGTGCGGCCGCCCGATCAGGTCGCGCAGGTCGCCCTGCTGGGGACGCTGGATGAAACCCTGGTCCTCCATCCAGAAGTCGTTGTAGAGCTTCGAAAGGTACTTGTTGCCGGTGTCGCAGGCGAAGGCGACCACCCGCTTCGGCTCGGTCTGTTCCCGGCAGTAGCGCAGGGCCGCGGCCAGCAGGGTGCCGGAAGAAGAGCCCGCCAGCAGCCCTTCCTCGCGCAGCAGCTGCCGCGCGGTGGAAAAGGACTCCGCATCGGGGATCGTATAGGCGCTGCCCACCATGGAGAGATCACAGATCTCCGGGATGAAATCCTCGCCGATACCCTCGACCAGCCAGGGCGCGCCCGGCACGATCTCGCCGGTGCGAACGTAATGGGCGAGGATGGAGCCTTCGGGATCGGCCAGCACGAATTCCAGCCCCGGCGCGACGCGCTCGAAAAATCGCGTCATGCCGGAGATCGTGCCGCTGGAGCCCACCCCCAGCACGATGGCGTCCACGTCGTGCTCCATCTGCTCCCAGATCTCGGGCGCGGTGGTCTTTTCGTGGGCCATGGGGTTGTCGGGGTTGCCGAACTGGTTGATGTAATACGCCCCCCGCTCCTCGGCAATGCTGCGCGCCAGGTCCTGGTAGTACTCCGGGTGGCCCTTGCCCACGTCGGAACGCGTCAGCACGATCTCGGTTCCCATGGCGCGCAGGTTGAAGATCTTCTCCTGGCTCATCTTGTCGGGGAGCACCAGCACCAGCCGGTAACCTTTCTGGAAGGCCGCCAGCGCCAGGCCGATGCCGGTGTTGCCCGCGGTCGCTTCC
>Ga0209943_1000648_pt1 | contig 23510 bp, 20 predicted proteins | sample SalPonR1_B_D2_MG_FD_185698 | JGI IMG/M metagenome (GOLD analysis project Ga0209943, IMG submission 185698) | Salt pond soil microbial communities from South San Francisco under conditions of wetland restoration - Salt Pond MetaG R1_B_D2_MG... ... | reverse complement strand
CTTCGTCGTCGTTCGACGACCATACGAAGATGCTCGGATTGCCGTTGTCGTCCCGGCGAGTCCAGGCCAGCCAGCGCGAATCGGGTGCCCAGACATAGTCGGTCACGGCCTCGAACGGGCTGTCGGCAAGCACCCGGCGATCGCCGTCCAGGTCCACGACGTGAATCCGGCCAGTGTGATCGTAAAAGGCGATGCGTTTGCTGTCCGGCGACCAGACCGGCCGGTACAGGCGCGCGGTCAGATCGGTGGTCAGGGCCCGGGCCTGGCCGCCGTCCTGGGCCACCACGTAGAGCTGCTCCTCGCCGCTTCTGTCGCTGATGAAGGCTATATGTCGGCCGTCGGGCGACCAGGCGGCCTCGCGGTCGTGGGCGTCACCGCGCTGGGTCAGGTTGCGCGTGACGCCGTGCTCGACCGGCACCGTGAATACGTCGCCGCGCGCGGTGGCCAGCATACGCTTGCCGTCCGGCGCAATGCCGAAATCCTCGACCTGATCGGCCACTTCGATGCGCCGGGCGATACGCCGCACGCCGTCGTCGGGCACGCGTATCTCCAACTGCCGGGCCTGGTCGTCGGCGGTGTCGTAAAGGCCGATGCGCCCGGCCACTTCGTAGACGATGCGCTGCCGGCCGTCGCCGCTGGCCCACTTGATGTCCCAGTCGTCGTGTTCGGTAAGCTGCCGGTGGCTGTCCGTGGACTCGTCGTATTGAAAAAGCTCCAGCGTGCCGTCGCGATCGGAGACGTAATACAGACCGGTTTCAAGCCAGACCGGGTCGCGCTCGGTGCGAACGTGATCGGTGACCTGGCGGGCCTCGTCGTTTTCCAGGTCGTAGATAAACAGGTTCTGCGCCCAGCCGCCCTGGTAGCGTTTCCAGGTGCGGAAGTCGCGGAACAGCGGCGAGTAGAGAATGCGCTTGCCGTCCGGCGAATAGTCGCCGGAGCCGGCGCGCGGCATCGGCAGCACGGTCGGCAGACCGCCTTCGACGGCTACCCGGTACAGGCGCCGGTCGTCGAACTCGTCGCGACCGGACCGGAACAGCACCGCGCTGCCGTCGGGCGTCCAGCCGAATACCTGGTGGTCGGTGCCCCAGCGGGCCGGCAGCGGACCGGCGGTGGGATAGTAGGTCAGCTGCTTCGGTTCGCCGCCGCCGGCCGGAATCACGTAGACCTGCTCGTCGCCGCGGTATTGGCCGGTAAACGCGATCGAGCGGCCGTCAGGCGAAAAGCGGGGATAAAGCTCCAACCCGGGATGCGAGGTCAGGCGGCGGGCCGGCGCCTCGCCGTCGATGCCGGCCGACCACAGATCCCCGGCGTAGCTGAACACCACCCGGTCGCCGTGGATATCCGGGTAGCGCAGCATGCGCGTGTCGTCATCCGTGTCCTGCGCGGCTGCGGTCGAAGAAAGCGCGCCGGCGGTGGCCAGCGTGATGATCAGCAAGATCCACTTGATGGCAGGCATTATCGATACTCCGTGAATATTGATCCGGCCAGCTTAGCGCAACCCGCCCGGCGGCAGCGGCTGAGCGTTACCCAAGAATTCCGTGATCCAATGGGTCTGTGTCCTTGCGGCTTGCGCGAACGGCACGAGGCCATGGTCAACCGGCCCGTCGCAGCAGCACAGAGGCGATTACGGTGAAGACCAGTCCAATGGCGGCCCCGGGTGCGGCACCCAGACCCAGGCTGATGCCCAGTCCGGCGACGAGTGCGGCGCCGCCGGCCAGGATTGCGAAAGTCGATTCGGCGACCGGTACCTTCGAGCGACGGCGCATCTCTATCCAGGCCACCGCGGCGAGCACCGGCACCACCATCAGCAGGCACAGGCCGATCCATTCCAGCCGCGCGATCCAGAATCCGGGGTCGCCGGGGTTGCCGGCGTCGAAGGTCAGGCCGATCCGCTCGCCCAGCCATGCCGCGGGCAGTTCGGCCAGCTTGTGCCACAGGTACAGCGGCATGCCGAAGGCGCCGAGGAAAGCGACCGCCCCGGCCAGTCTCTGGCGGTCGAGCAGCCAGCGCGCCGGCCGTTCGAGCAGCAGCACCAGCCCGACCTGCAGCCACATCACGCCGATCAGCGCCAGCGTCGGCGGCAGCATGTTGCTGTTGCCCTCGAGATCGACGCCTATCATCCCGACCGGATAACCGCTGATGACCGAGCCCGCCAGCCACGCCACGCCGAGCATCAGAATCGCCAATCCGGTCCATGCGCCCCGGAAGCGGCCGCGCTTCCACGCGATGCCGAGCTGCTGCGGCAACAGCCAGACCGCGAAGGCGTTGATCCAGCCAATGCCGCCGTCGGTCGCGGTTACCCGCGCGCCCAGCGTCGGCCACTGCATCGGCAACGGCGCGCCGGCCCGCACGATGTCCACGACTGCCGCCATGACGATCAGGCCGATCACCGCGCCAAGCCCGAAACGGCGGTCGGCTGCCACGCTCAGCGGCAGCAGCGCCTGGACGATTATGAGCATGACCAGGAACCACAAGTGGATCGTCAGCGATTGGTTGAACGGGCCCAGCAGCCGGCCGCCGGTAAACTGTGCGACGGCGGCGAACAGCGTCAGCGCGGCCAGATAGGTCACGGTCGGCCGGGCCAGCTTCAGCGCCCGCCCGCCCCACCACTCGAGCTGCGAATGACCGTGATGCCGCCGTCGGGCGATGCCCTCGGTGCTGACCGCAGCCGAGACGAACACGAACAGCGGCACGACCTGCAGCGCCCAGGTCAGCAAGGCCGCGGGCATCCAGATATCGAGCAGATGCTCGGTGGCCACCACCCGCCCGGATGCCAGCCGAGGAATCGTGGCGAGCCAGTGACCGAACACGACCACCAGCAGCGCGGTGGCGCGCAGCGCATCCGGGTAGAGATCGCGGCGCCTATCGGACGAGGAATTCATCGCTGATGCGTTTCGAACATGGTCGGGTCCAGTATAGGAGAGGTCGCAAACCCGTCGGTATCGACAGCCTTGCGGCGCGATACCGATGCACGATCAGCTTGACCGGTCGCGCACCGAAGCCCGGTCGACCCCGCCCCTGAACATCAGCCAGATGATCAAGGCGATGGCCGGGATGCCGAGCGCCGAGGCGTAGACGAAGAACACCACGTAGCCGGCCTGGTCGACGATGAGGCCGGACGGCCCGCCGATGACTTTTCCGGGCAGGGTCATGAACGAACTGAACAGCGCGTACTGGGTGGCGGTGTATCGCCGCGAGACCAGGCTCGACAGGAAGGCGATGAATACCGTGGCCGAGAAGCCGTTGGCGAAATTGTCGGCGCCGATGGTCACGAACAGCGCCGGCAGGCTGGCGCCGACGGTGGCCAGCCAGGCGAAAACGAGATTGGTGAGCGCGACCAGCAGGGCGCCGATCAGGAGCATGGGCATGATGCCGAAGCGCGCGACCATGATGCCGCCGATGATGCCGCCGACCAGGGTCATGACGATGCCGAACACCTTGGTAACGGTCGCGATCTGGGACAGCGTGAAGCCGAGATCGAGATACAGCGGATTGGCCATCGCAGCCATCGAGAGGTCGCTGATCTTGTAGAGCCCGATCAGCCCCAGGATGGGTGCGGCCAGCCAGCCGTAGCGAATCAGGAAGTCCTTGAGCGGCGCGATCACCGTGCCGGTCAGCCAGGCGGCGGCTTCGCGACGCCAGCCCGAAAGCCGGGTTCGGGCACGAAACCGCTGCACCAGCGGATCTTTTTCGATATCCAGGCGCTCCGGCGACGACGGTTCGGGCGAGAGCAGCGCGGCCAGCATTCCCACCGAGGCGCACGCGGCCATCGCCAGGTAGGCCGTTTTCCATCCGGCATAGTCCGCGATATACAGTGCGCCGGCGCCGGCGACCAGGATTGCCAGTCGATAGCCGATGACATAGGTGCCGGCAAGGGCTGCCTGGAATTCGTCGGCGTCGGACTCGATCCTGAACGCATCGATCGTGATGTCCTGGGTGGCCGATGAAAAGGCGACCAGCAGCGCCAGCAGCGCGATCGGGTAGAGGTGCTCGCGCGGGTCGGACAGCGCCATTGCAGCAAGTCCGAACATGATGCCGGCCTGGGCCAGCAGCATCCAGCCGCGGCGCTGGCCGAACAGCCGGGTCAGCCCCGGCAGCGGTATCCGGTCGACCACCGGCGACCAGACGACCTTGATCGAATAAGTGATGCCTATCCAGGCGAAAAAGCCGATTGCGGTGCGCGAGATGTCGTAGTCGCGCAGCCACGCGGTAAGCGTCGAAAACACCAGCAGGAACGGCAGCCCGGCCGAGAAACCGAAGAACAGCATTCGCACCACCGACGGCCGGGTGTAGACGGCAAGCGCTTCACCCCAGCTGCGGCGACTGTCGGGCGCCGTTTCAGCCGGCATAATCCATGATCAGCGGCGCGTGGTCGGAAAAGCGGTTGGCGGTATGGATGCGGGCTTTTTCCACATTGTCGGCCGGGTTGCCGCTGACCACCTGGTAGTCCAGCCGCCATCCGACGTTCTTTTCCCAGGCCCGTCCGCGATTCGACCACCAGGTGTACTGATCGGGGCGCGGGTCGACCTTGCGAAATGCGTCGTGCATCCCGACCGGCCCGAATACTTGGTCCAGCCACGCGCGCTCTTCGGGCAGGAAGCCGGAATTCTTCCGGTTGGCCCGCCAGTTCCTCAGGTCGATTTCCTTGTGCGCGATATTCCAGTCGCCGCAGATCACGTAGTCGCGCCCGTCGGCCGCCATTTTCTCGAAGCGCGGTTTGAGATGATCCATCATTTCGTACTTGACGGCTTGGCGAATATCTCCGGACGTGCCCGACGGCAGGTACAGCGAGATCACCGACAGATTGCCGAAATCGGCCTGCAGCCAGCGACCCTCGCAGTCCATCTTGTCCCAGCCGATGCCGAACTGGACCCGGTCCGGCGCCTTGCGGGCATAGATCGCGGTGCCCGAGTAGCCCTTCTTTTCGGCGTCGTGGTAGACGCAGGTATCGAAGTAGCGCGGCTTGAACTGCGGGTCGGCGAGCTGGTGCTCCTGGGCCTTGGTTTCCTGGATGCATACCACGTCGGCGCGCTGGCGCTTGAGCCAGTCGAAGAAACCCTTGCGCGCGGCCGCGCGAATTCCGTTGGCGTTGAGCGTGATGATGCGCATTGGCGGGTCTGTTTTTGAAGACGTCGCCAATGGTAGCGGTTTAGCGAGAGGACCTCCGAAAAAGTTTGCACATACTTGCCCGGAGGTCCCCGGGGTGAAAACCCGGTAGACTTTCGCGCATGAACAACTGGACACGCGAATTCATCGAGCTGGCGCGTTCGGCGGGAGCGCTCAAGCTTGGCCGCTTCGAGCTGAAATCGGGTCGGGTGAGCCCTTATTTCTTCAACGCAGGCGCCTTCTGCGACGGGCGACTCATTGCCTCGGTGGCCGATTGCTACGCCGATGCGATTGTTGCTGCAATGGTCGAGTCCGGCCTCGAATTCGACCTGGTCTTCGGGCCGGCCTACAAGGGCATTCCGCTGGCGACCAGCGTCGCGGTCAGTCTCTACAGGCGGCACGGCATAAACGTGCCGGTGGCCTACGACCGCAAGGAGGCCAAGGATCACGGCGAGGGCGGCCGCCTGGTCGGGGCGCCGGTGGCCGGAAGGGTGCTGGTGGTCGATGACGTCATCTCCGCCGGGACAGCGTTTACCGCGGCCCGGCAGTTGATCGAAAGCGCCGGCGCCAGGGTCAGTACGCTGGTGGTTGGCCTCGACCGCAAGGAGCGGGGAACCGGTCAGGGGTCGGCAAGGTCGGAAATAGTTGAAAGCGGGATTTCGGTCGTCGCGGTCGCGGACCTGGACGATCTGATATCGGCGCTGAAGGATGGCGGGTCGAGTGCCGAATCGCTGTCTGCTATGCTTCAATATCGCACGCGCTACGGAGCGTGACCGGTTATTTCATGAAGAGCCTTTCAATTTTCATTCTCTGCCTACTGGCAAATTCTGCCTTTGCCCAGGACGTCTACAAATGGGTCGACGAGAACGGCGACGTGCATTACAGCCAGGCTCTGCCGCCCGAGCAGGCCGGCAAGGCGCATGACCGACTGACAAGCGACGGGCGTGTTGCCGAACGGGTCAAGACGGCCGAAGAACTCGAAATCTTGCGGGCTGAACAGGCGCGTCAGCGCGAACAGGCCGAAAAAGCGCGAATCCAGGTCCAGCGGGATCGGCTTTTCCTGGCCGCCTATCCCACCGAAGACGACGTGCGTCGGACGATTTCGAGTCGACGTGAAACAGTGCTTTCCGAGCGCGACTCGGTCGAATCCCTGCTTGAGCAGAGCCGTGGTCGATTTGCCGATACGGTGGAGCAGGCGGCAGAGCTCGAGCGACGCGGCAAGGCAGTGCCCGGCCACCTGGTCACGCGCATTTCGGATGCCCGCGCCGGCATCCGGGAACTGACCCGACGGCTGGACGAGATCGAAGCGCGCCTGGTTGCGCTGGACGAGGAACTGGAGGCGGAACTCGAACGCCATCGGCGATTGACTGGATCCGGATAGTCCTCCTTCGATGCAGAAAAAGAGTCTCAACTCCGCCGCAACCCGGGCCTTCACCCGCTGCGAGCACTGTCAGGCGGTGCTTCCGCTGGACTACGTTTCCCTCGCTCAGGCCGGCGGCATGGTGCGTTGCGGCAGCTGCGGTCGCACTTTGAATGGTCTCGCGTGCCTCTATCCCGCGTTCCCCGATGGTTCGATCCAGCCGATCTCGCCCAGCGGGATGCCGCCAATGCTGCAGCCGCACGTGGAACAGGAACAGATTCTCGATTCATCCCGACCAGCCGATGTCGATGACGATGCGGTCGATCACCGCGGACCGGTCCTGCGTCTGGATATCGAACCCGAACCCGCACCTGCCTGGGTGCGCTTGATCTGGCCGGCACTGGCCGTGCTGCTGGTCGCTTTGCTGGCGCTGCAACTGGCAGGCCCGCAACGCTGGCGGCTCGATCCGGAAATGCTGGGCTTGGGGCAGGCCGACCCGATTGCGGTCCAGGACGCCATACAACTCATTTCGCGCGACATGCACGCGCACCCTTCGCTCAACGACGCCGTTGTGATCAGCGCGGTGCTGGTCAACCGCTCCGACCGAAGCGTCGCATGGCCTAATATCGAACTCAGGCTGTTCGATGCCAGCCAGCAGACGGTTGCGCAAAAGCGTCTGTCGCCCAATGACTATCTTGCCGCCGAGACGAACCAGGGCGACGGATTTGCCCCCGGTCTGCGACTGCCGATAGTGCTGGAGGTCTCGGTTGAGTCGTCACGGCCGTCGGGGTTCAGCATGAGGTTTTATTCACAGGCTCCTTGAGCGGACCCGGGCTGACGCGCACCCCGCGGGTATGCAATCAGGGATTCCTCGAGGCAGGCCCGGAATCCATTCAGGCAAAGCGCCTCCGATGTGCTAAATTCCCGTGTGTAGTATTTCTTTTCGCGACATGGCGCGACGCATGAAATTGCGGCGCGCCTCGGTCAATCTTTGGTTCATGCAATGTCTGATCTGGAATCCGAAGCGCCCAGAACCTGCCTGAAGGATGTCGTCTCGAGTGCGGTGGCGCAATACCTGCAAGACATGGGGAACACGCCGCCGGACAATCTTCATGATCGCATCATGCGCGAGGTGGAGGTGCCTCTCATCGTCACTGTTTTGAAGCACACCGGCGGCAATCAGTCCAGGGCCGCAGCGATCCTCGGCATGACCCGCTCGACATTGCGCAACCGAATTCGTCGATACGGCCTATGACTGCCCGTCCAGTGGGAATCCGGCGAGCGCTGCTCAGCGTTTCAGACAAGCGCGGCCTGGTCGAGCTGGCACGAGCGCTCGACGGTCACGGCGTGGAAATCCTGTCGACCGGCGGGTCGGCGCGGCTTCTGCGAGACAGCGGGATTGCGGTTGTCGAGGTTGCCGATTTCACCGGTTTTCCCGAAATCATGGGGGGGCGCGTCAAGACGCTTCACCCCCGGATTCACGCCGGAATTCTGGCGCGCGCGGGCATCGACGATGACACGGCCCGTGAGCATGACCTGCCGCCCATCGACCTGGTCGTGGTCAACCTGTACCCGTTCGTCGAAACGGTGGCCCGCCCGGATTGTCCACCCGACCAAGCCATCGAGAATATCGACATCGGCGGCCCGGCAATGCTGCGGTCGGCGGCCAAGAATCATGATCGTGTGACCGTGATTTGCAACCCCGACGATTATCAGAAAGTGATCGAAGGCCTGCCTGCCGCTCCGGATCACGATGATCGACTGGCGCTGGCCGCGCGTGCGTTCGGGCACACGGCCAACTACGATGGACAAATCTCCCAGTGGCTGTCCGGCCATGGCGCTGATGATCACCTTCCGTCAAGACTCGGCCTGGCGCTGGATCGAGTGCAGACCCTGCGTTATGGCGAGAATCCTCATCAGCCGGCCGGCCTTTACGCCGAGCGCGGCGCCGGACCTTCCGGGCTTGCCGGCGCCAGACCGCTGCAGGGCAAGCCGCTTTCCTACAACAACCTGCTCGATGCCGATGCGGCCTGGAGCGGAGTGAGTTCGCTGGGCGACGCCCCTGCCTGCTGCATCATCAAGCACACCAATCCCTGCGGCGCCGCCCGCGCCGATTCGCCTCTGCAGGCGTATCGCAAGGCGCTGGCATGCGACCCGACTTCGGCGTTCGGCGGCATCGTGGCATTCAACCGTTCACTGGATACGGAAACCGCCGAAGCTCTCGCCGGCCAGTTTGTCGAGGTGGTGATAGCGCCGGATTTCGAACCCGGCGCGCGCCAGGCGCTGGCTGGCAGGAAAAACCTGCGCCTGCTCGCGCCGCCTCGACCGCAACAATCATCCGGTACCGAATTCAATCTGCGCCGCATCGACGGCGGCTGGTTGGCCCAGGTCCCGGATACACTGCGCCCCGGACGTGAAAGCTTCGAAGTGGTGACCGAGCGAGCCCCGGACGAAGGTGAGTGGGGGGATCTGGAATTCGCCTGGGCCTGCGTGGCGATGGTGCGCTCCAATGCGATCGTGATGGTTCGCGATGGCGCCACGCTCGGGATCGGCGCCGGTCAGATGAGTCGGGTGGACGCGTCGCGTATTGCCGTGCTCAAGGCTGCTGATCAGAAGCTGGACCTGGCCGGCGCCTGCATGGCCTCGGATGCATTCTTCCCGTTCGCCGACGGCGTTGAAACCGCTGCTGCCGCTGGTATCCGAGCGGTCATCCAGCCCGGCGGATCGAGGCGCGACGACGAGGTGATCGATGCCGCCAATCGGCACGGGATCGCCATGGTGTTCACCGGACGACGCCATTTCCGGCATTGATGATGAATGCGACGATATTTCGGGCCGGTGCGCTGGCCTGTACGCTCCTTCTTTTCTGCGCAGTACCTTCACCGGGCCTTGCTCAGGCACAAGACGTCCCGGAAAGCGATCCGGAGACCGCCCGCGAACTCGCGCCGGTGGCCGTGACCGGGTCGCGCCTGCGCGGATTCTTCGGCGCCCGGGCCTGGCCGCTGACCCTGATATCCCGCGACGAACTGACCGCCAGCGGTGAGCACAGATTGGGCGATTTCCTGCAGCAGCTGACCTTTACCAGTGGGTCTCCGCTGAGTACCCAGACCAGCAGGCGCGGCGAAGGCGGGGGTCTTTCGCGCGGCATCGAAACGGTCGAGTTGCGCGGTCTCGGACCTGAGCGAACATTGATCCTGGTCAACGGGCGCAGGTTCGTGCCCGGTGGCAACGGTGCCAGCGGGATCGTGGATCTCGGCATGATTCCGATGGCAATGGTCGAGCGTATCGAGGTCTTCAAGTCGGGTGCTTCGGTCGAATACGGCGCCGATGCGCTGGCCGGCGTCATCAACATCATTACGCGCGATGCTTTCGACGGTGTCGAGATTTCCGGCCAGGCGCGGGTGACGAGTCGGGCGGATGCCGAAACGTTCACGTTCAGCGCGTTCGGCGGCCACACGTTCGAGCGCGGCGGCTTCGTCGCGGGCATCGACTACACCGATCAGCCGTCGGTAAGCAAGGGCGAGCGCGGATTTTCGCGCCAGCGGCTGTCTTTTGCCGGCCCGGAAAACCGGATCGTGTTCGACGGATCGTCGGCGCCGCCGTCGGGACAGTTCAGGACCTCCGCGGGGCGGTTTACGCTCATCGACGGGCGGGACGGGACGACGCCGGACGACTTTCGCCCGTTTATCGATGCCGGGCCCGATACCGATCGTTTCAATTTCAACCCGTTCGAGGACCTGCTGCAGGCCTCGGAACGGCTGACCGCATTCGGCCGAGGCCATTTTTGGCTCTCGCAGGGTCTGAGAATGCACGCCGAAGCCTTCGTGCATCGCCGACGATCCAGCCAGCAGCTGGCGCCGCTGCCGTTGTTCACGACACGCGAGCAAGGCGTGGTGGTCGACCCAGCCAATGTGTTCAATCCTTTCGACGAAACGCTGACCGACGTGCGTCGCCGGCTGGTTGAAGCTGGCCCGCGTACGTTCAGCCAGGACAACGATGCCTGGCGTTTCGTGCTTGGCGCGGACGGTCAGGCGGGCGCCTGGTTCTGGGATGCCGCAGTCATTCACGGCCGCAACGAGACCGATCAGCGCAAGACCGGCGATTTGCTCGACGACCGGCTGCGCACAGCCCTCGGACCGTCGTTCCGAAATTCTGCGGGGCAAGCGGTGTGCGGGACGCCCGAATCGCCGGTGTCCGGCTGCGTGCCCCTTAACCTGTTCGGCGGACCCGGCAGCATTACACCCGAAATGCTGGATTTCGTCGGCACGCAGCTCGACGATTTCGGTTTCAACGAACAGACTGTATTCGATTTCAATATCACCGGCGACCTGTTCACGGCGCCTGCGGGACCGGTGGCCGCGGCCACTGGCTTCGAGTGGCGCGAGGAGCGCGGCGTCGACCGGCCCGATGCGCAGACGCGCGCCGGCAACACCACCGGCAACGCCCGCGACTTGACGCGCGGCGATTTCGACAGTCGGGAGGTCTACGTTGAGTTCGGCGTGCCCCTGCTCGCCGGGGCGCGCCTGGCGCGAAGCATGGACCTTGACCTCGGGGCGCGCCTGGTGGATTTCTCGAATTTCGGTACCGAATCGATATTCGAAGTCGGTCTCGGCTGGCAGCCGGTCGCAGCCTTGAGCTTGCGCGGTGCCTGGTCCGAAGCCTTCCGCGCGCCCAACATCGGTGAGTTGTTCGGCGCGCAAAGCCAGTCCAATCCGATCGTGATGGACCCATGCAGCGACTTCAGCGTACTCGATCCGGTCGGGATCGGCCGCTGCATCGACCAGGGCGTGCCGGCCGACGGCAGCTTTACCCAAAGCGGCGAGGAAACGCCCGAGCTTTCCGGCGGCAATCCATCGCTGTCGCCGGAGCGCTCGGATATCCTGACTCTCGGCCTGAGTTGGCAACCGCCGGCGTTGCGCGGTTTCAATCTGGCCGTCGACTATTACGACATCGAAATCACCGACGGCATCGCAGCGCTTGGCGCCAATACCATACTCGAGCAGTGCCTTGAAACCGGCGCCGCGCCCTTTTGCGATGCCATAGATCGCGAGTCCGGCGGCGCCATTGGAGCGGTCGAAGCCAGGTTGCAGAACATTGCGCGGGAAACCGCTCGAGGCGTCGATGTGGCGCTGGACTGGCAAGTGGCCGGTTCCGCAGCCACGTTCGATCATCGCCTGATGGTCAGTTATGTCATCGACCGGGAACTGGTTGCCTTTGACGGCGCCGATCCGCTGTTCGGCGCCGGCGGCTTCGATCAGGACAGTTTCGGTGCCATTCCCGAGTGGCGTGCGCAGTACAGGCTCGACTGGACGCGGGGACGCTGGACGCTGGGTTACCAGGCGCACTGGATCGGTGTGGTGCGCGAGCGCGGCGACGAGGTCTTCCCCGGCACCGTCAACCGCGCCGGCCCGGTTCTCTACCATGATCTGGTCGCCGAGTGGAATCCTGGCCCGCGCTGGCGGCTTTCGGCCGGCGTGGAGAACCTGACCGATATCGAGCCGCCTTTCTTCGCCAATGCCGACGAAGCCAATACCGACCTCGGCACCTACCGGGCGTTGGGCGCCGCTTTCTGGCTGCGTCTCGATTACCGCATTCACGGCCGCGACGGCTGATACGCAGCAGACGATCTGTCTGCGCGAGACGCGCGACCAAAAGATGATTATTCGCGGCCCCCGGTGTATGCTCGGGACCTTGACAACAGGCGAGTCTCCCGGGCGTGGAAGTTCATCCGGCGGAAATCGTGATCGCTATACAGATCATGCAAAGCGCGGCCGCGATGGTGCTGGCCGGCTTGCTGATGTACTTTTTCAAAACCTTTCGCCATGCATTTCTGCATCATTGGGCCTGCAGTGCACTTGCACTTGCAATCTATCTGGGCGCCTCGGCCGGAGCGCTGGCGCTTTACTGGGCCGGGTCGGGATTCCAGTTCGCGCGCTTTCTGTGTTCCGGCATTTCGCTCGGCGCCGCCTACCCGCACGTGGTCTGGTTGATGATCGGCACGTGGGAAGCGACACGACAGAAAGTCGTGCGGCGTCGGGTGGAACTCGCCCTGGTCGGCGGCGCAGCAATCCTGGGCATCCTGTCGGCCATGCTCGGCTCGTTCGATCCAGACAGCGCAGATTTGCGGAATCTGGTCAGGGTCGAGCTTCGTTACCTGCTGACGGGGCTGGCGTTTCTTGGCGCCGGCGTATTGCTATGGCGCGCGCAGCGCCACACGATGCTGGTGGGCGCGCGCATTGGCGCGATCGGTTTCTGTCTGTTCGGTCTGCAGATGTTGCACGTGGTCGGCATCAACCTGGTGATTCGCGCCGGGTATCCGCCGCCATTTTATTTCAGCTATGTCGGACTGTTCGATTTCCTGTTCCAGTCGGTGATCGGGCTGGGCATCGTCGTCTGGCTGCTGGAGCTTCAGCAGCAGCGCACCCGCAGGGCGCACTCGGAGCTGGAACACGCGCGCCTGCATGACCCCACCACCGGTCTGCCGAATCGGCAGATGCTGATCGAGCAGATCGGCGAGATGATCGAGCGAACCGCTCCGGGCCGAATTGCCGTGATATCGCTTGGCATCAACCGTTTCACGATGCTGAACCGGGCGCTGGGTTGGCAACGGACCGAGGGCATCGTGCGCGAAGTGTCGGAGCGGATTCACGAGTCGATCAGCAAGCGCTGCGCCCTGGGGCGCGTCAGCGATCGCGACCTTGTGATCGTTCGGCCGACGCTGGACGATGCCGACAGAATCCGCACCTGGACCGAGGCGCTGCTGGGCAGCGCGATTCGTCCGGTCAGGCTCGAAGACCAGGAAATTTTCGTCACGTTCTGCGCCGGCGTCAGCGTCTACCCCGACGATGCGCAAGAGCCCAGGTTGCTGTTGCAGCACAGCCAGCATGCGCTGGTGCAGTCGGCCCAGATCGGACGCGATGTGACGCTGTTCCAGAATATCGAACAAAGCGAGCACGGTGAAGTCGAGGCCACGCTGCGTTTCGAAAGCGAACTGCGGCGCGGGCTTGCCGAGAGCCAGTTCGAGATGCATTACCAGCCGATCGTGGCGGTGCTCGAAGAGCGCGTGGTGGGCTTCGAGGCGCTGCTTCGCTGGCGCCATCCGGTCCGCGGCATTCTGCGGCCGTCGGCTTTTCTGGACCAGGCGGCCAGCATCGGCATTCTGGACGCGCTGGAATCGTTCGCGCTCGAGTCGGCGCTGGAGCAACTTGCCGATTGGGGGCGTCAGGGACGGTCGGGGCTCAAGGTCGCGGTGAACGTCAGCGCCCGCCGCTTTCAGCACGACGACCTTGTCGATGAGGTTGTCGAGTCGTGTGCCCAGTTCGGCGTGTCGCCCGACCAGCTGGATCTGGAGATTACCGAAAACACCGCGCTGCGCGACCTGCCGCATGCAGTCCGCCAGATCGAGGCACTGCACGCGGCCCGTATCCGCGTCGCACTGGACGATTTCGGGACCGGCTACAGCAGCCTGGCGAACCTGATCAAATTGCCGGTCGATCGAATCAAGCTCGACCGCGCTTTCCTCAAGGGTGTTCTGCGCGACGATCGGCAGCGCGAACTGGTCGCTGCAATGATAGATCTCGGTCACCGGCTGGGGCTGGAGGTGGTTGCCGAGGGCGTCGAGTCGTCCTCGCAGCTGAAGTTTCTCGCCCAACATCGATGCGACCTGGCCCAGGGCTATCTGCTTCAGCGACCAAGCGCGCCGCAGGCGTGCCGGTTCGAGCTCGAGCCGGCATCTGGTTGATCAGCTTTCGTTCAGAACCGACCCAACGGCCTGGATTCGTGCCTGTTCCAAGGCTTCACCCAATGCCTTGCCGGCGAGTCCTTGTTTTCGAAGCGGGGCGGCGGTCGTCGCGGCCGCCGCGCTGCGGGCCCGACGCAGCAGATCGGCGGCCGGGTAAGGTCGGTCTGCGCGGCCCTTGCGTCCGCGCTTGTCGGCTTCGCAGGCTTGAAGGAAGTGCTCGAAGCGCTGGGGTCGACGCAGTGCGTCGGCCCGCTTGAAAAGCCGCATCACCGTGCCGGGCTTGAGTTCGGCGGCACGATGGCAGATCAGATGGAACTCGCATACCAGTAACGCAAGGTCGCGGATTTCGTTCGGCACCTTCAGGCGCCGGCAGACTTCGGCAACCGGTGCCAGTCCGGCCTTCTCGTGTCCATGATGTGTGGGCAGTCGTTCGGTTGGCGTCAACGCCTTGCCCAGGTCGTGGACCAGGCAGGCGAACCGGACATCCAGTCCGGACCCCATGCGCGCGGCCTGGTCGAGCACCAGCATTACGTGTTCGCCGGTATCGATCTCGGGATGGAACTCGGGCACCTGGGGCACGCCCCATAGCGCGTCGAGCTCCGGCAGGATGCGGGCCAGCGCGCCGGTTTCGCGCAGAATATGGAAGAAGCGTGATGGCCGAGCGTGCATGAGGGCCCGCGACATTTCCTGCCAGACGCGCTCGGGCACAAGGTGATCGACTTCGCCCGAGGCAACCAGCTGTCGGCACAGCGCCAGGGTATCCGGCGCGATGCTGAAATCTTCGAACCGGGTCGCGAACCTTGCCAGTCGCAAGAGCCGAACGGGATCCTCGATGAACGCATCGGAGACGTGACGCAAGGTTTTCTGCGCCAGGTCTTCGCGTCCGCCGAAGGGGTCTGCAAGGCGTCCGCTGCGATCCTCGGCAATGGCATTTATCGTCAAGTCCCGGCGCGCCAGATCATCGGCCAGTGAAACCTCGGGGCCGGTGTGAAATTCGAAACCCCGGTAGCCGGGACCCGACTTGCGCTCGGTCCTTGCCAGGGCAAATTCTTCGTGTGTGTCGGGATGCAGGAAAACCGGAAAATCGCGGCCCACCGGCCGGAAGCCGCGTTCGCCCATCTGTTCGGGGGTGGCGCCGACCACCACGAAGTCCTGTTCCGATGGCGTCAGGCCGAGAAGTTCGTCGCGAATCGCGCCGCCGACCCGATAGACCTGCAGGCCCGCCAGTCGCGCGTCCCGGCCCCACTCGGGCATCACCCCGGCCCTGTCTCGGTTGAAGCGAGTGGCATCGGTGACTGCATCCTGTCCAGGCCTAACTCCGGCGGCCTTCGCGGAAGCGACCCAGGCGGCCCTGGTGCCCTTCGCCCAGCCATTCCGGCGCCTTCTCGCTCATCGGCCACGGGGAAATGCCCAGCCGGTCGAAGCCGTCTTCGCTGCACGTGCTGTCGAGCAGCAGCGACTTGAAATTGTCCGACGAGAAAGGCTTGCCGGGCACGATGTCGAACACGCGCCCCTGCAGGCGGCCCAGCGCGTCGGGCAGGCCGACGATCCAGCGGCGCATGCCACGCTGTTCGGCTATCCATTCGACGATGTCGCGCAGAGCCCAGGTCTCGGCACCGCAGAGCTCATAGCTTTCGCCGACATGCTCACGACCGTCCAGCGCGCGTACGAACGCATCGACCACGTCGCCGATGTAGACCGGCGCGAACTTCGCGTCCGGACGGGCCAGCGGAAGCACCGGCGAGATCGCCAGCAGCCCGGCGAACCGGTTGAGGAAGCTGTCATCCGGGCCGAAGATGGTCGACGGACGGAAGATCGTCCAGTGCAGACCGGAGGTCCGAACGCGCTGCTCTCCCTCGCCGCGGGTGCGAAGGTAGTGGCTCTCTCCCTTGCCGGCGTTCAGCGCGCTCATCTGGATGATCCGCTGGATGCCGGCCTTGTTGCAGGCCGCGACGGCAATTTCGACAAGCTCGACGTGGGCCTTGCGAAATCCCGAACCGTCGCGGCCGGATTCGTTGAGGATGCCGACCAGGTTGATCATGGCGTCGTGGCCCGAAAGCGCATCGGCGAGGCGCTCGATGTCGTAGGGGTCGAAAACGCGAATCCTGACCCGCGGCACGATTTCCAGGTGCTTCGCGGCATTCGGATAACGGCTGATCACGGTGATCGAATGGCCTTCGCGGCTCAATCGGCGCACCAGGTGGCTGCCGACAAACCCCGAGCCGCCCAGAATCAAGATCTTCATCGTCGTCGTCCTCGCGCTGTCCAACCAACCGTTATTGTGCCCAATTCCACCGTCGTCCATGGCGTCGTCGCCCTGCCGCTCGCCGTTGCCGTTGCAGAGCGCATTTTCATCGTGCGCCCCGGACGGCGCGGCGACGCCGGCGTCAGCGCGGCTGGAGCAGCCCGGTGTCGTCGGACCGGTCGAAATCGGCCACGCCGCAAGCGTGCAGCGCATCGCGGAGCTCGTCCAGAGCTGCCGGGTCCAGCGGGTAGTAAGCCCGGTATCGGCCATTGATTGTCGCTGTGCAGGCCACCAATCCGACGTCCGGGTGCTCGACCATCCAGCCCCGGTCCCCGGTGTCGGCCGGGCCCAGGTCGCAGCGCGCCCAGCGGCCCTGGTGCTCGATTTCCACACTCGCGTGCCGGCTGGTCGCGCGCCAGCGAACCAGGTGCGCTTCCAGCAGCGCCGCGGTCTGGCGCAACGCCCGGAGCCAAAGCGCGTATTCGCCCCCGTCCGTCCGGCCCAGGTGGAGCGGAACGAATTCCAGTTCCCAGCCGCCTTCGGCAACATTCCAGTCGGCCGCCAGTCCCCCGGGCAGCGCCAGCCTGGCTTCACGCTGCGGCTCCAGCAGCGCGTGCTCTACCGGCGGCCAGAATGGATCGAGCCCGGCCCCGGCGAGTTGCACCTTGAGCAGCGCCATGAGATCGGCCCGGGTCATCAGCTGGCCGTGGACCGGGTCCAGCCCGGTGATTTCGGCCAGCGTTCCCATTGCCGGCGGCCGCAGGCCGCCGGTCTCGAACAGGGTCTGTTCCAGCCTGGAGCGGAGCGGGCCGAGTGCTGCAGCTTCGGCCGCCAGCAGGATCGGCAGACAGACGAACAAGCCGCGCGGCGGCGACCAGTAGGGCATCAGTGGCGCGTGCGCCAGTTGACCGACGTTGGCACCGATCGACGTGATGCCTGCATCCCGGCTCGGTTCCGGGTTCGCGTCCAGCCCGGCCACCCGGGCCATCGCTTGCCACGGGGCATGGGCCGGGCTGATGATCTGGCCCGGCTCGAGCAAGGCCGGACCTGTCACCAGATGCCCGGAAGTGACGTCGGGCACGCATCGGGACAAGTCTTCGGCCACCAGTCCGCCCAGTCTCTGGCTTTCGTCGCGTTCGAGTACGAAGCGGCAGTCCCCGGTCGGCGGGCGAATCTCAAAACCGGCGACGAGGCGGATATGATTGAAGGCGTCGTTCATTCGGTATCCAGATTGAAAACTCGAATCGAAAATGCAGGCAACATGAATCGCAAGGCAACGGATCGCTCAAACGCATCAGAGCATGATCCGGGGCACTATGGCGTGAGCCCGGCACCGCTGGAATGGCGGCTGCATGCATTCGACCAACTTGATCTCCGGCAATTGTATGCAGTGCTGGCCGCACGCATTGCGGTGTTCGTGGTCGAGCAGGATTGCCCTTACCAGGACCTCGACGGACTGGATGATCTCGCCCTGCACCTGGTTGGCTGGGGCGACGACGGTTCGGTGGTCGCCTATGCCCGCATCCTGCCGCCCGGCACACGCTTCGAGCAACCTTCGATCGGTCGGGTGCTGACCAGCCTGGCCGGCCGTCGCAGCGGGCTGGGACGCGAACTCATGCGACGCGCCATCGACGTGATCGGCGAGCGTCATCCGGGCTGTCCGATCCGGATTTCCGCCCAGTGTTACCTCGAGCGTTTCTACTGCGAATTGGGATTTGCGGTGGACTCGGCGCCGTACGAGGAAGATGGCATTGCTCACGTCGAAATGCAGCTGCCGGCAGAGGCTGCCGGCAGCGCGGGTCGCGGGATGGCGGATTGAAATCTCGGCGCGAAGCTCAGAACAGCGAGAACGGTGACTTGGCGCCGCCGCGACCACCGCGGCCGGTGCGGCGACGCCGGCGCATGCGCGAAAGAAGCGCCTGCTCGCGCGCCATGAGATAGTCGCTGCGGTTGAGTTCGGCCGGTTCCTTGCCGAGACGACGCGCTTCGGTTTCGCGATACTGCACGAAATCCTTGTAGGCTTCGATCTCGGGCTTGAGCTCGCGGCTCAGCAGCTCGACCATGATGGCGTCGTCCAGGAATCCGATGCCCGGCAAGTGGTCGGGAATCAGATCCTCGGGCTGGTTGAAGTAGGCCAGCGCGGTCAGCACGCGTTTGCGTCCCACGTCCTGCATCCCCCAGCCTTCATCTGCGAGCATGTCGGTGAGCACCCTGATCTGGTTCAGACGCTCGCGGATGAAGTCGGAAGCATCGCTGTCCTCGACTTCCTTGAGGAGTTCGTGGGCCCCGGCAATGATCTGCTCGGGAGAGGCCTTCTGCGAGGCATCCATGGCCTTCTGGGCCAGCTTGCGGAAATGTTGGAGATCGTTCTCGGACAGGTCCAATACGATGCGCATGGTCATAAATCAGCTCCCGGGAGCGGTTGCAAGGCTGAATCGTGCCGACGCGTTGAACCCTGCCCGCGATCCGGCTGATTCAGAATCAGATCGATAGCATAAACAAATTGCCCTGGCGGTGCACCCATTCGTGACCCGAGACACATTCGGATACGCCGCGCAGCAGTATCCTCCGAGTGCGCGTGCTCAGCGGTACTCGCCGGCCATTCCGGGCACCGGGTGCAGAAACCCCTGTTGGACGGTTTCGGCGTCTCGTTGGCCATCGATCACGATTTCGCTGGCCAGTTCGAACGGCACGCTGTCGTCACCGGAGCGCTCGATCGCTTCGAGAATGGCGGCGCCGGACGGCATGGCGGGCGCGTCCAGCCTCACCAGTTCGCGGCCTCGGGGCCCCATGTCCAGGTCGAGCTGCCAAGCGGCATTGAACAGTTCAGTGCCATCGACGCGCATGGCCACGGCGGCCCTGGATAGAAACAGAACATGGTCGTTGCGGTTGTGCACCAGCAGCCTGAAATGAACCGTGCCGTCTTCGATGCGAAGGTTTTCGACCTGCAGCGCCGGCGGTTCCAGCCGAATTTCGCGCGGACCCGTGGCACATGCGCCAAGTGCGCAAGCCGTGGCCAGCAGGAAAACGGGTCTGAGATTTGCAAGGAAGCTTGTGTTCAATGGTCGATGTCCGGATCATGCAGATGACAGGTTACACGGTGCGTCTGCCCGCGCTGCCCGATGTCGATTGTACGCGGGACGCGATTGCGGCAGACCGGCATTGCCTGCGGGCACCGGGTATGGAACGGGCAACCTGGCGGCGGCTCCAGCGGCGACGGGACTTCGCCCGACAGCACCAGGCGCTTGCCGCGTCGCGAGGGGTCGGCGACCGGAACCGCGTCGAGCAGCGCGCGCGTATACGGGTGGGCCGGCGTGGCGTAGATTCGGTCGACCGGCGCGGTTTCGACCAGCTTGCCCAGGTACATCACGCCGACGACGTGGCTGACGTGCTGCACTACGGCAAGATCGTGCGAAATGAATACGAAGCTCACGCCGAATTCGGCCTGCAGATCGGCCAGCAGATTCAGTATCTGCGACTGCACCGAGACATCCAGCGCCGAGACCGCCTCGTCGGCGACGATCAGCTTCGGCTCCACGGCAAGCGCCCGGGCGATTCCGATGCGCTGGCGTTGGCCGCCGGAGAATTCGTGCGGATAACGATTCCGCGCCGCCGGGCCCAGACCCACGATGTCGAGCAGTTCCAGAACGCGTCGACTGCGTTGCGTCCTGTCGCCGAAGCGATGCAGCGCCAGCGGTTCGTCCAGAATCCGGCCCACGGTACGGCGCGGTGAAAGCGATGCGTAGGGATCCTGGAAGATCATCTGCATGTGCTTGCGCTGGCGCTTGAGTGCCGGCGGATCCAGCGACGTGATGTCGACACCATCGAGCACCACCCGGCCCGAAGTGGGTTCGTGCAGGCGCAGGACGGCACGGCCCAGCGTGGACTTGCCGCAGCCGGATTCGCCGACCAGGCCGAAAGTCCTGCCGCGCTCGAGTTCGAACGAGACGCCGTCGACTGCGCGCAGCACCCGGCGGGAACGGCCGAGCAGTCCGGCGCGCACCGGGAAGTGGCGCGCCAGATCGCGGACTTCGAGCAGCGTGCCGGTCATGCCTGCGGCGCCTGTCTGCCGGCCGGATGAAAGCAGGCGAACCGCGACTCGCAACGCGTCTCGAGGGCCGGTTGCCGGCGAATGCAGGTTTCGTCGGCGAAGCCGCAGCGCGGGGCGAAGCGGCAGCCCGGCGGCAGTTCGGCAAGGTCGGGCACCGTGCCGGGGATCACCGGCAGTCGGGCCAGCCGCTGCGGCCGCACCTTGGGAATCGCGGCGATAAGCCCCTCGGTATAGCGATGCCGGGGTGTCTCGAAGAGCACGGACGTAGGCGCCTGCTCGACCACCTGGCCGCAGTACATCACCAGGGCGTCGTCGCATGTCTCGGCCACCACGCCCAGGTCATGGGTGACCAGGATCACCGCGGTACCCAGTTCCTGCTGCAGTTCGGCGATCTGGGCCAGCACCTGGGCCTGGGTGGTCACGTCCAGGGCGGTGGTCGGCTCGTCGGCGATCAGCAGCTTCGGACGGCACGACAGCGCCATCGCGATCATGGCCCGCTGACGCATGCCGCCCGAGAGTTCGTGCGGATACTCGTCGATGCGCCTGGCCGGCACCGGGATGCCGACCCGCTCGAGCATTTCGATCGCGCGCGCTCGCGCCGCGCGCCGCGACAGCCCTTGGTGCCGGCGCAATACCGCGCTCATCTGGGCGCCGATGGTATAGACCGGGTTCAGCGCGGTCATGGGTTCCTGGAAGATCATCGAGAGTTCGGCGCCGCGCATGCGCCTGAGCGCGCGCTCGTTCAGCGAGGTCAGCTCGACGCCGCCCAGCCGTACCGCGCCGGAGGCGATGCTTCCGGCCGGCCGCGGCAGCAGGCCCATCAGCGCCAGGCTGGTCACCGACTTGCCGCAACCGGACTCGCCGACGATGCCCAGCGTCCGGCCGGGCCGAATCGAGAACGAAACGTCGTCGACCGCGCGCACGATCCCCGCTTCGGTGACGAAGTCCACGCTGAGGCGATCGACTTCCAGCAATGCCTCGCTCATGGTCCGCCCCACCTCATCTTCCGGACCTTTTGGGGTCCAGCGCGTCCTGCAGGCCGTCGGAGAACAGGTTGAAGCCCATCACCAGCGTGAACAGGAAGCTGGAGGCGACGATGAAGTTCATGTAATGCCCGGCGATCACTTCGGTGGTGGATTCGGCGATCATCAGGCCCCAGCTGACGCTGTCGGAAACGCCCAGCCCGAGAAAGCTGAGAATCACTTCCGACTTGATCGCCGCGACGAAAACAATGGTGGCCTGCACCATCAGGATATGGAACGTGTTGGGCACGATGTGGCGAAAGATGATGACCAGCGAATGCAGGCCCATGGCGCGCGCGGCCTCGACGAATTCGAGGTTCTTGAGTTTCATGACCTCGCCGCGCACCAGCCTCGCCGTGGTGGTCCAGAAGGTCGCGATCATTGCGATGTGCATCGCCCATGGATTGCCGTCGAGGGCGAACGCGATGGCGGCGACGAACAGGTAGAACGGAATCGAATCGAGCACACCCTTCAGCCACAGGATGACCGCGTCGACGGGCGTTTGCGCGAAGTAGCCCGACAGCGCACCGAACACCGCGCCCAGCAGGGTCGATGCGATCGCCACGACCAGCCCGATTTCGAACGCGGTGCGGGTGGAAAAGATCGCCCGTGCAAAAATGTCCTGGCCCAGTATGGTGGTGCCGAACCAGTGTTCGGCCGACGGCGGCTGCCATTGCCCACCGGTGATTTCGGCCCAGTTGCCGCCCCACCAGTCCAGCCATACGCCCAGCGCGACGACGAAGAAGGCCATCACAATAGCCAGCCCGATCATGGCGGCCCGGTCGGCGGCAAAGCGTGACGCCGCGCGGCCCCACAGCGAGTGGCTCGCCGGGGAACTGGCGGGCTGCAGGCGCGCATCGGCGCCGGGATTCAGGTCGGCGGTCGGCAGGCTCATTTCAGCGCAACCCGGGGATCGAAGGCCCGGTAGAGAATGTCGTTGACGATCAGGATCAGCACGAACATCACGGCGGTCAGCCCGACCACGGCCTTCAGGATGGGTTGGTCACCGGAGGTTATTGCGTCGAACGTCACCTTGCCCACCCCGGGAATGCCGAAGTAGCTTTCGATCAGCAGGCTGCCGGAAACCACTACCAGCGGAATCGAGAACATGACCCGCGTGACGATCGGGATCATTGCGTTCATCAGCACGTTCTTCCAGAGGATCTCCACCGCGCCGGCGCCGAACGCGCGCGCGGTTCGCACGTGGTCGCGCTGCATTTCCTCGACCAGCACGGCGCGAAAGAAGCGCGTGTTGTAGCCCAGCGCCACGAATACCGACGCCAGCGTCGGCACGCTCACGTAGTGGAGGTAGCTGCCCAGGTCGTGCACGTTCCATCCCCGAACCGGAAACCAGCCCAGTACCACACCGAACAAAACCTGGAAGGCAATGATGACGACCAGGAAGCTGATCGACATGCCGACCACGGCGAAGCCCATGATGGCCTTGTCGATCCATCCCCCGCGGTGCCAGGCCGCAACCAGGCCGAGCACGACGCCCAGCAGGTTGCCGAGCACGAACCCGGGCGCCAGTAGCAGCAGCGAGACCGGGATGGTGCGCTGGAGAATGGCGCCGACCCGTTCGCCGGTGGAATCGGAGTAGCCGAAGTCGAGCGTGGCCAGTTCTTTCAGATAGGTGCCGTAGCGTACCCAGAACGGTTGGTCGTAACCCAGTTGTACCCGAACCTGGGCAATTTCTTCGGCGGTCGGATTCTTCGAAAGCAGTTCGTAGGTCTTGTCCGGCCCGAAATACACCATCAGCACGAAGCTCACCAGCGTCACGCCGAGTATCAACGGAACGCCCCCGGCGAGCTTGCGCAAGGTGTATTTCAGGAATTCCATTTATTGTTCGTCTGTCCCGGAGGCGCGCGATATTGCGAAGCATAGGGGATAGGCGGCCGGCGAGGGCGGGTTTCGGGTCTGGAAGTTCGAGGTCAAGGGTTCAAGGGTCAGGGTTCAGGGAAAACCCGAAGCCCCGGCAACTTTGG
>Ga0209943_1000646_pt1 | contig 23540 bp, 22 predicted proteins | sample SalPonR1_B_D2_MG_FD_185698 | JGI IMG/M metagenome (GOLD analysis project Ga0209943, IMG submission 185698) | Salt pond soil microbial communities from South San Francisco under conditions of wetland restoration - Salt Pond MetaG R1_B_D2_MG... ... | reverse complement strand
TTCTTGTATAATTAGTTCCATGAGAGTCACTCCTATGTTGTTTTGTTTAGACACTTTACATCATATCAAAAGGAGCAACTCTCATTTTATTTTTTTGTCTTTTTTCCTACAGTAATTTTACGCTAACGAAGATGTTTAATATTGTAGTTTTACTGAAAAATCTGTTATTATTAGAGTAGAAAATCAAAGTTGACAATTGCCAACAAAAATAAAAACGGAGTGATATTATGAAATACAGGAAATTTGGGAAAATAGGCGAAGAGGTGTCTCTTTTGGGCTTTGGAACAATGCGCCTGCCTACAAATAGTGAAAACCCAAAGGACATCAATGTTGAAAAGACTACAAAATTGATCCGCTACGCAATCGACCATGGGGTAAACTATGTCGACACTGCATGGCCATACCATGGTGGGATGAGCGAGAAAGCCGTAGGGCAGGCTCTTTCCGGCGGATACAGGGAAAAGGTCAATCTTGCTACAAAATTGCCTTCATGGCTTGTCAATGAAGCTGATGATTTTGACAAACTGCTGGACAAACAGCTGGAAAATCTTAACACAGACAGAATAGATTATTACCTGATTCATACCTTGAACAAAAAATGGTGGCCCAAGCTTAAGGCTGCAGGTCTTTTTGATTTCATAAAAAGGGCCAAAGAGTCAGGCAAGGTGAGATATGTAGGTTTTTCATTCCATGATACAATAGATGTTTTCAAGGACATAGTGGATGGCTGGGATTGGGATTTTTGCCAGATTCAGTTCAATTTTATGGACGAAGAATACCAAGCCGGTGTGGAGGGCCTCAAGTACGCTTCCGCAAAAGGTTTGGGAGTCGTAATAATGGAGCCTTTAAAGGGCGGTAAAATCGTAAAACCCAATCCAAGGGCTGAAAAAATCTGGGCCAAGGCCGACATTGTAAGGACTCCTTCGGAATGGGCCTTGAGATGGATTGCCGATTTTCCCGAAGTTTCAGTGGTTCTCAGCGGCATGGGCAAATTTGATGAACTTGTTGAAAACATCCTCACAATGTCCGATGCTGAGCCCGGAAAGCTAAGCATAAAGGAGCATGAGATAATAGGAGAGGTCAGGGACATGTACAGAAAGTACATTAAAATCCAATGCACGGCTTGCGGATATTGCATGCCTTGCCCCTACGGGGTTAGGATTCCCAGAAGCCTAGAGCTTTACAACGACATGTATATGTTTGATACTCCAAAAGAGGCAAACAGGGTCTATTGGGGTTTCTTCACAGAAGAGAACAGGGCATCAAACTGTAGGAAATGCGGGGCGTGCGAAGCGAAATGTCCTCAGAATCTGAAAATAATGGATCTTTTGGAGCTTGTTGATGAAAAAATGACAGAAATAAAAGAATAGAACTTGACACTTGCATTTAACATGCTATAATTATTTTTAACTATTATTTAAAAGGTGATCATTATGAAAGAGCAAAACAGAAACGCGCAAAGCACATATTCATATTTGTTTTTTAGCTGGGGCTATTATTATGCGCCGGTTATTAGTCATGGAAATGAATATGAAAAATTGCGGAGGTAAATGATTCCTTAAGTTGATAATCGAATGGCGATTGTACAGAGGACCTATTTATAGGTCCTCATTTATTTTTTTGAAAGGGGAATAAAAATGATACTTATCTTAAAAAATGGAATTTCGAATTACCAAGTGGAGAAATTGAAAGAGGAGATAGAGGCAAAGGGTTACATGCCCCATGTTTCCAAAGGCGATGAATTGACAATAATCGGACTGGTGGGAGACACTGTATCTTTGCAGGACGGATTCAATCTTTCGGATGAAAGAATTGAAAGGATAGTAAGAATCCAGGAGCCCTACAAGAAGGTCAACAAAATTTTCAAGAGCGGAAATACTGTTGTGGATATAGCCGGTAGAAAAATTGGAGACGGGAATTTTTCGGTAATAGCAGGACCCTGTTCGGTTGAGACAAGGGAGCAAATGGTCCAGACTGCAATGGGTGTAAAGAAGGCGGGAGCCGATTTGCTAAGGGGTGGGGCCTTCAAGCCCAGAACATCTCCTTACAGCTTCCAGGGATTGGGAGAGGGAGGAATAGAACTTCTGCTTGAAGCCAAAAGGGAGACAGGACTTCCCATAGTGACGGAAATAATGTCTGTCAGGCAACTTGAAGAACATGCATGCGATATAGATATGGTCCAGATAGGCGCCAGGAACATGCAAAACTTTGAACTTCTCAAGGAGGTTGGATCTCTTGACAAGCCGGTTCTGCTAAAGAGGGGGATGTCCGCATCCATAAAGGATTTTCTTATGGCGGCGGAGTACATAGCGGCCGGAGGCAATGAAAAAATTGTTTTGTGCGAGAGGGGAATAAGGACATTTGAAAATGCGACCAGGAATACTCTGGACATAAGTGCCATACCCGTTCTCAAAAGGAAAACACATTTGCCGGTTCTTGTAGACCCGAGCCATTCCGGAGGATACTGGTGGCTGGTTGAACCACTGGCGCTTGCATCAATAGCGGCAGGGGCGGACGGACTCATGATTGAGGTCCATAAATCGCCCAAGGAAGCCCTCTGCGACGGGGAACAGTCATTGAAGCCTGAAAGGTTCGAGAATCTTATGAAATCAATAAGGGGTTTGGAGGCTTTTAGAAGGGGAGGCTTTTCTGTATGAAGAATGTTACCGTTGTGGGATTGGGGCTTATGGGAAGCTCTCTGGCGGGAGCATTGAAAAAGAAGGCGGGCTTTAGAGTGACGGGGGTAGACACAAATCCCGAAGCAATAGTGAATGCTCTTTCAAATGGATATATAGACGAGGGCATGGAAAGTTTCGACGGAGCCAGCCATATGGACATACTCTTCCTTTGCCTTTATCCTGATCAGATTCTTGAATTTATAAGAATGCATAAAAAAAATATTGGCAAGGATACAATAGTAACCGATATTTCGGGCATCCAAGGGGGATTGTGCAGCCGCATAGAAGCTGAGGCGGAGGGTATTTGCCGAATAGGCGGACACCCCCTTTGCGGGGTTGAAGGCAGGGGCCATGAAAAGGCCACACCTGAAATGTTTTCCGGAGCCAGCCATATTCTTATAAACACAAAGCCCGACAGAGAAAAACAGATGCAGGAATTGAAGAATGTTTTAAGAGCATCGGGAATAGGAAGGATAATTGAAATGTCTCCCGAAGATCATGACCGTAGAGTGGCCGTGGTAAGCCACCTTCCCCATCTCATATCCTCAGCCTTCCTTACCGCATTTGATGGGAAGGATTTTGAAATACATGGGGGAAGCTTCAGGGATTTGGCAAGAATTGCTGATATAAACCCGGATTTGTGGACTCAAATCATAAAAAATAATAAAATGTACCTAACGGAGGTTCTGGATGACTTTGTGTCAAGCCTTCTGGGCCTTAAAGACATGATAGAAAAGGACGACTATGGGTCGGTTTACGACCTTCTTGAAAAAACAAACGAAAAGAAAAGGAGTCTCGCTGAAAATGAAAATTTTTGATGCCGGCTTGGAAAAAACTGAAACAGCTCTTTTTGTCGGGGATGCATGTAAGGATTTCAATGCTTTCATGGAAAACAATCCATATGGAAAGGCCATTTTTATTATCGACGAGAACGTTCTTGAAATCCACGGGGACCGCATCAAAAAAGAAATCAAGGAGTTTTCGCCGGAAAGGACGGCACCAATTCCTTGGGGAGAGTCGAGCAAGTCCATAAAAACATTGGAGACTTTATACAATCGCCTTTCTAAAATGGAAGCCGACAGGGACGACCTTGTGGTTGCCATAGGGGGTGGTGTTGTCGGAGACATAGCCGGTTTTGCCGCAGGCACATTCAAAAGGGGGCTGGATTATGTCAATGTTCCCACCACGCTTTTGGCGCAGGTCGACAGTTCGATAGGAGGAAAGACTGCGGTGAATCTTGAGGCTGGAAAAAATCTCGTTGGGATGTTTCATCAGCCCAAAGCGGTTTTTGCGGACAAGGCCTTTTTGAAGACGCTTAGCAAGGAAGCCATGCTTGAGGGAATGGCGGAAATGGCAAAATACGGATGCATAGGAGACAAAGAGTTTTTCAGCTATATGAAGAAAATCGTTCCCGGTGAGTTTTTGGAAAAAAATGCCCTCTTTTGTGTTGAGAAGGCGCTTTTGACAAAAATGAAGTATGTCGCAGAAGACGAAAAGGACAGGGGCAGGCGTATGCTACTCAACTTTGGGCATACAATCGCCCATGTGCTTGAGACAATGGCGGGACATGAACCCATTAGCCATGGAAAGGCAGTGGCATGCGGGATGTTGCAGATAACTCGCCTGAGCGAAGAGAAGGGCCTTACTGAGCCTGGAACGGCTGAAGGAATAGAGGAAATACTGTCTGCTTTGGGATTTGATATAGCTTCATTGAGACAGGTTTCATTTTGCAAGGAAGCTTTTGACATAATGAGACAGGATAAAAAAACAATTGACGGATGCCTGAATTTGGTTTTGCTTAAAAGAATCGGAGAGGCTTTCATACATAGAGTGCCGGTTGAAGATATAGAGGCATTTTTTTGGGAGAAAAGAGGTTAGAGATGGATACAGTAAAAATATTTCCCGGGAAACTTAAAGGGAAAATACAGGTGCCGTCATCAAAAAGTCAAACTCACAGGGCGATTCTCTGTGCCGCAATGGCGGATGGCGTTTCGAAAATCAGGAATGTTGTTCTTTCGGAAGACATACAGGCGACAATTGAAGCCGCAAAGGCTTTTGGAGCGGAACTTTCTAAAACACCAACCGATAGGAACGGCAAATTGTCAGACCTGGTCGTATCGGGTAATGGCTTCCTTGAGAAAAGGAAAAAAATGATAGATTGCGGAGAATCCGGATCGACACTTAGGTTTTCAATACCCCTGGCATTGACTACGGGAGAAGAATTCAGTTTTACAGGGCGGGGCAAATTGCCGGCAAGGCCCATGGGCGACTACTATAGAATTTTCAAGGACAAGGGAATACCCTATGAAACCGATGGGGGCAAATTGCCGCTGACCGTCAAAGGAAAGCTCAAGGCAGGGACCTACAGCCTGGAGGGAAATGTCAGTTCGCAGTTTGTCACAGGGCTTTTGCTCGCCCTTCCACTTTCAGACGGCCCTTCGGAAATTGTATTGAAAAGTCCGCTTGAATCGGGGACTTATGTAGATATAACACTTGCCATTCAGGAAAAATTCGGGATAAAAGTGAAAAGAGAGGGCTACAAGAGCTTTTTCATAGAAAAGCAAGGCTATCATCCAGCAGACGTGGAGATGGAAGGAGACTATTCACAGGCTGCCTTTTGGATGGTTGCCGGCCTCATAGGAGAAAGAGTCGAGTTGGAAGGCATGAAAATGGATTCCGTCCAGGGGGACAGGGCTGCAGTGGGATTGCTCAGGAGAATGGGTGGAAGCCTTAGGGAATCTGCGACTTCAATAACAGCGGACCCTTCGAGCATGAAGTCTATAGAAATGGATGCATCAAACTGCCCCGACATAGTGCCAATAATGGCAGTAGCGGCAGCTTTGGCGGAAGGCACAACAATAATAAGAAATGCAGAGAGACTAAGATTCAAGGAGTCGGACAGGCTGAAAGCAACAAGGGAAGAGCTTGGCAAGCTTGGCGCAAAGATTGTCGAGACAAGGGATGGACTGCTTGTCCATGGAGTGAAAGCTCTAAAGGGCGGAGTCAAGGTCTGGAGCCACAATGACCACAGAATAGCCATGGCTTTGGCCGTTGCATCCACGCTTTGCCAAGAGCCTGTTGTAATAGAAGGAATGGATGCAATCAGAAAGTCATATCCGGAGTTTGCCAATGACTTTAAGGAACTGGGAGGTAAAATGCATGAGTGCGACATGGGGTAGAAACATAAGGATAACAATATTTGGAGAATCTCATGGAAATTGCGTGGGGGGAGTAGTGGACGGATTGCCGCCCGGGATAGTTTTACCTGCCGACTTGATTGAACTCGAATTGAGAAGGAGGAAGCCCGGGGGGAATCTTGCGACATCGAGAAAGGAAGACGATGCCTATGAAATAATAAGCGGCCTTTACCAAGGAAGGACTACAGGAGCTCCTCTTGCTGTCGTTTTCAAAAACTGCGACACCAAATCGGACGATTATGATGAAATGAGGAAAAAACCAAGACCGTCACATGCAGACTATGTATCCATGGTTAAATACAAAGGCTTTGGCGACCACAGGGGAGGCGGACGTTTTTCGGGCAGGCTTACTGCATTTTTGGCTTTTGCCGGAGCATTGGCTAAAAACATTCTTTCGGAAAGCCATGGAATTGTGATAGGGAGTCATTTGCTCAAAATTGGCGAAGTGGAGGACCAGGCCTTTGAAAGGGAAATATCATTGGAAGAGTTGGAAGTTTTGCGAGAGATGAAAATTCCATTTTTGAAAAAAGGCATTAAAGAGAAGGCGGCAGATTATCTGGAAAAAATAAAAAAATCTGGAGATTCTGTGGGCGCTCTTGTCGAGACCGTTGCTATAGGAGTTCCGGTGGGAATAGGAGAACCTTTTTTCGATTCGGTCGAAAGCGTACTGTCGGGGCTTCTTTATTCTATTCCGGGTGTAAAGGGAGTCGACTTCGGGAAAGGTTTCGAATTTGCAGGAATGAAGGGTTCGGATGCGAATGACGCTTTTTTCATGAAAGGGAAATCAGTATCGGCGCGCACAAACAACAGCGGAGGCATAAATGGAGGAATAACCAACGGAATGCCCCTTGTTTTCAAAACTGCCTTCAGGCCCACGCCTTCGATAGGCAAGGAGCAGGAAACGGTCGATATGGATTCAAAGAAAGCGGCAAGGCTTGCCGTGACAGGAAGGCACGACCCCTGCATAGGGGTGAGGGCGCTTCCTGTTGTAGAGGCTGCGCTTGCGCTGACGCTTTTGGATTTGCAAATGGAAGGGGAAGCTTTAAATGGATGATTTGAAAAAACTGAGAAAAGAAATAGACAAACTCGACGATGAAATTTTTGTAATGCTAAACAGGCGCTTTGCCCTTTCTGATGCCGTTGGACAGGTAAAGGCGTTAAAGGGAGCTTCTGTTCTTGTTTCAGGCAGGGAGGAAGAAATAAAAAGCCGACTCGCAAAGGCGAGCCTCCCGGAATATGAAAGGTTCATTTTAGGTGTTTACCAAAGAATATTTGAGGAAAGCAGGCTTCTTCAGGAAATCAGGGAGGAGACGAATGGGTAAATACGTTCTGATAGGAGAAAAACTTTCTCACAGCATATCCCCGGAAATTCATAAAAGGATTATGGATAAAATAGGGGTTTGTGGAACATATGAGCTAGTTGAAATAGAGAAAGACTGTTTGGGGGAAGATGTAAAAAAACTCGCGGATTCAGGAATCGACGGATTCAATGTCACCATTCCCTATAAGAATGCCATAATTCCATTCCTGCATGAATTGTCTCCCCGAGCCGAGGCGATTGGAGCGGTAAATACGGTAAAGATAGACAATGGTAAAATGAAGGGTTTCAATACTGACATTTATGGTTTTGGCAAAATGGCGGAGCTTGGCAAGTTGAAAATTGACCAGGGAACACGCGTTTTGGTAATAGGAACAGGTGGAGCTGCTAAAACGGCGGCATATTGGCTGAGACAGAGGACGGAAAAAGTATGGTTTTTAAGCAGGTCTGGACGTGAAGCGATGAAAAGGCTTCGAAATTTTCAAGTGCTTGAAAGAAAGGACGAGTTTGAAATAGGGAAAATGGACCTTATTGTAAACTGTTCCCCGTGTGGAATGTTCCCCCAAGTTGACGAAAGGCCCATTGATGCAGGGCTTGCAAAAAATGCGTCAATGGCAGTGGATCTGATTTACAACCCTATGAGAAGCATATTCCTGCAGGAAATGGAGAAAAGGGCTTGCCGGACTGTCAACGGGCTTTCCATGTTGATTGCCCAGGCCTACGGGGCGCAGGAAATATGGAACGGAATAACTATAGACGAAGAGACAGAGAATGAGCTTATGGGATCCTTTGTTCGTGAAAACATCAATCCCGTGCTTGTAGGCATGCCTGGAAGCGGGAAGAGCTCTACGGGCAGGCGTCTTGCAGGGCTTTTGGGACGAGAATTTATTGATGTCGACAATCTTATAGAAAAAAACTTCGGGCCTATAACTGAATTATTCAAATCTCGTGGAGAAAAAGGTTTCAGGGCCATAGAAAGGGAGACTATAAAGACGCTTAGAAACAGAAGGGATATTGTTATTGCTACTGGCGGAGGATCGATTCTGGACCCTGGGAATGTCTTCGATTTGAAATTAAACGGAATGCTCATACACCTGAATCGTTCGTTCGAGTCAATAAAAAGGTCGCTTGAAGACAATGGCAGACCGCTTTTGAAGGCTGAAGGAGATCTGGAAAAACTTTATGGAGAACGGGCGGGCATTTACAGGCAATCGGCCGATTTGACATCCCCGGATGCGGGAAACGAGGAACTGCAGGCTCTGGAGATACAGAATATGCTTAAAAAAATATTTTGACAACAAGCATGTTCTGTTATACTATGAAAAGGTATAAATAGGATAAAAGGCGATGAAAAGGACGGCATGACCGGAGCTTTTACAGAGATGCAATCGATTGGTGAAAGATTGCAGCCAAACGGTATTTGCGAATCACCTTTGAGCCGAACACTTGAAAAAAACTAGGGTGTTCCGTATGCTTGCGTTAAAGTGAAGAGTGGCAGAAAATATTCTGCAATTTGGGTGGTACCGCGGTTAATCCGTCCCTGAGCTTAAGCTCAGGGCTTTTTTATTTTAATAGCCCCGATTGCGGAGTCAAATTATTAAAGCATGAAAGGATGAAAAAATGAACGTATTCAAAGAATTGGGAAAGATACCGGTAAAGGAATCGGAAAAGCGCATTGCTGATTATTGGGATGAAATAAACATCCTCAAAAGAAGCATTGACACACGCCAAGGGGAAGAGCCTTTCATATTCTACGAGGGACCTCCAACAGCCAATGGAAAGCCGGGAATCCATCATGTGCTGGCTAGAACATTAAAAGACTCTGTATGCCGTTACAAAACAATGAAGGGTTACCAGGTGAAAAGGAAAGCCGGATGGGATACCCACGGACTCCCGGTGGAGATAGAGGTTGAAAAGCAGCTGGGTCTTTCAGACAAGAATGATATTGAAAAATATGGAATTGCTGAATTCAACGAGAAGTGCAGGCAGTCTGTCTTCACTTATGAAAAGCAATGGCGGGAGATGACAAAACGTGTCGCCTACGAGGTCGATTTGGAAAATCCCTACATCACACTGGACAATGATTTTATAGAAACGGAATGGTGGATACTGGACCAAATGAACAAGGCCGGTCTTATATACGAGGGACACAAAATACTTCCCTATTGCGTACGCTGCGGTACAGGACTTGCTTCCCACGAAGTCGCGCTTGGTTATGAGGAAATCAAATCCCTTACGGTAACAGTCAAATTCAAAAGGAAAGATGCAGACGAGTATTTTCTGGTATGGACAACCACTCCATGGACTCTTCCATCGAACGTGGCACTAACAGTGCATCCCGAAGAAATATACGTAAAGGTCAAAGCTGAAAGCGGAACGGTATACATTGTCGCAAAGGCGCTTGCGGATTCGGTACTGGAAGAGTCATACCAAATAATTGAAGAAATAAAGGGAAGCAGCTTGGAATATGTTGAATACGAGCAATTGATTCCTTTCGCAGAACCAGACAAGAAGGCCTTCTTTGTCACATTGGCCGACTATGTTACAACCGAGGACGGGACAGGTATAGTTCATACCGCGCCTGCCTTTGGGGAGGACGACTACAATACAGGTGTCCGTTACGGTTTGCCGGTTCTTCAGCCGGTCGGAGAAGACGGCAAATTTACTGAAACCCCATGGAAGGGGCGTTTCGTAATGGATACAGATGTAGACGTAATGAAATGGCTTGCGGACAAGGGGAAACTTTACAAGAGGAAAAAAATGGCCCACAATTATCCCCACTGCTGGCGCTGCAAGACTCCCTTGCTCTACTATGCTAAGCCGAGCTGGTACATTAAAATGACGGATCTGAAAGACAAGCTGATAGAAAACAACAATTCTGTTGAATGGTATCCGGAATACGTGGGGGAAAAACGTTTTGGAAATTGGCTTGAAAACCTCAACGACTGGGCTATTTCAAGGAGCCGTTATTGGGGTACTCCATTCCCGATATGGAAATGCGAAGATTGCAAAAGCATCGACAGTATAGGGTCTAGAAAAGAGCTTGTGGAAAGAGCTCATGAGGACATAGATGAGAACATAGAATTGCACAGGCCCTATGTCGACAATGTTCACATTACATGCCCCAAGTGCGGAGGAAGGATGACCAGGGTGCCGGACGTAATAGATTGCTGGTTCGACAGCGGGTCCATGCCATTTGCTCAGCACCACTATCCGTTTGAAAACAAGGAAAACTTCGACGAATTGTTCCCTGCAGACTATATCTGCGAAGGGATTGACCAGACCAGGGGATGGTTCTATTCCCTCATAGCCATTTCCACATTTGTAAAAGGGGTATCCCCATACAAGAGGGTCCTTGTAAACGACCTCATATTGGACAAAGATGGAAAGAAAATGTCGAAAAGCAAGGGGAATACGGTTGATCCTTTCGAAATGTTCGACAAATACGGAGCGGATGCTCTTAGATGGTACCTCCTGCATGTTTCTCCGGCCTGGACACCCACCAAGTTTGATGAGGAAGGCCTTAGGGAGATACTCAACAAGTTCTTCAGCACCGTCAAGAACGTATACAATTTCTTTACGCTTTATGCAAACACGGATGGAGTGGACCCGAGGACATTCTTAGTGGACTATGAATCCAGACCAGAGATAGACAGATGGCTAATTTCTGTTTACAACACCCTTGTAAAAGAAGTGACAGAAGATATGGAAACCTTTGATATGACCAAGGCTGTAAGGAAGATACAGGTTTTTGTAAATGAGGATCTTTCAAACTGGTATATCCGAAGGAACAGAAGAAGGTTCTGGGCTTCCGAATTGACAGATGACAAAAAAGCTGTTTACAACACAAGCTATGAAGTCCTGAAGGGCCTGTGTCAATTGGTTGCGCCTATAGCCCCCTATCTTTCGGAAGAAATTTACCGTGATCTGACAGAAGAGGAATCAGTCCACATAAGCAGATATCCGGAAGCGGATGAAAAACTGATAAATCAAGCCCTGGAAGAAAAAATGGAGCATGTACGCAGACTTGTGGGACTTGGAAGGGCTGCCAGAGAATCGGTAAGAATAAAGGTCAGGCAGCCGATTTCAAAGGTTCTTGTGGACGGAAAGTATTCTGAAGAAATGGCCGATATGGTTCCCCTAATCAAAGAGGAATTGAACGTCAAGGAAGTCGTTTTTGCTAAAGACCTTTCTCAATTCATGGCATTCAGCCTTAAGCCCAACTTCAGGAAGGCCGGACCCATACTTGGAAAGAAAATAAAAGCATTCGGGAAATTCCTTTCAGAAATCGACGCATCAGAAATGGCTCCAAGACTGGAGGCGGGCGAGCTTGTTCCGGTTGAATTCGAAGGGGAAAAACTCGACCTTACTGAAGAATTAGTTGTTGTAACCATTTCAGCCAAGGAAGGTTTCACGGTTTCAATGGAAAAAAACATGTTTGTAATACTTGACACAAAATTATCTGAAGAACTCATTGATGAGGGTTTTGCCAGGGAAATGATTTCAAAGGTTCAGCAAATGAGAAAGCTCAACAATTACGACATGCTGGACAGGATAAAGATACAATATAACGGCGATGATGAAATCGTTAAGGGAGTAGAAGCCTTCGAAGAGTATATCAAGGAGGAAACCCTTGCTGTATCAATAGAAAGGGTTGAAAATGAAGGAATGGAGAAAAAGAACCTAAATGACCATGAAACAGGAATATCCCTGGAGCGAATAAGCTGACCGCAGGCAAATTTTATTAGAAAAAGTGATTTTGGGAGTGATTGAGATGTACAACAGAAAAAGAGCAATTGAAATACTGACCAGGCATCTTGAAACAGAATATCTTGTAAGACATTCTTATGCTGTGGAAGCGGTAATGAGAAAGCTCGGCAAGAAATTTGATCCGGAAAGAGAGGATTTGTGGGCTGTTACAGGACTTCTTCACGATCTTGACGCCGACCTTGTGGACTACAGGGCGAATCCCGAGCTTCACGGGCCCAAAACCGTGGAAATACTAAAAGAAGAGGGTTTTGGAGACGAGGTCATGTACCATGCCATAATGGCCCATAACAAATCCACAAAGACTCCGATAAAGTCTCCGCTTGACAGGGCCATATACGCTGCGGATCCCATAACCGGTTTCATAAATGCCATTACGCTGGTTTACCCGGATAAAAAAATAGAAAAGGTAAAAGTGAAATCGATAACCAAAAGGATGTATGAAACGCGTTTCGCGGCTGGAGCCGACAGGGAGGCAATGTGGTCAATAGAAGAGCTGGATATGGATTTTCGGGACTTCGCCGAACTTTCGCTCAAGGCCATGAAAGAAATTTCAGGAGTGCTGGGACTATAGAAAAGGTTTTGCAAATGAATCCCCGATTGCCGTTGAAAAACGGAATCGGGGATTTTTATTTGACCATGCGGTTTTTACCCGTGGATTTTGCCTTATATAGTTTCTTGTCTGCATCGTTTATCAGATTGTTGCTGTGCCTGCCTTCATATTGGGAAATTCCCCCGCTCAAAGTTACAGTCAAGTCATCAACATTCCATACGGCGGATTCGACGGTTTTTCTTACTTTTTCAGCAACCAGCCATGCGTTTTCCAGATTGGTGTTTGGGAGCAGTATAAGGAATTCCTCACCACCGTACCTGCCAATTATATCCGTTTCGCGAAGTACTTCATTGAAAATGGATGAAATACGTACAAGAACCTCGTCTCCGAACTGGTGGCCGTATGTGTCGTTTATTGACTTGAAATCATCTATGTCAAGCATTATGGCTGAAAGAGATGTGTGGTAGCGGTCTGCTTCTTGCATCCTGGACTGCACATTATCTAATATGGAATTGTGATTTAGCATACCTGTCAGGCTGTCGGTTCTTGCCAGCTGCCTCATTTTTTTTGAATATTTTTCAAGTTTGATTTTCTGAGTGTGGATTTTTATAATCATCTGGTTTGCTGTGGAAGCCAAGTTGTGCAGTTCGCGGTACTTGAATTTTGAAATGTCCAGTTCCTTGTATTTGCCGGGAGCGTTGGAAAGAAAATCGTTCATCATGTAGAATTCTTTGTCCAGATTTCTGTTGTAGTATGCGAAAAGATACATTGATATTAAAAATGTCACTAAAGAAATAAGTATACTCAGCAGGAAATTTTGAACAAGAAGTCTTTCCAACTCATTAATTCTGTCAAGATTTTGAGAATGGAGGAAATCAAGATTTATACCGGTTCCTATATACCAGTCCCATTCTGACAAATAAAGAACATAACTTGTCTTGGAATAAGAATATCCCAGTGCGCTTGCAGGCAAAGTATAGTCCACGAATCCTTCCGAATCGCTTGGGAGTTTTTTAATAATGTCCCAAATATACAAATCTCCCGATTTGCCTAAATCGTAAAAATTGTCAATTTGGTAGGGCGCAAGGAGAACATTTCCGTAACTGTTTCCAATGAATAGGTATTGTTCAGAATTCCTGTATATTTTTTCAAGTGTATCGAGAACCTTTTTCTTCAAGGCGTTTTCCGAATTGTAGAGGTATTCCCCTGTGCCGATAAACCAGTCATAAGGCTCGAAATATTTGATGTAGCCGATTTTTTTATGCATTTTGCCTGTTTCGCCCGGCTTGTACCAATACCACTCCATGTGGCCGCTTCTTTGGGGCGACGAAGCTATATTTACAGCATTTTGAATAGGATATTCGCCTTCGCTGTCCCTGATATTCAAAATTTCAGAGCCTTCGAGTTCGGGCATTGAAGGAAAAAGGACGATTGTACCGTCCATGCTGCCGATGAAATTATAGCCTGCATCGTCTTCGTATTTCAGGGATTCGACAACGGTTTTTATCATATATTTCAGCTTTGTCTCATCGATTTCATATTTGTTGTTTTCGAAAAGAGAAAGGGCGATACTGTGTGCTTCTTCAACCATGGATTTTGTTTTTTTCTTGATAGCTTGCTCTGATAAAGCCGATTCGTCTTCAATATAGGCATTTATGTTTCGGATTTTTGCCCGGCTTGCATCAAGTTCCCTGCTCAGGTATGATTTTTCATTCATAGAAAGATCTGTCTGGTAAGCCCTCACTTGGCCGAAATATGTCATTATGCCGTTTGAGAGAGTTAGAAAAAGAATTACAATTATTGAGAATATGAGACTTTGCCGGGTAAGGCTTATCTTGCTATTGTTTTTTTTAGTCATACTCGGCAAACCTCCTCACACATTGTTTTGTAAATAATTGAAAATGGCCGCAAAAAACCTTATATGCATATATCTTTGTTTACCCAAAAGCCTGCTGGCGCAATACATTATTTTATGGAATAACAAAATATATTCACACTTGATTAAAAAGGCTGAAAATGAGAATAAATAATAAACGAAGGTCTTTGTGTCTGGCGGAGGGAAAGTGGTGATGAAATGAATCAAAAGGAATTGGATGCTTTTTTCAAACATCTCGACAGGACTTTTTTTCTTGAAGGTGAAAATAAGCGTTTTGCTGAATTCGACGGGCCACTGCCGATTGGATTCGGGCAGACAATCTCACAGCCAAGCCTTGTGCTTTACATGACAGGGATGCTCGATTTGACAAGTGATTCATCGGTTCTTGAAATCGGTACCGGAAGCGGATACCAAACAGCTTTCCTTGCGCATTTCGGAGGCAGGGTATATACCGTCGAGCGAATAGGTGCCCTTTCCGAAAAGGCACAAAGAAGATTGGCATTTCTGGGGTATAATAATATTGAATACCTTGTGGGAGATGGAAGCAGAGGTTGGAAGGAACATGCTCCTTATGACAGGATAATGGTAACGGCGGCGGCTCGCCATCTTCCAAAAGCGCTTGCTGACCAATTGGCTCCCGGGGGGATAATGATAATACCGGCGGGCGCCGGTTTGCTTCAATCACTTTTGAGGGTTGAAAAGGCAAAGAGTGGAGAATTGATTGAAAAAACCCTTTTACAAGTAAGATTCGTAGACCTTGTGGGAGATTATTAAAGATATTGAAACATATTTGAGGAAAGGGATGAAGAACTTGAGCACACTCCAGGAAAAGGTTGTTTTGGCAAAAGGCGATCCGGCCAAAAGGGAGGAATTAGTCAGAGAATACATGCCCTTTATATTGAGCTGCGCATCAAAGCAGTCGGGCCGCTATATAAAAAAGGGCATAGACGAAGAGTCGGGTATTGCAATGTTGGCTTTTGATGAGGCAATCAGAAAATACGAGCCAAAAGAAGGCGGTTTTCTTTCCTTTGCCAAGCAGGTTATAGGAAGAAGGCTGATAGACGATTATAGAAAAAACAATTCGAAAAACAATGCCCTGCCGATCGACACAAGCGATGTAAACGGCCGCAGGGGGAAATCCCTCGAAGTTGTTTCTGCTGAAAATATATACCGGCTAAATAAGGAAGATGAAGAAAGAATGGAGGAAATTGAAGCGTATAAAAAAGAATTGCATGCATGGGGAATTTCATTCGGCAGATTGGTTGAAAATTCGCCCAAGCATGAACGCCTCCGCAGAGAATATAAGAACTTGGCTGTTTTGATGACGAATGATGACCAAATAATGGAAGAACTTATGAGAACCCATAGACTTCCCATAAATAAAATTATGGATAAAACGGAAATACCCCGTAAAAAACTTGAAAGGGGCCGAATATATATATTGAGTCTCATAGTTGTTTTGACAGGAGACTACAGATACATAAGGGATTATATAGAGTGGAGGTGAAATCTTGAAGGGTATTGTAATGGAAATAGACGGGGAAAATTTGGTCGTTTTGAAGAAAAACGGAGAGTATATAAAAACCAAAAAGGAAGGAAGAAGTGTTTGCGTAGGCCAGGAGATAAATTTTGCGGGTGACAGAAGCAAGAAAAAATGGGCGGCAAGGCGTTTGATTGCCATGGCTGCTTCTTTTCTAATTTTCATCGGCGCGGGAGCTGGCGGATACGCCTACTATACACCTGAGGGATATGTCGATGTCGACATCAATCCGGGAATAGAACTTGCAATTAACAGATGGGATAAGGTTATTAAGGTTTCGGGCGCAAACGAAGATGGCCAAAGAGTCCTCAAGGCGGCCGGAAAGATCAAGAACAAGGGAGTGGGAGATGCAGTCAAGATGATTCTTGAGGCCGCAGAGGAAGAGGAATTCCTTTGTGAAGACACGGAGAATTTTGTAAGTGTCTTTGTGAGCGGAAAAAACAATTTGGAGAATCTTGAAAAGGCCCAGAACGCTATAAAGAACCACCATAATCAAAGTGGCATTCAAATTTCATACAACGCGGAAAGTGGATCAATGGAAAAGTACAAGGCATTCAAAACAGAGGCCGAGGGACTGGGTATAAGCCCAGGAAAGCTTAACCTGTTGAAAAAGGTCTACGGAGATTATGAAATTGGTAAAATGGAAGGAAGCGGTGACAATGCCTATGCCGAATACAAAGACTTGTCTGTAAAGGAAATAATGCAAACATTCAACATGAGCAAGGGAAAAGGGACGGTTAAAGACAAAGATGATGAAGTCAAAGAGCAGGATGAAGAAAAAGGAAACGAAAAAAACGGTAATTCGGGAAAAGGAAACAATTCCGGAAAAGGAAATAAATAAGGAGGAAGATTTGTCATGAAAAAATTGACGGCATTTTTATTGATATTCATGTTGGTGTTCTCGACCGTGGCGGTGGGTTACGCAGCGCCAAAGGGATCGGACTGGGTCCCGCCGGGCCAGGCAAAGAAGATGGGCAATGTAGCTATGTTTGACGATGTGTCTGATGACTTTTGGGCGGCGCAAACAATATATGAACTCACTTCAAGTGGAATGCTCAAGGGTTACGGCAACGGCAAGTTCATGCCCAACAAACCCGTTACCAAGCTGGAGTCCCTTGTTATGCTCTTTGAAGCTGCGGATGGGGATATTGAAGACTTCGAAGATGCGGATTACGGTTTGTACAAGGGGCCTGAATGGGGCATTGGATACTACGCATGGGCGGTACAAAACGGCGCCTTTGGAGACACAAACAAGCTTTTCAATTCAAATGCAGCCATAACTAGGGCGGAATTCGCGTTTTATGCAGCTAATCTTGAGGTAAACGATGAACAATTCGATTGGGACGCATTTGGAAACCAGGAAAACAGGTTCGACGACGAGGAAGAGCTTGGTGAATATAGGGAGCAAATCAGATGGATGAGCGCGAACAGACTCATGATCGGCGACGACGAGAACATGTTTCATGGAGGAGGCTCTCTTAAACGCGCTGAAGCTGCAATGGTGATGCACAGGCTGACATTCTTCGACTACGGAGAGGTTTCCCAGCCTTGGGCAAGAATTTCAACAGATGAGGAAGACGGATGCCTGTCGAGCCTGAATCCAGTTTTCAAGATTCGTTTCAGCGAACCGGTGTTCGAGGATCAAGAGAATGAAGACGAATTTGATGTTTCAGGAGCGGAAGCTGTAATCAGTTTTGAAGACGGCGAAGAGACTGGTGTGGTCTTCAGCGTTACAAAAATTGAAAGGACTGCCAGCAAGGAAACATGGACTATAGAACCGGATGACGAGCTTGAGATTGATGAGGAGTATACAATCCGGCTAGACGATGAAGAGATTTTTGATAAAGGCGGAAACAAGCTGGAAAATGATGCGGAAAAGACTTTCGAAACCTGCGAATCCTATGACATGACGGCAAGTTACGATGTTGATCAAAAGTTTGCAGACGACTGGATTGGCTTCACAATTAGCTTTGACGGCAACGACGACGAGGGCAAGGATGTAAAAATTGTTTTCGACTTTGCAGACCTTCCCAACTGGTTCGAGATTAAGTATGATGATGAAGGATGGAAAGATCTGACGGAAGAAGGATATACTCATATATATCCGGAATTTGAACTTGATGATGGAGACGAAACAATCGGATTCAAGGCATATATTCCAACTCCGGGCGCATACGAAATTCCTGTCGATTTTATGACTAATTCGTCTCCAGGAGCATCGCTGTTTGATCTTGAAATGGAAATGGGGCGTGTGGCATTGGCCGAAGGATCCGAAGGCTTAGCCGGAAACGGAGTTATTTATGGGCTTTCATCTGCTACGGCATACAGGGTTACGGAAATTGACGGCGATGAAGAGACTGTTTACTACACTAACGAAGACGGCGAGCTGGAAGAAGACATCGAGGACATGGAAGCCTTGGGTCAGGATGTTGAAATAATCAAGGGTCTCGACAATTCCCTAGAGTATATGGTAGAGATTCCGCTTTCGATCGAAATCCATGATGTCACCGAGTCGGCAACTGAAGGCTGGGACTTTGAGTTTGAATTGACATCCATACCGAATGATGACCATGGCAAATCGGTGGAAGCTTATCACGTGCTTGAAGGCGATGAGGATATTCTGTTTGAAGACGGTGACGACGCTATGCTTGAGCGCAATCTGACGAGCGGATGGGAAAGAGTGGATTCCGTACTGGGTCCTTGGGATTTGCAGGATGAAGATGTCGAGGCATCCATGGAATTTAGGATTTTCCTGGGGGAAGATCGTGATGAAGGAACTTACACGGTAGAGTTCAAACTCCAAGGAGAAGACATGGTGATTGGCGAGGTGAGCTATACTTTCGCCAAAAGCGAAACCGAATAGACTTAAAACCGCTTAAAATGATTGGCAAGAGAATAAGCATAGAAGTTTAATGGATAAAGCCGTACGGGAAACCGTCCGGCTTTTTGTTTTGCCGTTAAGCAATGGGGTAAATAAATACAAGGACAAAAAAAGGAGGTACTTTATGACTAATATAATGGGCATTAGAATCGCAGACAGGGAAAAGGACGCCGAAACGGTACAGAATATGCTTACGGAATACGGTTGCTACATAAAGACCCGTTTGGGGCTTCACGAGGCGGACAATGTATGCAGCAGCTCCGGAATCATACTTTTGGAATTCGTGGGAAACTCGGACGAGAATTCCAAAGAGCTCATGGAAAAGCTTCAGGCAATAGACAGCGTGTCAGTAAATACTATGATTTTCTAGCTGATATCGGAAAGGAGACTAAAAGCTATGTATGAAAAAGAAATGATGGCCATCAAGACCGCTATAATAAATGAAGTCGAGGGATATGAGTTTTACAAAATGGCGGCGGCAAATGCAGGTGACGAGGAGACCGGGAAGGCTTTTTTGGAGCTTGCACAGCAGGAAAAAATGCATATAGATTGGCTCAATGAATTCAAGTGCGGATTGGACGAGGGAAGGGCGTGCGATTTCAATTTGGACAAACTTGAAGCGGCTCCTTCGCCAAAAATATTCAAATGGGAAAATCTTGACAGAAAATCGGTAGGGATCGCAGTGTCGGTATATGGAATAGGAATGCAAATGGAAAAAGCATCGATTGAATTTTATGATAACAACGCTGAAAAGACTGAAATAAAAGAAATGAAGAAACTTTTCAAAGTTTTGGCGGAATGGGAACGCACACATTATGAACAATTCGCAGCGCAGTATGAAATGCTTAAGGAAAACTGGTGGGCCGAGCAAAATTACGCTCCATTTTAGCATGAAAGGCAGCCTGTGACAACTGTTTTTTCTGAAATTATTGACAATATTTTCTTCTTGTGATAAAATACAAGCGTGCTTGACACAAATATATTAAGTTTTGGAGGATTTGCAAATGAAAATCGGTACAGTTAAATGGTTTAACGCAGAAAAAGGATTCGGTTTTATCTCAATCGAAGGTGAAGATGATGTTTTCGTACATTACTCAGCTATAGAGATGGACGGATTCAAGACACTGGAAGAAGGACAAGAAGTTCAATTTGAAGTTGTTCAAGGCGAGAGAGGACCTCAAGCCGCCAGTGTTACAAAAGCATAGTTGAGCTTATTATTATATTGAATGATATAAGACATAAGCAGCGCCATCCATAGCGGATGGCGCTTTATTTTTGAATTTTCCCAATACGAAAAAGAGTCATTTCTCTTGTATTCAGCATGAATATGGAGGCGAAAACCAAAAGAATTCCAAAAAATTGAACGATGTTGATGATTTCCTTGAAGAATACCAATGATACAAGAATGGCAACAGCAACTTCTATTGTGCTTACCACCCCGGCTTTCGATGCTTCTATCCCACTTCCCATGCCGGTGTAATAAAATATGTATGGAAGCGAGGTCGATGCAGTTACAAGAAGAGCAAGATAAAAAAAAATGCCAGGTGAAACAGTGAAAAGCAATGCGTCGTTTAAACAGGCAACTGGAAAAAAGAAAATGCTGCCGAAAAGCATTGAATAAAAAGTGAGTGTATAGGGGTTGTTGCCGGGTGGAATGCTTTTGCTTATTATTGGGAACATTGCAAAGCAGAATCCGGAAAGCAATCCAAGCAGTATTCCTGTGAAATTAATATTGCCAACTGTCAGCTGTCCGCCTGTAACAGTAAGGAAACAACCGGCAAGACAAGATAAAAGAGCTGCAATCTTTTTGGGCGAAAATGATTCGCCATAGATGAATCTTGCCGTTACTGTTGAGAATACAGGAGCTGTATACATTAGTATTACGGCAAGGCTGAGAGAATTGACCTCAATTGACCGAAAGTAGAAGTAATTAAAAAGCATTTGGCTTACCATACCTATGGCCATTGTCTTAAAAAGTGTTTTTGTTTTTATTTTAAAACTGGTGGAGGGTTTAATCAATATAAGAAAGCCAAGAAATACAGATCCAAGAAACATTCTGTAAAAAACAGTTTCATAGGGAGTAAGCCCCAAACTGTATAAGTTTTTCACAAACAGACCTATGAAGCCCCAGCAGCTGCCGGCGGCCAATATGTAGGCTGTTCCGCAATCGGCTTGTTTTTTCATTATACTTGCCCTTTCATGTATTGTATATGTAAAATAATCCAGAATCATTTTAACACGAATATTATATTAAAGACAGAAAAAGTCTCAATCTCACAGCTATAGAATAACTTTTATTTAAAAGTGTCGCTACACAGGCAAAAGCCAGTAGTGGGAGGGATTAAGACATATGTGACCAAAGGGTCTTTTAAAAGGCAAAAATTGGTACTATTTTACAGATTGAAAGCCCCATTGAATATGGGGCTTTGCAAGCTTTGCTTATATTTTGTATTGTTTAGCAGCTGCATCCGCAAGTGCTGCAGGAACATTCGCAGGATTCCAATACTTTGCATATGTTTTCTTCGCATAGATTCTGATCGATTTTTTCGACGATCTTTCCGTCTTTAACTACCACTACGCACGGGAATTCCTCGACACCGAGTTTTTCGGCGATTCCTTTGGACTTGTACACATCTACAGGGGTGCATACATATCCTTCACGCTCTTTTCCAATGTTTTGGATTTTAGGAAGGAAGTCACGGCTGAATTCATCTATTGCATTGTATACATAAACCAGGTTGTCAACATCGTCTCTAATGATGTAATTTTCGAATTGTTCGGTTTCTGCAATGAATTTTTCCGCACCGAACCCTGCAACAGCACCGTCGCCTACCGCTGTGGCAACTTGTTTGAGGAACTTATCCCTAACGTCGCCCACGGAGAACACACCGTTAAGGTTTGTTTCCATTTTTTCATTTGTTGTTACATATCCGCGGTTTGTCATATCGACCTGGCCCTTGAAAAGTTCTGTGTTTGGTATATAACCTATGAACTCGAAGCAATTGTCAACCTTTACAGGAATGAGCTCCTCAGTTTTGAGGTTCTTGAGAACAACATGCTCAAGATAGTCTTCGCCTTTAAATTCGTGAGTAACTGTGTTCCAAATGAATTCCATCTTTGGATTTGCAAGTGCCGCCGCTTTAGCTATTTCATTGCAATCCATTTTCCCATTGTCATGCATTACTGAAACAATTACCTTATCGGCGAATTTTGTTAAGAACATGCCCTCTTCGATTGCAGCATCGCCGCTTCCTATGACCATAACCGTCTTTCCTGTATTTGAAGCTGCGTCACAGGTTGCGCAGAAAGAAATTCCTTTGTCAAAAAGGAACTTGTCCTCGTTAAGGGCACCAGTTATTCTGGGTCTTCCGCCTGTGGCTATTATAACGACCTTCGATTCGAATCTGTTTCTGAAGGTTTCAACTATCTTAACATCTCCGGTCAAATCGACATTCTTGACATCCGTTAATTTGAAGTCGACACCGAATCTTTTAGCTTGCTTGTGGAAGAGTTCCATAAGTCCCCCACCGCTTGCGCCTTCCGGGAACCCTGGATAGTTTTCCATTTCGTTTGTGTATGTTGCAAGTCCGCCGACAAGCGATTTTTCTATGAGGAGTGTCTTGAGACGAGCCCTTCCGCTGTAGATTCCGGCGGTAAGGCCTGCCGCGCCGCCTCCTATGATTACCACATCATATTTTTCAACTTTTTTTTCTCTAGCCATTTAAATCCTCCCTGTATCGTTTTCGGCCGAGGCCGGTTTACATGAAATACTTGACCAACAGCTTGCTGCCCACTATTGCTCCAAGGAACATGAATACTGCAAACACCCATCCTGAAAGTGAAAGGGATGCTATTCCGCTATAAAGGGCTCCGATGTTGCATCCGAAACCGATTCTGGCTCCATAGCCCATCATGAGGCCACCGAATATAGCTGCAAAAATTTGTTTTTTGTTTTTGATTTTTTTTATTTTGAATTGAGAAGCGGCAAAAGAAGCAAACAATGCGCCGAAAATAATTCCTATGTTTCTCATTGACGGAGCATGATTCATAAAACCTGCTTCCAGGGTCGCCTGTGCGCCTTTGCTGCTGAAATAATACCATTTGTCAACGCTTCCGCCGATAGCCTCGTAAATCCAAGCTCCCCAATTGGCGAATACTCCCGAAACGCCCCACGGATTTCCTGTAGAAGCAAGAGTGACAATTTGCATTATTGATAAAAGAACAGCTCCGGCCACATAGGTATAAGAATTTTTAAACCATTTTTTATAAAATTCATTATTTTTGATATCCAATGCGATACCTCCCGTTGTGGATTTGATTAGATGGCTTTTTCAACAAAAACTTCCCATTCGCCGTCGTCCACTTCTTCGATTTCAACGTTGTGGCCTTGTTTTCTGGCCCATTCAGGAACATTTTTCATTGCGCAGCTGTGGTCTATTTGTACTATTACCAAATCACCGGTTTCCAGCTCGTTGAGTTTGTTTTCCAGTTTGATCAAAGGCACCGGGCACGCTTCGCCCATGCAATCCAATTCATATTCTTTAGACATTATTTATCCTCCTCTGAGTTTGCTTGTAAAATTATTTTTGTAGCATCACTAGACGGCTTTTTCAACAAAAACTTCCCATTCGCCGTCGTCCACTTCTTCGATTTCAACGTTGTGGCCTTGTTTTCTGGCCCATTCAGGAACATTTTTCATTGCGCAGCTGTGGTCTATTTGTACTATTACC